>ERZ1370068.762-contig-10699_pt1 | contig 23759 bp, 30 predicted proteins | sample MGYA00561227_ERZ1370068 | MGnify/ENA primary metagenome ERZ1370068 (study PRJEB38410, sample SAMEA6850437) | metagenome | study: Metagenomic assessment of the ecological functions of the soil: analysis of the soil microbiota associated with the...
GTTGTACTTCGTTCGGTTACGTATTGCTCAGGACGTCGTCGTGAGCGTGGTCGACGCCGTCCACCGACCCCGTACCTGTCCCCCGAGCAGAAGCAGACGCTGCTGCGGGTCTACGAGAGCCTCCGCGCCCAGGCAGCGGCGGGCGGCTCGGCGCCGGAGCCTGCTGGCGCATGAGGCGCTTTGGAATTCCGCGCGGGAGACGTTGATCTGACCGTGCGGCGGTTGGCCATGCTCTCCATGCACTCGTCGCCCCTGACCCAGCCGGGTGTGGGTGACAGCGGCGGGATGAACGTCTACGTGCGAGCTCGTCCTCGGCCCTCGCCCAGGCCGGCGTCGACACCACGACGTACGTCCGGCGCTGGGATCCCGACCTGCCCGAGGAGGTGGTCGTCGAGCCGGGCTTCCGCGTCGTCCACATCGACGCCGGCGATCCGACGCTCCCCAAGGAGCGGCTGTTCGACGTCGTCGGGCAGTTCGCGGCCGGCGTCGTCGACCACCTGCGCAGCCACGACGGTGCCGATCTCATCCACGCCAACTACTGGCTCTCGGGCGTGGCCGGCCATCCGCATCAAGCACGAGATGGACCTGCCGCTCGTGTGCACCTTCCACACCCTGGCCCGCGTCAAGGCCGAGGGCGGCGACGCCGAGTCGGCGTGCAGCGAGGCTGGCCGAGATGGAGATCATCGGGTGCGCCGACGCCATCTGCGTCAGCTGCACCGAGGAGGCAGCAGTTCCGCCGGCTCTACGGCGACCCGCCGGGCCGGGTCGAGATCGTGGCGCCGGGCGTGGAGCACGCCTTCTTCGCCCTGGCGACCGCATGGGGCGCCGCGGTGCCTGGACTCGGCCTGGAGCCCGAGCCGATGCTGCTGTTCGTCGGGCGGATCCAGCCGCTCAAGGGCGTCGACGTCGCCGTGCGCACCCTCGCCGCGCTCGACCGCCCGGGCGCGTCGCTGCGTCATCGTCGGGGGCGCCAGCGGTCAGGACGGCGACGCCGAGGTCGAGAGGTGGTGGCGCTCGTCGACGAGCTCAGCCTGCACCGACCGCGTCCACTTCGTCCCGCCGCAGGCCCACCACCTGCTGTCGAGCTACTACCGCGGCGCCGATGTCGGTGCTGGTGCCGAGCCGGTCGGAGAGCTTCGGCCTGGTCGCCCTGGAGGCCGCGGCCTGCGGGACGCCGGTCGTCGCCGCCGGCGTCGGTGGCCTGCTCACGCTCGTCGACCACGGCCACACCGGCTTCCTGGTCCCCGGCCGCGATCCCGAGGTCTTCGCCAGCTACACCGACGAGATCCTCGGCAACGAGCGCCTCGGCGGCGGAGATGGCACGGGCGGCGGCGCGGCGCTCGCCGCGTACACGTGGTCGCTGGCCGCAGCTCGCTGCGCCGGCGTCTACGGCGACCTGACCGTCGGCGCGCGGGTCGAGTGCGGTGAGCGAGCTGTTCGACGACGGCGGCGCTGGCGCTCGCTCGAGCGCCAGGTCGACGGGTGGCTGCACCGGATGGCCGACGCCAACCCGGTCGTCTCGGGCGTGGGCCGGGACGAGGATGCGCCGACGACGCTGGTTCGTGCGCATGCGGGGCGAGGAGCAAGGAGATCACGACGGTCTGGATCACCCTGGGCCAGCCGGACGATCCGGTACGAGACCTACGTGATGCCGGCGCCGGAGGAGAACCAGGGCAGCTCTACGAGCAGCTGCTGCGCCGCAACGAGCGCCTCGTCGGCGCCCACTTCTCGATCGGGGTCGAGGACGCCGTCTTCCTGCGGGGCGAGCTCCCGCTGGCGGCCGCTCGACGAGGACGAGCTCGACCGCGTCGTCGGCTCGCTCTACGCCTACGTCGAGCAGGTCTTCCCGGCCGCCATCCGCCTGGGCTTCGCCTCCCGCTTCTGACGTCCCTTCCGCTCTGGCGCGGCGTTTCCGGTTCGGGCCGGCTGGGCGCACACCCTCCTCCTCAGGTCCGGGGCGGCGTCCCGCATCGGGAAGTCGGGGTCGTCCGTCCCGGACCGTCGGTCCCGGCCGCGCGTTCGGCGGGCTGGGACGGGCGGTCCAGGGCCGGCCGGTACCCTCGCCGCCCATGACGTACCGGTTGGCCGTGCTCGGCGGCGGGAAGATGGGCACCGCGCTCGTCCAGGGGCTGCTCTCGTCCGGGTGGGCGACACCGGACGAGCTGCTCGTCACGGAGATCCTGTCTCATCGGCGGGACACCCTGTCGGAGGAGCTCTTCGGCGTCGACGTGCTCGGTTCGCTGGACGGTGTGGGGATCGGCGCGGCGGTGATCGCCGTGAAGCCGGGCGACGTCGCGACGGCGCGCAAGCGGCACCAGGCGGGCGACGGCGCCTCCTGTCGATCGCCGCGGTGTGCCCGCGCGTCGTGGAGCGGTCCCGCGCCGAGGTGTGCGCGTGGTGCGGGCGATGCCCAACACGCCCGCGCTCGTCAGCGGGTGCCGCGGCGATCGCGCCCGGTCAGGCCGCCGCGCGAGGACGACCTGGCGTGGGCCGAAGAGATCCTGCGTGCGGTGGGTACGGTCGTCCGGGTGCCGGAGACCGCGCTCGGCGCGGTGACGGGCCTCTCCGGGTCGGGGCCCGCCTACCTGTTCCTCGTCGCCGAAGGCGATGATCGACGCCGGTGTCCATGCGGGCCTCGCCCGCGACGTCAGCACCGCGCTGGTGCGGCAGCTGTTCGTCGGATCGGCGGCTCCTCGCCGACGGCGACGACTCGGCGGAGGTGCTGCGGGCGAACGTGACGTCGCCGGGCGGGACGACGGCGGCCGGTCTCGCGGTGCTCGCAGCGCCCGCGGTGCGCGCCGCGCTCATCGGCGCGGTGGCCGCAACGACGGGCGTCTGCGGCGCCTCGGACGGGAAATTGCACCGGCGTGACTCTTTTCACCGAGCCGGGGAATGTCCTAACGTTCCCGTAGCGGTCCGTTCACAGAGACGACCACCGAAGCGGTGGTTCTGTGGCTGGCACCGCTCCCGTCGACCGGATGGTGCCCCGTGTACCAGCCGGGTGGCACGCCCGCTCGTCGGGCTGCGCCGACAGGGCTGGTGCCGTCGGGGGTCGGCACCAGCCCTGTTTCGTCCCTCGGATGCGGTTGGCGCGGGCCGGCGCGCTGACCGCTCTGACCAGGCACGATGCGGCGCTCGGATGGCGTGGTGTCAGGGTGATTGACACCGCAGCATCAGCCCGCCTGACATCCCTGCCCTCCTGACCGGCGATCGGGGCGTGCCGATGTCGGAGCCGCCGGCACCGACGAGCACGACACAGTCGGCCCGCCGTAGGCGACCGATCGGCACCGACCCCCGCCGGCGTGCGGCGAGCGTCAGCCTCCTGACACCCCGCCGTCCAGCACCGACGGTGGCGGCGAGGACCACGGCCGGTGGGCGGTCGGAGACGCGAGCCGTCAGGCCGCGGGCCGTCAGGCGGCGGGGATGGTCTGCAGTCGCCGCTGCAGCGCCTCGCGCCACGACGCCCACGAGGCGGCCGTCGTCGCCAGACGGTGATGTAGGCCGTGGACGGCGTGGCCCGCGCCAGCACGGGCGCCAGCGCCTCCGTCCGGCTCGGCCCTCGCGATCCGGCTGAACGGCACCATCAGCTGCGCCAGCACGCGTGAACGGTCGCTGCTGCTCGAGGCACCATCCACAGCTGATCCTCGGCCACCAGGCCACTCAGCTGGCCCTGGCCGTCCTGCACGGCGACGACGCGAGGCACACCCAGCCGGCCCCGCTGGCCGAGCATGGTCTCGGCGTCGGTGTCGGCCGTCGCCCGGCCACGCCGTACCACGTGACGTCGTCGACCGTGATGCCGTCGAGTCGCGCCTCGGCCGCCACGGCCATCTGCTCGGCCTTGGCGTTGATGATGAGGAAGCCGCCGGTGAGCGGGATGAAGATGCCGCCCCAGCCGCGGAAGATCATCCACACGCCGAGGACGACGACGGCCCAGCCGACGAACTGGCCGGCCTGGCGCGACCTCGCGGGTCGCCGGAGCACGGTCGTGGTGCTGCGCCCAGCGGATGGCCCGGAGGATGCGCCCGCCGTCCAGCGGCGCGCCGGGCAGGAGGTTGAAGACGGCGATGATGATGTTGACGATGCCGAGCCAGGCGATCATGGCCGGCACCAGGCGGCCATACCGCCGGCCGCAGTCGAGGCCCGATGGCCCGCCGATGAAGGCCGCGCCGACGAGGATGCTGGCCAGCGGCCCAGCTGACGGCGATCAGCCCGTCGGCCTTGGGCGACGGGGCGTCGCGGTTGAGGCGGGCCATGCCGCCGAGCAGCCACAGCTCGATGCCGTCGGTCTGCACGCCGTAGCGGCGGGCCACCAGGGCGTGGGCGAGCTCGTGCAGGAGGATGGAGAGGAAGAAGGCGACGACACCGACGCCGGCCGTGGCCCAGTAGGCGGTCGTCGAGGCGTTGGGGACGCTGGCCGGGAGTGCTCCGGTGGCCAGTCCGACACCGAGGAACCAGGCGATGACCGCGAGCGTCCAGTGGACGGACACCGGGATCCGGTGACCTTCCGGATGCGGAGGAATCGCATGCTCGGGGTGCTCCTTTCGAACCGCTTCGTGGAGCCTCTGGTCTCACCCGCCCTCGTCGGACCAGGCCACCGGGCCCGGAGGCCGTGCTGACGGTGGCGCTGTGCTGGGGTTACTCCCCTTCTGGCAGGTCGAAGTGTACGACGGCGGTCCAGCCGTTCCACCGATGCACCGACGCCGTTAGGGTGCGCCCGGTGACCAGGCCCGACGGTTGCCCGCTTCGACACGGTCAGCTTCCTGTCCGACTACGGCACGACCGACGAGTTCGCCGGCGTGGTCAAGGCCGTCATCCGGGACCTCGCACCGCACGCGATCGTCATCGACCTGACCCACGAGATCCCGCCCCACGACATCCGGGCCGGCTCGCTCGCCCGCCTGGCGGTGCATCCAGTACGTCCCGGCCGGGGGTGGTGCTGGCCGTCGTCGATCCGGGCGTGGGCACGGCCCGGCGGGCGATCGCGGTCGAGGTCGCCGGGGGAGCGGGCGTCATCGTCGCTCCGGACAACGGCCCTCATCGCCCCGGCCGTCGCCATGACGCGGCGGCCCGGGCCGGGCCATCTCCCTGACCAACACGGACTACCACCTGCCCTGCCGGGCGCGACGTTCGCCGGTCGAGACCTGTTCGCGCCCCGTCGCCGCGCACCTCTGCAACGGCGTCGAGTGGGAGAGCCTCGGGGATGCCGTCGAGCCGGCCGAGCTCGTGCCGGGCGTCATCCCGGTGCCCCGCAGCGAGCCGGGACGGCCTCGTCGCCGAGGTGCTGTGGGTCGACCGCTTCGGCAACGCGCAGCTCAACGTCCGGACCCGACGACCTGGCCGGCTGGGGCGACGTGACCCGCCTCCTCGTGGGGTGGAGAGGTCCGCACAGCCCACCGGGTGGCCACCTACGACGAGATCGGTGCCGGGGCGATCGGCCTGTGCTCGACTCCTACGGGCCCTCGCCGTGGCGCTGATGCGCCGCTCGGCGGCCGGCGAGCTCGGGCTGGGCCCGGGTGACGAGGTGACGCTGTCGGCGCCGTCCGAGGGCCGCGAGGTCGGCATCACGGTGCCGGTGGCGCTCCGGGGTCCCGGCCGGCCGCCCGGATAGGGTCACCGCCCGTGCGACCCGCCACCACGCTCGCCGCTGGCCCTGCTGCTGGTGGTGATCGTCGTCGCCGGCGTGGCCAGCCTGGTGCTCATGGGCTGAGCGAGTGCGTGGTTCGCAGCGCCCGCACGGGTCGCACGGCCTCATGGCCAGAGCGCCCGGCTGGGTAGCATCCTGGCGCTGCCGCCCCGGGGGTGGGTGGGCGGCTGGCCTTTCCCGAGCGGCCCCCACCGGACGCCACGTGAACCTCGCATCGATCCTCGACGACCACCCTGACGACGCTCCCGCGCCTCGTCAGCCAGACCCGCACGACGACGTACGGCGCGCCTGGAGCGGACGGCGGCGTTCCGCCGGCGCTCGAGGACCTCGGCGTCGGCCCCGGCGACCGCGTCGCCCTCCTGTCCGGCAACGACCCGTACTTCATCATCGCCCTCCTGGCCACGGTCGGGCTGGGTGCCCGTCGCCGTGCCCCCTCAACCCGACCAGCCCGGGACCGGAGATCGAGCGCCAGCTGTCGGAGGTCTCGCCGGTCGCGGCCGTGGTCGGGCCGATGGCCGCGGCCGCATGGCAGTCGGTCCACCCGTCGGTGACGGGCGCGATCGTGCACGGTCGTCGCACTCCCCGGGCACGACCTCGACGGCGCGCACACCTTCGACGAGCTGCTCACCGACGGCGCCCTCCCGCCGGTCGAGGTCGAGGGCGACACGCTGGCCCTGCTGATGTTCACGAGCGGCACGGCCGGGCTCCTCGGCGGCGGCGATGCTCTCGCACGGCAACCTGCTGGCCAACCTGGGCCAGATCCGTTCGACGGACAGCGACCGGCTCGGACCGGACGACGTCGTGTTCGGCGTCCTCCCGCTCAACCACATCATGGGCCTCGACGGTCGTCGCGCCGCTGACGCTCCAGGTGGGTGCCAGCGCCGTCCTCGTGCAGCGCTTCGACCCGGTCACGGCGCTCGACACCATCCGGGACCGCGGCGTGACGGTCGTACCCGGCGCGCCGCCCATGTGGTCACGTGGTCCCAGCTGCACGGCGGAGGCGCTGGCGCTGCTGCGCGCGGTGCGCATCGCCACCGACCGGCGCGGCCAAGCTGCCCGAGCACGTGGCCGGCGGTCCTGAAGCGAGCGCTGCGGCGTCGTGCTGCCGAGGGCTACGGGCTGACCGAGGCCTCGCCGGTCGTGACCACCTCGTCCGGCATCGAGCCCCGCACGGGCTCGGTGGGGAAGGTCGTCGCCGGACCTCGAGCTGCGGCTGGTCGACGCCGGACGGGACCGACGCGCTCGTCGGCGACCCTGGGGAGATCTGGGTGCGGGGGCCAACGTGTTCCTCGGCTACTGGAACAACCCGGAGGCGACCGCGCGGGTCCTGACCGAGGACGGCTGGCTGCGCACCGGCGACGTCGCCGTCGCCGACGAGGACGGCTACCTGTGGCTGGTCGACCGGGCCAAGGACCTCATCATCGTGTCGGGCTTCAACGTCTTCCCGGCCGAGGTCGAGGAGGTCATCGGCGAGCTGTCCGGCGTGGCGAGGTGGCGGTGGTCGGCGTCGCCCACCCCCACTCGGGCGAGGCGGTCAAGGCCTACGTCGTCTGCGAGCCGGGCGTCCACCTCGACGAGGAGGACCGTCATCAGCCACTGCCAGGACCACCTGGCCCGCTACAAGTGCCCGACGAAGGTGATGTTCGTCGACGAGCTGCCCCGGAACCTCTCGGGCAAGATCCTGCGGCGGGCGCTGCGCTAGAGCTGCGGGCTGGAGCGCCTAGCCGAGCGCCTCCGAGCGCTTCGCGGCAGGGCGGTGTCGGTGCGGTAGACGTCGGCGCGGCTCACGCGCCCGGGCGTGGCGACGAGGAAGCCGCAGAAGAGGATGACGACGCCGGTCACGAGCGTGAGCGCGAACGCCGTGTCCTTGCCCAGCCGGCCGGGCGAGCGTGCCGCTGGCCGAGAGGACGAGGGTGCCGACCGCGATGATGACGTTGCCGAGCGCCAGGCGACGGCGACACGTCGGCGCGCAGCTGCCGGCGCGGGCGCCACGGCTGCCACAGCCGCCAGTGCCGACCACAGCGCCCCCGATGACCACGACGGCGGCCACGCCCGACCCGACGGCCGCCAGGGTGCGGGGAGCGGAAGCGAACAGGTCACGCCCCTCCGGCAGCTCGTCGGCGGGCACGGTGGCGTGCAGCGGTGCGGTCACCATCACCCCGGCCGCGAAGCCGGACGCGACGACGAGGCCCCACCGCACGCCGTCCGCCAGGCGCCGTCCGGCTAACAAGTAGACCGTCCCGAGGGCCAGCCAGGGCACGTTGAGGATGGCGCCGAACAGGTAGAAGAGCGCGGAAGGTCGGGGCCCGACCAGCCGCCGGCCTCGGCCAGCCACAGCGCAGCGGAGGCGGCGGCGAACATGAGCAACGAGATCGTCCAGGCCAGCTCGTGGGGGCGGCGGCGCACCAGCCAGCGCTCCAGCACGGCCGCCAGCGAAGCGTCGCGACGAGGTGGCGGTGGCGGCCAGCGCGGCGTCGAGCGTGAGCTCGGCGAGGATCACGGCGCCATCCTCGCGGGGTCACCGGTCCGCTCGCCACGCACCACCCGGAACGGGAGGGAGGCGCCGTTTCGGGCTCGTCGGCCCTGCGGTTTCTCGCGCTGCACGTGCTGTTCGGGCTCGTCGGCCTGCAGTTCTCTCGCGCTGCGCATGCTGTTCCGGGCTCGTCGGCCCTGCGGTTCTCCTCGCGCTGCACGTGCTGTTCTGGGCTGACCGTCGGCCACTGCGGTTCTCCTCGCGCCGGAGCTGCCTTGTGAACGAATGCACGTGATGCCTAGCCTGCGGCCGTGAGCGACCCCGGGCGCCGTCGGATCCCTGAGGCCACCGTGGCCCGGCTGCCCGTCTACCTGCGGATCCTCTACGACCTCGCCGCCGATCGGGTCGACCAGCGTGTCGTCCGAGCGGCTTGGCCGAGCTGGCCGGCGTCAACGCGGCGAAGGTCCGCAAGGACCTCTCGTACCTCGGGCTCCTACGGCACCGCGGCGTCGGCTACGAGGTCGACTACCTGCTCGTACCAGATGAGCCGCGAGCTCGGCCTCGACCCACGACTGGCCGGTCGTGATCGTCGGCGCCGGCAACCTCGGTCAGGCCCTGGCCAACTACGCCGGCTTCGACGAGCGGGGCTTCCCGGTCGCGGCCGTCGTCGACATCGACCCGGCCAAGGTGGGCACGCATCGGTCGGCGTGGCCGGTCCGCCACATCGACGACCTTCCCGAGCATCGTCGGCGACGGGCCACGCCATCGGCGTGATCGCCACGCCGGCCGGTGCGGCCCAGGAGGCCGCCGACCGCCTCGTCGGCGCCGGTGTCACCGCCATCCTCAACTTCGCGCCGCAGATCCTGACCGTGCCCGACGGCGTGACGCGTCCGCAAGGTCGACCTGGCCGTCGAGCTGCAGATCCTGAGCTTCTACCAGCGGCGTCGATCGCTGGGTCCGATCAGCGCCGTCGTCGACGATCCGACGCCTGGCCATCCGGCCAGCGCGGAGGATCAGGAATCGGGGAACCGGTGCGCTGTCTTGGACCGTACGGTCTGCGTGCGCACCCGGACGTCCACCGTGGGACGGGTACTGGGTCGCCACCGGCCCGAGGACCGTCCCGGGCAGCTCGGCCCGGCGGAGCAGGATCAGGATCAGCGACCGCAGCGCCGCGGAGAGGGAGGGGACTGGCATGGCCATCGTCGTGATCGGGCTCAACCACCGCACGGCACCGCTCGAGCGTCCTCGGAGCGGGTCACCCTCCACGGCGACGCCCGGTGCCCAAGGCGCTGGTCGACCTGCGGCTGCGACCGAACCTCTCCGAGGTGGTCCTGCTCTCGACCTGCAACCGCACCGAGGTCTACGCGGTCACCGAGCGCTTCCACGGCGCCTACGCCGACATCCGCGACTTCTTCTGCGGGCTGGCCGGGCCTGGCGCCCGACGAGCTCAGCCGTCCACCTCGTCAGCCAGTACGACGAAGAGGCGGTCACCCACCTGTTCGAGGTGGCCGCCGGCCTGCGCTCGGCGGTGCTCGGCGAGTCCGAGATCCTCGGCCAGGTCCGCGACGCATGGCAGCTGGCCCAGCAGGGAGGGCGCGCCCCGCGCGTCGCTCAACCTGCTCTTCCGGCGGGCGCTCGAGGTGGGCAAGCGGGCGCGGTCGGAGACCGGGATCGGCCGGGGCACGGCGTCGGTCTCGCAGGCCGCGGTCGAGATGGCCGAGGAGCGCCTCGGGTCGTTGAGCCGATCGAAGGTCGTGGTCGTCGGCGCCGGCGAGGTCGGCGAGGCGGCCGCCGTCGCGCTGGCCGGCCGCGGCGTCGCCGAGCTGGTCGTGGCCAACCACGCACGCCCGAGCGGGGCGCGGCGCTCGCCGCCCGCGCCGGCGGCCGGGTCGTGGCCTCCCGCCTGCTGGCCGACGAGCTCGCCACCGCCGACGTCGTCGTCACGTGCACCGGTGCCGAGCTGCCCGTCATCGACCACGAGCCTGATGTCGTCGGTCGTCGCCCGCCGCTCCGCCCGCCCGCTGCTGGTGCTGGACATCGCCGTGCCCCGCGACGTCGAGCGGCGCCGCCGCCGGGCTCCCCGGCGTCACCGTGCTCGACATCGAGGACCTCTCCGCCTGGGCCGACCGACGGCCGCCAGGCCGGGCCGGCGAGGCCGAGCTGGTGCGGGCGCATCGTGGCCGAGGAGGTCGACCGCTACCTCGACGATGCGTCGGCACGGAGTGTGCGCGCCGCATCCTCGGCGCACTGCACGACCGGGCCGAGCGACGTGCGCCGGGCCGAGCTGGCCCCGCTTCCAGCGCAAGCTGACCGAGCTCGACCCCCGTGAGCGGGAGGCGGTCGAGGCCCTGACCCGCGGCCTCATCGCTGGCTGCTCCCGACCGCCCGCGGTGCGGCTGAAGGACGACGCCGGCACGCCGCGGGGCGGCGCAACGCCAGCTTTGCGACGCTGTTCGACCTCCCGTGACGACCGGCCGGTGGCGTGACCACCCTGCGCATCGCCACGCGGGGAAAGCAGGCGCAGACGCGAGGCGGTGCTGCGGCGGCTGCTCCAGGCCGCCCACGCCGGGCTCAGAGGTCGAGCTCGTGCTGGTCGAGACCACGGGTGATCGCCGGAAGGACGTCCGCTCCACGTCATCGGCGGCAGGCGTGTTCGTGAAGGAGTCCAGCAGGCGGTGCTCGACGGGCCGACCTCGCAGCCACTCGGCGAAGGACCTGCCGTCGACGCCCACCGCCGGCTGATGCGCATCCGGGGCCTCACCGAGCGGCGATCCGCGCGACGCACTGATCGGTTTGCAAGCTCAGCGACCTGCCCGCTGGCGGAGCCGTCGCGACGGGATCCGGTGCGTCGCCGTTGCGCAGGCTCTCGGTGCTGCGGTCCGACCTGACCTTCGTCGAGCTACGCGGGGCAACATCCACACCCGCCTCAACAAGGTGCCGGCGGGTGGGGCGATCGGCTGATGGCGGCGGCCGCCAGCTGGAGGTGCTCGGCATCCTCGACGACGTGGCGGAGGTCACGCCGGTCGAGCTGATGGCCGTCGGCGCGATGGTGCCCCAGGGTCAGCCAGGGGCGGTGGCCGTCGAGTGCGCCGAGCGAGCCTCCGCCACCCGCGACCTCCTCGCCCCCATCGAGCACGGACCGACCCGGCAGGCGGTGGACTGCGAGCGGGCGTTCCTCGCCGAGCTGGGTTCGGGCTGCAGCCTGCCGGTCGGCGCGCACGCCGTCGTCGTCGGCGAGGGCGAGCTGTGCCTGCGCACGTTCTGGCCGGCGCCACGGGCATCTACGAGGGCGTCCACGGGCACGGCGGACGGGAGGCCCACGTGGGCGGCCGGGCGGCCGGCAGGTTCGCCCGCCAGGCCGTCGGCGGCGTGACGCGGCGGCGGGGCGCGGCGCGAGGCTGGCGCCGTGGGCCGGCTGAGCGGCCACGGTCGTCATCGCCCGCGCCGCCGAGCAGGCCGGCCGGCTGCAGGCGCTGTTGGAGGCCGAGGGCGCGGCCGTGGTCAGGTGCCGACCATCGCCATCGAGTCACCCGCCGACGGCGACGGCGCGCTGCGGGAGGCGGTCCGCGCGACCTGTGGGACTGGGTGGTCGTGACGTCGCCGAACGGCGCCGGCGGGCCGTCGCCGCGGCGGGCGGCCGAGCCGCCGCACCTCGCACTGCGCTGGGCCGTGGTGGGCCGGGGACGGCGGATGCGCTCGCCGCGCTGGGCATCCACGCCGCCCTCGTGCCCGACCGCTTGCTGCTGGCCGAGGACTGGTCGAGAGCCTTCCCCGACCCTCCGGCCGGCGGCGGTCGGGTGCTGCTGGCGCAGGCAGGCGCGGCCCGTGCCTGGCCGGCGGGTTGCGGGCCCGGGGCTGGGACGTGTCGACCGTCAGTGGCCTACCGGACGGTCCCGGTCACCCCGCCTCCGGACGTCGTGCGGGCCGCGGCGGCGGGCCGACGCCATCGCCTTCACGTCCGGCTCGACGGTCGACGGCTCACGTCAGCGCCGCCGGCGCGGGCGCGTGCCGTCCGTCGTGGTCGCCATCGGCCCGGTCACTGCCGCGGCGGTCGCCGCCCATGGCCTGGAGGTGGCGGCCGAGGCGGACCCGCACTCGCTGGCCGGCCTCGTCGAGGCCACGGTGGCGGCACTGTCGTGAGCGCTTCACGGTCCGTCGTCGAGGCGCTCGTCTTCGACCTCGACGGGACGATCGCCGACACCGAGTCCGTCGGGAGTACGACGCCATCCGCCGGGTGTGGGCCGACCACGGCATCGACTATCCCATCGAGCGCTGGTCGCAGGTCGTCGGCCAGGCGTGGTCGCCGAGCTGGGTGACCGAGCTGGCGGACGAGGCGGGTGCCGACCCGGCGGCGTCCCGGGCGGCCAAGCCGCGTACCACGACGAGCTCCTTGCCGCGCTCGTGCTCCGCCCTGGCGTCGCTGCGCTCATCGCCGCGGCCGGCGACGCCGACGTCCCGCTGGCCATCGCCTCCAACTCCGACTCGGGCTGGGTCGAGGGCGTGCTCGAGCAGCTCGGCCTGCTGTCGCACTTCCTGGCCGTGACGACGATCGACCGGGTCGCGCAGGGCAAGCCCCACCCGGAGCCGTTCCTCGCCGCGTGCCGGCGGCTGGGCGCGACCGGAGTGGTCGGTGGCCTTCGAGGACTCGGCCACCGGTGTGGCCTCGGCACCGTCGCGGCCGGGCTGTACGCAGATCGCCTGCCCGGGTCCGCTCACCGTCGGCCACGACGTCGGGACGGCCGACCTCGTGGTGACCTCACTCGAAGCGGTCACCCTGGCGTCGCTCGCCGCGGCGGTGGCGGACCGGGCCGGCGGGCCGGCCTGAGCGCGGCGCCCGCCAGGTCCTAGCATCGCCTCCGTGGCGTTCCCCGAGCACCGACCCGCCGCTTGCGCACCTCGCCGGCCCTCCGCCGGCTCGTGGCCGAGACCCGCCTCTCGGTCGACGACCTGGTGGCGCCGCTCTTCGTGCGGGAGGGCATCGACGAGCCCCAGCCGATCGCCTCGCTGCCCGGCGTCGTCCAGCACACGAGGAGAGCCTGCGCAAGGAGGTGGCGCGAGCTGGCCGACGCTCGGCGTGCCCGCGGTGATCCTCTTCGGGGTCCCGTCGCACAAGGACGCCGAAGGGTCGAAGCGTGGGACCCCGACGGCATCGTGCAGGTGGCGCTGCGCGACCTGCGCGACGAGGTCGGCGAACAGCATCGTGCTGATGGCCGACTGCTGCCTCGACGAGTACACCGACCACGGCCACTGCGGCGTCGCTCACCGCGGACGGCGTCGTCGACAACGACGCCACGATCGAGCTCTACGCCCAGGCCGCGGTGGCCGCAGGCCGAGGCCGGCGCCGACGTCGTCGCGCCGAGCGGGATGATGGACGGCCAGGTCGGCGCGATCCGCGCGGCGCTCGACGGCGGCGGGCTACGCCGACGTCGCGATCCTCGCCTACTCGGCCAAGTACGCCTCGCGCTGTACGGCCCGTTCCGCGACGCGGTCGACGTGCAGATCGCCGGCGGCGGCGACCGCAAGGGCTACCAGCAGGACTGGCGCAACGCCCGGGAGGCGCTGACCGAGGTCGCGGCCGACCTCGCCGAGGGCGCCGACATGGTGATGGTGAAGCCGGCGCTCGCCTACCTCGACGTGATCGCGCGCGGTGCGGGCTGCAGGTCGACGTGCCGGTCGCCGCCTACCACGTGAGCGGCGAGTACTCGATGATCAAGGCCGCGGCCGCCAACGGCTGGATCGACGGCGACGCGGTCGCGCTCGAGCACCTGACCGCGATCAAGCGGGCCGGCGCCGACATGATCCTCACGTACCTGGCGCGAGCTGCGGAGACGCTCGCTTGACCCTCGAGCGCTGATCCCGTGCCCATCCGTACTGCGATCCGGGCCGCTGTCCCGCGGCCGGCTGCGCGCCGTCACCGTGCGCCGGGCTCGGGCTGGCGCCAACGACGAGAGCTCTTCGAGCGCTCGCAGCGGGTGATCCCCGGTGGCGTGAGCTCGCCCGTGCGGGCGTTCCGGTCCGTCGGCGGGACGCCCTACTTCGTGGCTCGGGCCGACGGCGCGTACGTGTGGGACGTCGAGGGCCGGCGGCTCATCGACCTGGTGCAGAGCTACGGCGCCATCATCCTCGGCCACGCCCACCCGCAAGGTCGTCGAGGCCGTGCAGCCGCCGCCGCCGCGGACGGGACGTCGTACGGCGCGCCGACGGCGCGGGAGATGAAGCTGGCCGGAGGCCATCACCGAGCGGGTGCCGTAGCTGCGAGCAGGTGCGCTTCGTCAACAGCGGCACCGAGGCGACGATGACCGCGCTGCGGCTGGCCTGCGGCGTCACCGGGCGGCCGAAGGTGATCAAGTTCGCCGGCAACTACCACGGCCACGGCGACGCGCTGCTCGCCGCGGCAGGCAGCGGGGTGGCCACGCTCGGCCTGTCCGGGTCGGCCGGGGTGACCGACGGCCGCGGTCGGCCAGACCGCTCGTGGCGCCGTACAACGTCGTGCCGGCGAGCTCGGCGACGACGTGGCCTGCGTCATCGTCGAGCCGGTGGCCGCCAACATGGGCCTGGTCGCACCGGTGCCGGGGCTTCCTCGAGGGGCTGCGGGCGGCCTGCGACGGCGCCAGGCGCGCTGCTCGTCTTCGACGAGGTGATCACCGGCTTCCGCCTCGGCCTCGGCGGCGCAGGCGCGCGTACGGCGTCGACGCCGGACCTGCACGTGCTTCGGCAAGGTCATCGGCGGCGGGCTGCCCATCGGCGCCTTCGGCGGTCGAGCCGACGTCGTGATGGCCGTCGCTCGCCCCGCTCGGGCCCGTGTACCAGGCCGGCACGCTGTCCGGGAACCCGCTCGCCACGGCCGCCGGGCCTGCCGCGCTCGACCTGCTCGACGACGACCTCTACGCCGAGCTTGGCCGCCGGGCAGCGCGGCTGGCCGACGGGTTCCGCTCGGCGCTCGAGCAGCGGACGTGCCGATCACGGTGCCCGGTCGTCGGCCCGCTGGTCAGGCTTGCACTTCAGCGCCACCCGGCGGTCGACTACGACACGGCCACGCACGACGGACGAGAAGGCCTACGCCCGGTTCTTCCACGCACTGCTGGACGAGGGCGTGGCGCTCGCCCCCGGCGCCTACGAGGTCGCCTTCCCCGGCCTGGCCCACGACGATTCCATCCTCGACGAGGTCACCGCCGCCGCCACCCGCGCCGCGGCGACCATGACCTGACCCCTCGATCCCTCATCCACCGCGAAGTGCGGCGCGAGCGCGTCATTCGTGGTCGGTGGTTGGCGCATTTCGCGCCTCGGCTTCCGGATCGGCGGGCACGACGCGTCCTTTCGGCGTGCCCAGCTCGCATCTCAGGCCGGACCTCTCTGCCGTGTTCGCTACTCAGCACGGCCTGATCACTCGGGAGCAGGCGGAGCGCCACGGCCTGACCCAGCGCATGGTGGTGCGGCGGATCGCGGCCGGCCTCCTGGATGAGCCGGCGCCTGGCGTGTTGCGGCTCGTCGGCGCCCCCGGGACGTGGGAGCAGCGCGTGATGGGCGTGACCCTGTCGAGCGGAGGCCGGGCCAAATCACGTCGCACCGATGCGGCTGCGCTCCACGGCATGGACGGCTTCAGCCGCTCGATGGTCGAGGTCAGCGTGACTCGGCCGTGGCGGCTGCGACGGACCGACAGCATCGTTCACCAGACCCAGACGCTGGCGCAGCGAGGACATCACGACCGTGGCCGGCCTCCCGTCACGGGGTGGCCCGCACGCTGGCCGACCTGGGATCCGTCGTCGAACCTTCGCTGGTCGAGCGCGCTCGACGACGTCGGCGGCAGGGCATCAGCTTGCGGTGGCTCCAGGCGACGGCCGAGCGACTGCACCGTCCCGGTCAGGCGGGCACCGGAGTGCTGCTGGCCCTTCTCGAGGCTGCCTGGGCCGAGCCGACCGTCCGAGGCTCGTGGTTCGAGCGGCTCGTCGAGGCGTGCCTCCACTCGCCAGAGCTGCCCGCTCGTGCGCCAGCACCGGGTGTTCGACGGGCAGGGGTCGCCTGGCGGGCATCCTCGACCTCGCGTTCCCGTCGCTGCGCCTCGGCGTCGAGGCCCACAGCCGGCAGTTCCACTTCGGTCGCCTGCCGCAGCAGGCCGACGAGGACCGGGATCATCGTCTGGCCCGCTGTGGTTGGGGGTGCTTCCGTCGGATGGCGGGCGACCAAGCGGCCGGCCGACCTGCTGGCGCTCGTGGTCGAGACCGCCAGGCACGCCGTTCACCTCGTCGCCTGAGGGGAGGTGCGGCGCCCGCCGACCACAAGAGCGAGCGCTGGTGGCGCACTTCCGATCGCGGACAGGGGCCGGGCGGCCGGGCCGGGGCCAGGGGCGCCGCGGTGGAAGTCAGGCGTCGGGGGCAGGTGGGCGAGGGCGGCGGCGGCGCTGTAGCGGCTCCGGCCGGGCCGAGCTCGTCCGGGCGGAGGAGGTTGGCCATGATGCGCAGCACCCACTCCATCAGCGTCCGGCTGTGCATCCCCGACCCGGGTCAGCTCCCGCATGAGGGCCGGCCGGCCGATGATCTGGGCGAACAGGCGGGCCACCTTGAAGTACTGCGCCGTACTCGTCGTCGAGCGTGCTTGGGGTACTGCAGCCAGCACGAGCGGGTTGCGGTCGACCAGTGCCTCGTGGAGCAGCGTCGGCGGCCATGCGGCCGGTCTCGTAGGCGTAGTCGATGCCCTCGCCGTTGAAGGGGTTGACCGAGCCGGCGGCGTCGCCGACCACGAGGTAGCGTCGGCCCTGCCTTCGGGTCCGACCGAGCCGCCCATCGGGATCCGGCCGCTGACCGGCCGGGCCGTCAGGTCGCGGGCGTCGATCTCCCAGCGCTCGGCGACCTGGTGCGTGAGCTCGTCGAGCAGGTGGGTGGTGTTGACGCTCTTGAAGTCCCGGAACGTGGACAGCAGCCCGACGCCGATGTTCACGCTGCCGTCGCCGACCGGGAAGATCCAGCCGTAGCCAGGGCAGCGGGTTGCCCGTTGCGGTCGCTTCACGTCCAGCGCGGACTCGATCACGCGGCTCGGCGTGGCGGGGCGTCTCCCAGTACGTGCGGATGGCCGTGCCGTAGGGCCACTCGCTTGGTGCGGAACGTGCCGAGGAAGCGGCCGAAGCGGCTGTTGGCGCCGTCGGCCACCACGACGTAGCGGGCCCGCAGCTCGACGGGCGACGGCGCGTCGGCGGTCTGGACCACTGCGCCACGCACGAACCGCGGTCGATCACCGGCGCGATCGCGCTCGGCGCGCTGGAGCAGGGTCGCCCCAGCGGCCTCGGCGTTCGACGCCACCATCCAGTCGAGGTCGCGGCGGCGCACGACGTAGCCGTAGCTGCAGGAACACGGGGTGCTCGGGCCACGCAGCCAGGGACCGTCCCTGCGCGATGCAGCGCAGGCCGCCGAAGCGGTGGTACTTGGCCAGCTCGTCGCCCAGGCCCATGTCCTGCAAGCTGCTTCACGGCGCCGAGGTGTCAGGCCGTCGCCGCAGGTCTTCTCGCGAGGGAACGATCTTGCGCTCGACGACGGCGACGTCGTGGCCGTGGCGGCGACAAGCCAGTACGCGGCCGACGCCCCGGCGGGGCCGGCGCCGACGACGAGGACCTCGCTACGAGCGGGTGCTCGGCACCGGCTGCTCAGGCCTCGGGCGTCGTGCTGATGCCCTCTTCGTCGAGCGTCTTGTCGCCTGCGCTGACGGCCTCGGAACTTGGGCGCAGCCGGCGCGCACCAGTCGGCGAACTCCTGCACGTACTTCGGGTCGAGCGGGTTGGCACCGCCGATCGTGAAGCGCTCGTGGCAGACTGACGGCGATGATCTCCGCGTCCGTGAGGGCTCCGCCGTACTTCTCGCCCTGCTGGGGCATGAAGCTCGCCGTTGAACGAGCCGCCCTGGTGCGGTCCGCCGGGACGGTTCGAGGTCGCCGTAGATCTTGCCCGAGTAGGCGGCGCTGCCGGTGTAGACGAGCGAGCGCCTGGTCCTCGAACTTCGGGAACGTCTTCAGGACCTCGCCGTTGCTGAGCTGGCGGCCGACACCGCCGCCGCCGGTGCTCCCGTGGCAGCTGGCGCACGTGGCGAACACGGTCTTGCCTCTCGCCGAGCGGGCCGGCCACGACCTTCTCCGTCAGGCTTGAGGGCCGCGTGAGAGCAGCACCCAGAGCGGGAGCAGGCCGACGACGGGCATGGCCCACCACGGGATCTTCGTGCGGGACTGGCCGCAGCGACGTAGGGCGGATCCGGCCGCGGCAGCGGTGCCGCCAGCGGGCGGCCGGCTTAGCCCGCCCGGCCGGTGCGGCCGCAACCGCGCGGCTGCCGGGGTCGACGGGGTGACGGCCGCCGGGACCGAGGCGCTCCCCCTCCGCGCCACCTTCGGCCGGGGGTCCCTCGCCCGTCCGTCGGCAGCCCAGGCCGCGCGCCGCTCCCGAGAGCGCTTGAGGAGGTGCTCGGGGATCTCGGTCAACGTCGGTCACTTTCGACGCTCGGCGGGCGTCTCGGGCGGGAGCACTAGAGCGAGCGTGAGACCGAGCGGCAATCTTCCGCTCCCGGTCGGAGGCGGTGGCCGAGCGTCGCCGGGAGCCCCACACGGACGTGTCCGGCCGCTTGCGGACTCCGGCGAGACTGCGTGCTAGAGCACGTCGAGCACCTCGGGAACCTGGTCTCGGGAGGTCCACCGCGTGGGCCGATCGGGCAAAATCGCGGTAGCGTGTGAGCAGTTTCACGAAGTCGGGATCGACGGGTTCGCCCAGGCCTTCGGCCGGACCAGGCCGAGACCGACGAGATCGAAGCGACCGACCGGACACCGAGCCGCAGCCGCCGCCCGAGAGCAGCAGAGCAGCAGAGCACCACAGAGCCCGACAGCCAGAGCGTGAGGAAGGGACGCACAGGACGAGATGCTCGCCATCAACATCCTCAAATGGCCCGGCTTCAACCAGGCCCTCATCCTCTCGATCCTCGTGTTGGTGGCGCTCATCGCCGGCGGCGTGCTCTTACGGGAAGCGCCGCCCGGTCGGCAAGCCGCTGTCGTGGGGCGAGGGCATGCTCGCCGCGACCTACGTCTTCTTCGCCATGTTCATGGCCTACGCCGTGGTCCCGAACCAGTGGCTGCTGCGCGCAGAACGGGCTCGGCTGGCGGACCGACAAGAAGGTGTACGGCCCGGGCAACATCCTGCAGGCCCAGTCACTCGGCGGCAGCTTTCCGTTCGAGATCAACTACCTGCAGGTCGGCGACGCCATCGCCGCGGAGATCTGACATCGTCCTCCTGGGCGTGCAGCTCTACTCTCATCTCCTGGTGGCAGCGTCGGGGCAAGGCCAAGCCGAGCGCCGAGCTGGCGACGTCCACCTACGGTCGTCCGCTGGTCAGGAAGGGGTGAGCGATGGCCCGCACTGACGCCAACCCGCCCATGCCCAGAGTGGGCAGCGAGTACGAACTCGTCGAGGTCGACGCCGACTACCTCGCCAAGGCGGTCAAGCCGAAGCAGTTCATCCACATCGACCAGTCCGAGTGCATCATGTGCGAGGGCTGCGTCGACATCTGCCCGTGGAAGTGCATCCACATGGTCACGCCCGACGCCATCGCCGAGGACGGCCAACACGCGAGCAGCCGGGCGAGCGATCCCGCGGACCACGTGCTGTTCATCATCGACGACGACGTCTGCACCCGCTGCGCTCTGCGTCGACCGCTGCCCGACGGGCGTGATCATCATGGGCAAGGCCGGGCAGCCGGCGGCGACGGGCGACCAGCCACGCCGCGCACCAACAACCACGGCTATGCCTACGGCATGCGGTTCTGAGCGGGAGGAGACGACGTGGCCAAGACGGCTATGGACGACCAACCGAAGCCCTCCGTTCGAAGGAGCGGATGACCAAGGCGGGTGACTCGGTCCAGGGTCGCAGGCGTGGAACTCGATCTTCCGGCCGAGGCTCGATCTTCCGGAAGGGCTACACCGACAGCCCCGGAACCGCTCCTACGTCGATCATGAACTCGGTGCTGTACCACCTGCACCCGGTCAAGGTGAAGCGCCACGCGGTGAAGGTCAGCTACACGCTGTGCCTCGGCGGTCTGTCGCTTCTTCCTCTTCATCCTGCTGACCGTCACCGGCATCTTCCTGATGTTCTTCTACCGGCCGACCGCCGCGCAGGCCTGGAACGACATCTACAACCTGCAGACCGGGGTGACCGTTCGGGCTCCTGGTCCGCAACATGCACCGTTGGGCCGCGCACCTCATGGTGCTCTCGGTCTTCCTGCACATGGCGCGGGTCTTCTACCACGGCGCCTACAAGCCGCCGCGGAGTTCAACTGGGTCATCGGCGTGATCCTGCTGACGCTCACCCTGCTGCTCTCCTTCACCGGCTACCTGCTGCCGTGGGACCAGCTGTCCCTCTGGGCGGTGACGGTGGGCACCAACATGATGGGCTACACCCCGGTCTTCGGGGACCAGGTGAAGTTCGTGCTGCTCGGAGGCAAGGAGATCGGCAACGAGACCTTGTTGCGATGGTACGTGCTGCACGTGCTGATGTTCCCGTTCATCATCGTCATCTTCATGGCCATCCACTTCTGGCGGGTCCGCAAGGACGGCGGGATCTCGGGGCCGCTAGTGATTGCATGCGAGCGGAAGGGTGTGAGCGATGACTGAGATCCCAGAGCACCTGCGCAAGCGCCGAAGCCGCCGCGCGCCAAGGCGGAGGCCGAGAAGGGCGAGCCCGCGGCGGCCGACGCCCCGCAGGCGCCGAGACCCCGGCCGACCCGGCCGAGTCGCGCATCCCCGCCCGCCTCCTCGAGCGCAGCCGGGCCGCCAAGGCCAAGGCCGAAGGTGGCGAGGCGGCCGAGGCCGGTGGTGGTGGCGTGGCGGTGGCCGAGCGGCCGTCCGCGGTGACGGCGGTCGGGCCGGCCGCGGCCGGCGGCGTACGCCCGTCGGCGCCGGGCCGGGTGGTCACACCCAGCGGCTCCTCACCGTCGTCAAGTCCGGCTCCATCCAGGACGTCAAGAAGGCCACGCCGGTCGACAAGGTCCACACCTGGCCCCACCTCCTGGCCGGCGAGTTCGTGGCCTCGCTGATCTGCCTGGCCTTCACCTTCGTCTTCTCGGTGTTCGTCAACGCCCCGCTGCTGCAGGCTGGCCAAGCCCGAACCGGACGCCGGAACCCGTCGAAAGCGCCGTGGTACTTCCTCGGCCTGCAGGGCTCCTGACCATGTTCCACCCGAGTGGTGGCCGGGGTGACCATCCCGGGCATGGGCTTGATCCTGCTGGCCGTCACGCCTACGTGGACCGCAACCCGAGCAACAGGCCGGAGGACCGCAAGTTCGCCATCAGCGTCTTCACCATCTTCATGATGTTCTGGGCCGTCCTGGTCCTGATCGGCTCCTTCTTCCGGGGTCCGGGGCAGAACTTCGTCCTGCCCTGGCGCAACGGGATCTTCTTCGACCTGTGATGCCGGCCGGCGAGCGAGCGAGAGTGGACGAGCCAGACGCGGCGCACCGCGCCGACGACGCGGAGGTCGTCGATGAACGCCGGCGCCGTCATCATCGGCATCGTCGTCGTGCTGCTCGTGCTCGCGGTCGGGGTCTTCGTCGTGACCGCCCGCCGGCACGACTCGCGCCGCGGCGAGGCGCGCTCTCGCGGGAGACCCGCAAGCGCGACCGGTCGGGCCGGACCCACGAGGAGATCGAGGTCCCGCCCGCGCCGAGCCGGTCGGGAGGTCGAGCTGGCGGCGGTGGCGGCCGAGCGCTCGGCGGAGCTGGAGAAGGTCGCACCGAAGCGCGCCGGTCCCGTAGCGTGCCACCGGACCCGGAGACGATCGGTGTCACCCCGTCGCCAGTTCTTCAACCGAGGGCTGGTGGCCCTGACCTCGGCCGGCCTGGCCGGGTTCGGCGCCGCCACCGTGAGCTCCCTGTGGGCGCGCAGGGCGGCTTCGGCGGCGAGATCAACGTCAGCAAGCTCTCAGAGCCTGATCTCCCGGGATCAGAGCAGAACGGGGCTTCTTCATGCCCGAGGCCCGCATGTGGGTGACGGAGTACCGCGGCCGGGGACCTGCCGAAGGCCGAGAAGGTCTACGCCTCGGCCGTGCTGGTCGGCGATGAAGGCCGGCATCAACACCCTCTACCAGAAGTGCCCCCACCTGGGATGCCGGGTGCCGAACTGCGATTCGTCGCAGTGGTTCAGTGCCCGTGCCACGGCAGCAAGTACAACACGGGTCGGCGAAGCGCGGTGGCCCTGCGCCTCGCGGCATGGACCGCTTCCCGGTGACCATCAGCGGCGGCGAGGTCACCGTGGACACCGGCCAGATCTTCCTCGGGCCGTCCATCGGCACCCAACACCACCGGCCGGGAAGGCCGAGGATTACACTGCGTGACGGGTGGGGAGTGACGACCCTGATGTTCGCCGTCGCCACCTGGGGGTCGCCCTCTTCCTGTCCGCCGTGCTGCTGATCGGCTGGGTCGTCTACGTCGCCATCAACGTCTTCAGCAAGCGCAGCCACCGAGGAGGTCGGGAGCCGAGCTCGAGCTGGCCCCAACCGCAAGCCCTACTACGACGACGAGCAGCTGGAGGGCCCCCGGCTGGAGCGGGTGCAGCTGGTTACGGTCCTGCTCACGCTCGCCGTCATCGTCATCGCCCTGCCGCTCTACTGGCTGTTCGAGCCCAGCCGCCAGGCCGGCGCCCGGGAGAGGCTCGGCCCGGCTGGCCAGAGTGGGGCTCGAGGCTGTTCGCCACCAGCGCAGGGCGGCTTCAACTGTGCGGGCTGCCATGGCGGCATGAAGGCCACCAGCGGCGCGCGCCGTTACACCATCACGGACACAGAACGACCCGGGGCAGGTGCGGGCCGTCACCTGGAACGAACGCCCGGCGCTGAACACGGTGCTGTACCGCTTCAGCGAGGAGGAGGTCCGCTACATCCTGGTGTACGGCCGTCAGTTCTCGCCCATGTCCCCCTGGGGCATCGCCGGCGGCGGCCCGATGAACGACCAGCAGATCGATTCCGAGGTGCATCGCGTACCTGAAGTCGATCCAGCTGCCGCGGAGCAGTGCCCCAGCGGCGTCAACCTCTGCGAGGGCGGCACCCTGCCCAAGCAGAAGCAGGACGAGACCGAAGGCCATCGACGCCGCGCTGGCGGACGGGAGCGCCAGGAGCGAGGGCAGGCCACCTTCAACCGGCCCTCGACTCCAGGAAGCGGCCTTCAGTGCGCCCGCTGCCGCACCAACTGGCTGGTCCTACGGCAACCCGCTGGTGTCGGGCGGCGGCGCCCTCGGGCCGAGACCTGACGGCCGGCGGCGAGGTGCGGCAGTTCCCGAACGCCGAGGACAACCTCTCGTTCGTCCAGGCCCCTCCGGAGCAGGGCAAAGAGTACGGCCAGCAGGGGCCAGTCGACGGGCCGGATGCCGGCGTTCGGCTCGTACTACAACGCCGAGCAGCTGGCCGCCCTCATCACCATCCGGAGCCTGTGATGTTGAGCCTCGCCAACCTGCTCGCCATCAGCTGGCGGCCCGAGATCCGCGGCGTCACCGTCGTCGTCATCGGCGCGGTCGTCCTCATGGGCAGCGTCTACCTGATCCTCACCACCAACCTCGGGTCCCGGCTCGGCGCTTCCTGGTCTCGCTCGCCCGCGCTGTCGTCCTGGCTGATGCTGATGGGGATCTTGGCAATACATCGG
>ERZ1370068.9773-contig-8526_pt1 | contig 23759 bp, 25 predicted proteins | sample MGYA00561227_ERZ1370068 | MGnify/ENA primary metagenome ERZ1370068 (study PRJEB38410, sample SAMEA6850437) | metagenome | study: Metagenomic assessment of the ecological functions of the soil: analysis of the soil microbiota associated with the...
GGTATGCTTCGTTCAGTTACGTATTGCTACCATGACCACTGGTTTTGACCTCGGGCGGTCGGGGCGCGGCGCGCCCGCAGGCGGTGGAGGAGCGGCGAGGTACACAGCCGTCCCGCTCTCCTTGAGGCCGCAGATCGCCTCGTTCAGTCTGCCGATGTCCTGCCCGCTCCGCTGTCGGGGAAGGCAAAATCCACGAACACCATCCGGGGGCGGTACGCGGCAGCGCCTCGAGCACCTGGGCATGGCCCTCGTAGGACACCGGATACGATTCCCCAGCGCGGCCAGGTGCTCCTCGAGGAAGAGCACCACGGTGGTGTCCGCCTGGCCGTCCCCCTCGTACGCGTACTTCACGATTCCGTTGACGATGGCCTGCGACCAGGGTTGAGGCGGAGCAATCGTGGTTCAGGAAAAGCCCGCCGCCCACGATCGCGAGGATCACGAACTGCACGGCTGTCCGGAGCCCCGTACTGGAGCGCTGCCGAACGATCTGGGGCGAGCGAACGGCGAACCGCATCAACCACAGTGGCCACTGGGCCCCTCCCTCATTGCGAATTCACCCCTCGCCCTGAGATGTGGATACGTGCATCTTCCGCTCCATGGCTGCGAATCGACGAAGCGGCGGAGGTTCTGAAGGCGCGGGCGAAAGCGGATAAGATCACTGCGCCCGCCGCTCAATAGAACAGGACTCGCGCCGTCAGCACTCCATCGCTCGCCGGGCTTTCGGCCCCGCACTCGGAACAGACGAAGTGCGATGCACCCTGTATGGATGGCCGCAGTCGATCGCGGCGAATGCCACGCTCCCGATTGCCGACGTCAGACTGGGGCGGCGTCGATTCAGTGGAGACAGTTTTCGTTGCCGCGCGCTCGGCGGGGCGATAGAGTCCGCACCGGAGATGGCGTCGATCACGGCCGGCCGGCGGCGCTTTAAGCCCTGCTGGCGCAACGTTGGGCTGATAAGCTCGCCTGCCTCGCGCGTGTGTGCGCGCACGAGCCCGATGGCACCTGCTGCACCGCGCGGGCTTCCGCAAAAGTCCGAGGATGTTCGGGGGCTTCGATCGCAGCCCCCATTCGCCCGACTCACCCGCGTTCCTGGTTGTGGCGCGTCAGCTCAGAAGATCGTCAGGATCACGTCCGGGGCGCGCTTCCGCCACGCCTTTGCATCTTGCGCCAGCCCCTTGTCGAACTGCCCGCCCGATCATCCTGTCCATGTTCATGACGAGGTGGAACGGCCTTGGCCATGAAGTTGTTCGTGCCGGTCATGCTCCAGGTCACGGCACGGTGTGAGTCGCCTTGCGGCCTGAATCGTGAACTCCGCAGGTGCTGGTGTTGCGCGAACGGCTTCAGGAACTCGAGCTTGATCCTGATCAGCTCGCTCGGGCGGCTCTCCGATGACCGTCATGCGGCCCTCTCAACCCACCTGCCGAGTTGCCGGCCCCAGGTGTGGACGGCGCCGGCGCCCGGCCGGCGCGCATGGCCCGCCGTACGCCGTGCTGCATCGCGGGATCGAGCTGCCCGCGGATTCCATGACGTCCCACTGGTGGGAAGTCGTTCACTGCCTGGGCGAACACGGCCAGGCGGCGGCGCCGCGATCCCGACGGCCGTCCGCGCGACGTGGAACTCCGGAGGGCCGGCGGCGCGAGGCCTGACCGGCGCCGACCACGACAGCGATCCCTGCGACGGCGATCAGAGTCTTGATGAGCATGTCTTTCACCTCTCCGGCTCGCCGGTCAGGGTCGTGACTCGGGATCGCCTCAGCGGGAGGAGCGCTTTGAGCGCTCCTCCCTGAGGTAGATGCCCAGCCAGACAAAGATGCCGAGCGCGGCCTGGATGAAGAACGGGTCGCCGACTCGCCAGTGGGTGCAGATCGCGCCCCCGGTGTAGCCGGTGAGGAGGACCGCGCCCAGGACCGATGTCGCCGGGATCAGATGGACCACGGCGCACGCGAGCTGGGAATCGTGAGCGGCGTGAGCATCGTTTCCGGTAACCCTGGTGCGTGAGCGCTGGGACCTCGGCGCCGCCCACCAGCTTCATGACCGCGCTGATCACGAAGATGAGTGATGCCAGACCCGATCCCCCGGCCGACCCACGACCTTTGCCTGGTCGCTCTATGCCTCCTCGAGAAGTGATGGAATGTTTCCGGAATCATATCAACCCCGCGCGCGCAGCGCCGAAGCCGCGAGGAAGGCGCTCGTGACGATCGCCTCACCGCTCGTCGCCTCCACTGGGTAGTCGAGCGGGGCGGGGCAGATCGACAGGCCGGTAAAATTCTGGGCACCGGCCAACTCTGTACCGGTGCTGGCAATTCTCGGCGTGATGTCCGGCAAGTCTTCCGTGGACAGCGCGGGCGTCGTCGTCGAGGCGCTCGGCCTCAGGCTCGTCTGAGGAAGGGGCCGCGTTGTCTCCGTCCCCGTTCCAGGCCAGTATGCGTACGCAATGAAGCGGCCCGACGTTCTCCTCCTCCTCGCCAACTGCGATCAATGGGGCAGTTCCTCGCCGGCTTCGCGTCGCGGATCTTCATCGATGTCGCTCGCTGCCGACGATCGCCGCCACGCTCCACGCCGAGCATCGTCGGCATCTCGTGGGCGCTCATCGCCTACCAGCTGGCCGGCATCCAGTCCTGTCGGTCGTGTTCCGGGCGGCTCGGCGACGTCCACGGCCGATACGCGATCTACGGCGGCGGATTCGCCGTCGCTGGCGGCGAAGCTCCTTCTCTGCGGCCTCGCGCCAAAAGCGTGCTCGCCCTTCTCATCACCGTACAGGGCCGTGCAGGGGCATCGGCGCAGCCATGCAGTCACGCCTCGGCCGCGCGCGTTGCTGGCGATCAAGGGCGATGCCGGAGGAGGCTCGGAGGGTCGGACGAGCGGGTACGCCGACGACTGGCCTTTCACTCGGGCCCTTCTGCTCCGGGCCGCCCGTCGGCGGGGGTGCTCATCGATCTCGTGGGCTGGCGATGGGTCTTCTTCCTCCTGATCCCGACTCGCTTCGGCCGGGGCCCGCGCTGACCATCGTGGGCGCTCGAGGGCGGCGCCCGGAGCGGCGGCGCGGGCGGCCGATCTCAGATCGACTACGTCGGCGCGGCGCTCCCTGATCGCGCTCGACCATCGTGCTGACCGTGCTGCTCGACGAGCGCGCCGCCCGGCTGGTCGGCGGAGGAGCGGACAGGGACTCATTGGCGCTCGCCATTCGCCGCCACCCGCGCGGGCTTCGTGGCTCCACGAGACCCGGGCCGCCGACCGGTCGTGAACCTCGCGCTGTTCCGGATCCGCATGTTCACGTTCGGCGTCGTGAGCCTGCTGCTCGTGGCCACGGCCACCAGCATGGCCACGTTCGTACTGTTGCCGTTCTACCTCCAGGACGTGCTCCGGCCGTACCACCGTCGTTCATGGGGCTGGTCTTCCTGGCGGCTCCGTCTTCACCATCGCCTGCGCGAACGCGAGCGGGCGCTTGACCGACGGACGGATCAGGACCGCGCGTGCCGGCGTCGATCGGTGTGCTCGTCACGCTGGCCGCCTTCACGGTGGGCCTTCTTGCGAAGGCGGACTCGAGCTGGCTCTGGCCCGCCGTGCTGCTGGGGCTCGACCGGACCTGGGGGCCGGGTTCTTCCAATGCGCCCAACCAGACCGCGCATCATCGGCTCGGTGCCACGGAGTATCGCGGCTACGCCACCGGAATGGTCCAGACGCTCTTCGGGGTCGGCTCGCTGCTCGGGATCTCCCTCGCCGGCGTCCTGCTTGACCGTCCTCTTCCGGTATCACTCGGGAAACCCCGACGCGCAGCCGGGGCCGGGGACCCGCCTGCGTTCGTGTACTCGATGAACGCCGTCTACGTCGTCTGCGTGGCGCTCATGCGCTCTCGCGCCTGCTGGCGTCGCTCATGCGCGGGCGCGACAAGGTGGCGGCCTCCGACGTGAAGGGCTGAGACGCACGCTGGAAGCGCCTGACTGCGTGGCGCACCGGGCCCATCGTGTAAGGATGGCAACCTCGCGTCATGGGTAGAACGCCCGGGCATCGGGAACGATGCCTCCGATCCCGGGGACCCGCGCTCCAAGAGTCCATTCACTAGTCCATACATTTCGCGCTTCTTCCTCCGGCACGACTTCTGCCTGTCAGTCCCCGAGACGATGGCGCTTCCCGAGCGCCACGCCCAGCGAAGTACATACCCGCGAGATCCAGGAAGGGAGGGATGTCGTCATGGAATCGGCAGCGCCGAGAGTGACCAGAGCGCGATCGACGGGGCGGAGGCTCACCGGCTGGGTCATCTGGCGTTCTTTGACGGTGGCAGTTCGTGGCCGGCGCCGCGGTGATCGTGTGGGCGCTTCCTCATGCGCATCGAGCCGTGGAGCCGCCGGCTGAGCTGCCGTGAGCGGTGGCCACACGCCCTCGGCGAGCTCCATCAGCCGAGCGCATCACGGCGATCGGCGAGGCCAGTGCAGCGAGGCGACCTCGCGACGGCGCGCGCGGCGTGGCACGACGCGTACCGGTCGCTGCGGCGCACGCCGGGACTGGCAAGGCATGGCCGCCCTCGGTGACGCCGCGCTGGGCATTGCCGGGCGCCTCCGGAGCGCGCCAGCCGTGGGAGGCGGACGCCCGGCAGGCCTACCTGGGCGCCCTGTTCCGCGCCCGGGCCGAAGCGTCGCTGGACGGCGTCCTGCGCGCGACCGAGGCGTTCGCGACACTCGGAGACCGTGATGTCGCGGAGGAAGGCCTGCGGATCGCCGAGTCGGTCGCGTTGCGCACGGGCACTGCCGAGGCGCGCGACCGCGTGCTCGCATCACCGCGCGCGATTCGAAGGACGGGACGCGACGTTCCACGCCGACGGGCCCTCGCAGGTGACCAGCTGGGACGCAGGTCCATAGCCGCGTGATTCGCAACGCGCATGCGGTGACGGAGCGGGGGCCGGGGGGATGGGCCCCGCCCCCGAGACGACGACACGGCCTCAGAGGCTCCACGGGTGACCGGACGAGGTCGGCCCGGTGCGCGGCAGGGGCGGATCAGCCGAGGACGCCGGCCTTGCGAAAGGCGTCGATCTCGTCCGGGGTATAGCCGGCTTCGGCGAGCACCGCGTCGCTGTGCTCGCCGAGGCGCGAGGCGAATGGCCGGGCCGCGGCACGGCGCGTCCGAGAACCGGAACGGCGGGTTGAGCGTCCTGAACGTGCCGGCGGCGTCGCGCACCTCGGTGAAGGCGTCGCGGTGGGCGAGCTGGGCGTCGGTCATCGCCTCCTCGACGGTGCGGTAGCGCGAGGACGGCACGCCGAAGCGCTCGAACGCCGCCTGGCACTCGTCCGTGGCGAAGCTGTCGTGACCAGTGCTCGAGCTCGTCCATGAAGAGGTGCCAGTTGAGCCGGCGGTCGGCGTAGCACCGCGAAGCGGGGTCGTCGATCCAGTCCGGGCGGCCCGCCGCGCGGGCCAGGTCCTGGAAGGTGCGCTCGCTCGCCACCGCCAGCATCAGATAGCCGTCCCGGGTCTGCAGCGGCCCGAACATCGGCCGGCCGGGAGGCGCGCATGGCGAACTGCGCCCGCTGGACCTCGGAGAGCGTCATGGTCAACATGCTCTCGAGCATCGACACGTCGACCATCTGCCCCCGCCCGGTGACGCGCCGGTGATAGAGCGCGGCCGCGATGGCCCCGAAGGCATAGGTGCCGGTCAGCACGTCGGCGATGAAGACGCCGTTGTTGTCGGGCCGCGTGCGGCCGTCCTGGTAGGACAGATGCGCGAGATCGTAGCCCGAGGCGGCGTGGATGACGGGCGCGTAGGCGGCGCAATCCGGACGAGGGCCCGGTCTGGCCATAGCCGGACATGGCGCAGAACACGAGATCGGGACGGACGGCGCTGGAGCGACTCGTAGTCGAGGCCCGAGCCGCTTCATCACGCCCGGCCGGAAATTCTCCACCACGAGATCGGCGTCGCCGACCAGGCGCTTGACGATGTCGACGGCGGCAGGCTGCTTGAGATCGAGCACGAGGCTCCGCTTGCCGGCATTGAGCTGGCCGAAGTAGCTGCTCACCCCGTCGCGCAGCGGCGGGCGGGTGCGCATCAGCTCGCCGTCCGGGGCCTCGATCTTCACCACGTCGGCGCCGAGGTCGGCCAGCAGTCGGGTGCAGTGCGGGCCGGCGATGGTGGTCGTGAAGTCGAGGACGCGCACGCGGTGCAGGATGTCGTTGTCCATGTCGGTGGCCGGGCGCTGCACCCGGTTCCCTCTCGATACAGGCGGCCGGCTCCGCTGTCAAGGCGGCCGGGCGGCGATGAGGGCCCATCTGCTTCGTTGGCGCCCTCGTCCGGGCGCTCAACGTAGACGACTACGCCTCGCGCCCGGCCTTCGGGCGCCGCCTCGCATATGGACCCTTCTCGCCGCCCGGCTCCCGCTCGGCCGCTCTTACCACTCTCGCGCGGCTTCGCCGCGGCTCGCGCGGTCGCCGCGTACCGGGCGACGGCGTGGCGGATGGGCGCGTCGTGCGCTACGCTCACGCCCCGGCGCACAGGCGACCGTCATCCACTCGAAAGGGCGAGAGCCCATGAAAGCGATCCGTGTCTCGGCTTATGGCGGACCCGAGGTCCTGAAGCTCGAGGAAGTGCCCACGCCGAAGCCCGGGCCCGAGCCAGGTGCTGGTGCGCAACCACGCCGTCGGCGTGCAACCCGGTGGACACCTACCTGCGATCGAACACCGACAACCGCGGGACCCAAGCTGCCCTACACGCCGGGCAGTGACGCGGCCGGGCGTGGTGGAGGCGGTCGGTTCGGACGTCACCGGCGTGAAGGCCGGCGATCGCGTCTACGTCGGCGGCACCGCCACCGGCGCTTACGCCGAGCTCTGCCTCTGCGCGACCGGCCCAGGTCCACGCCCTCGCCGGCCAGCGTCAGCTTCGCCCAGGGGGCGGCGGTGAACGTGCCGTACGCCACGCGCGTACCACGCGCCTCTTCAACCGCGGCCACGGCGACGCGGGCGAGACCGTCGCTCGTGCACGGCGCGAGCGGCGGCGTGGGCATCGGCGCGGTGCAGCTCGCGCGGGCGCGCGGCCTCACCGTGATCGGCACCGCGGGCACCGAGCGGGGCCGCGCGGCTCGTCCTGGAGCAGGGCGCCCACCACGTCCTCGACCACTCGGCACCGGGCTATCTCGACGAGCTGATGCGCCTCACGGACAACCGCGGGCGTGGACATCGTCCTCGGAGATGCTCGCCAACGTCAACCTGCAGAAGGACCTCGGCATCATCGCCATGCGCGGGCGCATCGTCGTCATCGGCAATCGCGGCACGACCGAGATCAACGCCCGCCACGCGATGAACAAGGACGCCGCACATCCTGGGCATGGCGCTCGCCCACGCCTCGCCCGGTCGCAGCTCGCCGGCATCCACGCGCGCGCTCGTCGAAGGGCTCGCAGAACGGCACCCTCGCGCCCGTCATCGCCAGGAGGCTCCCGCTCGCCCAGGCCCGCGCGGGCACGAGGCGGTGATGGAGCCGGTCACTACGGCAAGGTCGTCATGATCCCGTAGGGCTCGGTCACGGGAGCCCGGGCCGCGGGCGTGAGCCTGGCCTATGAAGGCCTTCAAGGGGAGGTGACGTCCGGCGGATCTGGGCGGCGCGGCGTGGTCGGTGCAGGCACGCACGACCACGCCGCCGGCGCGCAGCGCTCAGTTGATCAGGCCGTAGAACCGTCCGGCGTTCTCGCAGGTCATCTTGCGGGTGACGTCGGCCGGCAGGTGCGCGAACTGCTCGTTGATGTACTTCTCCGACTCCGGCCACACGCCGTCGGGGTGCGGGTAGTCGGAGCCCCACATCAGCGTCTCGACGCCCATCTCGTCGATGAGCTTGGTGCCCACGCGGTCGTACTGGAACGTGGCCTTGCACTGCCGGCGCCAGTACTCGCTCGGCTTCAGCTTGAGCGGGAGGTCCTTGTACTGGTCCTCGTACTCGAAGTCCATGCGGTCGAGCACGTACGGGATCCAGCCGATGCCGCTCTCGCCGAAGGCGATGCGGAGATTCGGATAGCGCTCGAAGACGGCCCGGCCCATCAGCGCGGTGAGGATGTTCGCCAGCGTCATCTGGAACAGGCACAGGCTGCTGTACATCAGCGCCCGCTGGGTGAGCCCGGTGTACTTGCTCGCGCAGCTTCCGGCGACACCGACGGGAAGGTGTGGAAGTGCAGCGGGATGCCCGACCTCGTTGATCGCCTGCCACAGCGGCTCCCAGTAGCGGATGCCACATCGGCTCCATGTCCCAGGAGCACGACAGCTCGATGCCCTTGAAGCCCAGCTTGGCGACCCGATGGACCTCGGCCACCGCGGCGTCGATGTCGCCATAGGGCAGGCACGCCAGGCCGATGTGGCGGTCGGGATAGTGGCTGCAGAACTCGGCCAGCCACGTGTTGTAGATGCGCAGCATCTCGTTGGAGGCCTCGCGGTCGTTCAGCTTGGCCGCCGCGGCGAGGATGCCGTAGATCACCTCGGCGTCGACGCCGTCGCGATCCATCTCCTTGATGCGCAGGTGCGGGTCGCCCGGCCGGCGGATGCCCTTCTTGCCGTCCTCGTAGCAGGCCGGTCTCCGCCATCACGTCGACCCGCAGCTGCTTGCCGGGGACGTGCTTCGTCCCCGAGGCGCCCGACGCCGCCCGCCAGCCCGAACGTCGCGCCGTTGTTGGCGACCCACCGCCGCCCGTCCGGCCCGTCGGCGACGTACGGCATGCGGTCCTTCATGTCCCGCGGGCGCCTCCGGACACGAACAGGTCCGGTGGCAGCCAGATCAGGTCGAGGTGACAGTCCGCCGAAATCCGGTTGTAGCGCATGACGTCCTCCCTCTTTCTAGAGTGTGCTGAGCTTCCCGCAGGATGCTCAAAAAGGTCCAGATACAGAGGCGGCGCCCGACGGCCGCATCGGGAGGCGTGGCCTTCTTGTACGTTGAGCGTGCGGCCGAGGGCGCCAACGAAGCAGATGGGCCTCTTTCAGCATCCTGCCGTTAATCCGGGACCCGCGTGGAGGCTGCCAGGCGATCATCCGCCATTGGTCGCCGCTCTTCGCGTAGACCGCGAGGTAGCGGACGGTGAAGCGCTGTTCCTGCCGGCGTTTTCCACGTGCATCTCGGAGACGCCGTTGACGACGCCGGCGTTGCCGTGCACGCGCGCCGTTCGGTCGCGGGCGCGATGCCGCGATAGTGCGGCTTGCCGGCGCGGAGGTTCCCGGTGTGCTCGGCCTTCGACTCGAGCCGCGCGGTCGAGTGCACGTACGTCAGGTCGTCGGCGAGCGCGGCCGTCGAGGGCGTGCCCAGTCGCCCTTCCGCATGGCCTCGAAACGGTTGTCGTCGGCGCGAAGGACATCGGCCTCGGGTCCGGTCGTCATGACACCCTCCTTGGGGAAGTCACCGCCGAGGAACCCGCTGATCCTAACACGGCCCAGCGACATTCGTTGTCCGGCTGTGCCCCGCGGAACGCCGCGGCCCCTCGCCGGCGTCCGTGGCGGCGGCCGAGCCCGCTACGAGGCCTTCGCCGTCGCGGAGCCGCTCGGCGGATAGCGGATGGTGCCGTCGAGGGCGGACACGGTCCCCGCGGGGAAATCGGACGCATGCACAGCGTCCCCGCCTCGCGCACTCCCGGACGCTGGCTTCCGCCGCCGCGCGCTTGGCCTCGTCGATCCCACTGTCGGATGCGGTGTACGTCGTCTGGGAGGGCAATGCGAGGCTCGTGCCGCTCTGCGCCACGATGTCCATGATGCGCAGGTAGATGTCCCTCGCGCACCGCGAGGAACTCGTCGTAGTTCGCGGTCGGCACATACGCGAAGATCTCGAGGTCGAGGGAGGACTCGCCCAGCTTGACCAAGCGGATGCGCGGGTTGGCGGCGACCATGGGGTGGGCGTAGAGCATCGTGCGGAGCTCGACGAGCACGTAGCGGAGCTGATCGGGCGTTGGTCTCACGGCGCAGGCCGAGGATCGTCTGCAGCCAGCACCGGTCCCGCGCGGTGAAGTTCTCGAGCTCGAACGAGACGAACTGGCCGTTGGGGACCGAGACGAGCGTCCGCTCGAGCGTTCGGATGCGCGTCGACCGGAGCCCGATCTCCTCGACGGTGCCGAGCTTGTCGCCGAACCGGCAGAAGTCGCCGACACGGACGGGCTGATCGAGGATCAGCGTGATCGCCGCCGAACAGGTTCTCGACGGTTTTCTGCGCGGCCAGAGCCACCGCGAGCCCGCCGATGCCGAGGCCGGCCAGGACGCCGGTGACGTTGATGCCGACGTTCTGCAAGACGGCGATGAGAGCCAGGATGGCGACGATGATCTTCGCGGTCTTCACGCCGAGCGGCACGACGGCGCTCGCCGCCGGGCGACCCCACCACGTGTACTGGTCGGCCAGGAGGCCGCTCCATCACGTCGCTGGCGCGAAAGATGAGCCACGTGACCGTGAAGATGGCGAGGGCCTTTTCGAGGTCGCCGAAGACGCTGCGCGCGGGGATCGAGAGGGTGAGCAGCGCGCTGCCCGCGGCAAAGATCATGAGGCCGACGGCGAGGCGCAGCGGGCCGGCGAGGGCGGCGATGAAGCGATCACCCAGGACTGGAGCGGCGCGCCGAACGAGTGGCCGCGCGCCTCGCAGCACGACGAGCGCGCCCACCCAGGCGAGCGCGGACGACACGGCGACGAGGAGCAGGAAGCCGATCCACTGCCAGAGCGCCAGATCGAGGAATCGGATCTCGAAGAAGGCCGGAGGCAGATAGTCCCCCAGGGCCCATACCCGTATTCCCGGTAGAGGCGCGGGATCTGGGCGACGGTGGCGGACGATATCTTCCAGAGCCGCGCATCACCATCGCCCTGTACGCGCTGGAGGACGATGGGCGTCGAGCCCGCCTTGCCCTTGATCGTGCCCACGAGCTCCCGGTCGGGCGGGAGGCCGTCCCGCCGGCTGCTGTCCTCCTCGTCACTGAGCGCTTCCGGGTCCGGGGCGAGCACCTGGTCGAGGACGATCCGAAGCTGGCGCGCCAGCGTCGGTCCGTCTTGAGCGCGCGTGGCCGCGGGCAGCCGCCGGAGGTCGAGGAACTCGGCGGCGCGGACGTAGTCGCGGTGGCCGGTGGCATCGAGGAAGCCCGCCATCGCGTCCCGGGGCGTCCGCCGGTTCAGCGGGTCCACAGGCGCGCGCGGGGCGGGCGAGTCGGTGCGGCTCTGTCCGGGCGGTCGGCTCGGAGCGGCGTGCGCCGGCGACGGGCAGGTGAGCGCAAGCGCGATGACGAGTAGCCAGAGAAGACGCCTCGCAGTCGGGAGCAGCGTGTGGGATGGATTCATCGGTCCTCCATGTCTGTTGCCGCGTGGGCTATCGCCTGAGCGGAATCGCCGGCGGGGTGCAAGGGAGACGCTACCGAGAAAAGGCTACAGGAGGCGCCGCAGGCGGTGCCGCGCCGGTGCCGACAAGTCGGCGCGCCTTGGTGGCCCGCGGGTTGACACGGTCGGCTCGCGGCGCTCATAGTCCCGAGCCATGAAGCGCGCTCGCCCGTGGCCCTGGACGCCACGAGCATCCGCGCGAGTGCAATCGATGTACGCGGCGGCGATGCCGGAGAAGAGCCCGCATGGAGATCCCACATGGAGCCCGCGATCGGTCGCACAACAGCCAACGGTGTGACGTTTCACTATCTGGAGATGGGGCGGGGGCCGCTCGTTCTGTGTCTCCACGGGTTCCCCGACAACGCCTACACGTACAGCGACCTGCCTGCCCGTCCTGGCGGACGCCGGTTTTCGCGGTGTCGCGCCGTTCATGCGGGGATACGCGCCCACCACGCCGGCGCCGGACGGCCGGTATCAGTCGGTCCTGCTGGCCCAGGATGCGGTGGCGCTCATCGCGGCGCTGGGCGCCGAGCGCGCCTTCCTGGTCGGTCACGACTGGGGGCCGCGGCCACCTATGGCGCGGCCGCGCTCGCCCCTCGAGCGCATCGAGCGCATCGTCACCATCGGCGCGGCCCATCCTGCGGCCTTCCGCGGCGACCTCGCCTCGAGCTACGAGCGCCACAAAGGCATCTGGCACGCCTACTTCTTTCAAATGCCGAACGCCGAGCAGGTCGTGGCCGCCAACGACTTCGCCTTCCTCGAGCACTGGTGGCGAGACGCCTCGCCGGAGTTCGATCCCGCGCCCGTCATCGAGCGCGTGAAGGCGACGTTCCGTCAGCCCGGCGTGGTGACGGCGGCGCTCAGCTACTATCGCCACATCGTTCCATCCGGCGAATCGCGATCCGGCATTGCAGAGCCTGCAGGAGCGCATCAGCACGACCCCGACGCCGGTCCCGACGCTGGCCGTGCACGGCACCAGAGATCGGCCCGGACGGCTCGAGGCCTTCGAGGGCATGGACGATCTCTTCCCGAAGGGCCTCGAGAAGGTCGTGTTCCCGGGCGCGGGCCACTTCGTTCACGTGGAACGCCCGAGCGAGGTCAATCGGCGAATCGTGGCGTTCCTCCAGGCGACAGGCGGGGCGCGCGGTCGGTGACGCTCGCCGAATCCCTGACAGGGGGGAGACGGGCGCTACGTGTCGCGGAAGTGCGGCATGACCTCGGTGGCGAACAGCTCCATGGAGCGGCGGATCTTGTCCTGGGGCAAGCCGCCGAAGTTCATCCAGCACAGGACGTGGCCGATGCCGAGCTCGCGCATGTGCTCGATGTGGCGGGTCACCGTCTCGGGCGAGCCGAAGGCGACCGTCTCCTCCACGAGCTTTTCCCACGTCACCTTCTTGAAGCGCTCCGGCGGCCGCGCGGAAGCCGGGCTGGAGGCTCGGATGCGCGTCCTCGATGCGCTCCGGGACCTGGAAGCGCTGCAGCGAGTCCTGGTACCACATCTCCGCGTCCTTGGCCTCGGCGAGCGCCTGCGCGTCGGTCGCGGCCACGTAGATCTGGCGCGACACCCCCCAGTCCTTCATGAGCGCGGCGATCTCCACCTCCGTGCGCCCGTGCTTGCCGGAGCGCGGTGAGGTAGCTATTGCGCCGATTGACGAGCTGATCGACCGGGCCCGTGAGCAGCGAGTTCAGCATGGGCCAGCCGCGCGCGGCCGAGCTCTCGATGCCGTCCTCGCTGCCGCAGACCTGGTAGATGGGCGGGTGCGGCTTCTGCCAGGGCTTGGGGATCACGCGGGCCTCGGGGATGGTGTAGAAGCGGCCCTCGTGGGTGAAGCGCTCCTCGGTCCACGCCTTCAGGATGATGTCGCATGGTCTCGTCGAAGCGCTCGCGGTTTTCCTGCTGCGGGACGTGGTACCCTTGAACTCCGCGGGGCGATTGCCGCGGCCCACGCCGACGTCGAGCCGGCCCTTGGAGATGATGTCGATCAGCGCCATCTGCTCGGCGAGGCGCAGCGGGTGATGGAAGGGCAGGATGGCGGCGGCGAGCCCGATCCGGACGCGCCGCGTGCGCGAGGCGGCCGCGGCGGCGAGGCTCGCCGGATCGACGGCGAGACCGTAGTCGATGAAGTGGTGCTCGGTGAGCCAGATCTGGTCGAAGCCCAGCTCCTCCGTCCACTCCATCTGCTCGAGCTCGCGGTGGACGACGTCGGCATGGGTGAGGCCGGGAGCGGCCTGAAAGAAGAAGAAGGTCCCGAAGCGCATTCGTCAGCTCCTGATTCCTGCGAGATATCCATCATTGCTCCACGGGCGTGTCGGGGTGGCCGCCCCACTCGCTCCACGAGCCGTCGTAGACGGCCACGGCCTTCGCGCCGATGGCGTGCAGGCCGAAGCGCGAGCGACGGACGCCGTCACGCCCGATCCGCACGTGGTGACGACGGGCCGCTCGAGGTCGAGCCCGCTCGACTCGAAGCGGCGGCGCAGCTCCTCGCGCGGCAGGAGCGTGCCATCGGGCCGGTACATCGCGTCATAGGGCAGGTTGAGGCTCTTCGGGATATGCCCGCCGCGAAGCCCCGCGCGGGCTCCGGCTCCGTGCCCGCGAAGCGTCCCCGCGAGCGCGCGTCGAGGACCTGCTCGCGCGACGCCTCGAGATTGTCCCGCATCTGCTCGAGCGTGCGCACGAGCGCCGGGCGCAGCCGCGCCTTGAAGCGCCGGGCCGCGCCGCGCGGTGGGCGCTCTCCACGGCGCGACCCTCGGCGCGCCACAGGGCAGCCCGCCGTCGAGCACCGCGACGCGGTCGTGGCCCATGGCGCGGAAGGTCCACCACACGCGCGCCGCGCTGATCACGCCGCGCGTGTCGTACACGACGACCAGGTCGCCCGTGCCGATGCCGAGGGCGCCCACTTGCTCGGCGAACTGGGCCGCCGCGGGCAGCATGTGCGGCAGCGACGTCTGCTGGTCCGCGATCGCGTCGATGTCGAAGAAGCGCGCGCCCGGAAGATGCGCAGCAGCGAACTCCTCGCGCGCGTCGCGCTTGAGCTGGGGCATGTGCCAGCTCCCGTCGAGGACGACCAGGCGCGGGTGGCCGAGGCGGGCCACGAGCCACTCGGTGCTGACGAGGGCGCCTGGCGCGCGCGGCGCGGGGAGGTCTTTGCCCGTCTACGAGTACCGCTGGTACCGCGGGCCTTCCGCGCGGGAGCGGTCGCTCGGCGCGTGGCACGCTTCGCCTTGGCCTTTGGCGCCGCGCGCCGCGATCGGGCCGCGGCGGGCTTGGCGCGGCGAGCGGACGGAGTGCGGCGCTTCGGGGACGGCGACGGGCGGGTCGGCTCATGAATGCACCTTGTGTTGCCGGGATTTGTGATGCCGGGATGCGATCCCCGGCATGATAGGCGACCGGCCGCTGCCCGCGCAAGGCGGATCAAGCGGCCGCCCACGTGAGCAGGGCCGCGAACCGCGCGATCACGTCGTGCCGGGGCCGGTCCAGGAAGACGGCGATGATGATGGACCGGAAGAACAGGGCGACGCACGCGAGCCCGAGGACGAGGACGATGGCGTGCGCGAGGGCGTCGGCTGTCATGCGTGGTCGAGGCCCCCGGTGAACGGAAGCGCCCCGGTGATCCTACGACACCTGCCGGCTCCGTGCGATGATGCCTGGCAACAGCTCAGCTCAGGAGGGATCAGATGGCCGACATCTACGGATTCACGGCGAAGACGATCGACGGCGCGAACCAGCCGCTCGCCGACTATCGCGACAAGGTCCTGCTCGTCGTCAACGTGGCCTCGAAGTGCGGCCTCACGCCGCAGTACGACGCGCTTCAGAAGATCCACGCGGAGTATGCGGACAAGGGGTTCGCCGTGCTGGGCTTCCCGTGCAACCAGTTCGCGGGCCAGGAGCCGGGCAGCGATGCCGACGTGAAGGCGTTCTGCTCGACCAGCTACGGCGTCACGTTCCCCATGTTCTCGAAGATCGACGTCAACGGGACGGGCAAGGCGCCGCTCTACGCCTGGCTCACCGAGCAGGCGACACAGCCCGACGGGCCCGGCGACATCAAGTGGAACTTCGCCAAGTTCGTGGTGGGCCGGAACGGCAGGTGCTGGCGCGCTTCGCGCCCCCACGTCTCCCTCCGCGCCCGAGGTCCGCCAGAGCATCGAGAGCGCGCTCGGCGGCTGAGCGGACCGGCGCGCCCTGCGGATGCGAGGGCTTGCGCGTCGGCGAGGGGCGCACTACCATCGCGCGGGAGCCAGGAGACAGATCCATGACTGAGGCCGCGCGTCAGCCGGACCGGGCGACGGTCGCCGAGCTGCGGGTGCCCGTTGCCCCGGGCGTCGCGCTCCACGCCGAGCGGCGCGACGGCGATCCCGCCGCCATGCCGTTCGTCCTCGTCCACGGGCTCGCCTCGAACCTCCGGCTCTGGGATGGCGTTGCCGAGGACCTCCATGCGCGAGGTCACACGGTGGTGGCCGTCGACCAGCGCGGTCACGGCCGCTCCGACACGCCGGAGTCGAGCCATGGCCTGACATCGCGGTCGGCGACCTTCTGGCGCTGATCGAGGCGCTCGGGTCTCGCGCCCCGTCGTCGCCGGGCAGTCGTGGGCGGCAACGTCGTGCTCGAGCTGGGCTGGCGGCATCCCGCGGCGGTGCGAGGCATCATCTGCGTCGACGGCGGGATCATCGAGCTGGCCGACTGGTTTCCGTCGTGGAGGCCTGCGTCGCCGCGCTCACGCCGCCGCGCCTCGACCACCTCACGCCGGCCGAGCTCGAAGCGCGCATGCGCGCGTGGAGCCCGGAGCTGCCGGACCGCGCCATCGCCGCCGCGCTCGCCTGCTTCCGCGTCCGTGAGGACGGGCGGGTCGAGCCACGCCTCGCCCGTGACCGGCACCTCGAGATCGTGCGGCTCGCTCTGGGAGCATCGCCCGTCGACGCGCTACGCCACGCTCGAGACGCCCACGATGCTCGTGATTGGCCGATACCGGGGACGAGGCGCGCACGGCCGCCAAGCGCCGCGCCGAGGCGCAGGCGCGGGCGGCCACGCCGCGGTTCCGGAGCCACTGGTTCTCGCCCGCCCATCACGACGTCCACTCGCAGCATCCCGATCGCGTGGCCGAGTCTTCGCCGCCGCGGCCCGCGACGGCTTCTTCGGATGAAGGCACCCCGGCTCCTCGTCATCATGGGCTCGGGCGAGACCGCGCCCACGATGGTGACGCCCCATCGCGACATCGTCGCGCGCTTCGGCGCCGCGCCGCCGAGGCCGTGCTGCTCGACACGCCGTATGGCTTTCAGGAGAACGCCGCCGAGGTCTCACAGCGCGCGGTGGAGTACTTCGCCCAGCGCGTCCAGCTCGCGATCGAGGTCGCCGGCTTTCCGGCCCGCTCGCCGCCGATCCCCGCGAGCGCTCCGATCAGCCCACGCCCGCGACGCTCGCGCGGCTCCGCGCGGCCGACCTCGTGTTCTCCGGGCCGGGGAGCCCGACGTATGCGCTCGACGTGGCAGGGCTCGTCCGTGCCCGAGGCCATCTCCGACAAGCTCGCCCATGGCGGCGTCGCGATCTTCGCGAGCGCCGCGGCCGTCACCGTCGGCCGCTTCAGCCTGCCCGTCTACGAGATCTACAAGGTCGGGCATCCGATCCACTGGCTCGATGGGCTCGATCTCCTGAGCCCGCTCGGATTCGGCGCGCATTGCGTGGTGGTGCCGCACTTCGACAATGCCGAGGGCGGCACGCACGACACGCGCTTCTGCTACATGGGCGAGCGCAGGCTCGCGGTGATGGAAGAGCTCCTGCCCCTGGATGCCTGGGTGCTCGGCGTCGACGAGCACACCGCGCTCGTCTTCGACCTCGACGCGGGCGACGCGACGGTGACCGGGCGCGGCGTCGTCACCGTGCGCCGCCGCGGCGTCGCGGAGCGGTTTCCCGCGGGGACGCGCATGCCCATGACATCGCTCGTCGCCGCCGCGCGAGGCGCACGCGAGTCCGGCGGAGCCGCGGCGACGCCCCCGACACGGTGCGCGATCCCGCCGAGAGCGACGAACCGCGCCCGAAGCGCCTCGGCGCTCTCGACGAGGTCGCGCGGCTCGAGCAGGCGTTCGTGGCGGCGCTTGCCGCGCGGAGGGCGGGGAGGCCGCGGAGGCGATCCTCGCCCTCGACCGGACGATCCTCGACTGGTCGGCGGACACGCTGCAAACAGACGAGCCCGACCGCGCACGGGCGGTGCTCCACTCGCTGGTGCATCGGCTGGGCGAAGCCGCCTCGGTCGGCCTGCGCGATCCGAAGGAGCTCCTGGCGCCCTCGTCGAGGGGCTCATCGTCCTGCGCGCGGAGCTTCGCACCGAGAAGGCGTGGCAGGTCGCGGACCGGCTCCGCGACCGCCTGGTTGCCGGCGGGATCGAGCTGCACGACACGCCCGGGGCACGACCTGGACGCCTCGCGACTGACGGTCCGCGAGCCGCAGCCGGGCGTGCGGCTATGGATACCCGGGTCGGCGTGCAGCCGAGTACCGAGCGGGTTGTGATACCGTCGGGTCCGATGCGCGCGCTCGTCCTCTCCAGCCGTCTCACCCGACCGCCGGCGCGCGGCCTTTCAGGCGTTGGCGCAAGGGCTGGCCGAGCTCTCCTTCGTCCAGCCTGACGATCTTCTGCCGAGCCTCCCCGAGCACGACGCGATCGTGGTCGACGGGCGCCCGTCGGCGCAGCCCATCGAGACCCTGGGCGCGATCCGCGCGGCGGTGGAGCGAGGCGTTCCGCTGGTCGGCATCGGCGCCGCGCCGGCCGAGCGCAATGGCTTCTGGGCGGACCTCCTCGGCGTCATCGGCGGCCCCGAGCCGCCCGCGGGGGAATACTTCGCGGCGGTGACGTCGGCGCACTCCCACATCTCCGACCGCGCGCCGCGCGAGTTCGCGGTGGTCGACGGGTTCGTGCCGCTGATCCCGCTCGGCGCCGGCAAGGCCATCGTCAACGTGCGGGTGGCGCTGCGCGACCATGCCGCCGTCGTGGAGACGACCGTCGGTGCCGGCCGCGTGGTCGCGTGCGGTCTCGGCAACACGGACGACGCGCTGCGCACCCCGGCCCTCGTCCAGCTGCCTCGCCCGGGCGCTGCGCCCCGATCTCCACTGCTGCGGCCGCAATATCGGTGTCGGGATCGTCGGATACGGTCCGCTCGGCGGCATGGGCTATCACCACGGGCTCGGCGTGACCGAGACCGAGGGATCGAGCTGATCGCCGTCGCCGATCCGAACGTCGAGCGGCGGAAGGCCGCGGAGACGGATTTCCCGGCGTGCGGAGCTACGCGTCCGCGAGCGAGCTCGTGACCGACGACGACGTCGAGGTGGCGTTCGTGGCCGCGCCGCCCGCGCTCCACGCGTCGCTGGCGCTCGATCTCCTGCGCGCCGGCAAGCACGTGGTCTGCGAGAAGCCGCTCTGCCTGACCGTGGCCGAGGCCGACCAGATCATCAGGACGGCGGCGGCGAACGACCGGGTGCTCACGGTCTACCAGAACCGCCGCTGGGACCCCGACTTCGTGGCGGTGCGCCGCGCCGTCGAGACCGGCCTCCTCGGGGACGTCTTCAACGTCGAGACGTTCGTGGGCGGCTTCGAGCATCCCTGCCGCACCTGGCACTCGGACACGGCGGTCTCCGGCGGCGCGGGCTACGACTGGGGCTCGCACCACGTCGACTGGGTGCTATTGCTCCTCGGCGGGACGCCGCGCGTGGTGCAGGCGCACGGCCACAAGCGCGTCTGGCACGACGTCACCAACGTCGACCAGCTCCGCGTGCGCATGACGTGGGCGACGGCCGCGAGGCCGAGTTCTTCCAGAGCGACATCGCGGCCGTCCGACGCCCGAAGTTCTACGTGCAGGGGACCGCCGGGACGCTCGTCGGGCGCTATCGCACGGTGACGTTCGAGCAGCATCGAGCCGGGCCGCGGCTATGTCGCGCGCGAGGCGCACCACGCGGAGGCGCCCGCCGAGCTTCTGCTCGCGCGCTACGAGAGCGGCTACGGGATCAGCGAGACACGACTGCCCCCGCGGCTGGGCATCCGTTCGCGTTCCACCGGAACCTCGCCGACCACCTGCACCTCGGCGAGCCGCTGGCCGTCACGCCGGCGTCGGTGCGGCGCGTGATCGCCGTGCTCGAGGCGGCCCAGCGCTCCACCACGATGGAGGGGGCACCCGTGGTGATCGAGGGCGAGGAGATGTGACGTTAGCCGACCCGGCGCCGCTGCGTGGGGCGTGATCGGCGCCACCTCCTGGGTTGCCGTGAAAGCCGTGATCCCCGCGATCGTCGGGAGCCCGAGGGCCCGGTTGGTGGCGGTGGCGAGCCAGAGCGCGAACGCCCCTCCCAACGCCGACGGTCTTCGCACCTATCAGAGTTACGCGGCCCTGCTCGACGATCCCGACGTCGAGGCGGTGTACGTCCCTGCTGCCCAACAGCCTGCATCGCACCTGGGTGGAGCGCGCCGCCCTCGCGGGCAAGCACGTCCTGTGCGAGAAGCCGCTGGCGCCCACGGCCGCGGATGCGGCCGCGATGGCGTCGGCGAGCGCGGCCGCCGGCGTGACGCTCCTCGAGGCGTACATGACGCCGTTTCACCCGCGCGCGGCGGCCATCGATGCTCTCGTCCGCTGCGGGCGCCTCGGCGACTTGCGCTTCGCCCGAGCCGCCTTCACCGGCGTGCTCGACCGGCCCGATGATCATCGCTGGCGGCCGGACATGGGCGGCGGCGCGCTGCTCGACGTCGGGATCTACTGCGTCGCGCCGCTGCTCGTGGCCGCGGGCCGGCCGCCGGTGCGGGTGGAGGCCGCGGCCTCGATGGCGATTTCAGGGGTCGACGCGTCGTTTTCGGGCTGGCTCGATTTCGGCGAGGGGTTCACGGCGGCGATCGAGTGCTCGTTCGATGCGCCGGAGCGCCAGTCGCTCGAGCTCGTGGGGACGGAGGCCGCCGTGCTCGTCGACCGCGCGTTCACCCCGGGGCCCGAGGACGTCGCCTTCACGCTGCGCGGGCGCGACGGGCGCTGTCAGGAGGTCGTCGCCGGCGGCGCCGATCCCTACCGGGCCATGATCGACCACTGTCACGAGGTCGTGCGCGACGGCGTGACACCGCGCCGCTCGGCCGCGGACGCGATCGCCGTCCTCGCGGTGCTCGACCGCCTTCGCAGCGCGGCGGGACTCGGCGTTCAGTGCGGGTGCTCGTGATGCACGTCGGGGAAATGCAGGTGGCGATGGGTGAGCCGGTCATGGCGATGGCGATGGCATGGGCGCGCCGCCGGGCTCGCCGCCGCCGTGATCATGTCGGTGGTGCTCGTCGTGAGCGTGTAAGTGGTCGTGCTCGACGTCGACGTGCGCCGTGCTCATGCTCGTGGCGCTCGGTGAGATGGAGCCACACGCCCAGTCCCATCAAGAGGCCGGCCGCGACGAGCCGGATCGACAGCGCCTCCCCGAACAGCGCCACCGATAGAGTTCCGCCGAAGAACGGCGCGAGGGAGAAGTACGCCCCGGTCCGTGCCGCCCGGCGGCGCGGAGGGCTCGGACGAAGAGCACGAGGCTCGCGCCGTAGCCGACGAGCCCCACCAGGGCCGCGGCGCCGATCTTCCCCGCGGACGGCACGCTCGCGCCCGCCGACAGCGCGAGGGCGACGTTGACCACGCCGGCCACCGCGCCCTTGAGCGCGGCGATCTGCACCGGGTCGGTGAGCGCGATCTTCCGCGTGAGGTTATTGTCGACGGCCCAGCCGAGGCAGGCCAGGGCGATGGCCGCGAGGGCAACGGGACTGCCCACAGCGCCTCCAGCCCTGCCAGGAGAGGGCCAGCGCGCCCGCCGCGATGGCCGTCATCCCGAGGGCGATTCGCGCGCCGATGGCTTCGCCGAAGACGAGCCAGGCGAGGAGCACCGTGAAGATCGGCTCGAGATTGAGAAGCAGCGCGCCGCGGCGGCCGAGGTCGTGGCGAGCCCGTACATCAAGAGGCCGGGCGCGGCGACCCCGCCGAAGACGATCGCGAGCCCGAGCCAGAGCCACTGCCGGCCTCGGAGCGGCGCTTCGCCGAGGGCGCTCCGACGGCGGAGCCGGGCGACCACCTGGACGAGGGAGAGTCCGATGCCGGAGCCCAGATAGAGGAGTCCGGCCAGCAGCAAGGGGTCGATGCCGTCGAGGAGGAGCTTGGCCAGCGGCGTGCTCGCGCCGAACAGGGCGGCCGACACGAGCGCGGGGGCGGCGCCGGAGGGAGCGCTCACGATGGGCTCCTTTCGGAAGGCTCGGGCGAGTGCGCGGCGGTCTCGACCCGTGGGCCCGCCTCGATGGTACACTCCTGCTGCCGATTTGACGCACCGATCAGCGCGTCGATCTGCCTCAAATACGGGCGCGACGTCCCGTACGACCCGAGCCCCCACGATGGGGCAGAAAGCGAGCGACCAGCATTACCAGCCTGCCCGTGATCGTGCTGGGTTTCCTCCTCGGCATGCGACATGCGACGGACGCCGACCACGTGATCGCCGTATCCACGATCGTGAGCCGGCAGCGGAGCGCCTGGGGTGCCGCCCTGATCGGAAGCTTGTGGGGCATCGGGCACACCGTGACCATCATGGTGGTGGGCGGCGTGATCATCCTCTTCGACCTGGTGATCCCGCCGCGGCTCGGCCTCGCCATGGAGTTCTCCGTGGCCGTGATGCTGATCCTCCTCGGCATCGCCAGCCTGTTCGGCTTCACGACGCGGGTGACGACGGCGCTGACCGGGAGCCATCACCCCGACCGTGGCACCCACGCGCACCCGCACGTCCACAGCGATTACGTCCACACGCACCCCCACGGACACCAGGCGGGCTCCCATGGACACGAGGAAGCCGAGACGCCGCTCTCGCGGCTCGATCGGGCGCTCGGCGGAATCGGGCTCTACCAGGCCGCGCGCCCCCTCGTGGTCGGCCTCGTTCACGGGCTCGCCGGATCGGCCGCGGTCGCGCTCCTGGTCCTGGCCACGATCCGTGATCCCCTCTGGGCGGTCGCGTATCTCTTCCTCTTCGGCCTCGGCACCGTCGTGGGGATGATGCTGATCACGGCCGTGATCGCGCTGCCGTTCGCCTACTCCGCGGGGAGGTTCGCGATCGTCAACCGATACCTGGGGCTGGCCGCGGGTCTCTTGAGCCTCGGCGTCGGGCTCTTCCTCGCCTACCAGATCGGCCTCGTGGACGGGCTCTTCACGGCCAACCCGCAGTGGTCGCCGAAGTGACACTCGAGCGCCGGGCGCGCTCGGGAGGCCGTCAGCCGGGGAGCTGCATGAGCTGGATCAGGTTGCCGTCAGGGTCGAGGAACGAGGCGACCTGACCGCCCCAGTCCTCCGTCTCCGGCGGGCGCGTGAAGGCGACGCCCGCGCCCGCCAGCCGCGCGTGCACGGCGCGGATGTCGTCGACGGCCAGGTTCACCATGATGCGGAACGGGTCCTGGCTCGCGCCCGTGACCCGGTCGTGCACGCTCACGCTGAGCCGCACGCCGCCCCAGTCGAAGTTGATGAAGTCGGGCTTCGAGGTGCGCGGCGTGAGCCCGAGGCGGTCGCGATAGAATCGCGCCATCGCCTCGAACCGCCCTGCCTCGGTCCAGATCAAGACACCCGCGATGCCCTGGATCTTTCCGGCATCCATCGCGTTCCTCCGCCGAGGCTAGCCGCGTCGGGGTGCCGTGGCCGCCCCAGCGGGCTTCCTGATAGACGTCGGCGCTGCTCGTCCGTGAGCGCGTCGCGCATCTTCGAGGTGGAACAGCAGGTGGACGAGCCGGACGTCGGCGCGCGCCGTCTCGACCTCGCTCACCGCGGCGCGCACGGCGGCTTCGTCCGGCCGGCTCCCGGCGAGAGGCGCCGAGCTTGGCCTCGGCATCGAGGAGCCGCGCGCTCTTGGGCCGCGACTCCGCGAACATGGCGGCCAGGAGCACCTCAGCTTTCGCCTCCTGGTCGCGCGAGAGGCCGGAGGCGGGTCCTGAGCTCGAGGACGTGGAGCGGGCCGGGATAGCCCTGCTGATCGGCGACGAAGGCCATGCCGAAGCCCCGGCCGTCGCGGACGTTCTCCTCGAACGCGCCGTCGCACGTCTGGGCCAGGGCGTGGTGAGGCGTGCCGCCCGGCGCCCCGTGATGCGCGGACCCCTGGGCGAACGCGACACCGGCGAGCCCCGCGGCGAGGGCGAAGCTCAGTACGATGGTGACTGGTCTCAATGTCGGCCTCCTCCTGTGAGCATGATCCACGCGGATTGAAGCGGCTCCGCTCTGGCGCGTGGTGATTCTCATGCGCAGTATCGGGGTACTCGGCCTCCGCGCGCCTATGACCTAACTTAATTCACCCCGAGATGCGCGGCACGATCACGGTCTGCCGCGACCGGGGCCACGGCTCCCGGGCCGACGCCGGCGAGGATCGCGAGCGCTGCCCGCGGTGATCGACCGAGATGGAGGAACCGTATCCCGGCGCTTCGGCGCGGGCCGGGAACCGCCCCGACGCGCCCGTGAGGCGGGGC
>ERZ1370068.10888-contig-9548_pt1 | contig 23756 bp, 44 predicted proteins | sample MGYA00561227_ERZ1370068 | MGnify/ENA primary metagenome ERZ1370068 (study PRJEB38410, sample SAMEA6850437) | metagenome | study: Metagenomic assessment of the ecological functions of the soil: analysis of the soil microbiota associated with the...
GCCAACCCCATAGCCAAACATTCGACCAGCAATTGACGGCTCACCCGCTCAGGCGTGGCCCCGGAGAGCGTAGCAAACGGACATTTCAGAATTCGTCCAGAGGCGCGAACGAGCAGAAGGCTTCCTACATTGGCCGTCGCCATCAGAGTCAGGAGTCCGACCATCCCCATCAGAATGAGGAGGGCGTGCGCATAAGGTCGCGGAGGGGAAAAGCCTTTCGAACCGTCGAGCAGAGACACATACCTTTGCGCCACAAACTGCTCGCGGAAGCGCTGGGTGCGGGCAGGAATAGTCTGGAGTTCCGCGTTGCGGGCGCTTTCCAAGGGGATTGATCCCGGCTTCGGCTTGCTGCGTTGTAATACCGGGCTTGAGACGGGCAACAATGTTCAGCCATTTGGACCGATGGTTATCAAGGTCGTCCCAGCCCGGGGTCATCTGCGGTTTCATGTGTGATGGGAACAAAGAAATCTGGCAGCGTACCGGCAACGATGCCAGTTAAATCCCGGCTGAAGAACCCCCATGATGGTGAACGGATTCCCGTTGACCAGAATGCTCTGATTGATGACCGAGGGTCGGAAGCCAAAGCCTGCTGCCAGTAGCGGTGACTGAGGACAACCAGCGGCGAACCGGTCGCGACGCCGCGCTGTCTCCCGGAACAAAAACGCGTCCCAGCGCGCGCTTAATGCCCAGCAGAGAAGTAGTTCCCACTAACTAGTTCCGTATTGGCGAGGCTGGGAGCGTGTCTTCGCCACTGGACTCCCACCTGTGCGGGAACATCGCGAGCATCCCCGGAAAACACGTTGTTCTGGTCTTGAAGATCCCGATACATCGGATAGGAGACATACTGCTGTTGGTCGCCGCCATATGTGAACTCGTGCGGCCTGTGTCCGGAGCCCGTAAACTTCCAGCATGACCAGTCGATCGGGCTCTGACCACGGGCAACCGCTTCAGAAGTACCTGATTCACAAGAGAGAAGATGGCTGCGTTCGCGCCGATGCCGAGCGCCAGCGTGATGACGGCCGCCGCGGTGAAGCCCGGTGCGCGGCCGAACTGGCGCAGTGCGTAGCGAAGGTCCTGAAGAATCCATGTCATAAATGTCCTACTCGTACCGCAAGTGGCCACGACGGGATTGACTGTCGCTGCGCGCCACGCCGGAACAACGCAGGCAATCGTCGCCACCATGACCAGAATCAACGCCGACAGAAGTAACGTAGTCAGCGGATCGCGCGGACTTGCCGCCGCCTGCCCAGGCGCGGACGATATGGTCGAGCGCCAAGACCGAGCCGAGACCAACCGCCAAACCCGCAGCAAGCATTAAGCGCCGTCGAACTGATCACCAGTCGCAAGATGCTCGACGCGCGGAGCTCCGAGCGCCATTCGTATGCCAACTTCCTGAGTGCGCTGCGTGACGGAGAAAGGAAACGACGCTGTAGAGTCCGGCGCGCTGCCGGGAGAGGGCCAAGAAGGGCGAAAAGCGAAAACAGCGTCGCAATAAACACGCCCTTGTCCCCACCCCTGTGTTTCCAGCCACCAGGCAGAGTGTGCGATCGTTGGTGACGGCCAACTCGGGATTGAGTTCTCGCAGACTTCACTTTCACCGCCTGAATGGCTGCCATCTGGACTTGCCGCTCGAACGCGCTATCAGCGAAACGTCCGGAGTCAGCACGAAGCTGTATGGAAGAAAGACAGCCGGCTTGATTGGGATGATCGAGCCCGTCATCACGAGCGTCGCCAACTACGCCGATGATTTCTAGCCAGTCGTCGGGAGCCTGCGCGAGCAGGAAGTCCGGCTGTTCGACCTTAAGCATCGTACTGCGGACGCTCTGGCCGATCGGATTCCCTTCCGGAAGGAACTGCTTCACGAACGCCTGGTTCACTAGGCGCCAGGTGAGCCGCGCGATTAACTTCCGCATCATCGAAGATCCGCCCCGCCAAAAGCGGGATGCGCAGAGTCGCAAATTCCTTCGGACTCACCAAGCGCGAGTATCGCTTCGGCGCCGGTGACGCGTCGGTCTACTGCGGATCCCGATCTTCGCGTCAAATCCTCCGAAGGAGGAACCAGTGTGTAGAAACCGTCGCGGCCGTTACGCCCGGTACTTCACTGATCGGTGCGACGGATCGTTTCGTGCGCATTCATCCGGGCCTGCCAGGTGGTGTTCGTTCCCTTTGGAAGCACGGCCGTTAATAGCAAACACGTGGTCGGGATCGAAACCCAGAGGCGCGTGAGTCAGAGCGAGAAGCGCTCTGGTCGCTGCCCCGGCGCCAGCCATCAGAAGCAGTGTCAGAGAGACCTGTCCTGCGATCAGTAGTGCGATGCGTATTACGGCTGCGGGCGCTGCCGGTGAGCTTGGTGCTATGGCCTGAATCAGTTCGTTGATCGGAGGACGAGAAAGCTGCCAAGCTGGCGATATGCCGAAGAGAATTCCGGTAATGATGGAGAGTACCGCGCTGAACGCAAGCACAGTCCTATTGACCCGAATCGCCGCCTCATGCGGAAACGAGTACAGCGGGAGCATGGCAGAGAGATCCCAACGCCGCGGTACGCCACCAATACGCCCAAAGCTGCACCTACGACAGACAGAAGGACGGACTCAGTGAGCAGCTGCCGGATCAGACGTGTACGGCTGGCACCGATCGATGCGCGAACCGCCAACTCGTGCTGCCGCGCAATTCCTCGAGCGAGCAACAGGATCGAAACGTTGGCGCACCCGATTACCAGCAGCGCGATCACCGCCGCGAAGAGCAAAACCAAAGTCCCGGAAAAACGACCGAGCACTTCCTCGTTCGAGGGTGACAATTGCAACGCGCCGGTCGCGGCGAAAGTCTCTTGAGCCTCGTCCTTTGTGAAGCGATCGACCAGAACCTGCAGTTCAGCACCCGCCGCAGCGTGTTTTATGCCCGGCTTCAACTTGATGAACGACATCCAATAGTCGTGAGGATCGGCAGCTGGGCATCGCCGGGATGTACACGTCGGAGTCGCCCCATGTAAAGCGCGGCTGCGTTACTCCTATTACGGTGTACAGCTTGTGACTAAGTTCGATCGATTGGCCGACCACGTTGCGATTACCGGCAAACTGCTTCTGCCGAAAATAAATAACTAAGCAATACGACGGCCAGACCCCTTCCCACCAGGTGCGTCGGCCGTTGCCAAACTCGCGACCCAGAAATGGCGGCACTCCCATGTACGTAAACAGATTCGGGCGAATACTTCCCCACCAGTCACAGAGACTGGAAATTGTCCACCGGCGAGCGTCTGCGATTGCCTGGTTCTGAAGGAAAACATCGTCCACCGACGATGCGCGTCGCAGTTCCTCGTACTCGGAAGAATTGACGAACAAGAGTGGTCCACGATCGCCTTTGTCGCGCAGTTCCACGTGCACCGATGCGCGTCCGCGTCGCGATAGGGATAGGGGTCGAGCAGGATGCTGTAGACCACGCTAAAAATGGCGGTGGTAGCACCTATCCCCTAGTGTGAGCGACAGCACCGCGGTGATTGCGAAGCCGGGAGACTTTAGCAACTGTCGAATCGCATAGCGGAGATCCTGGAGCAATCCGTTCATACTTTCCCCTTACTCATATCGACAGGGCCTGCATGGGGTCGACTTCTCGTTGCCGAACGGCGCTGGGATATAGGCGGCCAGCGCCGCGACCGCCGCCAGCATGACTGTTAGCAGCACGAACACCGCACGCGTCGATTCGAATCACCCAAACAGCATGCTGGAAAGCGCGTGACTCAGCGCAAGCGCAACCGAAACTCCGATCGCCAGGCCGATACGCCGCCAGCGTGACGGCTTTCTCCGACTACCAGTTTTAATACGTCAAAGCGCCGCGCTCCAAGCGCCATGCGCACGCCGATTTCGTGAGTGCGCTGCGTTACCGAGTAGGACATGACTGCGAAGATTCCGGCCGCCGCCAGAACCAGCGCGGTAAAGCCGAACACCATCAATCATGTGAGCGGACGACTCAACGCCGCTGACGTCGTCGGAGATCACCTGCTCCAGGCTGCGAACATCGTAAGCTGGTTGGTCCGAATCGATGCTGCGTACTCGCGCCGACGACGGCAGATGCCAGCGCCAGAAGGGTCGCCTGACGTGCGCACAACGATGAGCTGAGGATCGCTTGCGGCAGCTTGAGCAAAGGGCACGTATGTAGTTGGGTGCGGCGCGGCGTCAAACCCCGACGATGCGGACATCGCGCACTACGCCAACGACCACGCGCTCGAGAAGCCCGTGCCAGTCAGCGCGACCGAGCTTGATGTGCTTGCCCAGAGAATTTTGTCCGGGCCAGTTGACGCGAGCCATGGTCTCGCCGATCACATACGACCGGAACGGCATCCTGTTTGTCCGCAGGCGTAAATAGCCTTCCCTGCAAGAAGCGGAACGCGGAGTGTCCGAAAGAAGTCGGGCGTGACAACCTGCAGAAATTGCCGATGGACGTTCACTGGCCGACGTTGGCGGTCGGCCCTTCTGCCGTGTACTCCGTCCAGTTCCAACTCAACCCGGAAGGCAGGCTCGTCACGCAGGCTGACGGATTCAACCCCTGGCAGACGCCTGAATTTCTTGAATGACGTGATCGTAGTAGGCGCGGACCTGGTTGCATCTTTGGGATACTTCTCGTCGGGCAAAGTGATGTGGAACGTGAGTACGCGAGCGCGGTCGAATCCCATCTCGACGGTGACCATATTGCGAAAACCCGTGACCATCGAGTCCGGCGCCTACTAACAGAACCAGTGCCAAAGCAACTTCAGACACCACCAGCAGACTCCGCAGCCGCCCGGCACTCGAACTAGAGCTTGCCGAGCGAGTATTTTCCTTGAGCATATCGCTCAGTCCGGATCGTGAGAAGCGAATGGCCGGTGCGAGTCCCGCCAGAATTCCCGACAACACAGCAATCGCCAGCGTGAACAAGAGCACATGGAAGTCAATCGCGATGATGTTTCAATCCGGCGACGTGCGCCACGATGAACGGCGGAATGCTGCGACGCGAGCAGATCTCATTCCCCACATAGCCGACCAGAACACCAGCTCCTGCTCCGGCGAGGGACAGCAACACACTTTCCATCAGCATCTGCCGGATCAGCTGCCAGCGATTCGCTCCCATCCCGATACGAATGGCCATTTCTTTCTGACGCGCCGGAGACACGAGCCAACTGCAAATTGGCAACGTTGACGCACGCCAGCAACAGCACAAAACACAGCAGCGCCCATCAATACGTATAACAAACTGGCGAGTACCGAAGGTCAGATCCTCGACCAGTCGCACGACCCTGATCCCGTGGCCGCCATTGGTGTTTGGCAGTTGCAGGGCGAGACGATCAGCGAGCGCCTGAAGATCAGCCTGGGCTTGCGAAATCGATGTATCGGCCTTCACTCGACCGATCACTTGCAAATAATGGTTTTCACGATCGGTACCGGTGGCGGAGCTGAGATCGAGAGGGGTCCAGGTTTCCGCGCCCACCGGCAAGTCGAGATCCAGCGATGCGACGCCAATGACCGCGAACTTTTTCCCATTCAGTAGAAGATCCCGGCCAACGATGTTTGGATCAGCCCCCCAAATGGCGTTGCCAGAAGCCGTGGCTTAAGACGACGACCGGCGCAACCCCATGCTCAAAATCCACACGCCCGATTTGACGTCCGAGCTGTGGCGCGACACCGAGCAACGTGAAGAAATCGGCAGAGACCTGGTATCCCTCTACCCGCTCGGCCACGCCATTGCCGGTAACATTCGCATCCCAACCGTGAATGGCTGCGAGGTAACTGAACGTCTTGTTCTGTTCGGTCCAGTCGCGGAAGTTCGCAGGCGCCGCTTTGACGTTGTTAGCATCCTGCTTGGGAACAGTTTCCCAAACAACAGCCACTCGATCGAGATCCGGGAACGCGAACGGTCGCGGGAGCAGGGCGTTGACGTTGCTGAATATCGCGGTATTGGCGCCGATGCCCAACGCCAGTGTGAACACAGCCAGTGCCGTAACGCCGGGACTCTTGCGCATCATGCGAAGGCCGTAGATGACGTCTTGCAATATTGCGGTCATTTTTCTCCCTACTCGTACCGCAGAGCCACTATCGGGTCGATTCTCGTCGCGCGTCGCGCGGGCACGTAACACGCGAGCAACGCCGAAGCCAATAGAACCATCGCCACCGCGCAAAACGCTCCCAAGTCGATCGATGCCAACGCCGTACAGCGTGCTACGCATTGCACGGCCTAAAAATAAGCCCCAAAAGGCCTAGGCCTAATCCGGCGGAAGCTAAAATGACGCCTTCGCGCAAAATTAGTCCCAGAACCTGATGCTTGCCCGCGCCGAGGGCAATTCGCAACCCAATCTCGTGGGGTACGTTGGGCCACTCCGAAAGCCATCACCCCGTAAATCCCCAACGATGCTAGAAGAAGTGCGGTTCCAGCAAAACTGCCGAATAGGGCGGCGATAAATTGGTCTCCGAGCAGAGACTCTTCAAAGATCTGGTCCATCGTCTTGATGTTCGCGAGCGGAAGATTAGGATCGACCGAGTGAACAGCGGCCGCAATACTCTTGCTCATCGCTCCCGGATCACCTTGGGTACGAACCGCAATTCCCGCCTGCGGCCAAGGGCTCTGCCAGAAAGGCACATCAATTTCAGGAAATCGTCTCGCCGCAGGCCCGCCGCCGCGGACGTTGTGGAAGACTCCCACGATCTGCCACTGAACGGTGTCCACCGGTCTTGGTGATTCCGGGAATCAACTGATCCACGCCGATGACCTGCGTGAGGGGGTCTACACCTGGGCAAATAACGGCGGACGAAATTTTCATTCACCATCGCTACCCGGGCGCCGCTCGCCGAGTCCTGATCAGTAAAACTCCGCCCGTTGACTATGCGGATCCCGTATGTGGCGAAGTATTCGGGCGTGACCATTTGGAATGGAGAGCTCGGACGTAGCGAAGGGTCGGCGACGGGCTTGCCGGAAACACTGAAATACATGCCGCCAAAGGCGCCCTGTAGAGGACCGCCCGTAGACGCTGAGGCATTTACCACGCCCGGAACAGCACGGATTTTTCCCAGGATTTGCTGATAGTACGGATTGATCTCCTCCAGCTTTGGTGAAAGCGCTCCTGGGGCACCGGAAGAAGAACGTCAAAATATGATCTTTGCGGATTCCGAGGTCCACCTGGGTCACGTTCCGGAAGCTGTGCATCGCCAGACCTGCGGCTGCCAGAAGCGTCAATGCGAGGGCAAACTCCGCTACCACCAGAATCCTACGCAGACGATGTTTGCCGGTGCTGGTTCCAGTGCGCCCACCCTCTTTCAACGCCTCATTGGGATTCACGCGGGAAGCCTGCCGGGCTGGAGCACATCCAAAGAAAACACCTGCGAGCGTGGTTGCCGAGAGCGTGAACAGCAAAGACAGGAAGGCTTAGCCTTATAGTCCGCCTCGGAAGGCAGATCGAAGGGTATATTCGCCATCAGAATCTTGAGTATGACCTCGCCCAGACCGATGCCGACGATCCCTCCCAGTCCGGCCATGATCAGACTTTCAACAAGAAATTGACCGAAGACGTTGGCGCGTGTAGCCCCCAGCGATGTCCTCACGGCAACTTCCTTGTTTCGACATATGCCGCGCGCCAGCAGGAGATTGGCCACATTAGCGCAGGCAATCAGGAGTACGAACGCAACTGCGGCCATTAATAACCACAGGTTTTTGATCAGCTCGGGAGGAAGAAAATCATTGTGCAGTGGCTCAACGCTGGCTCCCCATCCCTTGTTCGACTTGGGAAAATCTCGCGACAGACGGTCGGTTACGACATTCATGTCGGCCTGGGCTTGCGCGCGGGTAACACCGGGGTTGAGCTTCCCCATCACCAACAGCCAATGGAAATCGTGATTCACCTGCTCTGGTTTAAAGGCCAGCGGTACCGACACGTCGCCACCCGTCAACCGGTCCGCTAGACCAGGAGCCAGCACACCAAACCGCCGTGTAAGGCTCGTTGTTTAAGCGAAGTTGTTTGCCGATAATGTCTCGATCAGAACCAAGACGTTCCCAAGTCTTGTGGGTAAGAATGACGACATGGTCCTTGCCCGGAGAGCCCTCTTCCGGTATGAAATCGCGACCGAGAAAAAATCCAGGCCCTGCATGCGGTAGTAGCCGGGACTGACGATTCGACCGGAAACCATTTCCGGCTGCTCGGGAGTAGCCAGGTTGTAGTTCCCGCCACTCCAGGCCACTAGATCCTGAAAAGTCTTATTCTGCCGCTTCCACTCGATGAAGTCCCCTGCGGAGACCACATTACGACCGTCAATCTTCGACCAAACCATCACCAGACGGTCGGCATCCGGATACGGCATCGGTGCCAACAGGGAAGCGTAGAGCACGCTGAAAATCGCTGTGTTCGCTCCCGATGCCGAGAGCGAGGTGATGATTGCCGCCAGAGTGAAGCCGGGATTTTTCCACAGCAGGCGTAAAGTGAACCGAACGTTCTGACGAATGGTCTTCATACAGGTTCCTCACTCGTACCGCAGAGCAACCATCGGATCGACGCGGGCAGCACGAAACGCCGGAATGTAGGCGGCGAACATGCCGGAGAGCGCAACCCCAAGACAAACCAGCGCCAGTACTATCGGATCGCGTGATCCCGTGCCGTAGAGCATGCTTTTGCAATACGGACGCGGACGCCAGCACCGCGACAAAGCCAACGACAATTCCCCATGCGAGCAGGACGGCGGCGTCGCGAAGACACCATGGCCAACACGACCGCGCGTTGCGCCCCAGGGCCATACGGACGCCGATCTCGCGCGTGCGCCGTGTCACCGAGTAGGTCATCACTCCGTAGAGGCCGACGATAGTGAGCGTGATAGCGAGCCCAGCAAACGTACCGAGCAACACCATCGTGAATCGCGGCTGAGCAAGCGCCTGTGGACATGCAGTTCGCGCATCGTGCGGACGTTCGTGACAGGTGAGGTCACTATCCATGGAGCGCAACAGTCTGACGGATGGATTGCTCGAGACTGATCGGGTCGACAGTCGAGCGCACGACGGAATACATACAGCACCAGGTATCGAGTTGGCTGGCGAGGCGCATACATCACCGGCTCCACTTCGCGTTGGGTCATCGACAGGCGGACGTCTCCTACCACACCGACGATTTCGCGCCACGGTGGACCTTCGGGCTTTCCATTGCCAGCACCAGGCTTGAGCTTCTTCCCAGCACGTTTTCTCCCGGAAAGTACTTCTGAGCAAACGCATGGTTGACGATCATCACCTGGGGAGAGCTGGCGTCATCGCGTTCCGTAAAGTCGCGTCCTTCGAGCAGGGGAACCTGCAGAGTAGCCGAAGTACTGAGGAGAGACAGGAGTAAAATCGGCGGCTGGCCGCTGCCCGGTGGAGCGGGGTGTTCCGGATCTTCAAAAGTAAGCATGGCGCCGTCGTTCGTCATGGGAAGAATCACCACCCCGCCCACAGATTGAACACCGGGGATCGCGCGCAGCTTGTCGAAGTATTCGCGATAGAACTGCGGCCGCGTCGCCTTGTAGCGCCAATCGGGAGTCTCGAAATACGCGGTCAGCAAATTGTCGGGATTGAATCCTTCATTTGTCCGCTGAAGATTTGCGAAGCTGCTGATGAGGAGACCTGCTCCAGCCGTGAGAACAAGGCCGAGTGCCACTTGCGCCGACGATGAGCGCTGAGCGGAGCCAGTCGCGTCCAGCGATTTCGCTTCGTCCACCTTCTTTGAGTGTGGAGACGAGGTTGGTTCTGCGAGGAGACAATCGCGGGGATGATTCCGAAGATCAGTCCGGCGGCGAGCGACAGCAACACTGAGAACGCCTAGAACGCGAAGGTCAACTCCGGCCTCCACTGCGCGGGAACGCTGTTGCCGATGAGGCGAAGGACCGCAGGAGTAACGCAGGAATGCCAGTCCACAACCCGCGACGCCTCCGAGCACACTCAACGCGACGCTTTCCACCGAGCAACTGCCGGACGATGCGGTTGCGGCCCGCTCCCAGAGCAGAACGCATCGCGATTTCTCGTTGCCGTTCACGCATGCGGGCGAGCATCAGGTTCGCGATGTTGCCGCAGGCGATCAGCAACACCAGTGATGACGGCGCCGAGAACGACGAGCAGTGCCGGCCGCGTGTTACCGAGCAGGGCTGCAATCGCCGTTCTTGTGCGGGCCGTATCATGGCGGGTATTAGTATTCGGGTACTCCTTCGCGAGATTCGCGGCAATTGTCTTCAAGTCCTGGTCGACTTGTTCGACGGTGACGCCCGGCTTCATGCGTCCAAAGACGTTAAGAAAATGAGAGCCGCGACTCACCGTGTTCGGTTCTGGATCGGTTGGATCGTCATCAACCGCAAGCGTGGTCCAGAAGTCATTTCTAGGCGCATTGACTGGGAAAGCGGAACGACCGCGGCATGACTCCGATTACGGAATAGAGGTTTCCGTTGAGTTTGATTTGCCGGCCGAGGATCGACTTGTCCGATGCGAATCGCGACGCCCACAGTGCATGGCTGATCAGAACCACTCGCGTGCCGACCTTTTCCTCGTCGGAAGCAAAGCCGCGGCCCAGTTCCGGGCTGATCCCGAGCGCCGGGAGAAAGTCCTACGACACCACCGCGCCGTCCAGTTGTACGGGCCGGTCAAGGCCATTCAGAGTTAGCGCATGAGTCGTGATACGAGACCAGGTGCGAAAGAGTGTGATTTCGGCTCCGCCAATCAAAGAAATCAGGATAGGACAATGCGCCGAAACCCGGTGCACGGCTGTTGACCGATTCTGCCGCGATCATCCGTTCCGGCTGGTAGTAGGGTAATGGGCGCAACATGACCGCATCGATCACGCTGAACATCAGCCGTGTTCGCGCCGATCCCGAGCGCGAGCGTGATTACCGCAACCGCGGTGAAGCCCGGGCTCTTGCGAAGCTGCCGCGACGGCGTACCGAAGATCATGGAACAGGCACCGTTCATGCACTTGCACTTCTGCCAGCAATTTCTTCAGCTCTTCCTCCGCCACCACCTTGCCGTCGAACAAATGCACTTCACGCTGGGCATGCTTGGCAAAACGTGGATCGTGCGTCACCATGCAGATCGTCGCGCCTTCGCGATGCAAATTCTGCAAGCAGCTCCATCACGGCTTCGCCGTTGCGCGAGTCGAGGTTTCCGGTGGGTTCGTCGGCGAGCAGGATGGACGGCTTTCCGCCGAGAGCGCGGGCGACGGCAACACGCTGCTGCTGGCCGCCCGACAAGCTGCGATGGATAGTGCCGAACGCGGTGCGCCATCCCGACTCGCTCCAGCGCTTCCATGACGCGCGCCTTGCGGTCAGCCGGCCGGCATTTTTTGCCGGTAGGTCAGCGGTAGTTCGACGTTCTCGTAGACGGTCAGATCGCCAATCAAATTGAAACTTTGAAAGATGAAGCCGATCTCCTGATTGCGAATGCGCGACCGCTCAGCGAAATCGAGGTTCTCGACCGTCTTTCCGTTAAGTGTAGTAGCGGCCGGCAGTCGGCGTATCGAGCAGCCCGATGATCGAGAGCAAGGTCGACTTGCCGCAGCCCGAAGGCCCCGACATGGCCACGTACTCCCCTTGTTCACCGAGAGGTGAATACCGGAGAGCGCGTGCGTCTCGATTTCGTCGGTGTAAAACACTTTGGTCATGATCCTGAATCTGAATCAGGGGCTGTCCTGCTTCGGTCATTGCTCGCTCCTGTTCTGAATTCGCCTAGTTACTCAGGCGGATGCGATCGGTGTTATCCCAACGCGACATGTCGGACAATATGACGGTGTCGCCTTCGTGCAAGCCTTCAATGACCTGAATCGAATTCACTGAGCGCCCGTCCCACTTTGACCGGCACTCGCAAGGCTTCCTGTCCGTCCGGCCCAAGCTTGAACAGACTGATGGTGCTGCTTTCCTGTCCAAACGCTGGACGCCCGACATAAAGAACGTTGTCCAGTCTTTCCAGATCGATCGTTCCGTCGACGCTGAGATCGGGCCGCGCACCCTTGGGAAGTTCACCCGTGAGTTTGACGTCAACGGTCACCGTTCCGTTTTGCACGCTGGGATCGACTCGCATCACCGGTGCCTGCGACGACACCGTTGTGCGTGTCGACCGATGCGGGCTCGCCGATCTGCACGTCGCGCGCCTGGGTTTCGGCGATCTTTATCGGTGGCCATCAGATGGTCCGGCTCCACCACTTTCGCCAGCATGATTCCAGGCAAGACGTGTTGTCCGACTTGTAAGCGGGAGATCGACGAGCACGCCCTTGATCCCGGCGCGGACTTTCAGGGCGTCCAATTGTTTCTGCTTCAGCTGCGCCAGAACGCGCATCTGATCGACCTTTGGCTTGCTGCTGCGCCATCTGCGACTCGATCGCCTTTTGATTTGCAGTGAGCCTCTGCGTTTCCAGATCGTGCCTGGTGGTGAGTTCGTCGGCTTTACCCTTTGAAGCCCTTGTAGGCGAGTCCCGGAAATTACGCCTAGGTCGTACAAGGCTTTGTCGGTCTCGGCCTGGCGCTGTGCCTGCGCGTGGTCGGCGTTCACCGTGGCGGCGCCGGCTTTCTGATTCATCAAATCGCTTTCCAACCGGACTCGCAGACTTTGGTACTCCGCTTCAGCAGCTTTCAGTTGCAGCTGCGCATCGACGGCGGCTTGCTCGGTCTGCGAGGATTACTCATCTCTAGCAGGATTGTGTTGGCTTCCACTTGAGAACCGGGCAGCATGCGAATGCGGACGACCGTCGCCTCGGTCTCGGCCGGGAATCTGGCGAACCGATTCCTGGGTCGGGCACCAGAGAGCCAATCCCGCGAACCTGCCGAACCATCGGGCCGCGCTTCGACGGTGTCTGTCCACACCGTGCCTCGTTCCGACAGTCGGAGCCGCCGGCTTGAGTCGTGAAACTCCAATCGTGACTGCAACAACCGCAACCACCACGACGGCGCCCCACGAACCATCTGGCGTCGGCGTTTCTGGGTCTTGAACTCGGGTCGAGCGATATCCATCAGACTACATAGAGGCAAGCGTCGGGCCACACTCGCACAACCGTAAGTACGCAAGAAAGCAGTTGGATAGTTCTCGATCGAGTGGGCAACGTGGGTAAGCGCTGTTCCGAATCGGACAAGGGTGTTCGTTCGTGGACAGCGGTAAAGACCGAAAGCATCCTCAATTCGCGCTTCGACGGCATTCTTTGCGATCGTTATGGTTTGGCATCCAGTCTGCTCTTTAACTCTCTCAGGTTGAAGCACAAAACGGTGCGATCTGTATTGTTGGGCGGAGGTACGAATGCAATTCGTCGAAGATGTCCGCTATGCGATGAGGCAGTTCAAGCACGCTCCCGGGTTCACTGCCACGGCCGTATTGACACTGGCCTTGGGAATCGGCGCGACCACATCGATCTTTACGTCTCGTGCATGCCGTATTGCTGAAATCGCTGCCAGTGGCCAAGCCGAGCGAACTCTATCGCCTCGGCGACAACAGAGAATTGCTGCGTCAATGGGGGCCTGCAAGATAGCTGGTCGCTATTTTCCTACGACAAGTACAAAACCTTCCGCGACAACACATCCGGTTTCACCGAACTTGCCGCCTTTCAGGCGGGACGCGGTCTAAAGGGAATCAGGCGCGTCGGCAGTAATCAACCGGCTCGAGTCGCAGCGCGACGCAATATGTTTCCGGAAACTACTTCTCCATGTTTGGCATTAGGCGCCTATGCGGGCCGAGCATTCACCGCGCAGGATGATCGAAACGGAGCGACTCCCGTAGCAGTTATGAGCTATTCGGCGTGGCAACAGAAGTATGGCCAGCGATCCGTCGGTGATCGGAGGCGCAGTTTCACATTCAATGGTCAGCCCGTAACGGTGGTGGGAATCATGCCGCCCGGATTCAACGGTGATCGGATCGAGAGCGTGCCTGCCTTGTGGATCCCACTTGAGGCCAGCAGAACGATTGACCATGCGGCGCACATGTTGGATTTCCCGGATTCAGATTGGCTGGACATTACTGGACGGCTGGCTCCGGGTGCCGACCCGAAGAGCATCGAAGCTCATCTCCAGCTGGAGCTAAAACAATGGCTGCTGAGCCCTATCGCCAAGCTTGATGCCGGGCGAGCGAGCTCTTGTCCCGAAACAGACGCTCCACTTGTCGCCCGGTGGCGCTGGTATCCAGATGATGCGCGATGAGTATGAGTCCGGGCTGCATCTGCTGATGTGGATTTCTGGATTCGTTTTGCTGATCGCATGCGCCAACGTGGCAAACCTGATGTTGGTGCGGGCAACGAGCCGGCGCCAACAAACGTCCGTGCGCACGGCTCTGGGCGCGCCCAGATGGCGGCAAATCGTTCAAGTGCTCACCGAGAGCACGGCGCTCGCCTTGCTAGGCGGAATCGTTGGTATTGCCTTCGCCTTCTGGGGCACTCGTCTCATCCTGCGTCTGGCATTTCCAAATGAGATGGTCGCGATCGATCCAGGCACCTTCGCTGCCGGTGTTGGGTTTCACTTTTGCAGTTTCGTTGCTCACGGGAATCCTCTTTGGAGTTGCGCCCGCATGGCTTACGGCGCAAGCCGATCCCGCCGACGCATTGCGCGGAGCTCACCGTTCTACGTCGCGTGGAGGTGGCTGGACGCAAAAACCGCTGGTGGTCACCCAAGCCGCGTTGTCTCTCGTGTTGTTGTGCGCCTGCCGGATTGCTGATCCAGAGTTTGCGAAACATGCAAGGCCAGCGCTTTGGGTTCGAGACGGCGAACCGCTACATCGTGCACATAGAACCGCACATGGCCGGCTACACAGCCGAAACGCTTCCGGCTCTCTACCGCCAGCTACACGATACGATGGCGGCAATCCTGGAATGAAACGTGTCGGATTTGCGATGTACAGTCCGATGGAGGGAGATAACTGGAGTGAACAGATCTATATAAGGACAGGCATCGCCCCCGCCGGGAAGCAATCAAAATAATGCCTCGTGGGTGCGCGTCAGTGACGGTTACTTTGACAGCATCGGCACGAAAATTCTAAAAGGCCGCGGCATTTCGAACAGAGACACAGCCACTTCGCGAATCGTCGCGGTAGTCAACCATGCATTTGCCAAGAAGTTTTTCAAGGATGAAGATCCGATCGGAAAACACTTCGGCGATTTGGACCAGAAGTATGCGGGAGCCTTCGAAATCGTCGGCATCACCGAAGATGACCCAATACCGGCGGTCCTACCAGCAAAGTTCCACCAATGTTCTTCCTGGCCGCCTCGCAGCAGATGGCCTACGACACCCGCACGATTGAAGGCATTCGAGGATGCTCTCACTACCTGAATGCGATAGTGCTGAAGACGGATGGAAACCTGCTCGGGACTGGAACCGCAGATCCGCCGCGCTCTCGCGCAGGTGAATCCCGACCTGGCGGTAATCGACTTCAGGGACCTTTGCCGCTCAGGTGAAGGGTAACTTCAGTCAACAGGAGATGCTGGCGAAGCTGACGTCGCTGTTTGGACTGCTCGCGCTCGTTCTCAGCGTCCGTCGGCCTTTATGGAGTTACCGCATATTCAGTTGAGCGGCGTACCAGCGAAATCGGAATTCGAATGGCGCTCGGCGCGGACCGGATGAATGTCCTGAGGCTAGTGCTGCGGGGAGCGTTTCTACAGATTGCAGTCGGGCTGGCGATTGGCGTTCCGGCAACCATTCTAGCTGGATATGCGATGACAACCCAATTGTTCGGCGTGCGGCCCTACGCCCCAGACATGCTCGCTGATCACTCTCACGTTCAAGTTCTGGCATTGCAGCTCTTGGTGGCCACGCTGCTGCCCGCTCGACGTTGCCGCTGCCCTCGAGCCCATTCGCGCGCTGCGAACCGGGTAGTGGGAAGTTTCGCAGATGCCTACTGGCTCGGGTGTCGCCGCGCTGACCTTCTCGATCGCCGGTTCCACACTGCTATTGGCCGAACCGGGCTACGAAGAAGTTGTGATCGTAGAGATTGCGGTACATGCGTCCGGTGATCTCAGCGGCGCTCGGGGCCAGCTGGGGTCGGGCGCCCTCCGCGGAGGAAAACTGCCGTCTCACGATGCGTCCAATATCCAGTGTTCGCGCAAGAAGCAAACCAGCCAAAGCGTGTGCCGGCGTCGACGAGCGGGTGCCGGCCCTTACCAAAAGGGATGGATTCTTCGTTAAAAGTTCAGGCGTACGCTGCGAGCTTGGTACCGTACTGGACGGCTCCGGCCAAGCCCGTCCGGAAAGTTCAGGAATGACGTTCCGCAATATCCAGATGACGCTTGATGCAGGGCTGGAAGTCGGCCACCGCTTCCGGAGTAGCCGGATGCTGCAAGTAATAAAGAGTGCCGCTGCATTGGCGATTGACGACACTACCGCGCTCCAAGCTGCAGAGGGGTCATCGGAAATACCTTCGCCGAAAGAACACATCTTGCCGACGCCGCCCAGCGCTTGGATGAAATTTCGGAGTCCGGGTGGACCCAACTGCTCGCCGTCAATCTGATAACCAGCCAGTTCTCCGAGGCCGAACTGATGGGCGCGTAGTAGCTGATCTTGTCGAATCCAGCTTGCGTCCGACCGCTTCAAAATACGGATTGTTCGAATGCGCTAGAGCGGCTCGTGAGATTCATGCGGCTGCGGCGGCCGAGGCGAATTTCAGTTTCTTTGTCGATCAGGCCTTCGCTCAGCCCGGCAAGGGCAGTTGATAGCCCGATGGTGGAGCAAGGCTGCGCGCCGCTGGACAAAGCGAGCTTCTGGTTGACCATCGCCAGGATGCCGTCCGCTGGTCGGTTCGATCGCGACGACAGTACCATTCTCAAATTTCCCAGGGCGTCGATCGGCTGCCTGGCGTACAACTGGATCTTCGCCTGCGGTAATGTCGCCGTCGGCAGTGCTGCATCCGCGAAGGCGAGCTGGTGTGGAAACGTTCAAAATTGCGACGGCGGCGAATGCGGGCAGACGCGTGCGTGGTCGCGGCGCGTGGCCTTTGGCCAGAGTCCGCATCCGCTTCTTTGCACGCTGGCTCTCACTAACGGTGGCGATTTGCGTGTTGTCAGGCGCGAGTATTTACGCTGCGGCGGCGACGCTGCTCAATTCCAGCAGACGACCAACCCGAAGACGAGTGCAAGACAGGTGGCCCAACCCCACAACTTCACTGGCATATCCCGAAGATTACTAAATTCAACTATTTATAGGATGCACGTGCCGGTCAAAGCTGCGAGGGCGGCCGAGGCGTTTGCAACTATCCGATAATAGGAGAGTTACAGGTCTGAACACGCAATAGCAAAGTACCGGTCTCGGTTATCAGGAGTATCTTAAAAATAAGTTGTTCCCTAACTTGATTTGCCGGGATTCCATCAGGGGATCAGCACCTGGTAATGTCGGGCGCCTGTTACCTAAGCAAGGCACCCGTGCTCTGCAACAATTTGCACAGGAGGCAATGGGAATATGACTCTGCAGCGCACTTCGAGACAATAAACTGTCACGGGGTAGCCTCTTCCCTGATACTTTCGGTCGGCACGTTTTCGGAGGATCGTTTTGCGAATTTTCTTTGTGCTCGGATCGCTTGTAGATTCTATTTTCGCTCTTCGCACAAGCGGCGGAGAAGAGCGTGGGAGCACAGCGCGCGGAACTCAACCAGTTGCTAGCCGACGAATGGAAATACACGCTTCGCACGCAGCCTGAACTCGCCACCCAGGTCGCGGTGACAACCGCTACAACGATCGACTGAGTGATTTTTCCGACAAGGCGATCGCTGACAATCTCGAACACTCGCGCCATTCGCTGCGCCGTTTCGAGGCCATCGGACACCAACGGATTTCCCGAGCAGGAAAAGTCAATCAGGCACTAATGGTGCGCAGTCTCCCGCGAGGGGATCGAGTCGGCAGCCTTCAAAATTGGGAAATGCCGGCCACCAGTTTGGCGGCGTCCATTTGAGATACGCCTCTCTGCCGTTTGATTCGCCGTTCCGCAACGTCAAGGATTATGAGGACTACCTGTCACGCCTGTGCGGCAGATTCCGCCGTGTGCTCGAGACGGGCGACACTGCTCACATGCGCGATGGCCTGCGTGATCATCTGATGCCACCGAAGTATTTACTGGAAAAGTATCGGTGCAAGCGCAGCAGTTGCCGATGCTGCGCTCGACAAAGAGTCCGCTTCACGTGGAACCGTTGCGCAAATTCCCGGATTCCCTTTCCGAAGCAGATCGTAAGCGACTACGAACGGCAATAGAGAATGCTACTAAGAATGATGTTGCTCCGCGCCTACGCCAAGTTTGCGAAAATTTGTACGCGAAGAAGTACGCGCCGCACGGGCGGCTCGATCCCGGAGGCCTGAGCACTGCCGGATGGAGAAGCACGCTACCGATACGCCGTCCGTCATCAGACGACAACTGAAATCCCGGCCGAACAGATTCATGAACTCGGCGAGGCGTGGCCGAGATTGAGGGCGAGATGTTGAAGATCGCTCGCGCGCGGGCTTTTCGGATCTCAAGACCTTCAATGCCCACCTTAAGCAAGATCCGAATGTGCACGCGAAGTCGAGGCGCGGCAGCTTCTGTATCTCTACACGAAATATCGCGACCAGATGTATGAAAAGTTGCCGCAAATAAGTCGGACGCCTTCCAAAAACAAGCTGGCAGTCGTGCCAATGGAATCGTTTCGTAGCGCGGACAGCGTCCCCGCCGATTATTCCATAGGAGCCGGCGATGGTTCGCGGCCGGGGCGAATAAACGTCAACGAGTATGCGCCGGAAAAGCGCCTGCTGCTCAATGTCGAGGCGATTGCCATATCACGAAGGTGTCCCGGGCCATCATTTGCAGTTTTCGATTGCACAGGAATTGACCGGCCTGCCGCCTTTCCGCAAGTACAACCTCGACCTGAATGCGTTCACTGAAGGATGGGCATTCTATTCCGAACGCCTGGGAAAGAGGTCGGCTTCTATCAAGACCCGAACAGCGACTACGGACGTCTGCAAAACGAAATGTGGCGCGCCGTGCGCTGGGTAGTCGACACCGGGTGTTCACTACAAACGTTGGTCTCGCCAGCAAATGGTCGAATACTTCCACGAGCACACCGCCATGGACGATCAAAACATCGAAACCGAAGTCGATCGCTATATCGCCTGGCCGGGACAGGCGCTGTCGTTAAAATGGGGCAGAGAAAGATCCTGAACTGCGAGAGCGAGCGCAACGGGAGCTAGGCTCGAAGTTCGATCTGCGCGTATTCTCATGGTGCGGTTCTAGATCAAGGCCCGCTGCCGTCTGGACGTGCTGGAAACGAGAATTGATGGATGGATCGCGACGATAAAATAGCTGTCCTCGGCCTTCAATCTTCATTTCCGATCCGCACTCCCGAGCGCGCGGCGGCGAATGTGAACGCCCGGCACGGCGCAGGTGCACGGGTAGTCGGAGGAAGGGGTGAAGTCCCGTAAGGGACGGCACCCTCGCGCTGTGACCTTAGGGCTTGGTGGAATGCCTTCGGATTACCACTGGCATCTTACAGCCTAGATGTTTTCAGGGTGACTTCATGAAGGTAGCCTTGTTCCTGGTGGCGGCCGGTTTCCTCTGTATGAACGACGCGCGCGGTCAATCCAAAGACGCTTCGCATCCGTCTGCGAGTCAAACTACGCAGGCGACACCTGCCCGAGCGATTCTGACGACGTTGAGGGAATGCGTGCTGACGTGCAACGCCTTGAGACTTCTACTCAACCAGATGCGGAACAATCTCGCCTTCGTGCAGACTTCACAGACCCCGCTGAAGCACCAGTTTGAACTGGAAGCAGACGCATGGCAGGTAATCATCGTGACCAGATGGACAGACGGCTAAAGATGATGGAGGAACACCGTTCGCGGGAATCGCACTAGCTGTCCGTTCAAATCGTCGTTCGCGGCACTTGTCCTGCTGAGCTTCCACACAACACCCAGCATTGACGCTATTTGCCTCCGCCACTTAACATTCCTGCAACCCAAGCCCTCACCTGATCCCTCAACCCCTATCACACTATCGCGTGCTGGAGAAGATCGGCAGCGGCGGCATGCGGGTGTGGTTTATCGAGGACACGATGAGACGCTCGATCGTGACGTGGCGCTTAAAGTTCTACCGGCGGGTATGCTGTCCGATGAAAATGCACGGCGGCGGTTTCGTCGCGAGCGCTACTCTCGCTCGCCAAGTTGAATCATCCACATATCGGCGCCGTCTATGAGTTTGGTAGCGAACAAGGCGTTGACTTCCTGGTGATGGAACTGGTGTCGGGAGTCACTCTGAGACGCTCGGTTGGCAGCCGGCCCTCTGGAGGACGCTGAGGTGCTCCGCTATGGAGCGCAGTTGGCCGATGGGCTTGAGGCGGCTCATCGAGCAAGGCATTCTGCACCGCGATCTCAAGCCCAGTAATCTGCGGGTCAACAAAGAAGGACGCCTGAAGATCCCTGGATTTTGGTCTAGCCCAATGGTCCGAACCAGAAGGCGATTCCGACCCCACATGTAACCAACACGAAAGTCAGCGGCACGGTGGCATATATGTCTCCCGAACAGTTGCGAGGAAAAACGCGAAGACGTGCGCAGCGACATTTTATGCCGTGGGAGCTGTGCTGCATGAGATGGCGACTGGCAAGCATCCGTATGCGGGAACGTCTGGACCGCAATTGATCGCACGGATTCTGGACCAGGCTCCGTCGCCGCCGACCTCGCGCAATCGAAAACTTTCTCCGATTCTGGAAGCCATCATTCTCAAAGCGATGGATCGCGACCCGGATCGGCGATACCAATCAGCGCGCGAGATGCGGATCGATCTCGAACGCCTGAGCACAGGGTCAACCCGTATTAGCGATTCGTCGCCGAACGGTATGGCCATGGATGCTTGCCGCCGCCTCTTCGCACTCATTGTCGCTTTGCTGATCTGGAATCCGGCAGATATCCGTGGAAGGATCGCTGGATCGCGCCTGTCTTCAATCTCGCACGGAAGGCGTTCAGTGGCGGTAGTGGGATTTCGCAATCTCTCAGGAAAGCCCGAACAGGCTTGGCTATCGACCGCTCTTTCCGAGATGCTCAGCACCGAACTGGCTAACGCCGGTCAACTGCGAGCGTTGCCCGGTGAGAACATCGCGCGCATGAAACTGGATCTCGCACTTCCCGATGCGGGAGAGTTACGCGCCTCGACACGCTTGAGCCGAATTCGTAAACATTCGGGGACAGACCTTGTCGTGCTCGGCTCCTACATGGCGATGGGAAGTGACGCGGGCGATCGCATCCGCATCGACTTTCATTTGCAGGACGCGGCCACGGGCGAAACTCTGGCGTCGGTTTCCGAAACCGGAACCGGACCGGAACTGCTCGACTCTAGTAGCCCGCACAGGAAACCGTTTGCGGAGTTCGCTCGGAGTTCAAACGCCCGCCGGAGCGCCTTCAGGCACACGAGCCTTCCTGCCAGCGACGAACGAAGCGGCGCGCGCCTGGCACGCCGAAGGCTTGTCGGAAGCTGCGGCTCTTCGAGTCCCGCGAGGCACGAAAGTCTGCTGGAAAATCAGCCGCGCTCGATCCCAAGTTTGCTCTCAGTCACGCTGCATTGTCGGAGGCGCTGACCAACCTTGGCTATGACGCGCTCGCGCGGCAAGAAGCGCAACTGGCGTTCGATCTGTCCTCAACCCTGCCGAGGGATGAGCGCCTGACGACCGAAGGCCGACTAAGGGAAACAACTCGCGAGGTGGCCCAAAGCGGTGGAGACCTATCGCACACTCTGGGGATTCTTTCCCGACAACCTGGAGTACGGGCTTCGACTGGCGGCAGCGCAAATCGCGGCCGGACAGGGCAAGGAGGCTCTCAGTACCGTCGAAGAGATGCGCAAGCGGTGACGGATAGCGCGAATCGAGATCCACCGCGATCGATCTGACGGAAGCGCGTGCCTACGATAGCCTAGAGCAACTTTAAACAATCCCTGGCCGCAGCCCAGACCGCCGGCAAGATCGGCGCGGCGCAGGGTGCGCGGCTGGTGGTCGCGCAAGCCAAGATTGCAGAGGGATGGGATTGGGAGCGGTTGGGCGATCTGAGTAATGCCAATGCGGCCTTTGCTCAAGCTCATGACCTATTCCTTCGGGTGCGGGTGATAAGCCGCTGGCGCTTCGCCACCGCGACCCACCTCAGCGGAGACATTCTCTACGATCAGGGCAAATATAGTTGAGGCAAATCGTACCTACGAGATCGCCCTCGCTACCTTTCACGAAATCGGCACCAGCGGAATGCGCTCCCGCTCACTGAACAATCTCGGCAACGTTGCCAACGATATTGGTGGAGGTACTCAAAGGCCATGAACTATTACCAGCAGACGCTGGATATCGATCGCGAGATTGGATCGAAAAGCGGAATGGCAGGAGCACTTGGAAACATGGCAAACGTTCTCGAGAGCCTAAGCGATCTGTCCAACGCGCGCAAGAAAAATGAAGAAGGACTGGCGCTGCCTCGCGAAGTCGGCGACCAACGAAGGCACAGCGGAAAGCACTCTTTGGAACCTTGGAAATGTCCTGGTCGAGATGGGCGACCCGGGGCTGGCGCGACAGCGGATTGAGGAAGGGTTGAAAATTCAGCAGCAAACTCGGTTATCGACGTGGGCAGGCTTATGCCCCCTCAAGAATCTTGCCAGGAGCTCCCTTGCGGTCACAGGAAATTTCTCGGAAGCCCGCAAATTAGAGAGCAATCTTTGGCTCTCCGGAAGGAGCTTGGAGAGACACCAACATTGCGCTCTCGCAGCTGCAATTCAGGTTCGATCGCTTTCAATGAAGGACGCTTTAAGGATGCGGAAGACTTGCTGCGGGACGCAGTTCAGGGTATTTCAAAAAGCGCATTTAACCGACAACCTAGCCTCGGGAACGCGCCCCTTGCGCGCACTCTGCTCGCCCAGGGGAAGACGGTCAATGCGCCAGGCTTGCTTCGGAAGCCGTTCAAGTGGCCAAAAAGCAGCCAGCGCGACCACCGCAATTTGATGCCGCACTTGCACTGGCTGCCGTTCACTCAGGCGAGGCAAAGTTCGCGGATGCAACTAAACTGCAGGAGAGTATTGAGCCAAGCGGCCAGGATACGGATACGTGGGCTATCAGATTGATGCGCTGTCTGATGCCGGTGCAGATTCTCGCTAAATCGGGCAAATTATCGCAGGCGCGCACACCGCTCCGCTAAGCTACAAAAAGATGCTCATGCCAAAGGCTACGGACAGAATCGAGCGCGAAGCCGCGAAATTTTGGAGTCGGCGCGAGCACTAAGCACCTTTAAGCGGTCAAAAGCGATCCACACGGGCCGCCGCTTCCTACAACTCCGAAGACGCTTGCGAAGAAACAGAGGGCACATCGAGATCTTCTGCCTGATATGCCGGTGGTGTGGAGCGCACTTAGCGTCAAGCGAGGATCACGCTCAGCCGAGGGCTGCTTGCCCACCGCTCCCATGTCCGCATTTGTGCTGCATGACCATCGGAGAGCGTTGGATCGGGCGTCAAAACGGGGGCTCAGGATCAGCCATGTGGATCGGGATCGGGCCTCGTTGGTATAAAAGTGTTCCCGTTGCCGCGAGACGATAATCGGATCGCTTCCTCTCAGCTGAACGCGGACGCCGCATGCCCGACTCCTTAAGCCGGATTTGCAATGACAGTGATTTTGACCGGAGTCTTTCTATTTTCTCGTCGAAGGCACGGCGCCGAAAATGATGTTGGCATCCGCCTTCGTGAGCGGCTCCCTGGATAATCGTGCAGGCCTGCTGTACTTCCAGCTTCAGCTTCAACGAACTCGATCCGGTGATGTTGGTGAGAATTGCCGCGCGCGCATCGTCAATGGCTCAACAATACGTAACTT
>ERZ1370068.1208-contig-11101_pt1 | contig 23745 bp, 34 predicted proteins | sample MGYA00561227_ERZ1370068 | MGnify/ENA primary metagenome ERZ1370068 (study PRJEB38410, sample SAMEA6850437) | metagenome | study: Metagenomic assessment of the ecological functions of the soil: analysis of the soil microbiota associated with the...
TTTGCGTACTTCGTTCAGTTACGTATTGCTGGTAAGGCCGCCCGACATGCCCGCGCCGATGTTGATGCCGTAGCGCGACATGGGCAGTTCGAGCCACAGACCTGGAACTGCTCGCTCTGCGGAGGCAGGGCCTCCCGTCGGCGGTGAGCCACATCCCCGAGAAATCCGGTTTGCCGTCGCGAGTCCAGGCGTGGGCGCCGTCAGGTTGGGCTTCCCATCACCGCTGCGCGGAACGTCGGCGGTCGGGTAGCTTGAACCACTGCGCGGCAAGCGGCGGCGACACGCAAAAGAGAACACCCGCGGCGACGAACGCGAGCAACGCCGATGCAGTCAGGCGTGAAGGCATGGCTTTCTCCACCAACATCGTTTACTTCGCGCGGCCCTTGTAGCCCTGCGCGATCATCGCGATCGACCAGACCTGCGCCGCGTTGGCCACCTCGTTGCCCTCGGCGTCCGTCGCGCCTCGCGCGAGGACGAACAGCGTCTTCTTGTCCTTCCCGCCGAACGCGCAGCTGATGACCGCCGCGTGGCGTGGGAATGACGCCGAGATGTCTGCCGTCGCGCCCGATCGACTTCGACGCCCGCGCCGGTCGTCACGTAGACGCGCCCCTGCGAGTCAATCGTGCTGCCGTCGCCGCCGCTCGCGGTGAGCTTCACGAACTCGCGTTGGTTGGTCAGCGATCCATCCGTCTGCACGTCGAACGCCGCGAGCGTCGCGCCGTTGGTGACGTAGAGCGTCTTCTCGTCAGGGCTGAGGATGACGCCGTTGGTGACGAGGTTCTCGCCGTACCGTGGTGACCACGCCCTTCGCGTCGGCGTAGAACAGCCCGCCCATCGTGAAGTACACGCCGCCGCGGCTGTCCGCGGTCAGGTCGTTGATGACGGATCCGACGCAGTCGAACGGCTCGCCCTGGATAGCTGTCCGCCAGCGGCTTCCGCCGCGGCGCGAGCTGCTCGATCTTCATATGCAGACCGCGCTCCACGATGAACAGGTCACCGTGCGAGTTGATCGACAACGCGCCGCCCGTGTGCGTGCCGGAATACGCGACGGACGGCTTGCCGTTCTTGTCGAGCTTCACGACCGCTGCTGCTGTCGTTCTGCGCCAACAGCAAGCCGCCGTCATCGGTGCCGACGATGCCGTCGCCGTTGTTGCCGGCCTGCTGCCAGACGAACGTCCATTTCCTCGCCCGCGGCAATCACGTCAGGGATGGCGGTGACGTCATAGTCCCTGATCCCCTGGGGCGGAGCAGCGCCGCGCGCACCGCCTCGACCTCCGGCGGGCCCGGAGATCGCCGGCGGCGTCCTGCACGTCTCGATCAACGCTGCGTAATGTGGAATCGTTTGGAGCCTGCACCGAAGGCCCGGACGGATTCGAAGACGCGGGCGGCAGACGCGGCACGGTCGTCTGCGCAACCAGCAGCGCCGCGAAAATTCCCATCTTCATGAACGGCATCTCACACGCCGCTACGGACCAGAACCTGCGGCTCGCGATGGCGGCGCCCTGCGCCAGCGCGCCGAGCTTGGCCCAGACGACATCCGGATCCACGCCGCCCGATCCGACGTGAATGCTGAAGCCGCAGTCGACGCCGGCCATGACGTTGTCGCGGCCGGCGAGCTTCGCATATCGCTCGATGCGCTGCGCGACGAGCTCCGGATGCTCGATGTAGTTGGACTGGCATTCGATGACGCCCGGGTATCAGCACCTTGCCGTCCGGCACCTTGACCGTCTCGAACACGACCCACTCGTGGCCGTGGCGCGGGTTCGCCGCCTCGAACTGGATCGCGTGCGGCTTCGCCTTCCACACCACGTCGACGATGTCCTGGAGCGGCACGTCGTAGTGGTGCGGACCAGGATAGTTGCCCCAGCACAGATGCATCCGGACCTGTCCGGCCGGAATGTTCACGAGCGCCCGGTTGAGCGCCTCGACGTTCAGCTCCATGCTGCTCGCGAAACCCGGCGAGGTCGAGATCCCTGAACTGCGTGTGGCGTCCCATCGCCAGGTCAGGGCAGTCGACCTGCAGCGTGACGCCGGCGGCGGCGATCGCCTCGTACTCGTGGCGCATCGCCTCGGCAATCGCGAAGACGTAGTCCTCGCGCGTCGAGTAGTAGTCGTTGTGGAAGAAAGAAGGCGGTCACGCCAGGCGACGCCGCGGTCAGAAACCCACCCGTTGCGCCGTGCGCCCGCATGCGCCGCCTTCAGCCGCTCGGCATCTTTGCGCGCCGCCTCCACGTCGCGCATGCTGATCGCCGCATTGCACGCGGGCGCCTTGCGGTGTTTGCGTCCCGGGTCGGCGGCCACACGAGCCTTCGTCTGCGGCAGCGCCTCGATGTCCTGAAACACGTAGGTGGTGGTGGCGTCCCCACCAAAGCCATTCAGCCTGTCCTTGACGTAGGTCGCGTAGCTCGGCTTTCCCCACTCGCCGTCGTTGACGATGTCGATCCCGGCGTTGATCTGTCGCGCCACGACTTCGTCCACCGCCCGGCACACACGCTCGTCCATCGCCGCTCTGTCCACGGGAATCCCGTCTTCCCGCGCCCACATCATGGCGATCAGATCGTCAGGCCGCGGCAGGCTGCCGACGTGTGTGGTGAGAAAGCGGCCGTGAGTCGCCATCGATGTACGCCTCGTCGGTTTACGTTGTCTGCTTGTCGGCGTCGAACGTCGCCTTGTAGCGCGACAACGGAATCTTCGGCTCCTCCGCCGATTTGTCCGGTGCGGCGACGACGGGCCGCGGCGTCGATGTCGGCCCCGACGTCGTCGACCGCGGCCTGTTCTCCTCTGGAACCGCGATGGGTTCCAACTGCGAGACGATCGCCTCGCGCTGGTCCTCGAACCACGGCGGCAGGTGCAGCTTCGTGCCGAGCTCGTCCGGCGCCTCGTCCTGGTAAAAACCACCGGGGACATTCGCGGTGCACTCGACGAGGATGCCGCCGGGCGAGCGGACAGTCATGGAATGGAAGTAGAAGCGATCCTGATCTCTGACGCGTCGGTGAAGCCGAGTTCCTCGTAGACGGCTTTCTGCTTCACGAGGGCGTCGTCTGTTTCGACGTTGAACGCGATGTGATGGGCCGTGCCGGCGCCAAAGCCCCAGCTGCCGGCCGCCCGCTCCGGCTCGACGTGCAGGTCGACGACGCGCCCGGGACCAGTCCCCGGCACGTCGAACCGATGGTAGGGGCCGTCGACGCCGACCTTCCGGAACCCGAGCGCGTCGACGAAGAACGATTCCTGTTCGCGCACGTCGCGAACCGACAGGACAGCGCCGAAGAAGCCGCGCGTCGCGACGTCTCCGGTGATTTGCTGTCGTCGTCCACGGATTCCGCGGATCGCCGCTCTCTTCGATCATTTCGAAGAGCAGCCCGGCGGATGGCGCACCCGCAGATACTTCGTGCCGAATCGTTCCTGCACGCCACTGTGTTCGGCCTCGTGCCGATCGCAGTGTTCCTTCCAGAACGTGATCGTCCCGTTGGGAACGGTGTAACTGGTGCAGGACAACTGACCGGAGCCGGCGCGCCCCGGCTTGCGGAGTACGGAAAGCTCGTGGCGATGGAACCGACGTCGGCATCGGCATTTCCGTAATAGAGGTGATAGATGGGGATGTTCCATCCATCAGGACGGTTTGCTTGACCAGCCGTTGCCCGAGTAGTTGTGTGAAGAAATCGACATCCCGCTGCGCGCCGCCGGGGCACAGCGTGATGTGGTGAATGTGCTGCACGAGGCTAGCCATCTGACCTCCTCTTAGGTGGGGCTCTGCCCCACACCCGGCTCACTCGCTCGCGGGGCCCCTTCGCCCCGCTCCGCTTCGCTCGCAGGCGCGCCGTGCGCGCCTCGCTTACGCTCCACGCGCGCGCTCGACTGCAGTTCGGCGCGCACTCAATCCAGCACCCTGGACCATGGCGGCCAGTTTCGCGAAGGCGACGTCGCGCGTGAGGTACTTCATGCCACAATCCGGCGCCACGACCAGCCGCTCGGCCGCGACGTACGGCAGCGCGCGGCGAATCCGATCGGCGACCACCTCGGGCGACTCCACGTCGCTCGTCGACAGATCAAGAACCCCGAGCACAACGGTCTTGCCGCCGAGATCGGCGAGCGCGGAACAATCCAGCGCCGACTGCGCCGTTTCGACGGAGACCTGCTGCACGGTCGTTCCAGCCAGTTCGGAAAGAAAGTCGTAGCGCGCCGGCTTTCCCTTGACCATCGCGCCGTAGCCGAAGCAGACGTGAACGACCGTTGTCCCGGTGATCCGATCGAGCGCGCGCTGGAGCGCTGCGACTCCGTACGACCGCGCGTCGGCGGGATGCGCCTGCAGGTACGGCTCATCGATCTGCACGACGTCGGCGCCGGCGGCGAACAGATCGCGCATCTCGTCGTTCACCGCGGCGGCGTAGTCCATCGCCAGTTCCGCATCGGACGCGTAGTAGTCATTCTGCGCCAGCTTGGTCATCGTGAACGGGCCGGGGACCGTGCATCTTGATCTGACGATCGGTGTTGGCTCGCAGGAACTGCACATCCCGCACGTTGACCGGCCGCAGCCGCCGGACGCGCCCGATGACCCTCGGCACGACCGCCGGCTTGCCGGTCCGGCTGATCACGGTGCCGGGATTATCGATGTCGAGACCGTCGAGCGCGGTCGCAAACCGGTTGAAGTAGCTCTCGCGCCGCATCTCGCCATCAGACACGATATCGATGCCGGCGCGCTCCTGATCGCGAATGGCGATGAGGGTGGCATCGTCCTGTGCCTGCTCGAGGAACTCGGGCGCGACCCGCCACAGCTGACGCATTCGAACGCGCGGCGGAGTATTTGCGGCGAGCAACTGTCGGTCAATCAGCCACTCCGGCTGCGGATACGAGCCGACGAGCGTCGTCGGAAACAGGGTGCTCATGCCGGGCGTGCCCGCCCGGGCGCGGCCGACGGCCGGCGGGTGCCGGTGCGTGCGCGACCTGGCGCAAGGCTCATGAACGATAGTTCCTGAGATGATTGACGCCGTTGTCGACGCACAGCCCGCCGAAGAGAAGGCGGCCGGACGGGAAAGGATCTCGGTCACGTGTCCGTTCCTGAGCGTGATGTGTCGTCGGATGAACAGCCCGATCGCTCGGCGAATGCGAAGTCTCATGTATGCACACTCGATTGTCAACGCCCTGACCATCGTCGACAATCGGCACGCGGTGTGGTCCGCAAACGCGAACGACATGTTCCGAAGTCGGGCCATGCGGCCAACGGCTCGAGACGATATTCGCGATGCAGGCCGCCGAGCACGAGTTTGGCGACGACCCGGTGGCCGGCGCGATCGCGATTCGGTGCGAGTATCATCGGCGCGCGAGACTTGTTCGTTTGGTCTGCGATCGGCATGTCTGCGTGATGATCGCAGACGGTCGGGGCTCCAACTTCAGTCAGGCCGATGCGGGTCGCCCTCACTGCCGGATGATCCCGTTCGTCCGGAACGCATCACCACGCTGATGGATCCGTTATTCTCGAGAATCGCCGACTGCACTCCTCCGGACAACTGCAGCCGGCCCGGCGCAAAGCGGCCGTGAGTTCGTGATGTGTCAGCTTCGCGTGCCGCCTCACGTCCTCGAAGACTCGACCATTGTGAATGATCACCTGCGGTCGTCCCTCGATCAGTGCCTCTACGCGTTTATTCTTGAACGTGGCATAGCCGATCCCATAATTCAGCGCCACCAGTGTGGCTGCCGAGACGAGGCCACCAACGAGCGAGTTGTCTCCGCCGTTCATCGAATTCTGAACCGCGTTGGACAACACCAGGAGCAACACGAGATCAAACGGTGCGAGCTGGCCAATCTGCCGCTTGCCCGTGAGGCGCAACAGCACAATCAGAAATGCGTAGACGACTGCCGAGCGCACCACGAGTTCCCAGACCGGGATCGCGAGGTTCCACATAGATAGTTCTCCTGCCGACAGGGGTTCGGGCGACGCTGTGGCTGATTCTATCGTGCGCATTCTCGCGACGAACGTTGTCGCGCAGCGGCCAAGCCGTTTTTGCGGCTCCCTGTTCACATAACGGCATCTTTATGAACCGTCTCGTTGCTGACGGCGCGTACCAAATGCATCGATGGAAGTCTGTCGCCAACGTCGCTTCTCTCGGCGAGGCGACGCGCGAGTCGAAGGGCTGGCCGCTCGCGCATCAGTGTGAGTGATTTGTCGACCGACAAAGCGCACCCGACCTTGACAAGACGCACGCGCGGTGCATACAAGATCGATTTGTTTTGCGGCGAAACGGACGCCTGAGCGCGAACATGCGGTACTCGACACGTATTCTTCTCGTGCCGATCCTCCTCGTGCCGATCCTGTGGGTCTGGCCGCAACGGGGGATTACGGCGAAGTTCTACGCCAACAGGTACTGGCGCGGGCCGGCTGTTGTGCGCGTCGAGCGCCAGATCAATCTCGACTTCATGACCGCCGCTTCGGCGTCGTTGCCGCAGCAGGAGTTCAGTGTCGAATGGAGCGGCTGGCTGCGGATCGATCGCGATGGGCAGTACGCGTTCGACCTGCGGAGCGACGATGGCTCGACCCTCGAGCTTGACGGGCACCTCGTCGTCGACGCCGGCGGTGTTTCTTTTCCAACGCGCCAAACTGCCACCATTTCGATGACCCGCGGACTGCACCAGATTCGCCTGCGCTTCGTGCAGACGGATGGCGCCTACGAGTTTTATGCGTGCTGGACGCCGCCGGGCGAAGCAGGCCTGGAAGCGTTCCCGACGCAGCAATTGTTCGTCCAGCAACAACCTGCCGTCATCGTGTTTCTAACCCGCCACGTCTCTTTGCCATGGGCGCTGTGCTGGTTCGCACTCGCGTTGGTGATTGCGGCACGGATTGCGAGCAGCGCGCGCGAGATCGCCAGCGCCGAGAGGCGCCTATTCGCACGGCGCCTGACGCTGGCGCTTGCATCGGCCATCGTGGCATTACTCGTCGCGGAAGGGATCGTTCGGCTGGCGCACTACCTCCGCGAGGATCGGCGGCCCCTCGAAGTGCAGCTGCGCGAGCGCCCGCGCGCAGGCGCCGTCGTCGATGCAGAGTCTGAGGCTCGGCGAGATTGTTCAGGCGAGCCGGTACGCGGGCATCGTTTACGAACTGAAGCCGAACGTCCGTGGACGATTCATGCGCCAGCCGCTCCTCATCAACTCCCAGGGGCTTCGCGACTACGAGTACACGCGTCGCAAGGAGCCCGGCACATTTCGGATCGTTGGAGTGGGTGACTCGTCGCTGTTCGGGTGGGGCGTGCCACTCGAGGACAGCGGCTTGAAAGTGCTGGAACGGCGCCTGAACGAGCAATCCCGAGCGCGGAAATTCGAGGTCGTCAACTTCGCAGTGCCGGGCTACAACACCGCCATGGAGAGCGAAACGTTTGTGCAGAGGTGCCTCGAGTACGCGCCCGATCTCGTTCTTCTCAACTTCAACACCAATGATTACGACGTGCCGGAGTTCATGCGGCTCCCGAAGGACCTGGCAACGTTACGCACGTCGTACCTGTTCGATTTGGCGTACTCCGTTTATGAGGGTGTCACGGCCGTTGAACGGGAGCCACTGTCGGTGTTCGACTTCGGGCATCGTACCGTTGCAGAACGTCAGGCCGCGCGCCTGGATGAAGATCCGGCACTCCCAGACGAATATCGGTACATGGTTGGCGCCAAGGGCGTCGTGCGTGCTCTCGAGCGGCTGGCTGCCGCGGCGCGCGAGCGCGCCATTCCATTTGTCGTGTTTGATGTGAAGCCCCAACCTGGCTTTGACCCCAACTATGTGCGCGACGAATTGCGTGATGGCCAACGCGAGCTCCTCGAGCGGGAGAGCCGGCGCCTGGGATTTTACTTCTTGAATACCTATCCCTACTTCATGAACTACTTGAAGCAGCATCCGGACGCAAACTGCGGCGGTGTTCGCGGTGTCGGCAGACGATGGTCACCCAAACACGCTCGCGCACTCAATCAACGCCCAGGCGCTGTTCGATTACCTCGTCGCTCATCAGCTGCTCCCTTCTGCCAAACCGTCCAAAGACGATCACTGAGCGCTGCTGCTGCGTCGTCGCGCACGCCGATGATTCAAGGCAGAGCTTTCCCGTTGTTCATACGCGCGCTGCTCCGCCGATTGAGTCGAGCGCGCGAAGCACTTCCGCGGGAATCTGGCGCGTCGATGCTTCGAGATTTTCGCGCAGATGTCCGATCGAAGATGTTCCCGGAATCAGCAGGATATTGCGCGAGCGTTGCAGGAGCCAGGCCAGCGCGAGCTGTATCGGCGTGACCTGCAGCGATGCTGCCGCGGCGTCGAGTACCGACGACTGTAATGGCGTGAAGCCGCCCAGCGGAAAAATGGCACGCACGCAATCCCGTGCGCGTCGAGATCATCGATGAAGCCGTCGTCGTTCCGATGCGCCACGTTGTAGAAGTTTTGCACGCACACGATCTCGGTGATCGACTGCCCCTCAGCGACCTGCGTCGGCGTGACGTTGCTCAGACCAAGGTGACGAACAAGTCCCTGCCGTTTCAGCTCGGCGAGCACGGTCAACGGTTCTGCGATCGACCTCGCCGACGGTCCCGTGACGCCGCCAACGCGAAGATTGACGACATCGAGCGTATCGCGCTGGAGATTTCTCAGGTTGTCGTGAACGGCGTCGATCAACTCCTGGCGAGACAGCGCCGGGACCCAGGACTTGTCGGCGCCTCGACGAGCGCCGACCTTCGTGACGATGACGAGATCATCCGGATAGGGATGGAGAGCCTGCTTGATCAGTTGATTGGTCACGTGCGGACCGTAGAAGTCGCTGGTGTCAATGTGATTCACGCCCGAATCGACCGCCGCTCGCAGCACGGCAATGGCGGCGGCGACATCGCGCGGCGGCCCCCAGACCTGCGGCCCAGCCAGCTGCATGGCGCCGTAGCCCATTCGCTTCAGCGTCAGCGACGTGCCAGGCAGCGTGAATCGGCCGGCGAGATCCATCTGTTGAAGCATTTCGTCACCTCCGACGTGTCGTCGGCACCACGATGAGTTTATGAGGAATCATTCAGTGCTGGAATTCGCACAATGCGAGCGGCCGCACGACATGAATTTCAGCCAAGAAAACGCCGGTGGGCGTTCGGTTTAACGTTCGAAACGGACGTGAATGCGAATCTGACGGTATTCGGAGTTGTAGAACTGGCCGAACGCCGGCGACCCGACGTTGTTCTGGACGTCGGTCGGGAGGAAGGCGTCCAGCGCATTGGCCGCGCGCACTCCGAGCCAGGGATGGGCGTGGGCGATGGTGATTTTGCGATCGACGCCGATTTCGGTCCGCACGTAGGTCGGGAAGCGGTACGTTCCGCGGCCCAACGAAGTCGAGGTCCTCGTTGACGATCGAGTAGGGCAGGCCGCTGCGCCAATCGAAAGTGCCGACGACCGACCATTTGGCGGTCGGCATCACCTGGCCGCGCACGAACAGCCGGTTCGGCACTTCCGCCGCCGCGGGCGCGTATTCGTCTCGGCTGACGACGGCCTGCATCAGTGTGTCGTAGAAATTGAGATACGCGTTCAGGTTTTCGCGCGCCGAGGCGTGGACGTAGGTCGCGCTCACGTCCATCCGCGAACCGCGCGTCAGATGTACGCCGACTTCCTCCTGCAGCAGGTGCGAATGGCCGCCGCTCGAGAGAACCAGTTGTTCGCTGACGGCATCGCGTTCCGGCTCGAGGATCAACTCGCCGTCGCCGTCGCGGTCGAGGATCGCCGCGTGGGATCGCCCAGCGCGAGCTCAGGCGATGATCGTAGGCGACGTCCCACATCGCGGCGTGCGCCGACCGCAGGTCGCCGACCACGTGGACGATCGCCATCGGCGGACCGACGAGGGTGACGCCGTCGTCGGCGTAGCGCGGAGTCGGTGGCGGTTTCAAACGACCGGAACGCGCCGGCGACCGACGGCGTCCGCTCGTAGAAGAGCCCGTAGCCGGCGCGCAGGACGGCGCTCCCTGACGTGTTCAGCAGCACCGCGGCGCCGGTCCGCGGCGACGCGCTCACGTCCTCGGCGACGCCGTCGCGATCCACGCGCGCGGCGAATTCGATGTGCCCAGCGCTTCGACGGCTGAATCCGGTCCTGCGCGAACGCGGCGAAGTCCACGCTATGCACTTCCTGCGTGGTCGGCGCGCGCATAGGTGAGCGTTCTGCGCGAGCGTGCGCGGTCGGATCGCTCGATGATGACCGGCGCGCTCGTGCTCTGGCCGATCGTACGTGTTCGCCATCAGGTCGGTGCCGATCTTGATCAGATGCTGGCCGCCGAATCCGTTGCGCGACGTCGAGACGGCCTCCACCCACTGCACGGTGGACGACTGACGGTGCTGTCGGTTGTAGAAATCGCCGAACGTCGTCTCGGGCAGCAGCACCATCGGCAGCGTGTTCTGGCCGCTCACGCGCGTCGTCGTACTGGTGCACCTGCACGGTCGTCTCGAGGAACGTCGCGTTGCTGATGAGAGCGCGCTCGGTGAAGATGGCGTAGCTGCAGGTTGTCCGCGACGTTGGCCGTCGCGGTGGGCGGCGTGAACGTGCCGAGCGTCGCGTGGCTCGCGTCGGCGTTGTCGAGGCCGGTGGTGATCGCCGAGCGTGTTGTGCGGCGTCATGTTCGCGTCGAGGCGCGTCATCGACGCGAACCACTGGCTGGTCTTCAGCTCGTCTTCCGGCCGGCTGGGGACGTCGGTCGTGAACCAGTTGAACTGCGCGGTCTGCTCGAGGAAGACCTTCCCCTTGACGAGCGGACCGCCGGTCTCGAGGCTCGGCTTCACCTGGCCGAGGCCTTCGATGTTCGCGATCGTGTAGCGCTTCGTCCGGAACGCGGGAATCGTGTTGTTGACGGCGAACCGCCAGCGATCCGACGCGCGCCGCGGCTGTACGCGAGACGAGGCCCGATGAGAAGCGCCCGTATCCGTTTCGGACGGATTCGGCAGCACGGTGACGGTGTCAACGCCGTCGGACGGCAACCACGCACGCGCGAGGTTGTTCGCCGGATCGACCATCGTCGCCGCGCTGATCTGGAATCCGGCCTGATGCGGCCGCCCGGCGTTGATGCTCTCGCCGCTCGGCGTCCCGATCACCGTCGAGAGCAGTCGCAGCGACGACTGGACGCCGCCGCCTGGCGCGATCCACTGCGTCTGCCGGTTCGACACGGTCTCGGACGAACCGAGCGTGCCGGTCGTCTCCGCGATCGCCGGCGACGCGACGACGTCCACTGTTTCCGCGATGGAGGAAATCGTCATGTCGATCGTGACGGTGACCGGTGCCGTCGCCCCGGCCGCGATCGTCAGCAGCCGATCGGCCGGATCGAACCCGTCGAGCGTGGCGTCGAGGTGATAGATGCCCGGCGCGAGGCCGGAGATGGTGACGTGACCGTCGCCGTCGGAGACTTCCTGCGCGACCTGGTCACCGGCCGCGCTGCGGACGAATGCCCAGTATGCCGGGCAGGAGGACCGTCCCGCCCTGCGTTGAGAGCGTTGCCGTCACCGTTCCGGCGAGAGCCGTCGATTGCGCTGCCGCTACATGACCCAGCGCCAGCGTCAGAATTCCAGCGAAGACATACCGTGACATTCGGTTCAGATCGACCCTAAGTCGACTGCTATGACACACTTCTCGAGAAAACCCACATAGGGAAACCGATAAGACGCGAAGGGCTGGGCTGTAGTTCAGTACGCTGGCGGCCGCCGCGTTCGCAGATTGGCGCGGGGCTGCGTGCGTAACAGCCGCCGTCGCTCACGTCCGAGGCCTCGGCATGATCATCGCCATGGTGCGATGCTGAGATATATCGCACCGGATCACTCGGCCTTTGGTGGCGCCGACAAAAAAGCCCGCCGGTGAGGGCACGCTCATTGTGCTCAACACGAACGACAGGGCACCACTGGACAAGGGCGACGCGGTCGCGTTGACGATCGCAATGCGAAGAGCGGGCCCGGCAGTTGCTATGATTCAGGTGTCATCGCGGAGGAGAGGCACATGGGTTTGTTCGATGGCTTGCTGGGCGGCATCGTCGGCGCAGGCATGGTCTCCAGTCGTGAGCGGCATTCTCGAAAAACATGGCGGGCTGCAAGGAGTCGTGAACGAGTTCGAGCGTAATGGGTTTGGAGCCACGGTCAATTCGTGGGTTGGCACCGGACAGAACCAGCCGATCTCACCCGCTGACGTGGAGAAGGCGCTCGGACCGGACCTCCTGCAGCAGCTTTCGCAAAAATCCGGTTTGTCCGTGCAGGACTTGTCGCAACGGCTCTCCCACGTGCTGCCGGAGGCAATGGACAAGCTCACGCCGGAGGGTGTGATTCGAAGCCGTAGCAGGTGCGCAAAGAACTCGCGGAGTTGTCCGTGGCGAATTGTCAGTCGCGCCGCAAAGACGCCTGACCGGCGCGTGACGGCGGTGATTCAGCGCGGCTCACAGCAGGCTGGTCATACGTTGGCCATTATCCGTTCGAGCTGGGATTTGAGTTCTCCGATGAACTCGCGCAAATCGCAATCGACGATCTCGACGCCCGCGGCCGACCAGAACTGTGCGGCCGTTGTCTCCGGCTGCCACATCACGGCCCAGGTTTTCATCGCCCGGAGGTTGCCCGCAGACCAGCGGACCACACGCTGAATGTGGGCGTCGCGCAGGCTCGACCCGAGCACCAGCAGCGATCGGGTGCGAAGCACCTCCCGGACTGCCGCCGGCAGCGCCGTGACAGCAGCCGGCCTGACGACATACTGAAGTCGAGCGGCGAGATGGCGACCGTCTCCGGGATATTCGGATCCCAGCTGATGCCGCCATCGAGCTTCACGATGACGCTGGCCGTGTCGCCCAGACGACGGACGTTGTCCGGCCGTTCGATGATGCGGACCGATCCATCAGGTCGCGGTGCGCGAAGCGGCCGTCGTGTTCCCCATCCACTTGATGCGAGAGAAGATGAAAGGCCTCGCCGCGTGCCGTGAGCCCTTCCTCCATCACCACGTCGTAGTTTGTGGTGAGGAACCATTGTTCAGCGACGGCGGCCCGGCCGCCTCCTCGCAACAGCGCTGGAAGATCTGCCAGGAAGTCGCACACGACGGCGTTCTCAGGATCGCGGCTCCTCGGGTTCGGCGTCAGCTTCTGCTTCGCCGCTGCCCAGGCCTGAGCCTTGCCCTCACGATCGATCAGGTATTGCGCCACCTCGCCTCGACCGTGGTCTGGCGACACGCCGTAGTCGAGCGACAGTGAGTCATAGAACTCACGGGCCGAAGGCAGGCTGCCGAGGTGAACGCGCAGCCCCGAGGAAGAAACGCCAGTTCGCCCCGGCCGAGACAGCTCAGCCATGCGGCGCGTCAGCCGGGTGATGTAATCGGGAGGCCTCGAGATCGCCGGAGCGCCTGACGCGACAGACGGCTTCGCCGGTTTCCGCGGCGAGGGTATTGCGCCCGCGGGCTTCGGGTTCCGCCAGATCAACCGTGTCGATGTCTCGTGAAGGAGCTGCTCGAGCATCGTTTCGATCCGGACGAAGTCGCCTGGCGAACCACAGCGGGATGATGCCGTAGTCACCCAGCTCGTCGCGCCGCTGTCGCAGCTTCTCGATCGAATAGTCTGCCGCAATGATCGCGTAGTGTGTCACGCCCGGCAGTTCGCGGTGCAGTTCCCGAGTACGTCGAGCGTCTGATCCTTGTCGAGGCTGCAGCCGAGGAACAGCAAGCGGCCGATTCGTGAACATGATGCGCGCGAGCATCGGGATGCGCGCGCGCGTGTCTCCCTGTTTCGTGCCCTCAGTTGAACCATGCTTGCTGCTTGTACTCGAATCCCGTGAACACCCGCGCGCTGCGATCCAGAGCGTCGCCGTGCATCTTGATGAGCACGTGCTCGTTGCGATGCATCGCCCGAATGATGTTGTCGGGCTCGAGTGCCGTAATCGGCCGGTCGAACTTCGACCCGGCGACCTGAAACGCCGTCTCCAGCACCCGGTCGAAGTTGGTCGTGATCGTCGGTCCCTTGCAGAGCAGCGGAAGCAGGCTCACCGGCCCTCTACGCACCTGCTCGTCGGTCACCGGTGCGCCAAACCACTTCTCGACCAGCCGCTGGAATCGATCGGCATTCGACTCGCCGAGGAGCGACGCTGCCTCGATCAGTTTCTGGCCCTTGACGAGGTCGAGCACTTTCTCCGGCGTCCGGTGAAACGCCGCCGCTTCACTGAGGAAGGCGGGCCACCCGGGAACCCGAGCGGCACGGAGAGCCCGGCACCGACGAACGGAATGATGCCGACGGGCGATCGAAGCTGAGCCACCAGAATGTCGAAAACGTTCTGGTTCTCACCTTCAATTAGTCGATCGAGCTCGGGTGGCGCGTGCAGTTCGGCTTTCCGCTCCCAAGTCTCGTCAGGCGGACCGCACTCTGGGTCTCGCGGTCCTTGTCGCGCGACCACATGCCGTCCGGCATCGCAAACAGCAACGGTCCACTGCCCATCCCTCGCGCGTAGGCCGCGCGCCACTCGGCGCTTCGTCTCCGGTGCGAGTTCCGTGAACGCGCGCAGATCGATGCAGCGGTCCGTGCCTTTGGCGAACAGCGTCGGAGTCATGCGCAGAAGGCGAACGTCGGATTTGTGCTTCACGCCGGCGCGATGTCGGCGAACTCGGGTGATGGATATCGAAATTCGGTCAGAGCGTCTTCAGGTATTCGATGAGAGCGCGCTTTTCCTCCGGCTTCAGCTCAATGCCCCAGAGATGACCCTGGTTGCTGTTTCCCGCCGTAGAGGTGTCGTGAGATCGTGCCGGCCCGCTCGGCCTCCGGGCCTTCGGACACAAAACCCATGCGCTGCGGATCGACTACGTCGAGCCCGCGGTGGAACACCTTCGTCCGTTTGTCCGGCGTTTCGAACAGCTCGGCGAGGAACGGCACCGATCCGTTGTGCAGATACGGCGCGCGAATCCACAGGCCGTCGAGCGGCACGTTCACGTAGCCACCGGTCGAGCGGAAGTGCTGGAAGTCCCAGGGATATCTTGACGCGTAGTTGTTGTAGGCCGTGGCGGCGGCGAGGCGTCCACATCAGCGCGCGGTGATTATCGGTGTAGCGCGGGCGCGGCGCGCCGGGATCGACACCCTCGCTCCAGGCCTCGTCCGTCAACGCGATGACCTGACCCGTGCGCTCGCCGTCCATGGCGTGGCAGCGGGCGCAGCGTTGCCGGTAAATGGGTTCGCCGGTCTGGGCCAGCGCGTGATCGACCGGAAAGAGATCTTCGAATTTCGGCGGCGGCAACGTTTCGAGCCACTGTTGCAGCTTCGCGAGCGGATCGAGCGGCAGCGACTTCGGCGTCGCGCCGTCACCGAGCGCGGAACTCAGGAGCACTTCCCGCAGGTCGGTCTGCAGTCCGTCCCAGTGGAACGCCATCTTTTTGTCGACGCGCGCCTCCTCCATCGTCGCGACCAGGCGCGTGAGCTCTTCGGCCTCCTTCGGATCGGGCGGCGCCGACATCGTCAGCGCAGTTCTTCAGCACATCGAGCTGGCGGCGCTCCAGCGGCAACGTCACCGCGTCGAAGCGGCGCGCCTCGCTTCGCACTGGGTCGACGCGCTCACCAGCGCCGCGTTCGCCTCGGCCGCCATCTGCTCGGTGTCGGCCGTGATGTACGCGTTCTGGGTCCAGCCGGCGCGGTTCGATGCGTTCACGAGTCGAAGAGGCTCGCGGTTGGCTTCGTCGAGAAGAGCGCGGGCGGACGCCGCCGTGGCGGCCGGCGGGGACGGCTGCTGCGCCGACACCAACATGATGGCGGAGCCGGCCAGCGCGAAAGCCAGCGCCAGTGGTTGCAGGGTAGGCGTCTTGTCCGCGGCTTTAGCACGAACACGGCGGATGGCGCGGCGGAGAGGATGGCGGCGAGCTTCATCTGACCGGCCTGCCGCTCACTTCGAATATGCTGAACCGTCGGGCGCGACGACGAAGGCACCTTCCACGCGGCGCCGTTGCGTTGTTCAGTGCTGAAGTCGGGAGAGCTCCTTTTTTCAACCCGTTGGCCTTGAATTCGGCGAACAACGAGTCGAGATCGCTCATGGAAGGCACAGCCGTCTGCGAAGGGTCGCCGCCGTTTTCAGCTGGCCGCATCTGGACCTCGTCGCGGGCCAGCGCAGCCGAGGTTGTGGGGCGCCAAATCGCTGCGCGGGAGCCACCCGGAAGCCGAGGACGTGGTTTCGTAGAACGGCAGGGCCGCGGCAGGTCCCCCACCGGAAGATTCATGTTGTCGCCCTGATAACCAAAACGCCTTCTCGAGCATCGCGGTCGCTGGTCTCCTTGCGTAATTCGCGTTGATCAGGAAGTGGGGGCATCGACCAACGGCCGTTTTCGGATCTGCTGCAGACGCGACGGCGGCGGGAGCGTGAGCCAGTTTGCTGTTCCATCAGCCGATCCGCCGCGTTGAACTCGTGCTGAGTCTTAATTGCAGAGTGTAGCGCGCCCAGCCGGCGGATTGGGGAGCCAGTCCGTAAATGTCCCCGCCACGCAGGGGATCCGTCCCGGCCGGCATCGTTCAGCGGAAGTGAAGGACGGTTCAGAAGATGTCAACGTGGCCGCCGCCGACACGACGCGAGCCCAAATCGATGATACCGAACCTCCGACCGGTTCCAATGCCTGACAGCGGCGGTCAGTGCGGCAGGGATCGTATCGCGTCCAGACAGGCAAAGGCAGGATGTGCTCCTCGAGCACATGCTCCGGCTGTTCAGGAACCTGGTAGCGGACAGAAAAGGGATCTCCCGCGTGGACCGCTGCAGGATGATGCGATCCACGGCAAGATGTGTGCTGGCGGTCGCGCCGACATTGTCATAGGCTGCCCACGGATGCAGAGACTCTCTTCGGGTGTCAGAGACACGGATCGGACATGGCTGCCCCCCCGACCGGCCTGACGGCGTCTCCAAAAATCGCGCGCGGCGATCGCGATCATCTCCGGCTGCGCCTTGCCGTCGGCGTTTCCACCGCAGCACGCTGTCCGATCAGCTGCACCGCCCGCTGCCACACCGGCAGCTTGGTTCCATCGGCAACCCGCACCAGCCCCACTGCAGTGGATCGGCTTTCCGGGCGGAACATCCAGGGCGTCGACGCCATTTCGGTTGATCAGCGAGCGCAACATTTCGCGGCGCCATCTGCGATGTCGACAAAGGTATCTCTTCAGGAGCTTCCACCGGATTCTCCCAGGAACCATTAAGCCGCACCGAGATCCTTTGTGGCCAGTTTGGCCGACTCCCGCAGCCGGCGATGTGACGCTCGCCGCGATATTGCCCTTCGGCCGCGCCCTTGTTCGGAGCGATGAAGATAGGCGGAGACGCCCGCCTGTTGCCCAGGCGCCGACGATCCGCGACCGCCACGAGCGCAAGAATCGCGCCGCCTCCTCGCTGATAGGCTTCGTGAAGATCTCCGTCCAACCGGAGATGCAGCCAGCCAGTCGCTCTTTCGTTCGAATGTGCGTGACTCTCACATGGACGATTCACATCGGTGACGCGATCACCGCTGCCTGGGGTGTAGACGCGTCTGTGGAAATGCGAACAGTTGCGTATGGGAGGAAGGCGCCCGCCGAGGCAGCCACCGCGGACGTCAAGCGGAACCTGACCGTAGACGTTTTCGAGCACCGTGAAACCGGAGGTCTGCCGGTCGTCTAATGAATAGCCCCAGACATCGAACGCAGGGTAAACATCAGCATGATGCCAGAGCCCGGGAGCGGGCCTGGGGGCTCGCGAAACGCCTTCGGGCGGAAACCGCGGAGCTGCCCTCGCCATGCCCGGGCGTGCCCGTGTTCCGCTGCGTCGAGGCTCCTCGTGCTCGCGGTGCGGGCGGACGTACGGGCCACGTGTGGCGTTCGTCCGCTGCGATACCAAGCGTGATGAAGTCGCGCGCGACCACGGTGACGATTCTCGTGCGGAGCGCCTCGTAGTTGCCGGGCCATCTTCGGTGTGCTGCGGCATTCTCGCTCGGGAAACCCCGCTGTTCGAGACCCGCGTAAAGACTCCGAAGAGCCCATGAAAGTTCGAGGCGCTGCCGACCGAGGTGAGGGGCATACTGCTGCCCGCGACCCAGAACGACATGAAGCCGCCCATGGACAGCCCGGCGGGTCGCGCGATGGTCGCGGTCGGCTATGGTGCGGGCACTCGCGTCGATGTGTCCGACCAGCTCCGGAAAATACGGCGGAGGAAACTGCCGATAGGTTTCAACCGGGCTGATGTTGTACGGACGCGCGGATACTCCCCGCCTGGCGTGCGCAGTTGCGCCCGTCCCATCTGACGACGATGACGTCGCGTTCGAGCCGACGAAGCGCGCCGATGTTGTCGCTTCGCCGCATTGATCCCGCGAATCGTAGCCGCGCTCCGCCGCGCGGACGGCTCGTACCGGCCTCGCCCCAGCCGTGGAAGAGATAGCCGTGACCGGATATCGCGGCGTGCGGCCGCCTGGTCGGCACGGCGGCAGGCAGGAAGATGCGGAAATTGCGCGCCGCCGAACGCAGCTATAAGCCATCAAAGATCCAGGCCATGCGCCGCCAGCGTACTTCACGCACCCAACCGCCGCGATAGTTGACAGCGCGAAGGCCAGAAACATCCCTACCGCCGCTGGCAGCTTCAGCATAATCCGAATGCCTGCGGCCGGCGGTGCGGCGTCAGTCGTCGAGGGCCCCCAGCATGTTCGTGTAGTCGTCCGTCAAACCGCAGCGTCGGCGTCAGACGAGCCGCACCATCTTGGCCCGAGGAAACGGGCAATCTGGCCGACATCGTTCTCGTCGCACCAGGACGACCCAGATGGAAGCTGCTTGGCTTGCGCAGCCTGCTCGAGGCGACACCTCCGTGTCCTGCCGCCCGTAGCAGACAAGGCGTCGATCCCGCGGCGATTCCCGCCACGACCGGCGAGAGGAGTCGAAAATCGGTCAACGTGGAATGCGATCAGGCCGCGCGCTTTCAGGCGCACGACTCGTACGCATCGCCACGGCCTCACGGGTGATGAGGTGCGTCAGGATCGCGTCCGACGAGAAGGCATCAATGACGATGAGATCGTGACGCCGCGGGCACGGCGCGCAGCCCGAAACCGTCCATCGATCTTTTCAATACGGACCGTCGCCCCCGGGCGGGCCTCGCATCGGCCAGGTGTGATGCGGGTGTTCTCCGCGATTCGGATGACAGCCCGATCGACCTCGAAGTCAATACGGACGCCGTTACGAAACAGCGTGCGGCAAACGCGCCGGCGCCCCGGTCCGACCACCCCATCACGGAAGCGCCCTGCCTGGGACAGCGTGAGCGGCATGCGCCGATCGGACCGGACGGATGGTAGTAGCCGGTGGGCAGGTCCTGGAACTTGCCGCGAAACGCGCCATGCCATGCGTCGTGCCGGTACGTCAGCACGTGCCGGTCGCCGTTCGAATGGACGTGACCTGGTGCACCGAAAGCGATCTCGTTCGCGGTGAAAAACCTCGCCGCCGGTCTGGTGGCGCCCGCGCTGGCAGTCCCGCGGCGCCCGGCGAAGAGCAGCGCCGCTCAGGGCGTGAACAACAGCAGGCCCTGGATCGCGAACGACCGCCGGAACGCCACGCTCGGCGATCTCAGCGTCATGTTGAGCGACAACCCTGTGAAGCGCAGACTCGACGTGAGCTGTGTCAGGTTCGATGCTCGTTGAAGGCGGACACCAGTATCCGGCGACGAGCAGCATCGCCGCGCTGGCGCGCCACGCCCAGCGCCTGGCGCCGAGCTCATGTGGTCCGCCTGGGCGCTCTGGGGCGGAGTGGATGGCCCGCGGCGATCCGCGAGAGGAGTAGCCGGGGTCTCGAGAACACGGCCGGCGCGACGGGGCCGCTGCGACGCCGCCCAGCACACCCTTAGCAGGAGACGCACACGAAGTATCCCGGTGAGGAGTGGGATCAGGCGGCTCTCGGCGAGGCGTGTGTGGCGCGGCATCGCCAGCACGGTGAATGCGCGGTGCGCGAGCGTGACCATCAGGATCGGATACCGTATCCCGGCGAAGATGCCCCCAGGACGAGCGCGCGAGTACTGTGGCGCAATGGACCCCCACCGCCGGGCGCTCGAAGCCTCGCGTCGAGAGCCGCCATAAAGGTGATCAAGTACGCGCCAGTGGCACCACCCCAGAGCAACAGCGCCGACGACATCGGTGGCGAGGTGCTGCCGTACATACCAAGCAGCTAACACGGACAGCTCAGCGCCAGCCCCGACCCGCCGCGTTGTGATAGCAGCACGGCCGGCGCCGATTCCTGGCGCACTTCGCCCTCACGTCACAATTCCCGACGAGCTTGCGTAACCACGCACCCGGCCACGAGCGCCGCGAGGGCCCAGAAACCACCGACCATGCACACTCACCTGAACGCCGCGGGTGGCGACCGGCTCGACGAGGGTGTGCCAGCAGCCCCAGCGAGCTCCGGCGTTGCTCGCCCGGTGAGTAGGGATCTTTCGCGGGTTCGTTTGCGAGAACCATTGCTGCAGGAGTGGAGCGTGGCGGAAGCCTGCGAAAAACGGCAGGCGGCGGTGGCGAACATGGCGTTTCCTACACGCGGATCGGCACCGCCGGCTCCCCGATCTCAGCCGACAGCGGAAGCGTGATGCTCGCGGTGATCAGCACGCCCATCGGACTCAGTCGCTGCCACCGCCTTGCCGCTGCGTGCTCAGCGCGTGGGCGTAGACGTATCCCAGCAACAGCACGGCCTGGAAAAAGACGATGCAGGTATCACACGGCCGGGCTGCCCCGAGGACGGGAAGCAGGATCTTCCCGCGAGTGGCTGCACCACGAAGAGCGACCGCCGAGGAGAGAAGATCGCGGCCGCGAACAGTCTTTGCATAGGCGCGGATTACCGCGCCGCGTACTGGCGTGCCGTCGTCCTGCAGCTTGCCGACCGTCCACAGAGACCGCCCGCGTCGACGATCCGAGATAGATCGGGGTCGGCGATGATCGCGGTGTTGTGCCCGAGTGACGTGACGAACACGCGGGCCTTGCCGTGCGTGTTCGTCCAGATCAGCGGGTAGGTCTTCTTCGACTCGATGCTGAACGCCTGGGCCAGCGGCGTCATCGTTCGGCCACACGCGTTCGAGCTCGTACAGCTCTTCGGGGATCGTCTCCCACGTTCGCGGGCACGCCGCGCATGATCGGATGGTTGTGGCGCGACGGTTTCAACGGTCAGCGGGCGCTGGGCTGTCGTGCCGCAGGCTGAGACGCGCCCATCAACTCGCCCCAGGCCCTGGTCTCGGACCGGCGGTAGCTGTGGACCGCGCCGTGCAGGATCACGGCGCCGACGCCGCTGTCGCGATGCGCCGCGACCAGCCGCTCGATCCACGGCACGTCCACGACGAACGAGAACGACATGTTGTAGAGGACGACGTCGAACTCCTTCGCCCAGTCCGGTGTTCTTGTGCCGCTCGATCAGCACCTCGGTGGACTTGCCGGCGGTGTGATCGATCGTCCAGGTCGACGTTGACGCGTCTGCGCGCATGCGCGGGCGGCAGGATCGTCCCGCTGCTTCACGAACTCGTGGAAACCGCCGCCGGTCACGTAGAGCGCTGATCGGCGCGAGGGGCCCTGGCGTGCCTGGGGTCCGTCGCTCCGCCCTCCGCGACTGAGGCGACTGCGATGAGGGACGTCAGGAAGACTGTCGGAGAGTGAGATTTCTGGGGTTCATTGATGTGATCCTTTTGCGTCTGCCTGCGTGGGTGTCGAAGTGCACGATTGTAACCCGCCCCGGGTCAGTCCGGGCTTCGGTGGTCAACGGTCGGACCTCCGGCTCGGTCTAAGGCCAGGAACGGCGGGCCTCGAGGCCTGCGCCCGCTACCGCTGGAGTCCGCCGGCAGGCCTGAAGGCCTGCGCTGACGCACGACGCATACACGGACAACCGCAGTACAGGAGAAAATGTTGGGCACTCATGGCGCTGAGCCGCTACGCGGTCGCGGCAATTCCGGGCCGCACGCGTCTTCACGGTCACCGCGGTTCTGACGCTCGCGCTCGGCATCGGCGGCACGACGGCCATCTTCACGCTCATCCACGCGGTGATGCTGCGCTCGCTGCCGGTCGGCGATCCGTCGCGCCTCTACCGCATCGGCGACGGCGACAACTGCTGCGTGCAGGGCGGCCCGCAGGATCGCTGGGGCATGTTCTCGTTTCCGCTGTTCGAGCGGCTGAAGGCCGAGCTGCCCGGAGTTCGAGGAGCTCACCGCATTCCAGGCGGGCGGCGCGCGCGTCAGCGTCAGGCGTCAGGACGTCGACACGACGGCGCAGGCCGCTGCGCTCCGAGTACGTCACCGGCAACTACTTCTCGACGCTCGGCGTCAGCGCGTTCGGCGGCCGCGTCTTCACCGCGGCCGACGACACGCCGGCGGCGCCGCCGGCCGTCGTGCTGAGCCACCACGTCTGGCAGGGCACCTACGGCGGCGATCCGTCGGTCGTCGGCGCCACGCTCGTCGTCGAAGGGCACCCGTTCACCGTCGTCGGCGTCACGCCGCCGGGATTCTTCGGCGAGACGCTGCGCGGCGATCCGCCGGATCTCTGGATTCCGCTCCAGCAGGAACCGCTGATCAACGGCGACACGTCGACTGCTCCGCCAGCCGATCTCCGCGTGGCTGCGCGTGATCGGCCGGCTGCGTCCCGGCGCGACGACCGACGGCATGGGTCCGCGGCTCACCGGCATCCTCCACCAGTGGATGCAGCACGACTCGGGCTACCCGGCGAACTGGATGCCCGGCGATCGTCCAGTCCCTGCCCCAAGCAGGTCATCACGGTGGTGCCCGCCGGCGCCGGCGTCGGCATCATGAAGGAGCAGCTACGGACGCAGCCTCGCAGATTCTCCTCGGCGTGTGCGGGCTGGTGCTGCTCATCGCCTGCGCCAACGTCGCGAACCTGCTGCTCGCGCCGCGCCGTCGCGCGGCGCGGCCAGACCGCGGTTCGGCTCGCGATCGGCGCGTCGCGCCGGCAGATCGTGACGCAGGCGCTCGTCGAAAGCATCCTCCTCGCCGTCGCCGGCGGCGCTCGCCGGACCTCGTCGTCGCCGTCGGCGCCGCGCGCCTGCTGCTGGCGCTCGCGTTCGCCGGGGCGACCTTCCTGCCGATCGACACGCGTCCGGCGCCGATGGTCCTGGCGTTCGCGTTCGGCCTCGCGCTCGTCACCGGCATCGTCTTTCGGCGCCGCGCCGGCGTGGTTCGCGACGCGCACCGATCCGATCGACGCGCTGCGCGGCGCCGGCCGCAGCACCGGCGATCACTCGTCGTTCGCGCGCAAGGCGCTCCTCGTCGTGCAGGCGACGGTGTCGGTCGTGCTCGTCGCCGGATCGACGATGCTCGCGCGCAGCCTCGGCAACCTCGAGCGCCAGGACTTCGGCTTCGAGATTCGAGGGCGCGTCCTGGTGGCGCTGAACCGGCCGCCGGCGACCTACACGGCCGGAGAAGCTCGCGGCGCTCTATCGCGACGTCGAAGAGCGGCTCACGCGCCTGCCGGGCGTGCAGGGCGTCGGGCCTCGCGCTCTACAACCCGCTCACCGACAACTGGGGCGAGGTGCGTGCTGGTCGCCGGCCATCCGCCGCCGAAGCCGGGCGAACAGGCCGGCGCGTCATGGGATCGCGTCAGCGCGAACTACCTCCAGAACCTCGGCGTGAAGCTCGTCGCGCGGGCGCCACTTCAGCGCCGCCGACAACGAGACGGCCGAGCACGTCGCGGTCGTGAACGAGGCGTTCGTCCGCCGTTTCTTCAAGAGCGACGAGGATCCGCTCGATCAGCACTTCGGCCTCGACCTGCCGGAGAACGTCGGCACCTACCGCATCGTCGGCATCGTGCGCGACGCGAAGTTCGC
>ERZ1370068.3765-contig-2867_pt1 | contig 23723 bp, 28 predicted proteins | sample MGYA00561227_ERZ1370068 | MGnify/ENA primary metagenome ERZ1370068 (study PRJEB38410, sample SAMEA6850437) | metagenome | study: Metagenomic assessment of the ecological functions of the soil: analysis of the soil microbiota associated with the...
GCCACGTATTGCTCAACCTGCGCTGGTACTGGCTGGCAGGCCGACGCGATCAACTCGTTCATCGCGCGCCAGGACCTCGATACCGAGATGACGGTGGTGCGCAACGAGATGGAGATGGGCGAGAACGATCCCGGCCGTATCTTGTTCGAGAAGACGCTGGCCGCGATGTTCCAGTGGCACAACTACGGCAAGTCGACGATCGGCGCGCGCAGCGGACGTCGAGAACGTCGACATCAGCGCGATTGCAAGCGTTCTACCACCGCTACTACCAGCCCGACAACGCGACGCTGATCGTCTCCGGCAAATTCGATCCAACCCGTGTGATGGGTTGGATCGAGCAATCGTTCGGCCGCATCCCGAAGCCCAAACGCACGCTGCCGCGGCTGTATACGCTCGATCCGGTGCAGGACGGCGAGCGCAGCGTCACGCTGCGCCGTGTCGGTGGCGTGCCGCAGGTGATGCTCGGCTACCACGCGCCGGCGGGTTCGGATCCCGACTACCCCGCGATGGAGTTGATCTCGTTGATCGCGTCGGAGACAGCCCATCAGGGCGTGCGCACAAGCGGCTGGTCGAGACCGGCATCGCGTCGGCGGTCTATGCGGAGGCGCTGGCGATGGCCGAGCCGGGCGTTGCGCTGTTCGGCGCGCAATTCTCGGCCGGGCAGGGACCCGTCGCGTGGTGCCCAAGATCTGGTTCAGGTGGTCGAAGGCTTTGGTGCCGAACCGGTCACTGACGAAGAGTTCAAGCGGGCGCGAAACCAAGTGGCTCAAGAACTGGGAGCAGCAGTACAGCAACCCCGAAACCATCGGCGTGGTGCTGTCCGAAACGGTGGCGCTGGGGGACTGGCGGCTGCGTTGTTCCTGACGCGTGACCGCGTGCAGGCGACGACGCGCGAGGCCGTGCAGCGCGTCGCGCAGCAGCGACTGGTGGCGTCCAATCGCACGATGGCGCCGTACGTGCCCACCCGGAGCGCCATCGCTGGCGCCGGCCCCGGAGGTGGTGGACGTGGCCGCGCAGATGAAGACCTTCAAGCCGCAGGCGTCGGCGGCCACGGTGGCGGCGTTCGATTCGTCACCGGCGAACATCGACGCCAAGACACAGCGCCTGGGACTGGCCAACGGCATGAAGGTGGCGCTGCTGACCAAGCCCACGCCGCGGGCAGACCGTTCGCATCTCAATTTCGCTGCGGCTGGGCTAACGAACGCAGTCTGAACGGGCAGCGCGAGGTGTCGGAGTTCACAGCGGCGATGCTCGACAAAGGGCGGCGCCGGCCTCGTCGCGCGTGCAGATCCAGGATCAACTCGATGCGTTGAAGTCAGAACTTCAATCTCGCGTCCAACGGCGACGAGGTGAGCGTCTCGATGCTGCTCGCACCGCGACACCGTGGCCGAAGCCGTCGACGCTTGTTGGCGCAACTGCTGCGCACGCCGACGATTTCCCGCGGCCGCGCTCGACGAGCTCGGAGCGCCAGAGCGGCTGCCGATATCCAGGCCCAGCGCGACGACCCGCAAGCCATCGTCTCCAACGCGTTGGCACGTCGCGGCGACCCGTACCCGCGCGGCGACATACGGCACGCGCGCAGCTTTGACGAGCGGCTGTAAGATTCGCAGGCCGTCACGATCGATCGCATTCAAGGACTTTCACGCGCGCTTCTACGGCGCCTCGCAGGCGCGATTTGCCGCCGTCGGCGATTTCGATGCCGAAGCCGTACGTCGCGCTAACCGGCTGCCCGCGGCTCGGCGATTGGACGCGCCAGCGAGGCGGTTCCGCGTGTGCCGCGGCCAGCGTATCTGATGCCTCCGGGTCGCGAGGTGCGCACGCCCGACAAACAGAACGCGACGCTGGGCGTCGGGTTGCACTTGCCGCTGTCGGACAACGACGCCGTGTACCCGGCGCTGATGCTAGCCAACTTCATGCTTCGGCGGCGGCGGCGACTCGCGCCTGTTCAAGCGCATCCGCGAGCGCGAGGGCCTGTCGTACGACGTCTACAGCGCGCAATGAACTGGGGCGACGTCGATGCGACAACGCTAGTGGTTCGCGGCGCCATCTTCGCGCCGTCACCAACGGCGACAAGGTCGAGCAGGCCTACCGCGGCGACGCTGGCGCGCGCCGTGAAAGATGGCTTCAGCGAACAGGAGGTCGCCCGGCGAAAGGCGGCGCGCTGCCGAACTACCGGCGGCTGCGACCCGCGCGCAGGACGATCGGTTGGCGCAGGCGCTGCAGCGCAACCTCGATCTCGACCGCACGTTCGCATTCGCCGGGCGCGTCGATGCGGCGCTTGCCGCGTTGCAGGCCGGACCGGTGAATCAGGCGTTTCGGGCGCAACTGAAGCCGGAGTTGATGGCTTTCTATGCTGGCGGGGACTTCGACAGCCTTGAGCGCCGCGCAGCGGCAAGCCGTCATAGTCTGCGCCGAAACGGCAACCGCTCAGTTGAGCTCGTCGACGTACGCTCGACGCATGCCATCGCGCTCGGCAGCGAGCAGGAACATCGTCGACCGCGCGCGCGAACGCCGCCGGGTACGGCCAGCCAGTGCGACGATGCGGTGGGCGCGCAACAGGCCGCGCGCCATCTTGTGCCTCGCCCTGCGCGCCGCCTTCGAAGCGCTGGAATGCCCTGGCTGATGCACCACTGCAGCGGCTGGTAGTAGCAGGCCTCGAAGTGCAGGCAGTCCACGAACCGGGTCGCGCCCCAATTAGCGGCCATAAGCCGCGCGGCGTCGCTCACGGTCGATGGCGATCAACGACACCGCGATGCGGTCTGCCGGCCGCGGCGCGCGACGACCATGCACCCAGTGTTCGGCCATCGACGATGCGCCATCGCGTGCAAAGAACGCGCGGTCAGCATAGGCGTGTCAAGGTGGTCGCGGGTAGGGTCGAGTGCAGCAGCGGTGGAAGAAGTCCCAGCGTGTGTCGTCGATCGCGGCGCCTCCGTGACACCGTGAATGCCGACGCCGGTATCGGCCACCTTGCGCTGCTGCTGGTTCGATCTTCTTGCGCTTGTCGTGCTGCATGCGTGCGAGTGAACTCGCCGGAAGTCGCGCGGCGCGCCGGCTCGATGTCACCGGTCCAGTGGAACTGCACGTTGTGGCGTCGGCACCAGCCCGCGCGCAGCAACGCGCGGGCGTCGTCGTCGTCGTGGAAACAGCACGTGGGCCGACGACAGGTTGGCATCGCCGCGCACGCGTAGCGCCTTCACCGACTGCTAGTCGCGCGTGTCGCTCGCTCACGGCCATCAGCGCGCGAGCCGGGCACCGGTGTGAACGGCACCGCGCGACCAGCAGCTTGGGGTAGTAGCGCGCAGCCCATGCCGCTGGTAGGCCTCGGCCCATGCCCAGTCGAACACGTACTCGCCCCACGAGTGCGTCTTCAGATAGGCCGGTGCAGCGCGCACAGCCAACGTCGAGCCTGACCACAGCGCTCGACGAAGCGTGGCGTCCAGCCCGTGCGTGGCCAGGCGCTGCGAGAGGTGTGAAGCGCCGTCAGGTAGCGGCGCTCATGAACGGCGTCGGTGCCGCCTGCTCGAGCAGCAGATCGTCCCAGGCCCTGGGAATCCAGCGTCGGCCGGGTCGTCGATCACCCGGATGACATAATCATCCGGACCGTTAGTCGCTCCCGGCGCGCGTCGATTCGCGCTTCATCGTCACCCGCCCACCTGCCACCCTTCAACGTGATCCACAGGTCCGCGTCGCACTGGCTCAAATCAATCCGACGGTCGGCGACCTGGCCGGCAATGCCAAGCCAGATTGCCGAGGCCGCCCGGAGTGCCATGCCGGCGGCGCGGCGCTGATGATCGCACCGGAGTTGGCGCTGTCGGGTTACCCGCCGGAAGACCTGTTGCTGCGTCCGGCCTTCATGCGATGCCTGCGAGCGGCAACTCGCACGCATTGGCCGCCGAGCTGGCACCCGCTTGCAAGGGCTTGTCGGTGCTGCTGGGTCATCCGGCGCGCAGCAGCACCGTGAGCGACGCCGAGCGCACCAAGTCACTCGGCCGCGCCGGTGTGTTTCAACGCGGCCTCGGTGTTGGCGCATGGACGGCGCAGTCCACCTACTGCAAGCGCGTGAGTTGCCGAACTACCAGGTGTTCGACGAGCGCGCGCTATTTCGCCGGCGGGCGCGAAGCGATGGCCACCCCGACGGTGTTTGATGCCGGTGGCAAACGGCTTTGGCGTGTTGATCTGCGAGGACGCCTGGCTCGACGAGCTCGGCCGACGTCCGCCGTGGCTGCCGGCGCGCTAAGTTGTGCGTGCTCAATGCATCGCCATTCCATCTGGACAAGGCCGGTGAGCGTGAGGCCGCGCATGGCCGAGCGTGCGCCAAACGTGGGCGCTGCCGCTGCTCTATGCCCACTTGGTGGCGGCCAGGACGAGGATCGTGTTCGACGGCGCCTCGTTTGCCGCCGATGCCGCACGGCCGCGTCGTCGTGCGCGGCCGCAGCTTCCAGAACGACGGGCTGGTCTGGGTCGAGATCGACGACGCACGGCACGCCGCGCGGCCAGTGCCACGAGGTGCCCAGCCAGGAGCAGCAAGCCTGGCGCGCTGGTGCATGCGGCGTGCGCGACTACATCGGCAAGAACGGCTTCCCGGGCGTGATGCTGGGTCTGTCGGGCGGCATCGACTCGGCGCTGGTGCTGGCGCATCGCGGTCGATGCCCTGGGCGCCGACCAGGTGCGCGCCGTGATGATGCCTTCGCCCTACACCGGCGGACATCTCCTGGATCGACGCGCGCGACATGGCAGCGCGCCTGGGCGTGCGCTACGACGAGATCTCGATCGCGCCCGATGTTCGACGCCTTCGCGCCTCGCTGGCCGACGAGTTCGCCGGCCTGCCCGAGGATGCGACCGAAGAGAACATCCAGGCGCGCATCCGCGGCATCGCTGCTGATGGCGCTGTCGAACAAGTTCGGCTGCGATCGTGCTGACCACCGGCAACAAGAGCGAGATGGCCACCGGCTACTGCACGCTGTACGGCGACATGGCCGGCGGCTTCGCGGTCATCAAGGACGTGCTCAAGACGCTGGTCTATCGCAGCTGGCGCGCTGGCGCAACGCAGCACGACCGCGTGCGGACGGCGGCACCGACCGGTGATCCCCGAGCGCATCATCACGCGCGCCGCCCATCGGCCGAACTGCGCGCCGAACCAGACCGACCAGGACAGCCTGCCGCCCTACGAGGTGCTCGACGGCGATCCTGGCGCGCTACATGGAAGAACGACCAGAGCATCGAGGAGATCGTCGCCGCGGGATTCGAGCGCGCCGACGTGGAGCGCGTGACGCGCCTGATCAAGATCAACGAGTACAAGCGGCGGCAGGCGCCGGTCGGCATCCGCGATCACCCACCGCGGCGTTCGGCACGCGATTGGCGCTATCCCATCACCTGCAGGTTCCGCGCTTAAATGTCAGCGACGTGTTGCATCGCCTTGACCGGAGCCGCCATGAAGCAGATCACCGCCATCGTCAAGCCGTTCAAGCTCGAGGAGGTGCGCGAGGCGCTGGCCGAGGTCGGCGTCTCGGGCTGACGGTCACCGAGGTCAAGGGCTTCGGCCGCCAGAAGGGCCACACCGAGCTGTACCGCGGCGCCGAGTACGTGGTCGACTTCCTGCCCAAGGTGAAGATCGAAGTGGTCGGTCAAGGACGAGCGACGTCGAGCGCTGCATCGACGCCGATCGTCAAGGCGCGCCAAGACCGGCAAGATCGGCGACGGCAAGATCTTCGTCACGCCGGTCGAGCAGGTGGTGCGCATCCGCACCGGCGAAACCGACGAAGCCGCGGTCTGATCGGTTCGCCGCGACCGCGCTGCAGGCCCGCACGCCGCAGGCGTTCAGCAGATGCGGCGCAGGTCGTCGCGCAGGGCGGTCGCGTGCGGCCAGTCGCAGCGAGATCGTCGAGCAAGACGTCCGGTGACTCGTGCAGCGCCACGCATGCCGCAGCTGCTGGTGCGTGACGAAGCTCGCGTGCGACGGCCTGGCGCATCATCGACAGCAGCGGCTCGTAGTAGCCGCCGACGTCGAGCAGGCCGATCGGCTTGTCGTGGTAGCCGAGCTGGCGCCAGCTCCAGACCTCGAACAGCTCCTCGAACGTGCCGATGCCGCCCGGCAGCGCGACGAACGCGTCGGCAACGCTCGGCCATCAGGCGCTTGCGCTGCGTGCATGGTGTCGACGACGTGCAGCGCGTGCAAGTCGTGCGTGGCCGACTTCGCGTCGCATCAGCGACTGCGGGATCACGCCGACACACCGCGGCGCCGGCGGCGCAGCGCTGGCATCGGCCAGCGCGCCCATCAGGCCGGCGCGTCCGCCGCCGTAGACCAGCTGCCAGCCGCGGCGGCCGATCGCGGCGCCGATCTGCTCGCGCCGCGCATGAACGCCGGGTCGGACCCCGGCCGCGAGCCGCAGTAGACGCAGACGCCTGAAACGGCGCGCTCATGCAGACGCCAGCGCTGCCACAGCGCGGCGCACCACAGTGCCGCGCAGGTGATCAGAGCGACAGCATCACCGCCGGCGCTGCCGATGTCCTTGGCGCGCTTGGACAACGGATGCAGCTCCGACGACACCCGATCGATCAGCCGCCTCGATGGCCGAGTTGAGCAACTCGACGATCAACACGCCCATCACCGAGCCCGCGAGCAGGGCGACCTCGATCCAGCTGCGGCCGACCCACCAAGGCGCGCCGGCAGCAACACGCGCGGCCAGCGCGCACTCCTGGCGGAAGGCACTCTCGTGACGCCATGCAGCCGACAGGCCGGCGACCGAATACCCGGCCGGCGCTGAACGATGCGTCTGCACGCCAGTGCGGGCCCTATGCGGGTGCGTCATGCCTCCAATTGTGCCGGTGCGACAGTGAGCTTCACGCCGTGTCGACGAGCCGGGTGCCGCACAGCACATCGATGCAGCAACTGGCCGATCGGCTGCGCACGCGCGCCAGCAGCGCGTAAGCGGCCCACGCCGGCAGCGACGACGCACGCCATGAACGCCACGCTGCGGATGCCTGCAGCGATGCGCGGACAGCCAGCGCCGGCAGGAACTAAAGCCAGCTGGCAACGTAGCGCGCCAGTCAGCGCGCCAGAGCGACTCGGCGCCCGCGCGCGTCGGACCCTGAACCTGGATGTGCCAGGTCTTCATTGCCAGTGTTTGTCCGCGCGCGTGACCACGGGCCGCGCAAAGTAGAGGCCCAGCAGGATGAACACGAACACCTGCAGGCCGGTGTTGCCCTGCAGTAGGCGCGTGGCGCTGATCGGTTCAGCATGCCGTAGCGCCAGGCCGGCGACCATCACCACGCCGAAGCAGCAGAACGGCCTCGTAGAGCATGCAAGCCAGCCAGGCGTCGCATGCCGGGCATGAGCGCCCGCCTGCCGGCGGCGTGCGCGACCGGTCGTCGGCCTGGCCTGCACGGCGCCGAGGCGGACGGTTCGCACCGCGGCGCCTTGCGGCGCCACGCTGCGCGCAACAAGCGTCGTTGCGGTCGACGAAGCCCGGGTGGCTGCGATCTTCGGCATTCCCGGCTTGCTGGTGCGCGGAGCGGCGCGGGCTGGCGTGTCACCAGCGTGGTCGTGGCCCCGGGCGCCGCCTGCACCACGGTGGGCGCAACCGGCTTCGACCGGCGCCGCAGACAGCGACGGATTGGCGACGATGTTGCGCTTGCCGGAGAGCTCAGGCGCCGGCTTGCCGGTGGCTGCTTGCCTGTTGCCGATGCGCTCGCGCGCGTCGGCCAGCGCCTTGCGTTCGCTCTCGGGCAGCGCCTGATAGGCGTGCCATTGGTCTCTGCCGCTCCTGGTTCGGGCAGCTGCTTGGCCTGCTGGAAGTTGAGCCTGGCCTGCGCGCGCTCTGTGGACTCAGGCGCGCCCACTCGGTCATGCGTGCCTGCATGCGCTGTTGTTCGCCGGGGGCATCTTCGGGTAGCGGCCGGCCAGGTCCGATCCACTTCTGGCCTTGCGCGTGCGCGTCGATCGGCGGGCCAGTCGCCCTGCAGCGGCGCCAACGCCGCGCGTTGCTCGGACGACAGCGATGCCACGGCCGGACTCGCCGGCCGCGCTTGACGGGCGGCGGCTGCGGCTGTGCCGCGGCGGCCGTGGCGCAACACACCACCGCGGACCAGCAGCGGGCCGCAGGCAGCAGTGACGCTGCGGCGCGGAGGGATGCCGCGCACGGGTGCGGTCACTCCACCGAGCGCGGTGACCTCAGGAACTCGGCGAATCCCGGGTCGCTGTAGGCCCTCGGAGGCAGGTCGTCGCGTCAGGATCGCGGCGTCGATCTCGGCGGCGGCGCGAGGATCTGCTGGTCGACGTAGCTGCGCTGGATGAACAGCGCAGCCCGACCACGCAGCAGCGCCAGCGGCAGCACATGAGGCCAGACGCAGCCACCACGACGGCGGCCCCGACAGTGCGCGGCAGCGAGCCGCCACCCTGCACCTGACTGAGCCGGCGCGGTGCTGACGCTTGCAGCGAGTTCGCGCGCGATCGACGGCACGCACGCGAGCCACCGCAGCCGCTCGGCGATGTCGTGCGGCAGGGCGTCGGCGTGCTGCGGACAGCGCCGGCAATGCGCAGCGCGCACCCGCGCCTCCAGGGCCTCCGGGTGCGGCGCCGCCTGACGGCGTCCGTCGGCAAGTATTCTTCGCAAGCCGTTCATGGTGTGATTCCCTTGGCTCTCAAGGGCCTTCGCCAGTGCATGAACCGCCCTGGAACAGTGGGTTTTGACGCTGCCCTCGGAACAACCCATGACGGCGGCCGTCTCGGCCACGTCGAGTTCCTCCCAGTAACGCAGGAGGAACGCCTCCGCGTTGACGCTGCGGCAGCTGGCTCGACCTCCTGCTCGATCTGACAGCAGGATCTGGGCCCGTCCAACGCTGTCGGCGGCGCTTTCGGTGCCGATCGTGTCCTCCGACAACCTGGAGAGTCTCCAGCAAATCGAAGTCGCCGCCGTCGCCCTCGGACTCGAAGTCCGAGAAGTTTTGCACCACCGCGTTGCGCACCCTGCTGGCGCCGGAACCAGTCCATCGTGGCGTTGGACAGGATGCGCTGGAACAGCAGCGGCAGCTCGGCTGGCGGCCGGTCGGCGTACTTTTCGGCCAGGCGGATCATCGAGTCCTGCACGATGTCGAGCGCCGCCTCGTCGTCGCGGACGGCGTAAGCGCGTTCGCTTGAAGGCCCGCTTCTCGACGCTCTTGAGGAAGTCGGACAGTTCGTGGTCGGATCGCCAGATGCAGGTGAACTCGGCGCCACGAGCCCCGGCAGTTCGGGCGGCGGGATTATCGCATCGGGCTTTCGGGCATCGCGGGGGCCTCGACGCGCCGCCGCACCGATGACATAATCGCTGCTTCGCACAAGCAGCTCAGGGTCGATGAGCGGCCGCCTGACCGCGGGCGCCACGCGTCATGCACCGCGCAGGCTCCACATCCACCTCACGAGGGTGCGAGAAGGGGCACCGATGGTTTTTCGTCAGAGAAATTCACAGAGGTTCGAACATGGACATGTCTGCCGCGGAAGTCAAGCGCGCCGCATCGGCGCCACCGCAAACCAATTCATCCGGCGCCGACGTCATCAACGGCGCCGAAATCATCGTCCGCTGCCTGCAGGCCGAAGGGGTCAAGTACCTCTGGGGCTACCCCGGCGGCGCGGTGCTCTACATCTACGACGCGCTGTACAAGCAGCAAGGCATCGAGCACGTGCTGGTGCGCCACGAGCAGGCGGCCGTGCACGCCGCCGACGGCTATGCGCGCGCCACCGGCGATGTCGGCGTCGCGCTGGTCACGTCGGGCCCGGGCGTCACCAACGCCGTGACCGGCATCGCCACCGCGTACATGGACTCGATCCCGATGGTGATCATCACCGGGCCAGGTGCCGACGCCGGCGATCGGGCTCGACGCCTTCCAGGAGTGCGACACGGTCGGCATCACGCGCCCGATCGTCAAGCACAACTTCCTGGTGAAGGACGTGCGCGACCTGGCGCTGACGATGAAGAAGGCGTTCCACATCGCCCGCACCGGCCGGCCGGGGCCGGTGGTGGTCGACATCCCGAAGGACGTGTCGCTGCACGACCGCGCCGTTCAGCTACCCGGCGCGCATCGAGATGCGCTCGTACAACCCGGTGCGCAAGGGCCACGGCGGGCAGATCCGCAAGGCGGTGCAGCTGCTGCTGAGCGCCAAGCGGCCCGTACATCTACACCGGCGGCGGCGTCGTGCTCGGGCAATGCGCTCGGCCGAGCTGCGCGAGCTGGCCGACCTGCTCGGGCTTCCCGTGCACCGAACACGCTGATGGGCCTGGGCGCCATCCGCGCCAGCGACCCGAAGTTCCTCGGCATGCTGGGCATGCACGGCACCTACGAAGCCAACATGACGATGCAGAACTGCGACGTGCTGCTGGCGGTCGGCGCGCGCTTCGACGACCGCGTGATCGGCAACCCGAAGCACTTCGCGTCGGTCGAGCGCAAGATCATCCACATCGACATCGACCCGTCGTCGATCTCCAAGCGCGTGCGCGTCGACATTCCGATCGTCGGCGACGTGCAAGGACGTGCTGCAGCGAGCTGATCGACCAGCTCCGCGAAGGCGCAGGCCAAGCCCGACGCGACGGCGCTGTCGGCGTGGTGGGGCCAGATCAACGAGTGGCGCAAGCGCGAGTGCCTGACGTACAAGCGACAGCACCGAGGTGATCAAGCCGCAGCACGTGGTGGAGACGCTGTGGCAGCTGACGCAGGACAGCGACGCCTACATCACGTCCGACGTCGGCCAGCACCAGATGTGGGCCGCGCAGTACTACCGGTTTCAAGCGAGCCGCGCCGCTGGATCAACTCCGGCGGCCTCGGCACGATGGGCGTCGGCCTGCCGTATGCGATGGGCATCAAGCTGGCCAAGCCGGAGGCCGACGTGTTCTGCATCACCGGCGAGGGCTCGATCCAGATGTGCATCCAGGAGCTGTCGACCTGCCTGCAATACAAGCACGCCGGTGAAGATCGTGCTCGCTGAACAACCGCTACCTCGGGCATGGTGCGGCAGTGGCAGGAGATCGACTACGGCGGCCGCTACTCGCACAGCTACATGGACGCGCTGCCCGACTTCGTGAAGCTGGCCGAGGCCTATGGCCACGTCGGCCTGCTGGTCGAGAAGCCGTCCGACGTGGAGCCGGCGCTGCGCGAGGCGATCAAGCTGAAGGACCGCACGGTCGTTCTCGACTTCCGCACCGACCCGACCGAGAACGTCTGGCCGATGGTGCAGGCGGGCAAGGGCATCACCGAGATGCTGCTCGGGGTCCGAAGACCTGTGACGCGCTGAGCGGCCGGCGCGGGCGGCGTTACCGCGCCGCCGCCGGACCCGACGAGACGCCGGTCTGCAGCTTCGGCGAATCAACTGACTATCGAAGAGCGTGACCAAGGGCCGGCGGTTACCGCCGCCGGCGCTGAAGAGTCGCGAAGGACGAAACGACATGAAACACATCATTGCCGTTGCTGCTCGGAGAACGAGCCGGCGCGCTGTCGCGCGTGGTCGCGCTTGTTCTCGGCGCGCGGCTACAACATCGAAAGCCTGACCGTCGCGCCGACCGAGGACGCCTCGCTGTCGCGCATGACCATCGTCACCACCGGCTCCGACGAGGTGATCGAGCAGATCACCAAGCACCTGAACCGCCTGATCGAAGTGGTGAAGGTGGTCGACCTGACCGAGGGCAGCGTTCACCGAGCGCGAGCTGATGCTGATCAAGGTGCGCGCGGTCGGCAAGGAGCGCGAGGAGATGAAGCGCATGGCCGACATCTTCCGCGGCCGCATCATCGACGTCGACCGACAAGAGCTACACCATCGAGCTGACCGGCGACGCCGGCAAGCTCGATGCCTTCATCGAGGCCGATCGACCGCGCCGCCATCCTGGAAACCGTGCGCACCGGCACCAGCGGCATCGGCCGCGGCGAGCGCATCCTGCGCGTCTGACCTCGACTCTTCGCGACGAATTCACCAGCATCTGAACCCGAAGGAGATAGACCATGAAGGTCTACTACGACAAGGACGCCGACCTGAGCCTCGATCAAGGGCAAGAACGTCACGATCGTCGGCTACGGCTCGCAGGGCCATGCGCACGCGCAGAACCTGAACGACAGCGGCGTGCAAGGTCACGGTCGGCCTGCGCCGCGGCGGCGCCTCGTGGTCCAAGGCCGAGAAGGCCGGCCTGAAGGTGGCCGACGGTGGCCGATGCGGTCAAGAACGCCGACGTCGTGATGATCCTGCTGCCCGACGAGCAGATCGCCGCGGTCTACACGCGACGACGTCGAGCCCAACATCAAGCAGGGCGCTTCGCTGGCGTTCGCGCACGGCTTCAACGTGCACTACGGCCAGGTCGATGCCGCGCGCCGACCTCGACGTCTGGATGGTCGCGCCCAAGGCGCCGGGCCACACCGGTGCGCGACACCTACACGCAAGGCGGCGGCGTGCCGCACCTGATCGCCGTGCATGCCGACAAGTCCGGGCAAGGCGCGCGATCTGGCGCTGAGCTACGCCGCGGCCAACGGCGGCGGCAAGGCCGGCGTGATCGAGACCATCTTTCCGCGAAGAGACCGAGACCGACCTGTTCGGCGAGCAGGCGGTGCTGTGCGGCGGCGCGTCCGAGCTGATCAAGGCCGGCTTCGAGACGCTGACGTCGAAGCCGGCTACGCGCCGGAGATGGCCTACTTCGAGTGCCTGCACGAGCTGAAGCTGATCGTCGACCTGATGTACGAGGGCGGCATCGCCAACATGAACTACTCGATCTCGAACAACGCCGAGTACGGCGAGTACGTGACCGGGCCGAAGATCGTCACCGACGAGACCGAGCGCGGCCATGCGCAAGGCGCTCGAAGGACATCCAGACCGGCGAATACGCCAAGAGCTTCATCCTCGAGAACCGCGCCGGCGCGCCGACGCTGCTGTCGCGCCGCCGCCTGACCGCCGAGCACCCGATCGAAGTGGTCGGCGAGAAGCTGCGCGCGATGATGCCGTGGATCAAGAAGAACCGCCTGGTCGGATCAGTCGAGGAACTGATCGCTGCCGCGATGTCGCATGACGCGCGAGCGCGGCGCACAATCGCCTGACGCATGACCGATCTGGCGATCCCGCAGCAGACGAAGCGGCGAGCCAGGTCGCCGCGCACGCCGCGGCGCAAGGGCATCTACATCCTGCCCAACCTGTTCACGCTGGCGGCGCTGTTCGGCGGCTTCTACGCCGATCGTGATGGCGATGAACGGGCGCTTCGAGCAGCGCCGCGCTATCGGCGTCTTCTGCGCCGATGGTGCTCGACAGCCTCGACGGCCGCGTGGCGCGCATGACGAACACGCAGAGCGCGTTCGGCGAGCAGATGGACAGCCTGTCCGACATGGTGCAGCTTCGGCGCTCGCGCCGGCGCTGATCGCCTACGAGTGGGCGCTCAAGGGCCTCGGGCAAGCCGGGCTGGATCGCGGCCTTCGTCTACTGCGCGTGCGCGGCGCTGCGCCTGGCGCGCTTCAACACCAACATCCGGCGTCGTCGACAAGCGCTTCTTTCAAGGGCCTGCCCAGCCCGGCGGCGGCGGCGCTGGTGACGGGTTTCATCTGGCTGATGGACGACTACGGCTTCAAGGACGGCGCGAGGGTCGATTGGCTGGCCTGGACGGCCGTTCGGCGTCACGCTGTATGCCGGCCTGACGATGGTCACCAACGTGCCGTTCTACAGCTTCAAGGACATCAGCTTCAAGCGCTCGGTGCCGTTCATCGTGATCGTCGGCGATCGCGCTGGGCATCGCGGTGGTCAACATCCACCCGCCCGCTGGTGCTGTTCGCGGCTGTTCATGCGTCTACGGCGCTTCGCGGCTACGCGGTCTACGCCGTGCAAGCGCTCAAGGGCAGGCCGGTCAGCGTGATCAGCGACGTCGATGGACGAGCCCGACGAGCAGGGGCTTGCATCGCTGACGACCGGTGCGTGCTACATTGCCGCACATGACGTTCCGCATCCGCGATCGCGCTGGCGCTACTTCTAGAGACCAACGGGCTCGCTGATCGTCCACGTCCACACGTTTCTCGATCCACGGCCCGTATGCAACCCGCAGCGGGCCGTTTGTTTTGCGAGGGCGCGGGTTGCGAACATGAACCAACGAGGAAAACCATGTTGAAGCAACCGCAGACCAAGTACCAGCCTTCGCGCCGATCCGGCTCTGCCGACCGCACGCTGGCCCGATGCCGTGCTGACCGCACGCGCCCGATCTGGAGCAGCGTCGACCTGCGCGACGGCAACCAGGCGCTGATCGAGCCGATGGACAGCGACCGCAAGCTGCGCATGTTCAACATGCTGGTGAAGATCGGCTTCAAGGAAATCGAGGTCGGCTTTCCGTCGGCGTCGCAGACCGAGCTTCGACTTCGTGCGCCTGCTGATCGAGCGCAGACCTGCGTGCCCGACGACGTGACGATCCAGGTGCTGACGCAGGCGCAGGCCGAGCTGATCGAGCGCACCTTCGAGTCGCTGCGTGGCGCCAAGCGCGCCATCGTGCACCTGTACAACGCCACCGCGCCGGTGATGCGCCGCGTCGTGCTCGGGCATGGACGAAGGCGGCATCGTCAGAGCTGGCGACCACGCACGCGCGGCTGATCCGCGATCTCGCAGCCGCAGCAGCCCGGACACGCAGTTGCGACCTTCGAGTACTCGCCGGAGATGTTCTCGGGCACCGAGCTCGCGTTCTCCAAGCGCGTGGTCGATGCCGTCACCGAGGTCTGGCAGCCGACGCCGGAGCGCAAGGTGCATCATCAACCTGCCGTCGACGGTGGAGCATCAGCACGCCGAACATCTTTGCCGACATGATCGAGTGGATGCACCGCCACCTGGCGCGGCGCGACTCGATCGTGCTGTCGGTGCACCCGCACAACGACCGCGGCACCGGCACTGCCGGCGGGCGAGTTCGCGCTGATGGCGGGCGCCGACCGCATCGAAGGCTGCCTGTTCGGCAACGGCGAGCGCACCGGCAACGTCGACCTGGTCAACGTCGCGCTGAACCTGTACACGCAGGGCGTGTCGCCGGGGCTCGACTTCTCCGACATCGACGAGATGCGGCGCTGCGTCGAGCATTGCAACCAGCTGCCGGTGCACCCGCGCCATCCGTACGCGGGCGACCTGGTCTACACGTCGTTCTCGGGCTCGCACCAGGACGCGATCAAGAAAGGCCTTCGCGCGCGCGCCGCGAGGGCGACGTCTGGGACGTGCCGTACCTGCCGATCGACCCGAAGGATCTGGGCCGCAGCTACGACGCGGTGATCCGCGTCAACAGCCAGTCCGGCAAGGGCGGCATCGCCTATCTGCTCGAGCAGCGAGTACGGCCTCGAGTTGCCGCGGCGGCTGCAGATCGAATTCAGCCGGGCCGTGCAGGCGGTGACCGACGACACCGGCAAGGAGGTGACGCCGCGCAGATCAGGGCCATCTTCGATGCGCGAGTACGGCCGTGCCGCGCCCGAGCGTGGCGCACGCCGCATGCAGACGAGCTGCGGGACGGCGTGGTGCACATGTGCGCGCCCAACTGCTGCGACGCGGACGGCTCGCGATGCGCGCATGAACGGCAGCCGGCAACGGACCGATCGACGCGTTCGTCGCGGCGCTGCAGAGCGCACGCCGGCGCGCCGATCCGCGTGCTCGACTACCACGAGCACGCGATCGCCGGCGGCGCCGACGCCAGCGCGGCCGCCTACATCGAGCTGCGCGTCGGCGAGCACACCGCTGTTCGGCGTCGGCGTCGACCGCAGCATCACCACGGCGTCGCTCAAGGCGATCGTGTCCGGACTGCGCCGCGCGCGCAGGCGCAGGCGGCTGCACGCCACGGGCCAGTCGCCGATCACGCCTAACATCAGCACAGCTGTCGAAGGAGCACACCATGGCCGACAAGCTGATCATTTTCGACACCACGCTGCGCGACGGCGAGCAGTCGCCCGGCGCCTCGATGACGCAGCGACGAGAAGCTGCGCATCGCGCGCCAGCTCGAGCGCCTGCAAGGTCGACGTGATCGAGGCCGGTTTCGCCGCCGTCGTCCAACGGCGACTTCGAGGCCGTCAAGGCGATCGCCAACGTCGATGCAGCGACAGCATCGTGTGCTCGCTGGCGCGCGCCAACGACCGCGACATCGCGCGCGCCGCCGAGGCGCTGAAGGGCGCCAGCGCGCGCGCGCATCCACACCTTCATCGCGACCAGCGCGCTGCACATGGAGAAGAAGCTGCGCATGACGCCCGACCAGGTGTTCGAGCAGGCCAAGCTGTCGGTGCGCTTCGCGCGCAACCTGTCGCGACGACGTCGAGTTCTCGCCCGAGGACGGCTACCGCTCGGACGTCGATTTCCTGTGCCGCGTGCTGGAGACGGTGATCGCCGAGGGCGCCACGACGATCAACATCCCGGACACCGTGGGCTACGCGGTTCCCGAGCTTTACGGCAACTTCATCGCGACGCTGCGCGAGCGCATCCCGAACTCCGACAAGGCGGTCTGGTCGGTGCACTGCCACAACGACCTCGGCATGGCGGTGGCCAATTCGCTGGCCGGCGTCAAGATCGGCGGCGCGCGCCAGGTCGAGTGCACCATCAACGGCCTCGGCGAGCGTGCCGGCAACTGCTCGCTCGAAGAGGTGGTGATGGCGGTGCGCACGCGGCGCGACTACTTCGGCCTCGAGCTCGGCATCGACACCACGCAGATCGTGCCGGCGTCGCGGCATGGTCAGCCAGACCACCGGCTTCGTCGTGCAGCCGAACAAGGCGGTGGTCGGCGCCAACGCCTTTGCGCACGCCTCCGGCATCCACCAGGACGGCGTGCTCGAAGGCGCGCGACACCTACGAGATCATGCGCGCCGAGGATGTCGGCTGGGCCGCCAACAAGATCGTGCTGGGCAAGCTGTCAGGCCGCAACGCGTTCAAGCAGCGCCTGCAGGAACTGGGCATCGCGATGGAGTCCGAGGCCGATATCAACGCCGCGTTCGCCCGCTTCAAGGATCTGGCCGACCGCAAGAGCGACATCTTCGACGAGGACATCCTGGCGCTGGTCAGCGACGAGAGCGTGACGCGCCGAGCACGAGCACTACCGGCTGCTGGCGCTGAGCGCAGCACAGCGAGACCGGCGAGCGCCCGCACGCCGAGCGTGACGTTCGCCGATCGGCGACGCGAGTTCGTGGCCGCAGAGCGATGGCAACGGCCCGGTCGACGCCAGCCTGAAGGCCATCGAGATCGCAGGTGCAGACGGGTGCCGAAATGCTGCTGTACTCGGTCAATGCCATCACGTCGGGCAGCACCGAGTCGCAGGGCGAAGTGACGGTGCGGCTGCAGCACGGCGGGCGGGTCGTCAACGGCGTCGGCGCCGACCCCGACATCGTCGTGGCCTCGGCCAAAGGCCTATCTGCCGCGCGTTGAACAAGCTGCACAGCACAGGCCCGAACGGGTGGCGGCGCAGGGCTGAACGGCCTCAGTCGCACCCCTCAGTCGCGGGTGACAACTACGCACGGCAGGATTGGCGCACCCCTGCGAGGAAATCTACCTAAGTTTTGATATTGCCCAGCTTTTTGGCTGCCGATACACTCGCACCAGTCATCGCGAAAGGTCGACTCGTTCGTTGGTGTCCGGTGATGCAAGCAAGAACCTGGGGTACGTCGTTGATCATGCGATGGGCGTTGGGCGGCCGGATAGCCGCCTGGTGTTGTGTTCTGACCGCGCCGCCATGGCGGCCACCGGTGCGTGCACTCCCGTATCGAGCGCCAAGGTCATGGCCGAGTGCCCGGCAGCAGCGATCGCCGGCGCGCCGCAAGCGCGCGGTCGCGACGGCTCGCCGTCGGCAGCCCAGAAACAGGGCCTGCGCAGCACCGAGGACGCGCTCGACCTGAAATCCAGCGTCGCGCTGGTCATCGACCAGGACACCGACGAGGTGCTCTTCAGCAGAGAACGCCGAAGCGGTGCTGCCGATCGCATCGATCACCAAGCTGATGACTGCCGTGGTCGCTGGACGCCGCGCCAGCCGATGCGACGAGTCCATCAAGGTCACCAAGGTCGCACGTGGACACGCCCAGGAGCAATCGCTCGCGCCTTGCAGGTGGGCACCACGCTGACGCGCGGCGAGATGATGCACCTCGGCGCTGATGTCGTCCGAGAACCGCGCTGCCTACGCCCTCGGCGCGCGCCTATCCGGGCGGCCTGCCGGCTCTGGTCGAAGCGATGAACCACAAGGCCGTCGAGCTCGGCATGAGCGACTCCCATTACGTCGAGCCTACCGGCTTGTCGAGTGACAACCAGTCGAGCGCACAGACCTCGCGCACGCTGGTCAAGGCGGCCTATCCAGCATCCGGTTCTGCGCGACTGTACTCCACGGCTACCGAGCGTCGGTCGCCGTAGGCCGTCGCACAGTCCAGTTCCGCAACACCAACTCGGCTGGTGCGCAAACCCGTCGTGGGAGATCGGCCTGCAGAAGACCGGCTACATCTCCGAGGCGGGCCGCTGCCTCGTGATGCAGGCCCAGCTCGCCGGGCGCAAGCTGATCATGGTGCTGCTCGACTCCGCCGGCACGCTACTCGCGCGTCGGCGACGCCGAGCGCATCCGCGACGCTGGCTCGACGCCGAATCGCCGCGGTCCGCCGCACGCCGCCGGTCGCGACACGCCCGGCGCAGCAGCTGCCGACGCGCCAGAGCCATTCAGCCGACGGTGACCGAGGGCGAGCGAGATCTGGGCCGCAGTCGCCTTGACACGTTCCAGCCAGACTTCCTCGAGCCGGTCGGCCGGCGCCGAGCACCGACAGGCCGGCGACGCAGGCTTGCCCTGGTCGTCGAAGATGCCGGCGGCCATGCAGCGCACGCCCGAGCTCGAGCTCCTCGTCGTCGCGCGCCACTGCCGGCTGGCTGCACCTGCGGCTAGTTCGCGCTCCAGCCGCGGCAGCTCGGTGATGCTGTTGCGCGTGTGGCCAGCCAGGCCGGTGCGGGTGGCGCAGGCACGCACGCGCTGCGGGTCGTCGATGGCGAGGAACAGCTTGCCCACCGACGTGAGGTGCAGCGGCGCGCGGCCGCCGATCGCGCGCACCACCTGCATCCCCGAGCGTTCGCTGTAGGTACGCTCGATGTAGACGATCTCGTCGCCCTGGCGCATCGACAGGTTGACCGGCTGGTGCGTCAGCTTGTGCAGCTCGCGCATCGGGCCGAGCGCGGCGTCGCGCACGTCGAGCCGCGCCTTGACCAGGTTGCCCAGCTCGAGCAGCCGCATGCCGAGGCGGTAGCTGCCGGCCTCGGGGCGGTCGACGAAGCTGGCCGATCGCCAGGTCGTTGAGGATGCGGTGCGCGGTCGACGGGTGCAGACCGGTGCGCTCGGCCGATGATCTTCAGCGACACCGGGTCAGGGCTGCGAAGCCAGCACGTCCAGCAGCGCCGAACATGGCGCGCTCGAGCACCTGGATCGTGTGGGAGTCTTGATCAACATCGCTCGATTGGTGGCCATGGGCCGATTCTCGACCCATGGAGTCGGCCAGTTCCTGCATTCACGAAAGCTTCGCTCGGAAACCGACTCAGCTCGACGGTCACGCGGCGTGCATCGGTCACTGCGCTGACGCCGGATCGCACGGCGCCTTCGAGCGTCGCCGGGTAGGGGCCGTCGACGTGGTCGCCGGCGCGCAAACAGGCCTGGCGCGATCCGCATCAGCGCGCGCGTGCAGTGCGGGCACGCAGCGCGAAGGTCGCGCGCGTTTCTCGGTCGGTGTGCTGGACCGCCTCGAGCGACGCGCCGAACGCAGGTGGGGCTGCAGCTGCGCTCGCCTGCTGCAGCGTAGCCGTCGGTCGTCGCGGTCATGCCGCGCTCGACCCAGGGCGCGAGCGCCGCTGACGACGAAGGCAGCTAACTCCGGTGCCGACCGAGCATGTCCGAGATCGAAGCACGAACTGGGCGGGCGATGCGGACGTCGCTCACGCAGCGCGCACCATCGGCGACGGCAGGCGTGCGCGCGCTGCGGCGCAGGTACACCGTCGCGATCGGCTCGTAGCGCAGCGCCGCGGCCGCCGCGCCGACCAGCCGGGGTTCAAGCGCCGCCGCCAGGCGCGCCGCTTCGCCGCGGCGCTGCAGCGCGAGCACACGGCGTCGAAGGCTTCGCCGTCGACCGCCAGCTGCGCGTCCGGCGCGTGCGATCGCCTGCACGCGCTGCCCTGAACCGCAGCGTGGCACCTTGCGCGTCCGAGCCAGCGTCAGGCCGGCGCAGCGGAAACAGCGCGCTACAGGCTGACGCGCGAGCAGCAGCAGATCGGCCGAGCTGCCGGGGCCGCCGAACAGCGCGTCGCGCAGCACGCGCAGGAACACCGTGGCGCTCGCCTGCGACGCGGGCGTGTTGAGCGCGGCGACGCACAGCGGGTCGATCAGGTCGGCGCGCACGCGTCGGCGTACAGGTCCGCGCACAGCTGTGCCACCGACGTCGACGCCGCGGATCGCGGCGATAGCCGTCGCAGCACCCAGCCGCAGCCGCTCGGCGCAGCAGCAGCCAGCGATCAGCGCCACGTCCAGCCGCGCGGCGTGCGACCGCCCAGGCGAAGGCGAGGTGCACCGGCCGCGCCCGGCAGGCGCAGGCCGCTGGCCGTCGCGGGTACACGCAGCGTCAGCGGCGTCGCACGGTGCAGCATCCGCGCCTCGATGCACGCCGACCAGACGCATCAAGCCGCAGCGTCTCGACGTAGGCGCCGATCAGGATGTGCTGGCCGTTGTCCAGCGCCAGTGACTCGTCCTGACGCACGCTGCGCGCGCGGCCGCCCGGCGTGCGGCGCCATCTCGAACAGCGTGACCGCGTGGCCGGTCGGCGTGGCCTGCACCGCGGCGGCCAAGCCGGCCCAGCCGGCGCCGACGACCGCGACCTGCGCGGGCGGCTCGCATCAGCGGCCGCGCCAGTTCGTGCGTCATCGGCGATCCACAGCTTGCGCAGCGACGTCAGCGACGTGCGCTGGTGCAGCACCTGGAAGCCGTCGGCCTCGATCTCGCGCAGCAGCGTGCGGTAGATGTTGGCCATCATCAGGCCCGGCTTCTGCGCTGCGCGGTCGGCCTCGGGCAGCAGCGCGAGCGCCTCGTCGTAGCAGCGGTGTGCGCGCTCGGCCTGGAAGCGCATCAGCGCGGTGAAGCGCTCGCTGTAGCCCAAGGGCGCATGCGCGCTTGCAGGATCTCGCTGCGCCTTGACGTCGAACTGCTGCAGCTCCGTCGACCGGCAGGTAGATGCGGCCGCGGCGCGCGTCGTCGCCGACGTCGCGGATGATGTTGGTCAGCTGCATCGCCAGGCCCGAGCCTGTGCGCGTAGCTGCGACCGTCGCGCGCGCTGCGTGCGGCCGAAGATGCTCGCCGCGACCTCGCCGACCACGCCGGCCACCAGGTGGCAATAGCGCGCGCAGGCCGGCGAAGTCGAGGTAGCGCGTCTGGTCGAGGTCCATCTGGCAGCCGTCGATCACCGCCGAGCAGATGCGCGCCGCGATGCCGTAGGTCGGCGGCGTGCGGCATCAGCGCCTGCATCACCGGGATGGCTGGGCGAGCCGGCGAAGCGCTGCGCGACCTCCTTGCCGCCACCAGGCCAGCTTGGTGGCCGCCACGCCGGGGTCGATGCACCTCGTCGACCACGTCGTCGACCTCGCGGCAGAAGGCGTAGAAGCGCGGTGATCGCGGCGCGCCGCGGCGGCGGCAGGAACAGGAAGGCGTAGTAGAAGCTCGAGCCGCTGCTGGCGGCCTTGTCCTGGACGTATTGCTCCGGGCGTCATGCGCGAGCAGCCGCGTCAGGCGACTGAACCAGCTGCGGGGCAGTAGCGCCAGCGCGGCGCGCACAGCCAACAGCGGCAAGATCGCCGCTGCGCGCAGGCCAGTGGGCGCCGCGCGATCGAGTAGCGCAGTCGATGCCCGCTGCCAGCTTTCGTCCGAGGATGCGCGAGCCGCCGTGCGCCACCAGCCGCAGCTCCCAGCCGGCTCGTCGGGCACGCGCGGCGGCACGAGCGGCGCGCCACCGCCAGCAGTGAGCGCGCGGGCGAAGGCGCATCCAGGCCGCGCACCAGCGCCAGCGCGGCTGGCGGGTGCCGGCGCGGCCAGTGGGCTGGAAGCGCTGCCAGTCCTCGCGCGCCAGGCGGGTTGCGGCCCGGCGCCCTGGTCGGCATGGTGAATTGCGCCGGCGCGGCAGGTCGACGGCGACGCAGGTCCTGCCAGAAAGTTGATGAGCTGCAGCGCGGCGACGCGGGTGCTTTCGGCTCTGCGCGCAGCGACGGGGCATCGTCCATCCGCGTAGAGGTGCAGCAGCAGGCTGCCCGACCGGGTTGGCCGAGCGCCGGCGCAGTAGTTCGAGCAGCGCTGCGCGGCTGGCGTTAGCAGGCGCCGGCGTCGCGGGTCTTCGCGACGTCTTGCCGAAAGGCGGCGAGCAGGTCGTGCCGGCAGCTGCCTCGGGCAGGGGAACTGCGCGATCGCGGCGCTTTGCTCCAGCAGGCTGCGAACTACGGCGGGCCAAGGCTGCCGCGGTGGCTGGCATGCTGGCCGCCGCCGGAGTCGCCCGGGCGTGGTAACCGTCGCGGCGCGAAGGCGCTGCCAGCTGGGCGAGTGCGGGTCGGCCGGGCGCGGCACTGCCCTCGTCGGCGATGTCGTCGGCCGTGCGCGCGAAGGCGTAGATCGCGGCGCGCGCCGGCGGCCACGCAGGTGCGGTCGGGCACAGCCAGCGACGCGACCGGGAAAGTTCTCGTAGTGGCCTACACCCACCGGCCTCATTGTCCACGGCGATTGCGGCCCAGTGTTTGACAGCGTCTGGCTCGACTCAACCCATTACTGACCGGTCAGTCGCATTAATCGCGTGTGCGAGCGGGTACTTGTCAGCCTCGCAACGACGTCAGCCGGGGAAGACGGTATTGCCATATGAAGCGCATCCTCATCACATCGCTGCTGCCGTTGACTCTCTTCGTGCTGTCGGCGTGCTCGCCGGCGACGCCGCCTGCCGAACCGATTCGTGCCGTGCGCACGATCACTGGCACCGCCAGCGTTGGCGGCACGAATATGCCGGCGATGTGCGCGCGAGGACCGAGTCGCGGCTGGGCTTTCGAGGTTGGCAGCAAATTGTTGTCGCGATCAATATCGGCGATGCCAAACACGTGCCAGTCAAAGCGCTGGCACGCTTGACCCCGGTGATCTCAAGCTGAGCAGAGGCGGCACGAGCAGCGGTGGGTGCCGCAAAGCCAGTTACAGCGAATTCAGCGGGCCAGGGCGTTCGGCCGCTTCAGAACTGAAAGACCGGGATTATCAGCGGGCTCGAGCTCGAGCGCAGGAAGCTCACTGACCGGAGCGGGGCGCAATACGAGCAGGCCCGTGTACTGGCCAACGTGCAGGGGAGCAACCAGACGCGGTACGCCACGTTGGCCCGCCGATGCATCGGGCGTCATCACCGGTTGTCGATGCCGAGCCGGGTGCCCGGTGTGGCATCTGGGCTCGGTCGTACGCCTTGCGCACGACGGACCGCGCGATCAGCGGAAGTTCAGCTGCAACGTGCCCGAGGACCGCGTCGCAGGCTGCGCGCCATGGCGGGCATTAAAGGCTGGGCACTCAAGGTGCATGTCTGGAACGATGATCAGCCACCAATTGCCGCCACCATTGCGAGAGGTGGCGCGGCGGCGGACCCGTCAACACGAGCTTTCATGGTCAAGGCCGACATCGGCCGCGCTGACGTACGGTTGGGACAGACCGCGAACGTCAAGATTGAGGCCGCGCGTGGCCGACCGGAATCAAGCTACCGTTGGCAGCGGTGTTAGCAATACGTAACTG
>ERZ1370068.10264-contig-8978_pt1 | contig 23720 bp, 24 predicted proteins | sample MGYA00561227_ERZ1370068 | MGnify/ENA primary metagenome ERZ1370068 (study PRJEB38410, sample SAMEA6850437) | metagenome | study: Metagenomic assessment of the ecological functions of the soil: analysis of the soil microbiota associated with the...
ATTGTACTTCGTTCAGTTACGTATTGCTCGACCAGCGCCCCGAGGTCGAGCGTGTAGATCTGCTTTGCCCTTGAGCGTCTCGGGGACCTCTTCCCTTGACGATGGACTGCGACAGCCCTTCGACGACGGCAGTCTTGCCGACGCCGGGCTCCTGCCGATCAGCACAGGGTTGTTCTTGGTGCGACGCGAGAGCACCTGCATGACCCGCTCGATCTCTTTCTCACGACCGATGACCGGATCGAGCTTGCCTCCCCGGCGAGTTGGGTCAGATTTCGCCCGAACTGGTCGAGGACGGCAGAGCCCTGCCCGCGCTGCTCGGTGCTGCCACCGGCGGCGAGACCTGCTCCTTCGCCGCCGGTGTAGTCCGAGAGCAGCTGGATCACGGTCTGACGGACACGGTTCAGGTCTGCTCCGAGCTTCTGCAGGACCTGGGCGGCCACGCCCTCACCCTCGCGGATCAACCCGAGCAGGATGTGCTCGGTGCCGATGTAGTTGTGGCCGAGCTGCAGCGCCTCGCGCAGCGACAGCTCGAGGACCTTCTTGGCGCGCGGCGTGAACGGGATGTGGCCGGTCGGCGCCGCCTGCGCCCTGGCCGATGATCTCCTCGACCTGCTGGCGGACGGCCTCGAGCGAGATGTCCAGGCGACTTCGAGCGCCTCGGCCGCGACGCCCTCGCCCTCGTGGATCAGGCCCGAGGAGGATGTGCTCGGTGCCGATGTAGTTGTGGTTGAGCATCCGCGCTTCTTCCTGGGCGAGAACGACGACGCGCCTGGCGCGATCGGTGAATCGCTCGAACATCTCACCCGTCCTCCGGGCCGAGGCCCGCTTCCTCTCCTCTCGCCGCTCGGGGATCGCGGGACCACGTCCTCCCCGAGGTACATCGAGGCGCCGAGGTCGTGTCCCCAGCGCCCGTACGAACCGAGTATACCCGCGCCCCTACGAACCCTTAGGAACCACCATCAGTCGCTGATACGACATCTCTTCCTTCGGTCCGCTTCGGCGTCGGGATTAGTCGCCCGCGCCTGCGACGAAGAGCACGAGCCCGGAGCTGCCCCGATGGGACCAGGAAGAAATCCTCCCTCCGAGGTGATGCGAAGCCGTCGTCTGCCGGGAGACTTCAACTCGCGCGGACCTGCGTGCCGAACACCCTCGGAAGGAGGTTCCCGCGTCGGACGTGGACCTCCAAAGACGCTGACAAGGTGGGAACCATGCGCGTGCTCGTCGTCGACGACCATCCAGCCTTCCGGCATGCGCTGTCCTCTGCCTCGGAGATGGTCGTGACGACATCGAGGTGGCGGGGCAGGCGAAGCGGCAGGGACTCGCCGCATGCCAGGAGGCCGAGCAGCTGGACCCGGACGTCATCATCATGGACCTGTCGATGCCCGACCTCTCGGGATCGACGCCATCGAAGCGGATCCACGAGCGGCGACCCGATCTTCCGGTGGTGATCTTGACGGCGCACGCGGACGATGGAACCGAGCGGGAGGCGCTCGAGGCCGGGGCGAGCGGGTTCGTCGCCAAGGGCACCGGTTTGCGCGACCTGGTGGTCATGCTGCACGAAGCCGCGGAGCTCGACGCGTCGTAAGCGGTCCTTACCCGCCCTCTCCTGGCGAGCGATCTTGCACAGACCCATCAGCAAACCCCTTCGTGAACGACGGGTTGTCGAGTCAGCGGCGGAAGTCCCACCCGACGAGCGACGACCGTCGTGAGGGTCGGACGTCGCGGTTACCGTCGCCGATCGCGGACCGCCGTCGATCAGGCCGATCTCGCCGAAGTAGCCGCCGTGGCGCAGGTCTCGCCACGCGGGTGCCGTCCTTCACCACTTCCGCCGTCCCGTCCACGACCAGGTGGAAGCCCACGCCACTCTGCCCTGGGTCGCCACCGAGGGTTCCTCGGAGAAGTGGACCTCCTTCATCCGGTCCGGCGACCTGGGCGAGGTCGTGGTGCCGCGAGGTCCGAGAACAGCGCGCGACGGAGCGCAGGAGCTCCACGATCTTCGTCTTGTCCATCGTTCACTCCCTATCCGGGTCGAGGCAGGTGTCGGCGGTCACGATGCACCGGAACGGGCCCGCGCGCAAGTCACCCGCCCCTCGGGGCGCTGGGACGGGAACATGATGAGGTCGCGGAGGCTCGCGCGCATCAGTGAGGACGAGCAACAGGCGATCGACGCCCATGCCCATCCCGCCGGCCGGCGGCATCCCGTGCTCGAGGGCTCGCAGGAACTCCTCGTCCATGGGATGGACCTCGTCCCCGAAGATCGCCTTCATCTGTTGCTGTAGCTCGAACTTGGCGCGTTGCTCGATCGGGTCCGTCAGCTCGGAGAACGCCGTGACGAGCCTCGACCGCGCCGGCGATGCCAGATCGAAATGCTCGGTGAGCGCTGGATCGCTCCGGTGCGGACGTGCGAGCGGCGAGACCTCTCGCGGGAAATCGCAGACGAAGGTCGGGCGCCAGATGGTCGGCTCGACCAGCTTCTCGAACAGCTCTTGGACCACTTTGCCGGGACCCCACGCGTCGTCCACCTCGACGCCGTGTCGTTCGGCGATCGCGAGGAGGTCCGGCCGCTCCAGGGTGAGGTCCTCTCCCGTCGCCTGCGAAACGGATCCGAGGACCGTCACCCGTTCGAACGGCGGCGAGAGATCGAGTCATCGCGTCCGCGACTCGGGATCACGAGATCCGTCGGAACACGCTCCATCACGACGTTCACCGCGCGACAGCACTCGACGACGAGCGTCTCGGAGAGCTCCATCATCGTGTAGTAGTCGCCGTACGCCTGGTAGGCCTCGAGCATCGTGAACTCGGGGTTGTGTTCCCGATCGATGCCCTCGTTCCGGAAGTTCCTGCCGAGCTCGTAGACCCGCTCGAGCCCTCGACGAGCATCCGCTTTCAGGTAGAGCTCCAGCGATATCCGGAGCTTCAGATCGATGTCGAGTGCACGGTGATGGGTCGTGAACGGGCGTGCGTTGGCGCCCCCGGCGACCGGCTGCAGGATCGGTCCTTCGAACTCGACGAACCCTCGGTCGTCCAGCACACGTCGCATCGTCCTAGCGCCGCGGCCCGAGCCACCGACGCATCGCCGGGGCGTGTCGTCGGCGATGAGATGGAGGTACCGGCGTCGCTGTTGGAGATCGGGGATCCTGCAGGCCGTGCCATTTCTCGGGCAGCGGCCGGAGCGCCTTCGTCAGCATCGCCCAGCGCTCCGCGAAGATGCTCAGCTCGCCCTGCTCGCGTCGTGCCGAGGTACCCCTCGGCGCCGATGATGATGTCGCCGAGGTCGACCTCGTCGAGCTCGGCGAACCGATCCTCCGGCAGGCTCGCCTTCGCGAACACGAGCTGGAGGTCGCCCTCGCGATCACGGATCGTGAGGAACTTGATCTTGCCGAGGTCGCGCTTGAGGGATCACGCGCCCGGCGACGACCGAACCGCTCCGCGGTCGTCGTGTCGGGCGCTAGGTCGGAAGGTGGCCTCTCGCGGATCGCGCGGGTCGACGTCGGCTCGTCGACGCCGAGGACGTCGATCGGAGCGTCGATCGCGAAGGCCGCGCTCCCGCCCCAGGCGTATCGAGCGATGCGCGCCGAGCCGCGAGCACCTCCCGGCCTCGCGGCCGGTCGGCGCTCCCTCCTCGGCACCGATGGCTCGGCGGCTCGGTCGGCTCAGGCATCGGCCGGATCCGCGTTCTCGCGCGCACGAGCCGGAGCCCTCGAGGGTCAGCCACGGCTCGTGATGCTCGATCGACTCGGCAGTGCGGGATCACGATCGGCGCCAGCCACCGGTCGCGACCGTCGTCGGTTGCGCGCTCCAGCTCGTCCGTGATGCGCTCAACGATCCCGTCGACCATGTCCGGCCGTTCCGAAGATCAGCGCCGACTGGATGCACTCCGACGGTGTTCTCGCCGATCGATCGACGGCGGCGCTACCAGCTCGACGCGCGGAAGTCGGGCCGTCCTCGACACGAGGCTCGCCGCGGCTGACCTCGCGATCCCGGGCCCGATCACGCCGCCCACGAACTCCCCCGTCCGCGGACACGACGTCGAAGTTCGTGCTGGTCGCCGAAGTCCACGACGACGGCGGGCCGCCGTAGCGTGAGAACGCGGCGAAGCGAGTTCATCACGCGGTCGGCGCCGACCTCCCGCGGGTTGTCCGTCGGCTACGGAGACGCCGGTCTTGATCCTCGGCCCCACGATCAGCGGGGTTCGGAGCGGCGAGGATACGCGGCCGCCATCTCGCGGAACGCCGCGGTGAGGTCCGGGACGACGCTCGCCAGCGCACATGCCCGTCGATATCCCGACGGAGGTCGAGGTCACGGCGCTCGAGGAGCCCCGCCAGCTGCAGCGCCAGCTCGTCGGAGGTCTGCTCGGCCCGGGTCGAGAGACCGCCACGTCTGACGCAGCGCCTCGCCCTCGAAGACCCCGAGGACGATCTCGGTGTTGCCGACATCGGCTGCGAGGAGCACGGCCGCTTCCTCCGTTCACGACCGGCCCGGCCTCCGGAGCGACTGAGGGCCGGGTCGCCGGATATCGTCGCGGAGACCTGGGGCGCCGACAACCCGCGCGGCTCACTCCGTGGGAGCGTGCGGGAGCAGCAGGTTGTCGATCAGACGCGGGCGCCGGGGAAGCGAGCCGCCACGATCGCGCGACGGCGCGTCGATCGTGGCGGCCCGCGCGAACGTCGCCTCGATCGACCACCGCCGCGTAGTCGAAGCCGGGCGAGCGTGGTGCCCGCCGATCTCGCGGGCCATCAACGCCACCAGGGACCTGCGGGTCGTCACGTTCGCCCGCGCGGGCGTGCTCCGCCGCCTCGGTGAGCGCCGAGGAACAGGCAGCTCGCCTGCTGGCGCTCCTCGGGCGCGAGGCGGGCGTTCCGGGAGGAGCAGCGCGAGCCCGCTGGCCTCGCGCGACGGTGGGACACGCCACGATCGTCACTGCCAGCCCGGTTCTCCGCGGCCGCCATCGCGACGGACGAGGAAGAGCTGCTGGGCGTCCTTCTCTCCGAAGTAGGCGGCGCTCGGGCCCGTCAGGTCGAACAGCCGATGCACGACCTTCAACACGCCCCTCGAAGTGCCCCGGCCGGAGCCTCGCCCTCGAAGGTCTGCCCGACTGCCGGGGTCCGGCGCCGGCAGGTCGACCCCGGTGGGTAGACCTCCTCGACCGAGGGTGCCCACACGAGGTCGACCCCGTCAGCGCTCGCGACGCGGCGAGATCCGCCGCCTCGTCGCGGGGGTACGTGTCGAGATCCTCGCCCGGACCGAACTGCAGCGGGTTCACGAAGATGGACACGACCACGCGGTCGCGCTCCGACCGTGCGCGTTGGATCAGGCGAGCGATGCTCCGGCGTGGAGGCGCGCCCATCGTAGGCACCAAGACCGACCGAGTCCCCGGCCGCCCGCCAGCCGTCGGTCGCGGCCCGGAGTTCGGCGGCGGTCCGATCACATCCATCGCTCGCTCACCGAACGCCGACCCAGCGATCGGACCGCCGCGACCGCCGCCCGGCCGGCCTCGACAGCCGTCCCGCCGTCCGACGGCCAGATCGAGCGCCACCCGGCACATCGCGATGTAGGCCGAGACCGTGTCGGGAGCGTGTTCGGCGAGCGCCTCGAGGTTCCTCGCGATCGTCGTGGCGTCGCCGCGGACCGCCGGGACCTGTGAGGGCCGCCGCGGTCCCCAACCTCGCGACGCTGTCGAGCGTGGCGTCGCCTGAAGCGGACGCATCGCGTCCGCGGGATCGGGCACCCTCGCCGCGGCGAACAACGCTCGGCGACGGCCGTCGTCGCCACGAGGTAGTTCGAGGCGAAGACCGCGGCGGCGTGATACAGCGGTCGAAGATCGTCGCGGAGCCGGAACGGTGCCGCGCCCAGCTCGGTCGCGACGACTCACCGAGGGCGAAGCCCTCGTCGTCGTCGGCCGTCACCGCGATCCGACATCCGGGGAGCGCGCGGATGGCTCCGTCGACGTCCGGGAAGGTCTGCAGCGGATGCGTCGCCAGGCGATGCGCCCCCCGGTCGCGGAGCGCGGGAGTGCACGCCGAGGCCGGTGCGCCCCCGACAGGTCGTCACCCAGCTTCCGGCGAGCAACGTCCCGGCCGCCGCGGCAGCTCGGCGACGACCGGTTCCAACGCGTCGTCGGGGACCCCGAGCAGGACGAGGTCGCCGAGCGCGGCCGTCTCTGCCGGGGGAAGGACCGGAACCCCGGCAACCATGTCGCGGCTCGCTCGGTCGTCGCTCCACGCCCCGAGACGGCGGCCACCTGGCGTCCGGCGCGCGTGAGCAGCACGGCGACGGCGGTGCCCATCTACGTCCCGCGCCCACCACGGCGACCTTCACGACGCCGACCCCGAGGGACCGAGGGACGGCGCGCGCTCCACAGAAGCGGTCCGGTGGGACGAGGCGCGCCGGCGGCAACGTGAGCGGGCGAAGTTCGCCCGCCCGGACGAACGAGAACTCGCCGTCCTGCAAGAGGATCAGGTCGCCGGCGGCCGGTGACCGTCGCCCGATCGTGGGCCGCGTCGGTCCGGTCGACGAGCTTCGGGCACCTGCAGACCGACCCCGGGCCCATCGTGATGCGGTAGACACCGCGAACGCCACGATAGAGGCCGAGGACGTAGGCATCTCCCGCGTCCCAGGACCAGGTGAGGAACTCGTCCACCAGCAGCGGCTGACGTGCCGCCCGCCGAAGCGCGGGACGGGACCGCTCGGTGTCGGGGAGCGGTAATAGAGCTGCAAGCCCTGTGGCGGCCTGCAGGTCTGGCCCGCGCCGGGTCGTGGAACCGGCGTGATCAGGAAGTCGCCGCGCGTGGACAGACTGACCAGCGAATGGTCGTCGATGAACCGTTCGGTGTAGCCGCCGCCGACGAAGACGATCGAGGCAGTCGTCGCTCGCGCGCGGCCACCACGTAGATGAACGTTCCATCTCGCGCGATCGTCAGCGGGAGCCTGCACATGGGCCCGTCGTACCGGTTCTGCAGACGTCCTGAACGACACGAGATGGCTGGTGATCACGACGTGCCGGAGACAGCCTTAGGCCTCGATCGCCGTAGCGCAGCGAGGTCACGTCCTGCCGCCGGAGGACCAGGTCACCAGATCGCCCGCCGCGACGGGGATCGGGCGGCCTTCCGGCGTCAGGAAGTGCAGGATGCTGGCGACCTGCCGGCGCCGTTCACTCGACGTCACCCCGACCCAGCCGGGGCTGACGCTGGAGGGCATCAACGAGGTTCGTCGGCTGCTCGACGTGGGGTCCGGGAGCGACCCGACCGGTCTGCAGATCCCACGTCCACAGCACCCACCCCTGCGGATCCTGCGCCGCGTAGATAAGGGTGCCGTCCAGCCCGCGATACCGCGCCGATGGACGTCGCCGGCGCGGCGGCCGGTGTGCGCGAGCTGATGAAGAGGAACGCGGCGGCCGCCACGGCGGCGACGACACCGGAGGCGATCCATATCCGCAGATCGAGATCGCGTCCCTCTCGGCGCTCGATCGCAGCGAGGAGAGGATCCGCCGCAGGCACGTCGCACGCGATCCCGGCGTTCGGGGTTCGGGTCGGCTTGGGAGCAGGGTGACGGATCCCCGGCGGCGCCGACGAGAACAGGCCGGCCCCGCACTCCGGACAGCTGCTCGACCGTGTCTCGCCCGTCCAGTCGCAGCGGAGACAGAGCTCGTCGCTCATGGGAGGACCAGCGGCGGGGCGTAGGTGCCGCGCCTCGCCGTCCACGGCGAGGTCGAGGATCCTCGTCCCATCCGCGAGGATGGGATCCGGGTCGAGCCCAACAGCGGCAACACCACGAACGAGCGCTTGGTCATCCGCGGGTGGGGATCGTGAGCGCTGGCTCGTTCACGATGAGGTTCGTCGTACAGCAGGACGTCGATGTCGATCGTCCGCGGGCCCCAGCGGATCTCGCGCTTCCGACCGAGCTCGGCCTCCACTCGATCGCACGCCGCCAAGACCTCGTGCGGTCCGGCTTGCGGTCTCTGTGCGGATCACGGCGTTCAGGTACGAAGGCTGGGCGGGCGGGCCGCCCACCGGGTCGGTCTCCCAGACCCGGGACGAGGCCACCGCACGCACGCCTTCGGCCGCGAGCAGGTCGACCGCCGATTGGAGCGAACGCAGGCGGTCACCGAGGTTCGCGCCCGAGACCCAGCGTCGCCACGCGCATCGCGTTCAGTGGTCCGGGAGCGTCACCGCCGCGGCGACGCCTGGATCCTCGAGGCGCGATGCCGCGCTCGGCTTGTGGACGACCACAGTGGCGCGGAGGACGCGATCGAACGTCAGGCACTCGCGAGCGATGGCATCGGCCATCGACTCGATCAGATCGAACGATCTCCTCGGCGACGACGCTTCGGACGCGTTCGGTGACGACGCGCGATAGTCGGCCGTCGCGTCGATCCGATCGTCGCCCACGTTGATCTCGAGGTCGAGGTCCACGACGAACGGCTGCGCCGCGTCCTTCTCCCCGGGCCGCGCCCCGTGACGACCTTCCACCTCGATGCCGGACAGGAACACCCGCGGAGCTCATGCACGCTTCGGTCCCACCTCCTGCTCGGAGGGATCGGGCACGGTCGACCCGTCGCCATCGTCCGCCTCCGGCAGGCGGGTCCGACCCATCCGGGCCGACGTTCGAGCTGGAGCGTCGTGATCCCGCCAGTGGTCGTGCGGCGCGCGGAGGTAGCGGGCGCGCAGGTACTCGAGGATCATCACGCCGATCGTGTCGAAGGCATCGTCGAGGAGCAGATGGCCCGACTCGGGGACGAACCCGAGGTCGAGGCGGGGATCGCCCGCGCTGAGGCGCTCGGCGATCCCCGGATCGACGATCGATCCTCGTCCCCGTGCGGCATGAACACGGGTTGCTCCCAGGCGGCCATCGCGTCCTCGAGGCCGGTGACGTCGTCACCGGCCCCGAGGACGCCGCGACCCCGCGTGTACGCGGCGGGCCGCGCCGCCACCGCTCGAGGTAGGCATCGGCCTCCGTGTCGGGGAGGGACTCGACGTGGGCGCGGAGGAGCGCCTCCTCCGCCGTCTCCGGGAGGGCCGGGGCTCCGGTGGGGCCGACGGACCCGAGCAGCACGACCGCGTCCACGTCCGTGCGCTCCGCCGAAGGCCAGCACCTGCGCGATGCGCCCGCCGGTCCCGTGCGCCGACCAGCGCAGGGCGCTCGACCCCGAGGTCGCGCAGGCGGCCGCGGATCGCGGCCCGCCTGCGCCCGCGACCCGTCCCCCTCGACACCGGTGAGATCCGCCGCCAGCACGCGGAACCGGGTCGCCAGCAACGGAGCGAGCTGCCGGAACGCGTGCCCGCCGAACGGGAACCCCGGCAGGAGCACGACGGGCTCCCCTCGCCGGTCATCTCGAACGGCAGCTCGTTCACGGCGCCGGCTCCCGGACGACCGCGTCCGGCGACGCTGAGGGCGCGGGACGGTCGCCTCGACGTCGTGCACGCGGACCAGGTCGGCTCCGTGTGCCGCCGCGAGGACGGCCACCGCGAGCGAGCCTTCGAGCCGAGCCGCCGGGTCCTCGACGCCAGTGAGCGTCCCCGGATGAAACCCTTCCGGGATGCGCCGACCATGACCGCCGCGCCTAGCATCCGGAGCGTCGGCACCGCGCGCAGCAGCGCGAGGTTGTGCGTCCACGGTCTTACCGAACCCGGATCCTGGGATCGATACAGGTTCGCCCTCGGGGATGCCGGCGAACACGGACGCTTCGATCCGTTCCCGGAGGAACTCGTTCACCTCGGCCACGACGTCGTCGTAGCGCGGTCGTCCTGCATCGTTTTCGGCTCTCCGAGCATGTGCATCAGCACGATCCCGGCGCCCGGTGCGCGCGACGATCTCGAGGGAGCTTCGCGTCGCCACCCGCCAGTGATGTCGTTGACGGCGCGGCGCCGGCGTCCAGCGCGGCCATCGCCACCCCGGCTTCGCGCGTATCGACGCTGATCAGGGTCCCGGGCCGGGCCTTGGCGAGCCCCTCGATCACCGGGACCACCCGCCGGAGCTCCCTCGTCGAAGTCCACCGGGTCCGAACCGGGCCGGGTCGACTCCCGCCCACGTCGACGAGGTCCGCGCCCTCGTCGACCAACCGCGCGCCGTGGGCCACCGCATCGGCAGCGGTCGCGAACATCGCGCCGTCGCTGAACGAGTCCGGCGTGACGTTCACGATGCCCACCACGAGGGTGCGTTCGCCGAGCGTGAACGTCTCGTCGCGGCACACCCGGACCCGAGCCCCATCCACCATGGGGCCGTGGTAGATGCGCGCCGCGGAACAGGTCTCGCTCAGGCAGCCTGCGCCGGCTCGATGCTCACCGCCGCATCCTGCACCACACCCATACAGGGTCTCGGAGCGAGTGAACCGTGTAGGCGGTACGCTCGGCCGGCCACGGAGGCACGATGACCTGCACGAACTGCGGCACCGAGAACAAGCCCGGGCGCAAGTTCTGCGCGAGCTGCGGCGTGGCTCTCGGTGTCGTGCCCGACGTGCGGCGCCGAGAACGATCCGACGGACCGTTCTGCGGCGAATGTGGACGCCCCCTCGCGCCCGGCGCCCCCGCTGACGAACGTGCGGCCCCGGTGGCGGAGCGACGGCTCGTGTCCATCCTCTTCATGGACCTCGTCGGGTTCACGGCCGCTTCGGAATCACGCGACGCGGAGGACGTTCGCGACCTGCTCTCGCGCTACTTCGACGTGGCTCGGACCGTGGTCGGGCGCTACGGCGGCACGATCGAGAAGTTCATCGGTGACGCCGTGATGGCGGTCTGGGGAACGCCGATCAGCCCGCGAGGACGACGCGGAGCGCGCGGTCGCGAACGGCGCTCGAGCTGGTCGCGGCGATCCCCGTCCTCGGGACGGAAGCCGGCGTGGACGGCCTCGCCGCCGCGCGCCGGCGTCGCGACGGGCGAAACTGCGGTCACGCTCGACGCCGAGGGGCAGGGCATGGTGGCGGGCGACCATCGTGAACACCGCGTCCCGCGTCCAGTCGGCCGCCCCGCCCGGAGGCGTCTTCGTGACCGAAGCGACACGGCATGCCGACCGACGCCGCGATCGCGTACGAAGAGTGCCGGCCCGCACGAGCTGAAGGGCAAGTCCGAACCGTTGACGCCCATCGCGCGCTGCGCGTCGTCGCGCTCCGAGGAGCAGGCCAGCTCCGGTCGGCGCGGATTGGAGTCACCGTTCGTCGGACGTGAACGGGAGCTCCGCCTGGTCAAGGAGCTCTTCCACGCCAGTGCGGATCAACGCGCGGACGCACCTGATGGCCGTGACGCGGCGTCGCCGGGATCGGCAAGTCCCGTCTCGCGGTGGGAGTTCTTCAAGTACATCGACGGTCTCGCGGACGACGCTACTGGCATCGCGGCCGCTGCCTCGCCTACGGCGAGGGCGTCACGTACTGGGCGCTCGCCGAGATGGTGCGAGGTCGCGCCGGGATCGCCGAGGAAGAGGTCCAGGCATCGGCTGCCGAGAAGCTGTCCGAGATGGTCGCGCGATTCGTCGGCGATGATGGAGGAGCGGCGCTGGATCGAGGGACGACTGGCCCAGTTGCATCGGCCTCGAGGATCGGGCACCGCATCGCGCGACGACCTGCGTTCGCTGCGTGGCGACGGTTCGTCGAACGCGATCGCCCAGCGCGGCCCGGTCGTGCTCGTCTTCGAGGACCTCCAGTGGGCCGGATCCAGAGCTCCTCGACTTCATCGAGCATCTGGCTGGATTGGAGCCGCGACCAGCCCATCTCGTCGCTGCCGGTCTGGCGCGTCCCGAGATCGTCGATCGCCGGACCGGCTGGGGAACGGCAGACGAGGGGTCACCTCGCTCTTCCTCGAACCTCTGGATGACGCAACGATGGAGGCGCTGCTGCGCGGGATGGTGCCTGGCCTACCTGGGGCCGTTGGGCGCGAGATCCGCGAACGCTCCGAAGGGATCCCGCTCTATGCCGTCGAGACCGTGCGGATGCTCCTGGATCGAGGACTGCTTCGCCGAGACGGGGACCGAGTTCGAACCGACGGGTCCGATCGAGGAACCTCGACGCCCGAAACGCTTCACACGCTGATCCAGGCACGTTTTGACGGTCTCGCGCCTGAGGACCGGGCGTTGCTGCAGGACGCCTCGGTCCTCGGCAAGACCTTCCGCCGGACACGCTCGCCGCGCTGACCGGCCGCGACGAGCACACGAGTCCGCGAAACGCTCGAGGGACTCGTCCGACGCGAGTTCCTCGCGGTCCAGACGGACGAGCGTTCGCCCGAGCGGGGACAGTTCGGGTTCCGCCAGTCCCGATGCAGCGGGCGGTCGCGTACGAGGCGCTCTCCCGGCGTGACCGCGAAGGCGAAGCACCTCGCGATCGCGCGGTTGCTCGAGGATTCGTGGGCCGGTGACGACGACGAGATCGTCGAGAGCTTGATCGCGTCCCATTACCTCGAGGCCTACCGGGCGGATCCCGACGCGGAAGACGCGCGAGGCCCTCCGGATCGAACGCCCGCGTGGCGCGCGCGGCGGGGATCGAGCGCGCGCCCTGGCTGCAGCCCGTCAGGCTCGCGGCTATTACCAACGCAGCGGAGTCGCGGACGAGCCGGCCGAGGAGGCCGGACTGCTCGAGCATGATCGGGATGACGCACCGCGACGACGGAGATCCCGCCGACGCCCTCCGCGCCTTCGAGCGTTCGCACGCGTTGTTCTCCGAACGAGGGGCTGCATCACGACGCCGCGCGGCCTCTCGGCACGGATGGGCGAGGCGCTCTGGCTCCTGGGGAGGCCGGACGAGGGCGCCGCTCGCATGGAGCAAGCCCTCGGTTCGCTCGGCGAGAGACGAGCAGGATCGGGATCTCGCGACGCTCGCAGCGCAGATGGGCTTGATCCTCTTCTTCCTCGGCCGGCTCGACGACGCGTGGGATCGGTTGGAGGTAGCGCTCCGCACGGCGGAGCGCGATGTGGCTCCCGGACGTCCTGTCCGGAAGCGCTCAACACGAAGGCGCTCGTTCTCCAGCGCGCGAGACCGGCCCGAAGAATCGCTGGCGCTGCTGACGCGCAGCCTGGAGCTCGCGCGCAGAAGGCGACGTCCCGCACTCCGCGCTCCGGGCGTGTTCCGCAACCTCTCGAACCACATGATGGAGCTCGAACGGTGGGACGACGCCGCGGCGTATCAGGAGGAAGGTGGGAAGCTCGCCGAGCGGGTGGGCTTCCGATCGTCGTGGCGGTTCCTGCAGCAACACGTGGGCTTCCGGCTCGCTGGCCCGCGGGCGGTGGGATGACTGCTCGCGCGACGATCGAAGTACTTTGCCGGCTCCCGAAGACGACCCCGCCGGTCCTGGCCGGGCGCGACGGGATTGGCATGGGCGGCGATGCAGATCTCGGCGCGCCGAGGCCGGCTCGAGGACGCGGACCGATACGCCGGCGATGTGGACGCGTTCCGAAACGGGACGTCCAGAGTCCGGCTGCAGCCGCGTCAGGCGACGCGGAGCGTCTGCTCGCCCGGCATCAGGTGGAGGCGGCTCTCGAACGCGGCCGGTTCGCCTTCGACTCGCGGAACGCGTTGAGCCTGCGACACGGCGCGGTGAAGGATGGGTTCCGGCCTGGCCTGCGAGGCCGCGCTGGCAACTCGGCGCTTCCGACACCCTGACCGAGCTCCACTCGCCGTCGTCGAGGCAGTCCCGCCGGGCTTGCTGGCGCCGTCGATGCGAGCGACCCGGGACCGGATGCGGAGCACATGGACGCGCATCGATGGCCGGACCGAGGACGCCGATCGGCGCTTCCGCTCCGCCGCCCAGATCTACGCTGAGCTTACGATGCCGTTCGAGCGCGCCGTCGTGTTGGCTCGAGCGGGTCGAACGGCTCGGCATCGCGTGGCGGGCGCCGAGGACGATCTGGTGGAGGCGTCGCAAACCTTCGAAGATCTCGGCGCGGCTCCCTGGCTGGAGCGGGCACGCGCGGCCACTGAGGCTCGGCTGACGCCGCTCAGCGCATCCGGATGCGATCCATCGCCTCCTGGCGGGTCCGGGCGTCGGTGCGGGAAGAGCCCGCGCACGGCGGGAGGTCACGGTGAGCGACCCCGGCTTCTTCACGCCCCGCATCGTCATGCAGAGGTGCTCGGCCTCGATCACGACGAAGACACCCGCGGGGACAGAGCGCCCGCTCGATCGCCTCCGGCGATCTCCGTCGTCAGTCGCTCCTGCACCTGCGGCTTCTTCGCGAGGGATGTCGACGACCCGAGCGACCTTCGACAAACCCGTGATCTGCTGCGACTTGTTCGGGATGTACGCGACGTGCGCCTTGCCGACGAAGGGAAGGAGGTGGTGCTCGCAGACCGAATACAGCGGGATGTCCCGGACCATGATCATCTCGTCGAAGTCGGCGCCCTCGACGACGGTCACGATGCTGGCGGCATCCACGTCGATCCCGGCGAAGATCTCTCTGGTACATGCGGGCGACCCGCGAGGGCGTCTCCGCGCAGACCTCGCGCGTCCAGGATCCTCGCCGATACCGTCGAGGACGAGCCGGACGCCCTGTTCTGATCGTCGCGTGATCGAAGCGCTCGCTGGTCATGCTCCGGATGCTAGCAAGCCCTCCGCCCCACGGCATCAAGCGAGGGTCGCCGTCGGCGTGCATGGCGCATTGATGGGGTGTCCGACCGACACGGCGGAGGCGGACGGAACGCCAGAGAGCAACGCGGCGAGGACGATCACGATCACGACCCCGATGACGACCTTCGCGAGGAAGACCAGGAGACGGAACTCGTCGTGCGTGTCCTCGTGTCGCGGCTCGGATGCGACGCGCCGCCTCGCGCCTTCGACCGGGTGGCCGGGCCGCGGGCCCGCGCACGGCGGTGTTGCCGGTCGGGCCGGGGGCGACGCGCGCGGCGCGTGGCCCGGCCACTGCCGCGCGCCGGAGGTCGTAATGAGCGCTGGCGATCGACGTGTCGACCAGGAGGTCGTAGGCCTCCGGTGAGCTCCGCGAACCGAGCTGCGGCGAGCGGGTCGGTCACGGTCGGCGTCGGGGTGGAACCGACGCGCGAGCATGCGATACGCGTGATGGATCTCGTCCGAGGTCGCGGACGGGACTCACGCCCAAGACGGCGTAGGCATCGAACGGCAGCCCCCTCGCGCCCGCGCTCACTCCGGCGAGTGTAGGTCGGCTCAGCGGATGCCGGTGTCCACCGTGAGGTCCACGGCGGGATCGGGGACCGGACCGCACGTCGATCGTGACCGGTTGGCCCGTCGGCGGGCCGCCGTCCGTCACCGCCACGACCTCGTAGCTCCCGGGTTCGAGCGTGAGCGTGTAAGTTGCCGGCATCCCGTCGGTCCGCGTCTCGGTCGGTGCCATGACCGGTGTCGTCGGTCGCACGCACGGTCCCGACCCACGGGGCAGGGGGACACGGGGAGCCCACGCGCTCGACGGGACAGGTCGGACCCGCGGTGACGGTGCCGAAGATCCCGGACGAGGTTCGCGGCCCTGGACGTCCTCGCCGCACGCGATGAGGGCGAGCAGGGAGGCCGGCTGCCGCGGATCCTGCGCATGTTCCTGGGACGCGCTCGACGCTCCTCCGGTTCCCCGGTCAGCCGCCGTACGCCGACGGGTTTGAGCGTGCCGATGTACGGCAGGTTCCGGTACTTCTCGAGAAGTCGAGCCCGTAGCCGACGACGAACTCGTTGGGGATGTCGAACCCGCAGTAGCGGAGGTCGAGCGTCGACCTGCTGGATGCCTTCCTTGCGCAGGAGCGCCGCGACCTCCAGCGTCGCGGGCTTGCGCCCGGCGAGGTTCTTCAGCAGGTACTTGAGCGTGAGGCCGGAGTCGACGATGTCCTCGACGACGAAGACGTCGCGGTCCTTCAGGTCGATGGTCGAGGTCCTTCGATGGATGCGCACGACGCCCGAGGTCTTCGTCGCCGGCACCGTAGGACGACACCGCCATGAAGTCGAACTCGAGCGGGAGCTGGATCGATGCCGCGAGAGGTCGGCCATCACGACGAACGCACCCTTGAGCACACCGACGAGCAGCGAGCTGCCGGCCCTCGTAGTCCCGCGTGATCTGCTCGCCCATCTCGGCGAGCTTGCCTGGATCTCGTCACTCTTCGGAGATCAGGACCTTCTCGATGTCGTCGGCGTAGGTGTCCACGCGAGGCGCGCGGAGTCTACCGTTCGACCTCGACGTGCGTGCGGTGCGCGCGCGCCTCGCTCCCGAGCGAAAGGTCGCGCGTCGGCGACCCGGCTGAGCCCGCCGCCAGGTCGAGCACGGCCGTCGATCGCCTCGCGGTCCCAGGCGAGGTCCGCCGCTGGCTAGCGCACGACGCGCGACCGCGGGAAGCCGAGCGCCGGCGGCGAGGTCGAGCAGCGGCTGCGGCTCGCATCGGCGAACGCCGTGGTCGGCCGGAGCGTCGACGATCTCCCGGCGCGGTTCGTCCGCGTGCTCGACGAGCAGCCGGTCGCGTCGCGACCGCAAGATGGTCGGCGGTGCGCGCGATCGTCGGCATCACGTCGCGCCCGGTCGACGCGAGCGAGTCGCGGGGATCGCCTCCTGCCGCGAGGCGTTGCGCAGCAGGTTCGGTGTCGGCGTTCGCCTCGCATCGACGCCGGGGTCGCAGGTGGAGCGTGCGAGCACGAACGCCTCGACCTCCGTGCGCGTCACGTCGAGCAGCGGCCGCACGAGGTTGCCCGCTGACCGGCGCGATCCCGCCCAGCCCGTCCAAGCCCCCAGCCCAGCACGAGGCCCATCAGGATCGTCTCCGCCTGATCGTCCAGCGTGTGCGCCGTCGGCCGTCCGCGTCGGCGCCGATCCGCGCGAGCCGACGCGCCCCGCCTCGCGCGCTCGCTCGACCGCGCCCACAGCTCGCACCGAATCCGAGCTCCCGGCCGTCGAGGCTCGACCGCCAGCATGGACAGGGCAGACCGCGTGCCGGCCGGCGAGCCGCGCGGACGTATGCGGCGTCGGTCGCCGAGTCGGGCCGCAGCCCGATGATCCATGATGGAACACCGCGAGCCGGATCCGGAAGAGTCGGCGCAACCGACCAACGATCTCGAGCGAGACACACGGAATCGGGGCCGCCGCTCACCCACACGAGCACCAGCTGGCCGGGCACGAACAGGTCGTGCGCTCGCACGGTCGTCGTGACGCGCTCGATCACCCGGCGACCGCCGGCGGTCTCGGCGCCGCCATCGGCGCTACCGCGTGACGCGGGCGATCCAGCGGTCCGGGTCGCCGATCTCGCCGGGCTGCGGAGATGCTCGCGTGCCTCCCACACCAGGTTGAAGCCGCTCATGCCGACCCGATCGACGACCTCGCGCACGAAGCGCTCGCCCGCGTCGTACTGCGCCACCTTCTCGATCGAAGCCGATCGCGCGCTGGAACCGCTGCTCCACGCCGCGACACGCCGGCGCCGCGCCGCAGAGCGTGCTCGAAGCCGCGGCAGGGTCGTCGACGTGCTCGTTCGCCACCTCGTTCATCACGATAGGAGGCGTGGCCCTTCCAGGAGCGACATCATCGCCTGGGTGCGTTCGAACAGATCGCGCGCTGCTCCGGGCGTGCAGCAGCCGCAGGCATCCCGCCGGGACCTCGGCGCGCCGTTCGCAGCCTCGCTCGGCCGCGCTGACGCAGTCGCATCCGATCAGCTCGTGCGATCGAGCGAGACGGTCTCGAGGTACTCGTCGACCATCGCCGCCGAGGTACGCCGCGCAGCCACGGCGCCGCCGAGAACTGCACGCGATGGGTGACCTCGTGCATCGCGACCCACAGCCGGAAGTCGCGGGACGGCAGCGCGAACGGCCGCTCCACCTCGATCAGGTTGGGGCCGACGAAGTAGATCAACCCGTCGTCGTCCGGCGGCAGGAACACGTCGAACTGCCCGAGGACCCGGCGCGAGACGTAGCCGAGCAGCGCGCCCGCCTGTGCGCCGACCGCCTTGCGCGCGATCGTCGGCCTGGTGGGACGTGCTCTCCAACAACCGCTCGCGCGAGCGGCTCCATCAGCCGCTGGAGCGCCGGCGACGTTCTGCCGGATCCAGTCGCCGCTGCCCATCACCCACGCACGGGACCGGAACCCCGCGACGCTCGAGGTCGGTGAACTCCGCGACGAGCGCCTCGGCCTCGCAGGACGTGCGCGGCGAGATCCTCCCGCATGCGGGCGCGCATCTTCCGGCGGCACGCATCGGTCCAGGCCCGGCGATCGCGCTTGCCGATCGCAGCGCGACGTCCCAGTCCGCGAGACGGGCGGCGTGGGACCCCATCGACCAGTCGACGTCTGGCCGCATGATCCACGCGAGCTGGGCGCCTAGCCCCTCGCCCGCAGCCTTCTTGCGGGCCGCGCATCATGGCGGCACGCTGAGCCTTGCCCTCGGCGATGCGCCGATCGGTCCCCTGCGGCGAGGAGCTCCTCGAGCGTCTTGTCGAACGGTCTCCTGGTCGAGCGACACCTCCGGACGATGCTCGTCGGCAGCCGGCGCGGGAGCCGAGGGCGCGGCGCGGCGGCTGCGCGGCGGCGGGTTCGGCTGCCGCGGCGGCGGGTTCGGCTCGCGGCGGCGTCGGCTGCGGCGGTCGGCTCGCGGCGGCGGGTTCCCGGTCGCGGGGCCGGTGCGGCTGCAGGAGCGGCAGCGGGGCGGGCGCGGTGCGCGGCAGCGGGCGCCGAGCTGCAGCTGGGCCGGGCGGCTGGCGCCGCCATAGCCGGTGCGGCCACCGCAGCGGCGACCGGAGGCGGCTGCACGACCATCGGCGCCGCCTGCGTCAGGTCCACCGATCCGGCGAGGCGGCTCCTTGCCCGGCAGGACGCGGTCGGCGTGGACGACGCGCGCCCTTCTTCATCCTTCGCGAACCGCGGCGCGTAGCGCATGTACGCGCGACCACGAGAGATGACGAGCAGCGAGCGCGAGCGATCCCGCTCAGCCACGCCGAGCCAGTAGATCCAGCCGCCCGTGTTCCGCTCCGGCGGACGGTCGTTGGACGCGATCGAGGGTCTGCGCGAAGCGCCGATGCTCGCGGTGCACGAGGACGGCGACGAGCGCACCCCGCGAGTACGCGCGACGATCCTCCGGGCGCGTCACCATCGGGCGGGATTCTCGCAACCCGGAGACCCGCCCGGCAACCGACGGAAGCGGCCCGAAGCGAGAGCCGGAGGGGGGATTCGAACCCCCGACCTACCACTTACGAGGCGGTTGCTCTACCCCTGAGCTACTCCGGCGGGTGCGAGCGAGTTTATCCGGACGGGGTGCAGGCACCACGGAGGAAACCGCGCGCCGGCCACCCTGGTCAGAGCCGGACTCGCGATCTCGGCATCATGCGCCGCATGGGAATCGAGCTCGCGGGACGGCGCCGTCAGTCGCGTCGATGGTCGGGACCGACCGACCGCAGACGGCCTCGAAGGCGGTCGGCTGGGCGGCCGCGTTCGCGGAGGCGTTACGGCGCCGAGCTGCACCTCGTCCAGGTCGCGATCCCCACGAGCCCGACCGACACCGAGTTCGGCGCGGCCGAGCGCGACCCGGGCGGCCGGCGGCCGCCGAGCGACCTGCAGCAGCGAGGCGCGAGCGGATCGCCGGCGGACCGCGGCCGCGCGCACGTGGCGATCGACGACGACCCCGCGATGGCGATCGTGCGATGCGGCCGAAGAGCGCCGAGATCGACGTGCTCGTCGTCGGGCAACGCCGGCATGGCCGGCCGCAAGGAGTTCCTGCTGGGCAACGTCCCGAACCGGATCAGCCACAACGCGCGCTGCACCGTGATCATCGTGAACACGACCGACGGCGTGCCGACCGCAGTGCCGGCGACCCGCGGAGCGTCAGCGCCGTCCGCGAGCGCCGTCGAGACGCAGACCCAGCCGCACCTGATGGCGCGCGGCAGCCACGATCGCCGACCGTCTTCGCCAAGCACGGGCTGAAGGAGCTGTTCGGTCGGCCCGACGAGGAGGGGGCCGTCGGGCGAGCAGCGCCAGGCCAAGCGGATGCGCGAGGCGCTCGAGGAGCTCGGCCCGACGTTCGCAAGCTCGGGCAGATCCTCTCGACCGCGGCCCGACCTGCTCCCGCCCGAGTTCATCGACGAGCTCGCGACAGCTCCAGGACAACGTCCCACCGCTGACGCGAGGAGCAGGTCGTCAAGCGTGATGGAGCAGGAGCTCGGCGTCCCGTGGGAGGACGTGTTCGAGCACATCGAGCCCGACGCCGCTCGCGCGCCGGGACGATCGCCGCAGGTCCACCGCGGCGACGCTCGCGAACGGCGACCAGGTCGTCGTCAAGGTGCAGCGGCCCGACGCGCAGCGAGCTGATCGAACAGGACCTCGCGCTCCTGGAGGTGTTCGCCGAGAAGGTCGGGCGACCGCCAGCAGCTCCAGGCAGGTGATCGACATGCCGGCGGTGTTCGAGCACCTGTCGACGTCGCTGCACCGCGAGCTCGACTTCCGGCAGGAGGCGCGCAACATGGAGCGGATCGCGGCGGCGCGATCGAACCGTTCGTCGCGCCTGCGCGTGCCGGTGCTGCTACGCCGACTACTCGACGTCGCGCCTGCTCGTGATGCGCGACGTGGGCGGACGGTCCGATCGGCTCGCGCCTGAGGGCCGATCCGCGCACGAGGCCGCGCGTCCAGCTCCTCGAGTCCTTCTACAAGCAGGTCATGGTCGACGGGTTCTTCCACGCCGACCCGCACCCCGGCAACCTGATGTGGCAGCCCGAGGAGGACCGGCTCTACTTCCTGACCTCGGGATGGCGGGCGAGGTCGGCGCCCGAGATGCGCGAGTCAGATGATGCTGCCTGCTGATGGCGTTCTGGCAGGAGGACGTCGGGTTCCTCACCGACGTCACGCTGATGCTGTCGGGCGCGATCGACCGCAGCGACCTCGACGTCGACGCGTTCCAGGGCGAGATCGGCGCCGCTCGATGGCGAAGTACCGGGGCGCGTCGCTCAAGGACATCCAGCTCGGACCGGTGCTGCAGGAGATGACCGAGATCTCGCTCCGGCACGGCGTGCCGCTGCCCGGCGTCGCTGACGCTGACCGCGAAGGCGCTGGCGCAGATGCAGCTGGCCGCGGCGCAGCTAGACCCCGAGCGTCGACCCGCTTCGACGTGGCCGGCCGGTTCCTGATGCGGAGCGTCCTCAAGGGGATGGGCGCCAAGACCGACCCGAAGGCGCTCTTCTATCAGACCCAGACGACTCAGGGTCCGGTTCATGCGGGTCGTGGAGGCGGTCGAGCGGTCGATCGGCGCCCGGCCGGGTCAGAAGCTCGAGGTCAACTTCCGCGCGACCACGCTGGAACAGACGATCCGCCGGGCGGGGCGTCGCTTGCCCTCGCGCTCACGGCCGGCGCGGCGATGATCCTGTGGGACCGCGCTGACCGCCGTCTCCGAGAAGGTGGCCGGATGGGTGCCCGTCGCGCTCGGGATCAGCGCCTTCCTGCTGACCCTCGGGCTGGTAGCGACCTCCTGCGCAAACGCGCAGCAGCATGAGCTCGTCTCACTCCAGCGATCCACTCTCGCCGCCCTTCGAGGTGACGGTGGTCGGCGGCAGCCGACCCTTCGCATCGCCGCGTCTGCTTCGACTGAACGGCATGACGATCCGCTCCAGCGATGAACGCGATGACCGCCATCGCGAGTCCCGACGAGCCATCGCTCGATCCGGCGGATGCCTGCGGGCTTCTGGTGTCGACCGAGCAACGCCATCACGTTGCCCTCGCTCGACGTTCCGCTGAGCGCGACGAAGACGCCATCCCCCCACACGATGGCAAGCGCCCCCCAGAGCGCACCCTCGGACCCCGGGTACGGACGGTGCTGCCTGGTACGTTGCGCGAAGACATTCGGCCGACGCGACGCCGTAGACGCATCGGAACCGGAACGCCGGTGAGCCAGCCACGATGCGCCACCCATGCGTCTGCGCCGACGCCAGCGCGCCTCATCGTGACCACGCCGATGCCCACAGCCGACGCCGGCGCCGGTCCACAGTGGTGCAACACGACATGCGGGTCGCCGGCGTGGACCCCGCCCGCTGGAGACCGGCCATCGGTCAGCGCGAAGGCCCCCAGAACGGCGCGCGCGCGCGCGCTTCGCGCATCGCGGGAAGCATCAGGAGGTCGGGCGCGATGCACGACGCCTCGGCGGCAGGATAGCGACGCCAGCCCTTCGAGCATGGCGAGCAGGACCAACGATCGGGGATCGCCGAGGATCACGTTACGTAGAGCGAGGAATACCCCAGTCGAGGGCGAGGAGGCTGCCGAACACGTCGCGAGCGCGGCGACACCAGCATCTGCAGCAGCGATCTCTCGTCGCGTCGCCACGACAGGATCAGGAGCGGGAAAGCAACGAAAGATCCCCGTCGCAACCCCGAGCGCACGGATGCCGTGAACCCGGTGATCATGGTCCTTCCTCCCGAGGTCCAACCGAAGAACAGACCGATCCATCTCGAAGAGCGCCACCCCGAAGACAAGCGCGAAGACGACCGCCGCGATGCTGAACCACGTGCGGCAGGCGCGACGTGGAGAGGTCATCCCGTGTAACGTCCACCGTCAGCTCCCCCTCCTCCGGTCGTTCACGTTCGGTCAGACCGGCACCTGTTGGCTGACATGGACTCGTCGACGTTCCCAGCTCCGGTCGGGCTTTGCGATCATCGCACGCGTCCCGCGACCGTCGTGCCCGCTCCCGGCTCTGCTCGACCTCGAACGTCCCCCCGACGTGCCGTGCAAGGTCGGTTGCCCTGCAGCCCGCTCCCGGATGCCACGCGTTTGGATCGAAACCGCAGCTGTCGTCCGGACGACGGCGAAGCGCAACGCCGATGCTTGAGCCGGAATGATCGTCGCGTTCGACGCCTGTGCGTACTTCGCGACGTTCTGAGGGCTTCGAGACACGAGAAGTACACGGCGGCTTCGACGTCTTGCGGCAACCGTCGACGCCGTCCGCGTCCACCTCGAACGGGGAACGGCGCCTTCCGCGCTTGTGTATGTCCAGCGCCGACCCGAGCCCCTTGTCGGCGAGCAGTGGCGGTGTATCCCGCGCATTGCGGGTCAGGTGGTATCGTCCAGCGCCGCTCCGCGTCCGGCCTCGATCTGACCGAGCATCTCCTCCGTCTTGGCGGTCGCGCGCTACGAACTGCCGGGCGAGGCGCGCCTTGACGGCAAGCGCGACCGAGCTGCTGCTGTGCGCCGTCGATGTTCCGCTCGAGCTTCCGAGACGTCGATAATATCCCAGCCGCGACGAGCCGGGCGGCGGATTCGCGGAGCCCAAGGTGACGTTCCGCAGCACGAGTCCAGCTTCGGTGAAGCGAGATCGGCCACCAGCCGTTCCTTGTCCGGCGTCATCGCATCGCCCGCTGGCAGCTCGACGGACGCGCCGAGCAGTTCGCCCGGTCAGACCGCGGCGGCGCGTAGGCGCCGTGCACATCGGCACCGCATCGCCGTCGACCGAGATCGCCCAACGGCCTGCGCCGTCGCATCGGATGGCCGGATGCGCTCGGCCGAAGCCCGACGAGCGCAGCCACACCTGCGCCACCTTCGTCTCCGGGCGCTCCTCGCCGAGCGATCTGCGCCATCCGGTGGCACTTTCATCGTCCTCGGTCGTACGCGCCACCGACCCGCGAGGAGAACTCCGTGACCTTCGTAGGGGTTCGCACGCTTGCCGTAGACGAAAGCCGGTCGGCGAACCGGCGCGCGTGATCCGACGGGCTGGAACGCGACCGCAAAAGCACGACTGCGCGATTCACTCCAGCGATCGTGGTGTCGTTGCTCCCTACCAACAGGCTCCCTGCCGCCACGAAGGCCGCGTAGACGACCCCGACGAACAGCAATACGTAACTGAACGAAGTACA
>ERZ1370068.6274-contig-5268_pt1 | contig 23720 bp, 34 predicted proteins | sample MGYA00561227_ERZ1370068 | MGnify/ENA primary metagenome ERZ1370068 (study PRJEB38410, sample SAMEA6850437) | metagenome | study: Metagenomic assessment of the ecological functions of the soil: analysis of the soil microbiota associated with the...
GACGATCCGCCCGTCACCGTGACCGTCAGGGTGTCTGAGCTTCGGCTTGAGCTTCAGCCAGGCGGGAGACCCGTATCCTACTGGCTGCGCAGTCCGGTCCCGCCGAACGACAAATTCACGAAGTGTGCCACTGAAGACGAACCCGTCAGCCACACCGTCCTCCACTCTACCAATCAAACCGCGTAGCCGGATTAGCGGCATGCTCAGTTCGTTTCCGTCCACAGAATACGGAACTCCGTGCAGAGCCGAGAGGAGTGTCGATGGAGACGATCCCTGGCAAGCTGCAGTCTGCAGGTGGTGTGAACGTGAACGTACCAATCACGATCACCCGCCGACGGATTGACCACGATGAAGGAGGCGACATAGGGGCCTGAAAGGTTACAGGTCGTCAGCGCTGAGGCTGATCCCGCTATAGAGCGCCACGGCAACACCTACGAACATCATCATTGCGAATCGCTTGAGCATGTGTGAAATGTGCTCCCCGTGGTACCGCGTTGTTCCCTTCATTAGCTCCGTTGACGAGGACAGATGGTATGAGTCGCATTGAGGGGCCGTATCGGTGCCATCTGTATCCCCCCGGGACCGGCCCCCGGGATGTCCAGGAAGAACTCTAGGCTCGACCCCGGAACCTGTCAACAAGAAATGAGAGTGCGGTGCAAGGTCAGTGCGGCTGTGGGTTTTGGTGATTCCCAGGTCGGCCAGCAGGAACGCGACGGACTTCGAGGTCATGGCCGAGCCGGCGGTCGGCGTGGTTCGTCAGCACCAAGGGCACGAAACAATCCGATCTGCCCGTGATCCAATCCACCACCTTGAGCTGGTGATCAACCCTCAGGACCGCCAGGGCGCTCGGCCTGACCATCCCACCGTCGCTCCTGCTGCGGGCGGATCAAGTGATCGAGTGACCCGCCCCGCGTGCGGCCAGGAGGAGCGCCAGGACCGCAAGAGGGTGCTCGGGACAGTCGGCCCCCCTCACCCTCCACCGAGAATGCACCAGCGGCCACGCCTGGCACATGCCGCTCGTCATCAAGCCAGAGACCCGGCCCGCGCCCTGCAATTGCCGACCGGGCGCCTGATGCCCTGATACCGCGCACCGGGGACGCCTGCTTTACATCGCGCTCGGCTTCCCTGGCCGATGATAAGCTATGGAAAATAGGAGTCACACATGAACAAGGTTCTCACCGCGTTCCTCGCCATCGGCACCCTCGCATTCACGCTCGTGGGGCGCCGCAACCTACCGCCGGTCAGACCTACGTGGAACTCGACGGGCGCGTGCAATGGATAGCCGGACAGAAGCTGATGCTGCTCCTCAACGGCGGCGGCGGTGTCGATGTCGATATCACCCGGGTCCCGCTCGATCAGTATCGGATGCTGACTCAGGGCGACCCAGTGGTGGTGGTCGGCACCGTGTCGCGGGACAACCGCAGGGTGTTTGCGTCGGCAGTCATGCGCGGGAATCGATCGGGAGATCAGTCGCCGTAGCGCTGCCTGCGCGGGTAGTCGCTACTTCCCGCCAGGGTCGCCTAGCGTCAGGCCGCAGAGACTGACCCCGCTCCCCACACCACGGGCACCTCTGAGGATTCCACAGCGGGCGGAGGCGCGGTAGAGTCCACGAATGGATACGCCTACCAGGGGGGTGGCAGCACTCCGGGGACCCGCTGTCGCACGAACCAGAAATCGGTCCCACACCCCTCGCACCGATGCTGCGACTTGATCATCCCCCACCGCCGACCACGTGGCCTGCGTGCACGATCTTCTCGCTCTGGCAGGCAGGACACTGGCGCTCGCGGGTCTCCGGCAGGACGGGATCAGGTGACGCCATGGGGGCGGGATCATCCGACATCATCTTGCGTCCGCCAGCGCCTAGGCGGGTAGTGGCCTTTGGTCTCACCCAGCCGCCCCGTTTTGGCGGCCCGCATTTTCAAACCGAGACACTACCCACCGACCCTCCGCGAGGTCATGGCAGAAGACCTTGGCCCACTACCGAAATTCGACCATAGGCGGCACACCCAACGTGAGGTACCCCCGAAGCTCACGTCACCGAGGAGGCGTCCTGTGCAAGTGCCAGCCGCTCAACACCTACCCACGCCGGTCGAAATAGGCGTCGATTGGAATGCGCTCGTCCCCCTTGCACATGGACCTTGGCACGCTGGCCCGGACCGACGCTCAGACCGCCCTTCGGAAAAGCACGAACAGCGTCCCGCATGTCGCGCAGCGGTGCGTCACCTTGATGAGCCTGCCAACGGCGAGGATGTCACCGACGGGCGCGGTCCGCTCGCTGTCGCAGGCGGGACACACCGTGTGCTCGCCGATCTCGGACCCTGGTTTCAGCAGCCTGGGCTCGGTCGGGGTCCGGATCGGTCCGGGCAGGATCACGGCAAAGGCCCAACGGCGCGCATCATGGCGCGCAGCATGTGCAACTGGCCGGCCAGACGGAGAACTCGCCCGTCGCCGGGTCAGAGCACGCATTCGACATGGCGCGAGGCCCTCGGTGACGAGCCGCGGCCCGTGCTTGAGGCAGGAAGTGTTAGGCGCGCCGCCCTCCGGGCGCCGCCGCCTGTCCCCTCATGTCCAGACGTGCGGGCCTCGTCAGCGGCTCAGCGGAACAGCCCGAACTCCTTGACGCACTCCCTTGATCGGGTGGGTCGCAGGGCACGTCCATGCATCTGCGGGCGGGACACCTGCCTTGAAGCTCGTGGGTGAGCCGTGTCGAGGGCTGCCCCGCAGAGCAATACGGATGGCGTGGGCGGGCCATGTGGTGAGCGCGTTGGCGTCCAGCGTTCCGAAACTATCCGCCTTGATCCCAGCAACCTCAAGGAGTAGGTCCTCCCGCAGGACGCACAATCTCGCGACGGCCGTTCCTACTGGATCGTCCGGCGGGAACCAATTCCGTAGTCGACCATGCGATACGCGTACCTGAGTCCAAGCACCTACGCGACGAGATGGCGAGGACCGACGCCGGACGACCGAGAGCCGAAGAAGTCACACAAGAAATCACGCATGGGGTAGAATTGGGGCTGTTGCCCGCCGTAAGCCCTTGAAAAGCCGGGGTAGCTCAGTGGTAGAGCAACTGATTCGTAATCAGTAGGTCGCGGGTTCAACTCCCGCCCCCGGCTCCAGAGTTTTCGCCAGTCAGTTCGGCAAGTTCCGAATCCCAGTCCATGGCGCGTCGTCGAGCTTGGTTCGGGTTTCTGGTTCGGGAATCGTCGGAACCGGCGCCGTCGGTGAACTCCAGGATCTGGTGGCTCCAGGATGTCGGCGAAGGTCTGGCCCTTTTCGGGACCCACTCATCGTAGAACCGGAGCGTGGTCGTCAGGTCCTTGTGGCCCAACTGCTCGCTGACCCACTTCGGGGTGCCCCGGCGGACAGCCGGAGCGCCGCAAGGTGTGACGCATGCTATGGGGGTGAAGCCGAACCCGGTCAGGCCAGCTGCGTTGAGGGTGGCCCGGTAATCGTCGGCCATCCGGCTGTAGTCGGCTGATGACGCCGCACGATCCCGCCGTCATCCGGAAGCTCCTCGCGCACCTCGGGATGGTCCGCTCAGGGCCGAGCCCCGGTCCCGCGCCACCGGATCCAACGCCGCCGCGTCCTGATCGATTCGGGACGCGGCGGCCGCCGTCGTGCCTCGGCCACGAGGCATTATTTCTGCTGAGCCGGGCGGTTCATTTGCCGCTGTTGTTGACAAGTGAAATGTCCGCTTGGTTTTGACAAGTGATCTGTCCGCTCAGGTGCGGGGGCCCGTCGGCAAGCGAGGGCCCTGACGTGGGCGCGTGAGCCGGGGAGGGGAGCGCGAGCGAGGCGGGGGCCGTCGGCGCGGCGCCTGGAGGCTGTGGGCGCGTGCGCGAGTCGGCCGACGAGGCGTGGACGCCACGAGGGGGCACCGGTGGCGTCGTAGCGGCCCAAGCATTGCGGGCCGCGCCAGACGGAGTGGGTGCCATCGAGGTGGCGGCGGACGGTCACGCGCAGGCGCGCGCAAGTGCGGCGGCCGGGCTGCTTGGCGAGTTGCAGACGGCACGCCCTCGAGGACGACGACATTGTCGAGGCCGACGGTGCGCTCTTCCTCATGGCACAGGATGAGAGCCAGGTCGACGGTGCCGAGCGCCACGAAGGCCGGGTCCGGGTCCGCGGGCGGGCAGGTGAACTGGGTGTCGTAGTCGGCGATGAAGTGTTCGCGCAGGTAGGCGTTGGCGGCCTCGACGGTGGTGATGCCCGCCACGCGGAGCTCGTTGATGAGCCGGCCTTGCAGGGTGCGATTGAGCCGCTCACCCCGGCCGCGGCCCTGGGGGAATAGCTGGGGATATGCTCAATGCCGAGGCGGGTGAGGGCGCGGCCGAGTTGCGTGGGGCGCGAGAGATCCACCTTGCCGCCGGCGGTGGGGGTGTAGAAGGCCCACCCGGCGCGGTCGGTATAGAGGGCGATCGGCAGGCCGTAGGTCTGGAAGACGGTCTGCAACGCGCTCATCACGGCGGCGGTGGTCTCGCCCGGCCAGAGCTGCGCATAGAGCAGCCGCTTGGTGGCGTCGTCGAGGACAGCGATGAGAGTCTGGCGCTCCGTCGGGCACAGCGCGAGCCAGGCATGGCGACTGCCGTCGAGGTGCAGGAGCTCGCCGAAGCACGGGCGCGGCTCGCGGCGGCGGCGATGGCGCCCCCGGGTGCGCCCCTTGCGGACGAGGCCGGCCTCGTACAGCGCGAGCTTGACGAAGGTGTAGGACAGGGTCACGCCGTGATCGCGCCGGGCAAGGTGGTAGAAGTGCCGCACGTTGAAGCCGGGGTGCCCGTCGCGCGGCCCGTAGCGTTCGCGATACAGGCGCAGGATGCGCTGGACCTCCGCGACGGGCGCTTTGCGGCGCGAGGGCTGGCCGCGGCGCCCATCGTGCAGGCCCAGCACGCCGTCGCGCTCATAGCGGGCGCGCCAGCGGCGCAGGCTGCGCGTATGGATGCCGAGAATGTCGGCGCCTTGCAACCACGTCAGGGTCCCGGCCAACACCCGACAGATGACCTCCTGGACTTTCATGGCCCGCTCCACAGCGACCGCGGCATAGAGCATGGGTGGCCCCCTTCCACCCATGGCCATACCGGGGCCGCCTCGAAAAGCGGACATTTCATTTGCTCTCGGGAGCGGACAGATCATGTGCTCCCTACAGCGGTTCATTTGCCGCTTGACGGCGGCGGTGCGCGCGCCTAGCATCCCGCTCACAGCCGGGCTGGCGCGGTCGGCGCGCCCGGAGGCTAATGTGCGCTGTGCCTGCGGCTCCAGCGGGGGCCAGCGTCTGATAATGGGCGCTTACGTCAGGTTCGCCAGGCCCACGGGCGGGGCGACCGCCGCCGGAGGGGGCTAATGTTGCCTACGCTCGGTAGCCGTCGCGGAACGCTGTGGCATCGGCTCCTGCGGCGTTCCGCGTCGGAGTCTGGCAGATTACGTCATGGGGACGGGGACCATGAGGGCAGCCGCTGCCGGAGGAGGCTAGTGTTGACTATCCTCCCGCGAGGAGGTCATTCTCAAGGGCGAGGTGCGGAGCGCTTTCAATCCGCCGGCTGGCTGTCGGTTTCATCCGCGATGTCCGCAGGCGCTGCCCGTCTGCGGGGAGATGGAGCCGGCGCTCCGCGAGCAGGCCGCCGGCCACCAGGTTGCCTGTCACCTGTACGGGTAAGGTCCGGGTTGCGCTCGATCAGAGCGACACGGGGGCCACGATGCGCCGACTGAGCCTTCTTCTCTTCTTCATCGCCGTCGTTACCGCACCGCTCACGGCCGCGGCCCAGTCACGCGTCGGCGTGCTGCTCTACGGCACGCCCGCGACCGATCCGAATTTCGCGTCCTTTCGGGCCGGGCTGGCCGACCTCGGCTACGTCGAAGGCCGGAACATCTTGCTCGAGATCCGCGGCGCGGAGGGCAAGCCTGAGCGGCTGCCCGACCTTGCCCGCGAGCTGGTCGGCCTGAAGCCCAATCTCATCTACGCCCTCGGCGGCGACGTGGCGCCGTCGATCAAATCGGCGACTTCCACGATCCCGATCGTCGTGTCGGTGAGTCTTGATCCGGTTCAGGCCGGGCTGGTCGGCGGCCTGGCGCGGCCGGGCGGCAACATCACCGGCGTGACGCTCGTCTCGTCCGACCTGGCCGCCAAGCGGCTGCAGTTCCTGAAGGAGACCGCGCCGGCCATTTCACGTGTCGCGGTTCTCTGGAATCCCGCGCACCCCGACTTCGAGTACAAGGAGACGCTGGTCGCCGGGCAGCGCCTGGGCGTTGCCGTTCAATCCTTGGAAGTCGGCAATGTCGGCGACTTCGACGCCGCTTTTCGGGCCGCCGCCGCGGCGCGGGCGGAGGCCATCATCGTCGCGTCGTCGCGCCAGATGCTGCTCAACCGGCAGCAGATCACCGACCTGGCGGCGAGGCATCGCATTCTTCTCGTGTCGGGCTGGGGCCCGTGGGCCGAGTCAGGCGCGCTGCTGAGCTACGGACCCGATCTCAACGCCATCATCCGCAGCTCGGCGATCCACGTGGACAAGATCCTGAAAGGCGCCAAGCCGGGCGAGCTGCCCTTCGAGCAGCCGACTAAGTTCGACCTGGTCATCAACCTCAGGACGGCCCGGGCGTTCGGACTGACGATCCCTCAATCGCTCGCGGCGCGCGCGGACAAGGTGATCGAATGAGCGCGGTCGCGCCCTAGCCGTCGGTCGGCTTCACCTCGACGCGCGCCTCGTAGGCTGCCGGGCCACCCGAAACGCCTTCGCGGCGGCGTCGGGGACCGCGCGTGAGCCGCTCGTCAGCGCGTTGATGCCCGCCCAGCCGTCGCGCATCCAGACGACTCCGGCCGGCACTCGGTCCGTCACCTGAGCGCGGGCGTCCATCGCGCCGCGGTCGTTGAAGATCCGGATGCCTTGGCCGTCGGCGATACGCCGGGCGGCCGCATCGGCGGGGCTGATCCAGAGTCGCGGCTCCGGGTCGGCCTTGGCGAGAGTGGGCAGCGCCTGCCCGTGGTCGTTGAACGCGTGAAAGTGCGTCAGCGGGCGCGCCTGACGGAACAGGAGCGGGTAGCGGTCGGCGCGCCCGGAGGCTGATGTGCGCTGTGCCTACGGCTCCAGCGGGGGACGGCGTGGGGGCTGGGGGCGTGATGGCGTGGGAACGGGGCGCGGGGAAGGGGCGCGAGGGCGCGAAAGGCGTTGATGTCGACTTACGCGCCGGCCCTGCCGGTGGGCGAACCCCCTTTGATCCCTCGATGCGGTCGGCTATGATTGCCGGGTATGCGCATCCCGCCTGACGATCCGCCGGCGCGCTCTGCGGCGATTGAGTTGCTAGAGCGGGCCGCACCCAATGAGCTTCGTGCTGCAATTCATTCCTTTGTTCTCGGCATTCGACTTGCGACCGATTCGGACAAGGCACGCAGGAGTGTGGCAGGACCGTCTCGCATCCGATCTAGCCAACGTGGATGTCGCGCGGCCTGAGTCGGTGACGAGTGCGCTCCAAGCTATCGAACTGCTCAAGACGGATTTTGTCGCGCTCGTGATTCGCCCCAAGAAGTACCGGCAACTTCTGTGGCTCTGGGTTTACACGATAGTTGTGGTAGTGGTGACTTATTCGCTGATAGGAGATGAGAGCATCCTCAGTTGGTGCGCACGCAACGCGCACCTTGGCCTTATCTCCAGCCTTTGCAACGACACGCAGGGCCATCTCGTCAGATATATCGCATTTCGTTATGCCGCGTTCGGAGTTTTGATAGGAGCCGCTCTTTTCGGCTCGCTCAGCAGCGCGCGAGCGGGTTTCGCCGATCCCGATGCTGCCGGCGGCATGCTGACGCGGCCCATTCTACGGGTGGTTCTTTCCCTCGCGATTGCCTACGTCGCCGCCATGCTTGTTGCCAGCGGTAAACTGAGCTTCAACATTTTGGGACCAGATGTCAGTCAAGATTGGTTGGTTCCCGAGACGAAGAAGGACCCAGGATTTCGTAATGCTGCCGCGCTCTTCGGGATTGGCATCTCGGCGGCCATAGCGGCCGGACATCTATTTGAATCGCCTCGTTGAGACGCTGCGCAAGTCGGCGACGTCGTTTCTCGGTGACTCCACACCTTGAGCTGTGCCTGCGGCTCCAGCGGGGGCGGCGTGCGGGGCTGGGGGCGTGATGGCCTGGGAACGGGGGCGCGGGGAAGGGGCGCGAGGGCGCGGAGGGCGTTGATGTCGACTACGCGCCAGCGCTCGTCGCGGATGCGCCAGGATCGCGGTCGCCCGCGTGCCCTCGGTGGGGTGTGAGCCCGGCCAGCAGATCGTCCAGCAGGATCATGCGCGGCCGGGCGCGCGAGGGCCATCGCCAGCTCGCGCAGCCTGCGGCGGCCGCCGGTGAGGCGCCGCGTGTTGGTGATCACCAGAGAGCGCGGAACTCTGGATAGGTGACACGAAGGCAGCCAGCCCCGGCTCGGTGCGCTTGCGGTCGGAGGGCGCGCTGAGGTAAAGCGGTCATGCCGAAGGCGCTGGTGGGTGAGGGCCCGGAGTCTTGCCACCCCGGGCCCTCGGGCCAAATCTCGCAGGGCGCGTGGATTCGGCGCGTCCTTGTCTTCCCATATTTGGCCGGGATTGTCCACCCCCACGTCGGGCCCGTGGGGCGCGTGGACTCGTTCCGGTTCGTCGTCTGCGACCGCGCAGACTGCCGTCAGGTCTTCTTCCTGTGCCGCCGGTGTGATCGGGGCGATCGCTACTGCTCGCGGATCTGTGCCCGGCAGGCGCGGCACGCCACGCTGCGGGCCGCGAGCCGGCGCTACCAGCAGAGCCGCCGCGGGCGCGGACAGCACGCCGCCCGGCAAGCCCGCTACCGCCGCCGTCGGGCTCCCCGCGAGAAAGTGACGCATCAGACTTCCCACGCCGCCCGGTCGTGCGGCATTGTCACGGCGCCCAGCGTCCGGACCGTCACGCGGACGGTGGCGCAGGAGGATTGCTGCCGATGTCTCGGATGATCCCCGACGTTCTGTGTCGTTGTGCTGTGCCCGCTGCGGGCGGCCCGGTCGCTTCGTCCGCCACACGACGTTGGCCCATCTCCGCCCGCGCGTGGGGGCGCGGCGCTGACGGCCGCCGATGATCTCGCTGCTCCAGCGCGCCGAGATCCGTCGCCTCTTCTACGCCGAGCACTGGCCCGTCGGTACCATCGCCGACGCCCTCGGTGTGCATCACGAGACCGTGAGTCGCGCGCTCAACCGCGCCCGCGGGATTCATCCCGGGCTGCAGATCCGCCCGAGCGAGCTGGATCCCTACAAGGCCTTCATCGCCACGACCCTCGAGCAGTATCCGCGCTTGCGCGCCACGCGCGTGCACGCCATGCTCCGCGAGCGCGGCTATCCGGGTTCGGCCGTCCAGGTCCGCCGCTACGTCCGGGCCGTCCGCCCCGCGGCGCGCGCCGAGGCGTTCTTCCGGCTCGACACCCTGGTCGGCGAGCAAGGCCAAGTGGACTGGGGGCACTTCGGCGCCATCCAGATTGGTGCCGCGCGGCGGGTCCTGTCCTGTTTCGTGCTCGTGCTCTCGTGGTCGCGCGCGGTCTACGCTCGCTTTGCCCTCGACCAGACGCTGGAGAGCTTTCTCCGCGGCCACGTGGAGGCCTTCGCCGCCCTGGGCGGCATCCCCGCGTCTTGCTCTATGACAACTTGAAAAGCGTCGTCCTCGAGCGATTCGGCGAGCACATCCGCTTCCACCCGCGCCTGCTCGAGCTTGCCGGCCACTACCACTTCGCCCCGCAGCCGTGCGCCGTCGCCCGCGGCAACGAGAAAGGCCGCGTCGAGCGGATGATCCAGTACCTCCGCCACGCGTTCTTCGCCGCGCGCCGCTTCACCACCGTCGACGACCTCAATGCCCAGCTCACCCAGTGGATCGCCGACACCGCGCATCAACGCGCCGTGCCCGGCGATCCGACCGGCCGCCACGTCGCGCGACGCCTTGGACGAGGAACGGCCGCGCTTGCTGCCATTGCCCGCGCATCCGTTTGCGTGCGACCTCGTCCGCACGATCCAGCTCCGGCAAGACTCCCTACCTGCGCTTCGACGGCAACGACTACTCGATCCCGCACACGCTGATTCGGCGGCCCCTCACCCTCGTCGCCTCGGAACATCAGGTGCGCATCCTGGACCGGATGACGGAGATCGCGTGCCACGCCCGCACGTACGACCGCGGCCAACGCATCGAGGCCGAGGCGCACCTGGCCGCGCTCACCGCCGCCAAGCATCGCGCGCACGAGCTGCGGGGCCGGGATCGCCTGCGCCAGGCGTGCCCGCATGCCCAGGCCTTCCTCGACGCCCTCGCCCGCCGCGGGGAGCGCCTGGCCCCCAGACGACGCCTCTTGCTCCGGCTCCTCGACGAGTACGACGCCGGCGCGCTCGATGCCGCGCTCGCCGATGCCCTGGCCCGCGATGCCCTCAGTGCGTGGGCCATCGCCCACCGCCTCGATCAGCGCGCCCGCGCCCGACGCACCCGCCTGCCGTCCCGCGGTTTCTGCCCACCGATCCCCGCGCCCGCGATCTGCGCGTCACCCCGCATCGCCTCGCCGACTACGATGGCCTGCTCACCGCCGCCCCGCACCGTCTGCAGAGGAGACGCCCGATGGCTCCGCTGGCTGACGCCCTCAAGCTCCTCGGCCTGCATCACACCGCCGAGCATCTCGACGACCTCGTCGCCCTCGCCACGAAGCGCCGCTGGAGTCCGATCCAGCTCCTCGAGCATCTCGCCGACGTCGAGCACCAGGAGCGCGCCCGCCGCAGTCTCGAGCGGCGCCTGCTCCGCAGCCGCCTCGGCCGCATCACCCCCATGGACACCTTCGACTGGGCCTGGCCCACGCGGATCGACCGCGCCGCCGTCGAGGCCGCGCTCCACCTCGACTTCCTCACCGCCGGCCGCAACTGCGTGCTCGTCGCCGCCCAGGGCCTCGGCAAAACGATGATCGCCCAGAACATCGCGCACCAAGCCGTCCTCGCGGGGCATCACGTCCTGTTTACGACTGCGGCTCAACTCCTCCTCGATCTCGGCAGCCAGGAGTCGGCCCGCGGCCTCGCCCGCCGCTTGAATGCCTACGGCCAGCGTGGACTCTTGGTGCTCGACGAGCTGGGCTATCTGTCCTACGACGCGCGCGCCGCCGACCTGCTCTTCCAGGTCGTCAGCCGGCGCTACGAACGCAACAGTCTCGTGCTCACGACCAACCTCGCGTTTTCCGACTGGCCGACCATCTTCCCCAACGCGGGCAGTGCCATCGCCCTCATCGACCGCCTCATCCACCACGCCGAGATCATCACCATCGAAGGCGAGAGCTATCGCCGGCGCGCTGCGGAGGCCACCCGCAAGGCCCCCGCGCCAAGCCGCCGACGTCGTGATCACCGTCGTCGGTCCAAATTCCCGCGCTTCTCGGAGTTCGGCAACACCGCGCGGGAACCGTCGCGTGCTCGTCCATCTCCACGGGGGCCAGCAGCTCGGCGGGCGTCACCGCCCGGCCGCTCGCTCCACAGCGCGGCCGCGGATCAGAGCGTACGGCGGGATGGTGGATGGCGGCAACTCCTAGCGATGGACTTTCATGCTGTAAGGCCTCGGGTCGGGCGGCGTAAAGTGGTTCTGGTTTGGTTCGAGGATATGGGCAGCCACCGCGACGCACGGGCAGGTGTGATCATCGCGGTTGCTCGCGGATACGCGGAGTTAGGTCAGGATGGCCGGCGTCAAGGACCTCCCAGACTGGCTTCGTAATCAGTAGGTCGCGGGTTCAACTCCCGCCCCCGGCTCCAGGAAAATCACCTACTTAGAAAGGACCGACCCACTCGTAGAAGGCTCTTGCGCTTTTTCTTGCGCTAGAATTCTTCTGGGCTGGGAGGCGATCGTGTGAGCACCACATCCGCACACCTTTTCAGACTAGGCCGCTATAGGTCCGGACTCGGAGGCGGCTACTTGTCGATCTGCGGGCGCCACGCTCTCGAGGTATTGCCCGCGGCGAGGGTGCGGGTTTCTTCGTGACAGAGATGTGGGTGAGATGCACATGGCCGGGGGGACAAAGGCCGAGTTCGGATCGGCGGGGGCGTGGGCAAAGAGTAGCGATTGGCGGCGAGCACGTGGTGAGCCGGCCACACGGAGTGCGCTCCACCACGTCGCTGGTCAGCTCCCCAGAGCAGGACGATGCGAGGCCACGAAGTCCTTATGGTCTTGGACATCGTTGGATACGGTTTCGGACAGCCTCAATACCAGATTTCCATCCGAAGCCCGTGCTCGCCCATGGGCGGCGTGCCCTCCGGAGTATCCAGAGGCGTGGGCGGGGGAGGACGACGAGCAGGCAGAACATTGGCCACCACGATGCCGAGCCAAAGAGCCGTCACGGGCGGAGTCATCCAATTCGCCTTGCGTGGAGGATGCCAGCGCGTGCCTTCCGCAGGGCTTCCGCGTGTTTGGACCACAGGCATGACCGCAGATGTCGCATCTGACCTCGGCCCGTCCACCCGGCCGGGTCCGGCCGGTGGCGACCACGTCCGCGACGAAGTCGGGGCCGATAAGGAAGGCACGGGTACACTTCGGGCACCGCAACGCGGCTGCTTGGCTATTCGTAGGCATCGGCAGGTGGCAGTCGCCTTCGTCACGCCATGACCGATGGCTGGTAGCCCTTGAGCTTGTCTCCCGAGGGCGTCGCGAGAGCCTCATGCGCGATGGCGGCGTGGGCCGCATGCTCGACATCGGCAGAGGGGCGGGCAGCCTTCTTACTCGTCTGAGTGGACTCACTCTCGGTAGGCGTGGCGCGCCTATCGGTCCAAGGGGATGACTTGGAGGCGCGCCGGGTCACCGGATCAATCTTTGCACCAGCGCGGACAGCCGAGCGCCGGCCGCCCTTACGTAATGGCCGACCGGCGTTCACCACCTTGCTCCCAGACGTTGAAGGCGGCATCCCAGACCGCGATCATCCCACCGCGCATCTTCCAGACTTCGAGCCCCCGTCCGCCATCTGCTTGCCCGTGTGACTGTCCGCCCAGGTGCCCTCCCACACGTTGGCGAGCAGGTTGCCTTCGACAGCCATTAGGGTCTTCGTCAACCGATAATTCTGTTGGCGCGCGAACCGTGCCGCGAAGAACCGCCTCAAGGCGTCTCGGCCACGTTGCTCCGGTTGCTCGGCAAATCGAAACACGCAGTCCTGCGTGAACCCGTTGACCAGCGCGTCGATGTCCCGGCGGTGAAACATGTCCTCGACGAGCCGCAGCAGGGCATTTCGCCTGCTCCTTCGTCCAAGCACTCTCGCCCTCCGGCCACATCGGTCTCCCAGACGCTATCGCCATCGTGACACTCCTTCCGGGATCACTCGCTCAGCCTGAGGCGGTCGCAACGCCGAGATCGCGAGCCACAGTTAGGCCGGCCGAGATCGCACCCCTTCTGTTTCGCGGTGTCGATAATGGCCTCGTACTGGTGGTTCCTGGTGACGTGCAGCGCTGACGCGGTGCGCGGTCCGCCGAGGTCTCGACGTGGACCGAAGCCCGTGCAACGAGAGGCAAGAACCGGCGGAGTCGAGCCCAGTCCGTCTTCTGTGCAGCGAGGTTCCGATGCGTATTTTGGATGCGCGCACCGCAGTGATGCACGGCGAAGTGCGCGGGAGCGGTTCGGCAAGACGGTGCCTTCGGCATCCTCCACCTCCTCCGAAGGCTCCGCGCCTTGAGTTGCCGCGGGCATCCGAGCCCTCTGGCAACCTCAACCCCGCCCCCGGGGCCACGCCCGCATCGCGGGGAGAACGTGGGCGCCACGCCCGTCGGCCCCGGCCATCGCGCGTGCGCCGGCCGCATCATGCTCCGCCGGTGGCGCGCAGTCCCCTTCGAGGCACTAGCCGTCCATACTCCGACCAAGTGCCGGATGGGAGACAGGTACAATTACCCGGCCTCTGACCCGGCCACTTGGCCTCAATCCCAACAACCACCATTTTACTTACCCGGACCTGGGTAGGATAGCTCTCCGGCCTTCTTCATCGCCTCGACCATCGTCTCAGGCCGCATCAGGACCGTCGTCTTTGTGGCTCGGAGGTGCCCTGGCGCGATGGCCGCGAGCAGCATCGCCGTCACGGTGGCTTCATCGGGGGCATCGATAATCACGAAGCCATCATAGTCGCCGAAGGAGTAATACAACGCATCCACCTTCGCCCCGGCCTGCTTGGCAAGATTCTGGAGTGCTGCCGTTCGATTCTCAGGGTTCTTCGTAAACTCCGCCCAGGCTTCTACGGTGTAAGCGAATTGCGCCATGTAGAGGGGCATGTTTCTCTCCCAGATTAAGCGATCACCCTCGCGCGGCTCTCGTCGAAACCGTCGCCCACCACACCCTCCATTGATCACTCTCCGATCTTCACCTCGATGGACTTGGGCTTGGCCCGCTCCGACTTCGGGAGGTGGACCTTGAGCACCCCGTCATTGAACTCGGCCGCCACCTTGTTGCCATCCGAGTCCTCCGGCAGCGTGAAGCTCCGGGCAAAACGGCCGTACGCCCGCTCCACGCGGTGATACTTTCGGCCCTTCTCTTCCTTCTCGAAGGTCCGCTCCCCGGTGATCGTGAGCACATCATCTTGGACCGTCACTTTGACGTCGTCCTTCTTGACCCCGGGCAGTTCGGCCTTGATGAGGTACTCCGTGTCATGTTCAACGATATCCACCAGCGGGGCCCACTCCGCGACGGTCAGGGCCTCTTCCTTGCCGCTGGGCGGGCGGATCGGGCCGCGCCCGAACAAGGCCGCGAGGCGGTGTTGCAGGTCGTCGAGCTCTCTAGCGTCCATCGTGCGTCCTCCCTTTGTCTTGGTTTGATGCGCATCCGCAGGCATCGGCCTTGGGATCGAAGTACCGTAATAGGACGGTCAAAGACGATGGGCATTCTATCCACCGTCGAAACTTGCTCCCCCATTAGTCGGCCTCACTATGTTTCGAGGACTTTCTTCACCTGACCGATCTTTTTCTGAACTGTGCCGGCCACCTTTTCAGCTTTGCCTTCGGCTTCTAAGTTGGGATTGTTTGTCAGTTTCCCAACCTTCTCCTTAACCGTACCCTTCACTTCGTGAATCTTGCCTGCCACCTTATCCTTCGTACTTGGCTTCATGATGTTCTCCTTTGTCGCGATAAACATTCTGAGCGTTCCTGTCTGGAGCAGCCGAGTAACTCCATGCGCCTCGGCTTCAGCGTTCGGTGGCCTCTCCTCCTTCCCCCTTGTTTCTCGGGCAGCGTGCACATCACCGCTCCGATGCGCGCTCAATCAACCGACTTGCCTACGAACAGGAACGCCGTCCCGCACGCCTCGCACCGGTGCCCCACCTTGATCAACCCGCTGGAGGCGATGATGTGGGCCGCGGGCTTGATCCGCTCGCTCTTGCAGTAGGGACAGCGGCGCTCGTGGATCTCCGGTAGCGCGGGCCCAGGCGACGGCATGGGGGCGGGCATCCTAGCCCCGGGGGACTCAGAGAGGCGCGTTCTGCCGGTCATCACATCGGCGGCCCGATTGGCGTCGAGGATCAAGCGATGCAGTGCGAGCCGCGCCGCGTCGAGGTTGGGTTTGTCGCCGCACAGCCAGCGCAGACACGCGCTGCCGTTGATGACGATGGCGGTGATCGGCTCGTTCAAATCATGGACCAAGGACGCCCCCAGCTGCTGCCGCACGGTGGTCAACTCCGCGACATGCGGGAATTCTGCGTCGCGCAGCGCCACCGTCCGCATCGTGTCCCAGAGGTAGAAGCATTGAACGTGCAACCGCACACCGCCCCTTCCGTGCTGATGCCCTCCATCACAAGGTGGGCCTTCGTGATGACCTCGTCGCAGGCGTTACAGGTGTCGCCATCGCTGGGACCACCCCAGACGCGCGGGATATTGTCGTGCGGCAGGCGACCATCGGCTAACTTGGCTTCGATCAGACGACGGAGGATGTCTTGATCCATGGACGGGGCCTCGCGGGGTCCGGGCAGTGCAGCGCGCCAGATTCACCGGGGTCTCGGCGCCAGCGGCGCCAACCCGAAAGGCCAAGTGCAGGCACGATGATTGTACGGTTGTCAACTCTGAGTTGCCTAGTGGACCAAGGTCTACCATGCCCTGCCTCCACCGGGCGAAGAGTCTCTGAGTCCGCCGCGGGGGCGCACGGCACCGATGCTGCCCGCGTTGCGATAAACACCCGGGGTGACTGCGATCATTCCCGCCCCGGCGTACGACCTCGCTCAGATAGTGGCGCGCGGTCGGATCGCAGTGCAGGTAGGACGCTGCCCGTCGGCCTCAGCACGCCCGCAGTTCCACGGATGCGTCTGGCAGAACGCGAGCATCACCGCCTCACGTGTGTGAAGGTATTGAGCTATCGCTTTCGCCGTCTGAGCCGGGGTCCCGCGTGGAGGCAGGATCGACCGCAGAGGCCGAGGAATGCCGCCCCTGCGACATCTGAGAGATCGGCGTTGCTTCTGAGGGCAGGATGCGAGGCCGCGTACTCGAACCACCACCCTCGGGGCCTTGCCCGCCAGCAGTTTCTTACAGCTCGTCGGCTCTCCCACTGGGTCTTGGAGGAGGTTACATGCAACACCTCCCTAGACACGGAATGACGGCGCGCGCTTGAGAGCTGTCCCGAGGGGGAGGCAGTGTCAAGTCCGATCTGGTCCGTACACTTCGCGCATCTTTGGCGACGTACAATGCCGCCATGCCCACCCCACGCAACGATGACGACCTAGCCCGCGCCAAGGCTGCCGTTGCCAAGCGGCCGAGTCCGGTTGGCCGACCTGACAAGGTGACGATGGCGGTCACGGTGGTCCTCCATCGTGGCATCGCCGAACAGCTCACCCTGCGCGCCATCCGCGAGGGCAAGAATATCAAGCTGGTGCTTCAGGAAATGATTGAGGCAGGGCTACGAGCCACAGCGCCAGCCCGTGGAGACGGATCGGCGTCACGCCCTCACTGGCGAGAGCGTCTGTCCGAGTGAGAGCGACAAGGACCAGCGAGCAACGGCCAAGCACACGACTATCAGCGCGTTCCCCGATCCTCACGTCGAATGGCTCGCCACGAGGCACGCGCACGGCCTGCCGGATCTCTACGTCGGCTCCGGGTGTGCATATAGCGAAAGTTCAGTATCACAGCCTTGCCCCAATCGCCCCAGGTAGTGTTCGCTTGATCCACCCGTCACCGTGACGGCCAGGGTGAGCTTCGGCTTGAGCTTGAGCCATGCAGGCGAGCGCACACCGGGCGGTAGATGGACTCCCGATCCTTGAGGACGATACCCTCGCCGCCCATGCCGACCCAGGTGCCCCACAAGCCGGGCGCATCGTCGGTGTACGGGACCAGGCCCACCCCGGCCAGATCGTCACCCTCTAAGCGATCCTCCAGGCGCTTCCTGCGGGCCGCCCAGGCTCCCGCATCACGTCCTGCCCATCTCAGCCTGAGCTACATCAAACAGGATCACCGTGATCGCCCCACCGACCCGGGCTCGGCGATGTAGCGCGGGTCCGCGAGCTTGCGCGGGTCCTCCAGGCGGGTGGCGAGCATCGGGGGATGAAAGGCATTGCAGAAGGCCATTGTACCAGCTGGACAAATGCGTCATACGACGACGGAGTAAGGGCACATTGGTGTTGACAGCGGCGGTGGACTGCTCGATCTTCGTCTGGCCATTCTGAGCGTCGGTTCCCGATCTTCCACGAGGGAGGCGGCCCATGATTAAGCTGCTCGCGGTGATCGCGCTGCTTGTTGTGCTCCCCTGCCGGTGGTTGGAGGCGGCCATCCCCTTCACATGCCTGCCAGACCCACCGTCGGCCGTACCCGTCCAGCCGGTGTTCACATTGGACACGGTCGCCTTCGACGGCGGCAAGACCCACCTGGACATCTGGCGGCAGCCGTGCCTCGGTGACACTGGCTCGGTCGTGCTGGTCCGAGTGACACCGACTAACCCAGCGACATCCATCTGCTGGACTGATTTCACGATCACCCAGGACAACAGAAACTACCACCCTGTGTTCCTGGACGTAAGCTCAAACAGCTTCTCTCTCTCTGCGAACTCCTTCACGTCCCAGTGACAACGATATTGACAGCCTTATCGACGGGCGAGCCTCGGATGCCATTCAACGACTTGAAGGTGTTCACGTTGTTCTACCTCGCCGGAGTCCACTCCCAGTACGTGACTATCCACGGCTCTTTGGCCTGTCACCCTCTTTGCCGCCCCAGGTCAGCATCCACACCCTCGGCTGCATCACGTGCGCACCCGGGGACGTGCTCGGCTTCGAGGTCCACATCGCGAACGAGGGGTGCGCCCATACGCGTGGAGTTGAAGACGGGCGCGAGACTCCCTGATGGCTCGCTCGTGACCATTCTCGGGCGCCACGAAGAGGAGATGATTGACACCGGCGGGACCGTAATTCCGCTCTTCAACGGATTCGTGCTCCCGTCGGGAATTCTGCGGGCACCTATACGATCGAGGTGGCGCTCCTCGAGCCCGAGCTGAGGCGAAACGCTCAGCAGGCAGAGCGTGACGCTCACTCTGGAACCATGACCGGGTCACCTTTATTCGACACAGTACACTTGTTCAGAAGCGCCCGGCTGCGTGACCATGGTGGGCATGGAACTGCCCCGCATGCGGCGAGGAGGAGCGCCAGGACCGCAAGACCGTACTCGGAAGGCTCGTCCGCTCACCCTCCACCGAGAATGCCTCAGCGGCCACGCATGGCACATGCCGCTTGTCATTCAGCCGGGTACGCGGACTGCTCCATGCGATTGCGAAGCGGCGGCCTGATGCATTCCGGAGACCAATCGTCGCTGACACCTGTTCTTGGAAGCCGAGCGCGATGTAATTGGGCTCGATGTGCCTCCGCCAGCGATGCTCTCAGGACTTTGAGCCGCGCCGTGCAACCTATTGCGCCGCTCCAGAATACTCGACGACCTCCGCCATCATCGCCGCGAACTGCGCGAAGCTGATCGGCTTGTGCAGGAAGCGCAGTCCCGCCTGCCCGGCTCGCCGCTCGTCCTGCGGCGTAGCGGACCCGCTGATCATCACGATGGGCGTCGTGCAGCTTCGCGCCCGTATCGCCTCGGCAACCTGGAGGCCCGTCAATCCCGGCATGAGGAAGTCCGTGACCACGGCTCGGTGGACGAGCGGGTCAAAGCGCGCCAGGCCCTCTTGCCCGTCAGCCGCTACGTCGGCCTCATGTCCCAACAGCTCGACGAACTGCGCGAAGATGTCGCGGATCTGTGGCTCATCATCGATGATAAGCACCTTCATTGTTGAAGTAGCCCTTTCACTGGGTTGCAGTCGAGTCACCCCGTCGGATATGGTCGCGTAAAGGAGCAAGCACGGTGCCACGAGGTTTCGACGAACCTTTCCGGTGCCTTACCAGATGGTTTGCTCTCAGCAGCAACGAAAATCGTAGCGGCTCCTACGATACGGAGAGAAGCACCTCGGAGCCGGCGCGGGGCGCTGAGCCGTCAGTCGCCCGGCTATCCCCTGGGGCTCCGGCGCTTGTCGGTGACGCTCTTGGCGATCTCTTCCGAGGATGAGGGCAGACGACGAGATTTGAGCGGCAGGACTTCGGGGGCTGACAGAAGGCGAGGATTGTACCGTCAGCCCTGTCCCTCGGCGTTCCTCAGCAGCAATGTGCGCCCGTCGCCAGCACGCCGCGTGGTACACGATGCCTCCGGGCTGTCACCACGCCCAGGATGATCCGCTCCCCGCACCACGGGCACCACATGGCGTGAGGATTCCACAGCGGGCCGGGCGCGGTAGAGTCCACGGGTGGATACACCCAAAGGACGGAAAGAGGAGGTCCCATCATGGAGCTGGAGAGGGAAGTATCTGGCGATCTGGCTGCAAGACGCGGGCGCAAGGCTGTTCCTGGGCCTCCCACCAAAGTCAACGATAGACAGCCGCTGGGTCGTCTGGGGGATGGCCGCCGAGGGCGGAGAATCTATGCATGGCGTCTGGGTTGAGATTGATGCCATTCAAGAGCGCGACCCGGAGGCTAAGGTGGTCAAGGAGTGGACGGTCCAGCCGCCGATCATCCTTGTCCGGTGGGATTGGATTATCTCGGTGCAGATCGCGGGCCGGGAGGTAAAGGACGCGGCGCAGTTCGGGTTCCGGCCAGCCTAAGCTCAGCTTTCAAAACCACCCACTACCCGCCGCCGCCAGCACCATACGTGATACACGACGCCGCCCGGCGTCACGGACCCGAGCTTGACCCGCCGCTTAGTCCACCCTCATCCCAGGGGGTGGCGGCATCCCGGGACCCGCTTTCGCACGAACCAGAACACGGTCCCACACGCCTCGCACTGATGCTGCGACCTGATCATCCCCCGCCGCCAATGACGTGGCCGGCGTGCACGACCCGTGTTGAACTTGGCTGAGCGCGGCGGTCCCGCATCATAGCTTGCGCGCCTGCGACACGTCGATCGTGCTCGCAGCGGCCGTCTGGGGAATACCGACATAGCGACCCCCTCCTCAAGATCGCTCCTGAGCCTTCCTTGCCCTTCGCGGAGAAGGCGACGAGGCCTGGAATGGCATCGCGACTCACGCTGCGGCCTCGGAGGGCGCCGTCTTCCGCAACGCCGTCGTCAGCGTGTCGAGCTCGCCATGGCCCTTGATCCGGCGGAAGCGTGTCGCCGCGCGCCCGAGCGCCAGCCCGACCCAGCGCCGAATCATCCGGCCATCGCGCCAGCGCTTGACGTTGCGCGTGACGTGGCGCACCGTCCCGATCAGGTTCTCGATGCAGTTGGTCGTGGCGAAGAAGCGCTGCAACCGTGTCGGCAGGGCCAGGGTCAGCACCGTCAGCGTTTCTTCCAGGCCCTCCCGCAGACTGGCCGCCGCGTCCACGTGGCCGTTGCTCTCGAGCCAGTTCCCGAGGGCCTTGAGCTGGCGCCGCGCGGCGTCCGCACTGGCGGCCCGATAGGCGCGCCGCAGGGTCGCGCGCACGTGGGCCTGCCGGGCCTTCGGCAGCAGCGCCTGCAGGTTGCGCGCTTTGTGGATTTGACAGCGCTGGATCACCGCCGCCGTCCCGAGCACGTCCTGCACGGCTTTGCGCAGTCCCTTGCCCCCATCGATCACACACAGCACCCGCTCGGTGATCACCAACCCGCGCCCCAGCAGATCCTGCAGCAGCTCGGTGCACAGGACGGCGTTCTCCGTCGACCCCAGCCGCAGCCCCAGCGGGCGCTTGTCGCCCTCGCGCGTGAGGCCCAGCACCACAATCACCGTCTGGCCGGCGACCACGACGCCGTCCAAGAACAACGCCAGCACCTCGACCCCGTCCAGGCGTTGCTCCAGCTGGGCGGCCAACGTGCTCGTCAGGCGCCGGCCGAGCGTCCGGCTCACCGCGCTCTTGCTCGTCCCCCGACTCGGCGTCGCCGGCGGCCCCGCCTCCAGGCTGCCCGCATAGCCGCGGGTGGACACGCCCAGCAGGATCTGCTCGAGCACCCGCGCCGTCAGCGGATCCCGCGCCCGCCATGCCGCCACCGCCGGCAAGACCGCCTCCTGCCCGTCGCAGCTGCGCACCCGCGGGCGGGCCACCTGGATCCGCCGGCCGCCGAACGTCAACTCCGTGGCCGTGCGCCCCCAGTGATGATGCGTGCGTTCCCGCTGGTGCCGGCCCTTGGGACCCGCCAGCGCTTCCGCCTCCGCCGTGAATACCGCCTGCAGCGCGTCGATGCCCACCGTGTGCACCCACTCCAGCAGATGCGTGCGCGTCGCCGTCATCCCAGCGATCAGCGGCGTCAGCGCCTGGGCGAGCGCCCCGCCTGCTCCCATTTCCCGCTTGCGTTGCCTCTGTGTTGCCTGTTCTCTTCGTCATGGCGGCTCCTTGGTCCGGCCCGACGGACCGGTTGGTCTTGGCAGACCCGATTCTCAGGCCTACCAGGAGCCGCCGCTACTCAGTCCCCAAATTCAACAGCGATCGGGAGCGACCCGCTCGCTCTGGCAGGCAGGACAGCGGCGCTCGTGGGTTTCCGGCAGCACGGGCTCTGGCGATGTCATGGGTGCCTCGGTGGAATGCTCAGATGCGACACGCCAGCCGCACCGCCAGCCCTCCTGGCGTGAGTGGTTGGCGCTGGCTATGGGGAAGGCCCTACTTGGCCGCAGGTATCTTCCGAAGGGCTGAGGAATCGTGGACCGTCGTGTATCCTTCGTAGCCGCGTCGGTGCTGCCAGAGCACCCGAATCCGTGTACCGCCGTCACGAACACCCGTTACGCGACCGACGGTGTCCTCCATCGAAGCCAGTAGGTCCACGAGATCGTTGACGTGAAGTTTATCCATCGCGACGTCGCCATTGGGCCAAGGGGCCTAGACAGCGGCGTGGAAGCTCGCTCCAAGCACCGGGGGTCCCAGCTGGGAGATAAACCGAGTGTGGCAGCGCGACTGTAACACGAGCTAAACTCGTGCGGTCGGTAAAACTGAGACACTACTAGGTAGTGCCCTAATCTGATTTGCGTCGCCGCTTGTCGTATGGGGCAAATTTCCTCCGAGCTTCCAGCCTGACCGTCTCCAAGTCCCTGATAAGTAAACTGATCCACTCGTCAAGTTCTCCGATAGTTATGCAGTCCGGCGTGATGAGCGGAAGGTCCTTGGCGTTGTACTCGGTGTTCAGGTAGGACTTCACGTAGATGTTGGCAATTGGTGTTCTGGGGAGCTGATCGGTGCGTTTCGGGGTCGGAAGAACAGGCCGAACTTGTCGGCGCTCATTGCTGGCCCTCCTCGGATAACACCCGGTCTTCGGGAACCTGATCCGTCACCCCCGCAGCCATAGCCCGGAGTCACGCGGAGGTTCCAGTGAATCCGCACGAAGTTGTACAGGCAAAGTGTAGCGCCAGAACCGCCTTGAGACCCCACTCGCGGCGGGCACGACGACAACCACCTCGACCAGCTCAAGCGCGCTAGACGGGAAGGTCTGAACCTGGGGACAGGGCAGGGCAACGAGCCTTGAGCGGCACGACTTCGGCGGGGGCTGACGGGCGGCGCGGCATAGGGCATTGTACCGTCAGCCCTGTTTCGCCGCCGTGCGCAGCATCTCTGCCCGCCGTCGCCAGCACGCCGCGTGGTACACGATGCCTCCGGGTGTCACCACGCCCAAGATGATCCGCTCGCCGCACTACGGGCACCACATGGCGTGAGGATTCCATAGCGGCTCGCGCTCGGGTAGAGTCCACGAATGGATACGCCTACCAGGGGGTGGCAGCACTCCGGGGACCCGCTGTCGCACGAACCAGAAATCGGTCCCACACCCCTCGCACCGGTGCTGCGACTTGATCATCCCCCGCCGCCGACCACGTGGCCTGCGTGCACGATCTTCTCGCTCTGGCAGGCAGGACACTGGCGCTCGCCGGTCTCCGGCAGGACGGGATCAGGCGACGCCATGGGGCGGGATCATCCGAGATCATCTTGCGTCCGCCAGCGCCTAGGCGGGTAGTGGCCTTTGGTCTACCCGGCCGCCCCCGTTTGGCGGCCCACATTTTTCAAACTGAGACAGTACACAGCGACCGTCCGTGAGGTCATTTGCAGTAGACCTTGGTCCACTACCGAAATTCGACCATGGGCGGCACACTCAACGTGAGGTATCCCCGAAGCTCACGTCACCGAGGAGGCGTCCTATGCAAGTGCCAGTGTGGATCAAGCCAGCGGTCTGGGGCGCCGTCGTCGGCGCGGTAGGGATCATGATCGTCGGATTCTCCTGGATGGGGTGGACGCTCGGCGGAACCACCACGAGATTGGTAGCGGAAGGTAGTGAATCGGCCGTGATCGCCGCGCTCACTCCAGCAATACGTAACCGAACGAAGTACAA
>ERZ1370068.10364-contig-9070_pt1 | contig 23704 bp, 27 predicted proteins | sample MGYA00561227_ERZ1370068 | MGnify/ENA primary metagenome ERZ1370068 (study PRJEB38410, sample SAMEA6850437) | metagenome | study: Metagenomic assessment of the ecological functions of the soil: analysis of the soil microbiota associated with the...
TCTGGGCATCGTCTGCGCTCCCGTGCGGGATTCTCGAAGCGCGTTGCGGCGGGCTAGAGCGACTTGACCAGGACCTTCGAGCTTCGCTGGTAGTTGTAAAGGTCCTTCTTCTCCTTGGGCAGGGGCTCGTCGACCGCGGACTCGGCGAACCCGCGCTCGATGAACCAGTGGGTCGCTCGCGTCGTCAGCACGAAGAGCCGCTTCAGCTTGAGGGCGCGCGCCTGCGTCTCGATCGGCTGCACGAGGCGCTCGCCGCAAGCCGGCGTCGCGGTAGTCGGGCCGCACCACGAGGCACGCAAGCTCGCCCGCACTGTCGCTCGCGAAAGGATAGAGCGCGCGCGCAGCCGACGATGACGCCGTCGTGCTCGATCACCGAGAACCTGGTGATCTCGCGCTCGAGCAGCTCGCGCCCGCGGCGCACCAGCGTTCCGTCCTCCTCGAGCGGCTCGATCAACTTCAGGATGCCGCCAGCGTCGTCGATCGCCGCCGCGCGCAGCTTTACCACCTTGTCGGCGGTGATCATCGTGCCGGATCCGTCGTGGGTGAAACAGCTCGACCAGCAGGGCACCAGGTACCTTCCGGCTGATGACGTGGGCGCGCAGCACGCCGCGGCGCACCGCCTCGACCGCGTGGGTGAGGTAGAGCCGCGTGTCGTCGGTCAGCCGGTTGCTGCGGGCGAGAAGATCTGCGGCCTCATTCGCGGTCAGCTCAGGCAGGAGCTCGCCCTCCTTGTCCTCGACCGGCGCGTCCGAGAGGAAGACGAGCTCTCGGCGTGCAGCGACGAAGCGACGGCGACCGCGACGTCCTCCATCGCGAGATTGAACACTTCTCCGGTAGGCGAATATCCGACGGGAGATACGGATCGCGATGTTCCCTGCGTCCAGGCAGCCGGAGATCGCCTGCGAGTCCACTTTGCGGACCGACCCGGTGTACTGGAAATCGATGCCGTCGTACACGCCCATGGGCTGGGCGGTGATGAAATTGCCTGAGACCGTGTTGATCGCCGCTCCGGCCATCGGAGAATTCGGCAGGCCGAGCGACAGCAGCGCATCGATCTCCACGCGCAGCACGCCGACCGCCTCCTTCACGCACTCAGCGCAACCGGATCGGTGATGCGCAATCCCTTCGCGTAGCTCGACTGCGCATTGCGGCGCTTCAGCTGGGCCTCGATCTGCGGGCGCGATCCGTGCACCAGCATCGATGCGAATCCCGGCGCTGTGCAACAGGTTGATGTCGTGCGCAAGCTCGACGAACCTGCGCTCTTCGAACATTTCTCCGCCGAACGCGAGCACGAAGGTCTTGCCGCGGAACGCGTGGAAATAGGGCGCGACGGAGCGAAACCAGCTCACGAACTCATTTCGCGATTGAGGGCTGGAGCGCTTCGACATGGGCTCGGGTCTCTCGATGAAAGTCGATTCTAGCCTGTGCCTGAGCTAGCAATCGCCCCATTGGGATTGCATCGCAGCGATCGCGGCGAGCGGAGCCGTTTCGGTACGCAACACGCGCGGTCCGAACTGAACCGGGACGAAGCCGGCCCGTTCTGCTCGTGCGCTCTTGCGTAGTCAGCCCTCCTCCGGGCCGACCAGGAGAGTGACCTTCCGGGCCTGGGGATCTGCTTCAGGCGTGTGGTCTCGCATCGGGGGCAAGAAGGAGCTTGAGCTCGTCTCCGCCCGTCCCGTCGAGAAAAACCTCTGATGTCCGCAATCCCGGCGACCTCGGGTACGCGGTTGCGCCCGCACTGCTCACAGGCGGCGATGACCACACTGTCGCCAATGGCAACGCGCTTTTCCGCTCGTTCGCCGGAAAGCTTGACTACGGCGCGGGCGCTGACAATCGGAATGATCTTCGAAACGCCGAGCTCCGTTGACTTTTGCAGGGTCGTGTCCATGCGGTCGCCGCTCGATACGCATTGAGCGAGCGCGATCGAGGGGGGACTCGCGCTCCGCGGAGTGCTTCGGACACCACTCGGGCGAGCGCATCTCTCCCGGAAACTCGCGTCAGCTCGGCCGAGAATTCACCGCCGCGGCCGTTGAACAGGGTGACCGTATCGCCCCGGCGCAGACGCAGGACCGCAAGGTGGTGGACGGCGCGGTCGGGCAATCGGATCTCGGTGCCGAGGGTGAGGTCGATGGGAGCGAAGAGTCGGGGCGCGGCGCGGGACGCGGAGTTTTTCATGCTACGATTTCAAGCATATCTGACGCGTTCCTGTTCGGCTACGATGCGGCTCTGGCCCTCCGGTATCGCGGGCGCCTCGACGCTTCGGGACGCGTGGCGGTGCCGAACGCACGGCGCGAACTGTTCGACGCCATGGTGCAGATCGCCGACCGGCAGCCGTCGACCAGACTGCGTCGATTGGATGCTCGATCAAGTGGAAGAGGCCTTAGGGGCGCAGCGCGCCGGTACGTGACGCCGTGTCCGCCGTGCCTCCTGTAACCCGATGATTCTGCGCATACTATGGCGTTTTTCGACGGCGCGCTGCTATAATCGCTCGGCATAAGAACACCTCTAGGGAGAAGACTCACGCAGGAACCGGCCGCACCATCAGCCCGTCAGGGCTCCCGGCACGCTGACGATATCACCGAGCCACCTCCCCGCGCCCGGCTCGGTCTCGGTCCACCGCGCTTGCTACGCGGTCGCCCCTGATGATCTGGAAAGGAAGCAAGAAAATGAAGCTTTGTCGTTACGGCAGGAACGGATTCGAAAACCCGGCGTCATCGACGCGCAAGGCCAGCTGCGCGATTTTTCCGGAGTGATCTCAACATCGACCAGGAAACGATTTCGCAGAAAGGGGCTGGCGAGACCCGCAAGATTCGCCCGGAGTCCGCTGCCGCTGGTGCGGGGCAATCCGAGATTCGGCGTGCCCTTACACGGGCATCTCCAAGTTCGTCGCCATCGGCCTGAACTACGTCGATCACGCGCACGAGGCGGGTCTCCAAATCCCCGCCGAGCCGGTGGTCTCTCATGAAGGCCACGACCTGCATCAGCGGTCCGAACGACGACATCCAACAGCCGCGAAACTCCACCAAGCTCGACTATGAGGTCGAGATCGCCATCGTCATCGGAACCCGGGCCAAGTACGTGTCCGAGGACAAGGCGCTGGACTACGTGGCCGGCTATACCATCGTCAACGACGTCTCGGAGCGGGCTTTCCAGCTCCAGTCCTCGCAATGGGACAAGGGCAAAGGTGCCGACACTTTCGGGCCGATCGGGCCCTTGGCTGGTAGACGACAGACGAAATCACCAATCCTCAGACGCTCGACGTGTGGCTCGACGTCAACGGCGAGCGCAGGCAGTCCTTCCAATACCAAGAACATGATTTTCTCCTGCGCCAGACTGGTGTCCTACGTAAGCAACTACATGACCTTGCTCCCCGGCGACATCATCACCACGGGCACGCCGGCGGGCGTCGCCCTGGGCATGAAACCGACCCAGGCGTGGCTGAAGCCCGGGCGATGTCGTGACCCTGGGCATCAAGGGCCTCGGCGAGCAGCGGCAAAAGGTGATTTCCTACACAGGGAAATAGACACCCCGCTTGCCGCTTGCGCCTGGCTTGATATCGTTAGGCGCACGAACTCGGTTGTCCCAGCTAAGGTCGAAGAGCCAGATCCAGAAGGCAGCTTCGTCGCTGCCTTTGTCGGAGACGAGCATGAAAGTGATCGTTCTCGGCGCGGGCGTCATCGGCACGACCGGTGCCTGGTATCTGGCGCGTGCGGGCCACGAGGTAACGGTAGTCGACCGCCAGCCCGAAGCCGCGCTCGAGACGAGTTTCGCGAACGGCGGGCAGATCTCGGTCAGCCACTCCGAGCCGTGGGCGAATCCGACGGCTCCGCTCAAGATTCTGCGCTGGCTCGGACGCGAGGATGCGCCGCTGCTCTTCCGCCCGCGCGCCGAGCTCGGCGAATGGATTTGGGCGCTTCGCTTCCTGCGGGAGTGCCTGCCCGCGCGAGCGCGAGGCAATACCGAAGCCGCCTTCGCGCTCGCCCTCTACAGCCGGGAGCAGCTGCGCCAGCTGCGGCGCGATACCGCGATAGGCTACGACGCCAGGACGTCGGGCATCCTGCATCTGTACGAAGAGCCGCGCGAGTTCGAGCATGCGATCGAAGAAGCCGACATGCTCAAGGCGCGCGGACTCGACCTGGAAATCAAGTCACCGCGCGAGTGCCTGCAGATCGAGCCGGCCCTCGAGTATTCCAAAGTCCGCATCGTCGGTGGTATCTATGCGGCCTCCGACGAGAGCGGCGACGCACAACTCTTTACCAAGAACCTGTCGGATCTCTGTCGCGCCCAAGGCGTCGCCTTCCGCTTCAACGTGAGCGTCAGGGGTCTGGAAGCAAGTCGCGGGGCGGTGCAGCGCGTCGTGATCGACGACGAAGCGGGCATCGAAGAGTCGCTTCGCGCGGACGCGTACGTGGTCGCGCTGGGCAGCTATAGCCCGCTCCTGCTGAGACAGATCGGCGATATCGATTCCGGTCTATCCGGTAAAGGGCTACTCGATCACTCTTCCGCTCGAGCCGGGCGACGTGGCTCCGCAGATCAGCCTGACCGATCACGCGCGCAAGATCGTCCTCATCCAGGCTGGCCGACCGCTTGAGAGTGGCCGGAACGGCCGAACTGAACGGCTACGACACCGAGATGAACGAGCCGCGCTGCGGAGGCGCTCGTCAAGCGCTGCTTGGAGTGGTTTCCGAGAGCGGGGCGCGCGCAGAGCGCGCAGTTCTGGACCGGTTTGCGGCCGGCTACGCCCAGCAACTTGCCCCTCATCGGGCGCTCGAAATACCCCAATCTGTTCCTGAACACCGGGCACGGCACGCTCGGGTGGACGCTCGCGTGCGGTTCGGGCCGAGCGCTCGCCGATATCGTGAGCGGGCGCAGACCCGAGCCTCAGTTCGGCTTCCTCGGAGCCGAAGCGCGGAACGAAAAGGGCGACCTCATCGGTCGCCCCTCGTCCAAGCGGCTAGGATCGCCTACTTCGCGCCGCCCGCCGCCGCGCTTCTTCGCCGCCACCAGTCGGGGCTTGGGACCGCGTCGACCGTCAGCTCGCGCACGAAATTGGGCAGCGCGAACAGGGCCTGGTGCGTGGCGCCGTTGAAGTACTGCAGGTGGGAGAGCCCGCGATTGCCGATCCGGATGTCGATCTCGCCGGCGCTTCACGCCGGCGACGTCGGTCGAATCCGAGCACGCGCACATCGACCACAGGCAGCCGTAGAGCGGGATGAACATCGTGTACGGGCGCGCGATCTTGAACATCTTGGCGAGCCGCGCGTACAGCAGCTTCACCCGCTCGGGCCGCGACCAGGGCGAGCCCATGTGCAAGCGTCAGCACGCCGCCCGGGAGCAAGCGCGCGCTTGCAGTCGCGGAAGAACGCCTCCTCGTACAGCGCCGTGGCGGGACCGATCGGGTCGGGCAGGTCCGAGCGCGATGTGATCGAACTTCTCCTTGGTCTCGGCCAGGTACTTCAGCCCGTCCTCGATCAGGACCTTCAGCTTGGGATTGTCGAACACGCCGCGGTGGATCGCGGCGAAGTGCTCCTTGGCGATGTCGACGACCTTCCCGTCGAGCTCGACCATGACGACCTGCTCGATCGAGGGGTGCTTGAGCGCTTCTTCCGCGGCTCCGCCGTCGCCGCCGCCGATGATCAGGACCCGCTTCGGCGCCGGGTGCGCGGTGAGCGCCGGGTGCATCAGGGTCTCGTGGTAGACGAACTCCTCGCGCTCGGAGGTCATGAAGCAGCCGTCCAGGCGGAAGAGCTTCCCGAACTGCGGCGTCTCGTGGATCTCCAGATCCTGGAAGCGGGTCTTCGAGGACTCGAGCAGCTTCGAGGAGCGCAGGAAGAACCCGTAGTCCCCGTTCAGCGACTCGTACATGAGGCGTTTGTCGCGCGGGACGTCGTGCTGCACATGCTCCTCAGGACGATAAATGTCCATCAGGTCGGCGACGACCTGTCGCGCCTTGGCGCTGTTGTCCTGGGTGTAGTTGCAGACGTAGACGTCGAGGGTGACGCTCTGGAGCTCCGGCCACGTGTGGAGGGCGAGATGCGATTCCGCCAGCACCACCGTACCCGTGACTCCGCCACCGTCGAACTCGTGGAACAGGTCGCCGAGTATCGTAAGACCGGCCCTGTTGATGGAGTCGTGACAAAAACGACGCAGCTCGGCTGCGTCAGTCAGATACCGTGCATCCCCCGCAACGGTACAGATTGGCAACTATGTGTAATCCGTCCAATTTGCATAAATCCCCACAAGCGTTGATGACTGAGATGCGGAACTACGATGCACGCATCTCCCCAATTGCCGCGTCGATCAGCCTGCGAGCGATGCTGATTCTAGCAGGCAAACGCGGCAAATTTTCAAAATTTTCGACGTCGAACCAGCGCGCGTCCTCGATTTCAGCGCCGTCGATCTGGATTTCTCCGCTTTCATGCTCGGCGAAGAACGCGATCATGAGCGAATGCGGGAACGGCCAGGGTTGGCTGGCGAAGTAGCGCACATCGCGCACGCGGATGCCGACTTCCTCATACACCTCTCGCTCCAGACACTGCTCCAGGGTTTCCCGGCTCGACGAAACCGGCCAGGGCGCTGTACACGCCCTTGGCAAAGCGCGGCGGAGCGCGCGAGCAGCAGCTCGCGTTCTCGCCGCACCAGCCCCATCACCGCCGGCGCGAGCCGGGGATACGCCACCAGCCCGCACTCCCGGGCACTCGCGGCTGCGCTCGCTCGTGCGGGCCGCGGTCGCCGCACCGCACAGCCCCGCAGTACTGGTGCGTCCGATCCCACTCGACGATCTGGAGCGCGCGGCCCGCGAGGGCGAACTGCGCGTCATCCAGGGCGCCGAACAGCGCACGCAAGCCTCTGCCACACCCACCCTTGCGGTGCCGCCACATCCGCCGCAAGCTCGGCCGGCGAAACAGTGTTGCCCGCCGAGAACCCCAAGATATTGTATTCGCTGGGGCATCATACCCAAACTGTTGGGGTGAGCGCAATGGGGAAGGGCGACCTCGGGAGGCGCCGTGACCAGCATCTCGGCGCCGCGGAAAGCGAACCAGAGCGAGCGCTCGGGGGACTCGGCGGGGGCTGGATGGCCGGCGCATAGCCTGCCGGCCATTCGAAGGGCATGCTCATCGAAGGCTCGCGCGAAAGAGCCCCGGCGTGGTCAGGCTCCGGCGCAGCCGCCGGATCAGGCTCGAGGTATCCCAGCGCCCGCCGCCCATCTTCGAGATCTCGTCGTAGAAGCCGGCGATCGTCTGGGTGACAGGGAGTTGCGCACCGTTCTGCTTCGCCGTTTCGAGCAGATGCGCAGATCCTTCCGCATCCAGTCGACGCGCGAAGCCGAAGTCGAACTTGTCGTCGACCATGGTCTTGCCGCGGTTCTCCATCTGCCAGGACTGCGCCGCGCCCTTGGAGATCACCGTCGAGCACCAGCTTCGCGTCGAGGCCGGCCTTGAGGGCGAAATTCAGGCCTTCGGAGAGCCCCTGGACCAGACCCGCGATGCAGATCTGGTTGACCATCTTGGTCAGCTGTCCTGGCGCCGGAAGGGCCGAGCAGCGTCACGGCCTTGGCGAAATGCGCGATGACCGGTTTCGCCCGCTCGAAGGCGGCGGATTCGCCTCCGACCATCACGGTGAGCTGGCCGTTTCTCCGCCCCGCCTGCCCCCCGACACCGGCGCGTCGAGGAAATCGAAGCCGCGCTTCTTGCCTCGGCGGCGAGCTCGCGCGCCACTTTCGCCGAGGCGGTGGTGTGATCGACAAAGATCGCGCCCTTGCCCATTTTCTGGAAGGCGCCGTTGGCCCCCAGAGTGACCTCGCGCAAGTCCGGGTCGTCGCCGACGCAGCGAGAACACGATCTCCGCCCCTTCGGCCGCCTTGGCCGGCGTCTCCGCCACGCGTCCCTTGTGCTTCGCGACCCAGGCGTCGGCCTTGGCGCGGCTGCGGTTGTACACGGTGACCTCGTGCCCGCCGCGAGCCACGAGATGTCCGGCCATGGGAAAACCCATCACGCCCAGTCCGATGAATGCGAGTTTGCTCACTGCTCCTCCGTTGTGGGTTTTTCTCGCCAAGGCAGCGAGATTCGCCGATAATTATAAGGTTTCAACCCACCGTCTCGAATTTTTCCGCGTAAATGAGCCAGGACTTGACCAACGCTATTCGTGCGTTGGCCATGGACGCCGTGCAGGCGGCGAATTCGGGCCACCCCGGCATGCCCATGGGGATGGCCGAGATCGCGTTGGCGCTCTGGGGCCGGCACCTGCGCCACAACCCGGCCAACCCGAAGTGGCCCGACCGCGACCGCTTCGTGCTCTCCAACGGCCACGGCTCGATGCTGCTGTATGCGCTCCTGCACCTGACGGGCTACGACCTGCCGATGGACGGAGCTCAAGCGCTTCCGCCAGCTGCACTCGAAGACGCCGGGCCACCCGAGCTACGGCCTGACCCCCGGCGTTGAGACGACCACGGGACCGCTTGGGGCAGGGACTGGCAAATGCGGTCGGCATGGCGATTGCCGAACGAGTTCTCGCCGCCGAATTCAACCGCCCGGGCTTCGATATCGTCGATCACCACACCTACGTGTCGGTCGGTGACGGTTGCCTGATGGAAGGCATCTCGCACGAGGCCTGCTCGCTCGCCGGCGCGCTCGGCCTGGGCAAACTCATCGCGCTTCTACGACGACAACAAGATTTCCATCGATGGCGAGGTCAAGGGCTGGTTCCGCGACGACACGCCCAGGCGCTTCGAAGCCTACGGCTGGCACGTGATCCCCAACGTTGACGGCCACGACGTCGAGGCGGTCGATCGCGCCATTCGCGAGTCCAAGGCGGTGACGGACAAACCCAGCCTCATCTGTTGCAAGACGGTGATCGGCAAGGGCGCGCCCAAGCGCGCCGGGACTGCAAAGGCGCATGGCGAGGCGCTGGGGGCGGAGGAAGTAGCGGCCACGCGGATTGCAATCGGCTGGAGCTACCCGCCGTTCGAAGTGCCGCGGCACGTCTACGAGGGCTGGGATGCGAAAAAGCGCGGCGCGGAACTCGAGCGCGGCTGGAACGAGAAATTTGCCGGCTACACCAAGGCCCACTCGCAGCTTGCCGCCGGTTTCAGCGCGCCGTATGGCAGGCGAGTTACCCCCGAGCTGGAGCTCGCATTGCGCCGGATTGCTGGAGGCGACCAACGTCAAGGCTGAAACCATCGCCACGCGCAAAGCCTCCCAGAACGCCATCGAAGGTCTTGCGCCGGTACTGCCCGAGTTCCTCGGCGGCTCGGCCGATCTGACCGGCTCCAATCTAACCCTGTGGTCGGCCTCGAAGGTCTTGGGCAAGACTGGCGGGGGCAACTATATCCACTACGGTGTGCGCGAATTCGGCATGAGTGCCGTCATGAACGGCTTGGCGCTGCACGGCGGGATCATTCCTTACGGCGGCACCTTCCTCACCTTCTCGGACTACTCCAGGAATGCGCTGCGCATGGCGGCGCTGATGAAGATCCGCTCGATTTTCGTCTTTACCCACGACTCGATCGGTCTGGGCGAGGACGGTCCCACACACCAGTCTGTCGAGCATGCCGCGGCGTTGCGCCTGATTCCGAACCTGGACGTGTGGCGGCCCTGCGACACGGTCGAGTCGGCCGCAGCCTGGATCGCTGCGGTCGAGCGCTCGGACGGTCCGGCCGCGCTTCTATTCACGCGGCAGAACGTGCCGTTTCAAAAGCGCGACGCGCACACGGTCACGGCGATCCGCCGCGGCGGTTACGTCCTCGCAGGACGCGCAGGAGCCCGAAGGCCGTCATCCTCGCCACCGGATCGGAGGTTCAGCTGGCCGCTGGGCGCGAAGCGGAAGCTCGCGGAGGAAGGGGTTTCCGTGCGCGTCGTCTCGATGCCCTGTACGTCGCTTTTCGACCGGCAACCCCCGATGTACCGGGACGTGGTGCTGATCCCGACGCTGCCCAAGATCGCGGTCGAGGCCGGCGTCAGCGACTTCTGGCGCAAGTACGTGGGGCTCGAAGGCGCGGTGGTCGGCATCGACCGCTACGGCGAGTCGGCCCCGGGAGCGAAGCTGTTCGAGCACTTCGGCTTCACCGTCGACAATGTCGTGAAAGCGGTCAAGAGCGTTTTGAAATAAGAAGGAGTCTCTGCATGAGCATTCGAGTCGCCATCAACGGCTACGGCCGCATCGGCCGGAATATCCTGCGCGCGCACTACGAAGGCGGCAAGAAGCACGACCTGCAGTTCGTCGCCATCAACGACCTGGGCAACGCCGAGACCAACGCGCACCTGACGCGCTACGACACGGCGCACGGGAAATTTCCCGGCACGGTCGCCGTGGCGGGCGATGCGCATGGTCGTGAACGGCGACCGCATCCAGGTGTGCGCGAAGCGCAACCCGGCCGAGCTGCCCTGGAAGGATCTCGAGGTGGACGTGGTGCTCGAGTGCACCGGCCTTTTCACCAGCAAGGAAAAGGCCTCGGGCGCACATCGCGGCGGGCGCGAAGAAGGTGATCATCTCGGCGCCGGGCGAGAAGGACGTCGGACCGCGACCATCGTCATACGGCGTCAACCACAAGACGCTGAAGGCTTCCGACACGGTGATCTCGAACGCCTCCGTGCACCACCAATTGCCTCGCGCCGCTGGTCAAGGCGCTCGACGACCGCATCGGCGTGGTCTCCGGCCTGATGACGACGATCCACTCGCTACACCAACGACCAGGTGCTCACCGACGTCTTCCACGAGGACCTGCGCCGCGCGCGCTCGGCGACGCACAACATGATCCCGACCAAGACCGGCGCCGCGGCGGCGGTCGGGCCTGGTGCTGCCGCATCTCAACGGCAAGCTCGACGGCTACTCGATCCGCGTGCCCACCATCAACGTCTCGATCGTCGACCTTTCCTTCGTGGCGAAGCGGCCGACCACGGTGGACGAGGTCAACAGCTGCGCTGAAGCAGGCGTCCGAAACCGACCTGAAGGGCATCCTCGAGTACAGCAAGGAGCCGCTCGTCTCGTCCGACTTCAACCACAATCCAGCCTCGTCGATCTTCGACGCGACGCTCACCAAGGTATCCGGAGGCACGCTGGTGAAAGTGTCCTCCTGGTACGACAACGAGTGGGGTTTCAGCAACCGGATGCTGGACGTGACCGTCGCCCTGATGGCGCGCCAGGTGAGGCCATGCCCGTTCTGAGGATGTCCGATCTCGACCTGCGCGAGAAGCGGGTGCTTCGATGCGCGTCGATTTCAACGTTCCGATCCAGGACGGCAAGCTCACCGACGACACGCGCATCCGCGCCTCGCTCCCGGGCATCAAAGACGCGCTCGCCGCGGCGCGCGCGCCTGCTGCTGGCGTCCGCATCTGGGCCGGCCGACCGAGGGTCAGTTCGACGAAAAGGAGTCCGCTCGCCCCGGTCGCGAAGCACCTTTCGGCGCTCCTCGGCGTGGAAGTGCCGCTCAAGCGCGACTGGCTGGACGGGGTTTCGGTCGAGCCCGGCAAGCGCCGTGCTGCTCGAGAACTGCCGCTTCAACAAGGGCGAGAAAAAGGACGACGACGCCCTGGCGAAGAAGATCGCCGCGCTGTGCGATATCTACGTCAACGACGCCTTCGGCACCGCCCACCGCGCCGAGGCGCACGACGCACGGCGTCGCGAAATACGCACCGGTCGCCTGCGCCGGGCCGCTCATGGCCGCGGAGATCGAGGCGCTCTCGAAGGCGCTCGAGCGCCCGGCGCGTCCGCTGGTCGCCATCGTCGGCGGCTCAAGGTCTCGACCAAGCTGACGGTGCTCGCCGCGCTCTCCGAGAAGGTCGACCGCCTGATCCCGGGCGGAGGCATCGCCAACACCTTCATGCTCGCAGCCGGGATGAAGGTCGGCAAGTCGCTCGCCGAGCCGGACGCTCGTCGGCGAGGCGGAGCGGATCACCGCCATCCTGCGGGCCAAGGGCGGCGACGTTCCCCTTCCCACCGACGTGGTCTGCGCCAAGGAGCTGGTCCGCGACCGCAAAAGCGGAGATCAAGCCGGTGGGCGAGGTGGCCGCCGACGATCATGATCCTCGACATCGGGCCGAATACCGCGGCCGGCCTTCGCGCAGTCGCTCTCCGGGCGCCGGGACCATCGTCTGGAACGGACCGGTCGGGGTGTTCGAGTTCGACCAGTTCGCGCAGGGAACGCGGGCCATCGCCGAGGCGATCGCCGCGTCTCGCGCGCGTTTTCGCTCGCCGGCGGCGGCGAAACGCTCGCCGCAATCGCCAAGTACGGCGTCGCGGAGAGGATTTCCTACGTGTCCACGGGAGGCGGCGCTTTCCTGGAATTTCTCGAGGGCAAGAAGCTGCCCGCGATCGAGATCCTCGAGCGGCGCTCGCCGCCTGAGCCGCACCGTCGGGCGTCGCTACTTGCCGGCCGGGACTCGATTCCCGCGGCGCGGCCGAGATCGCGATGCACGCGAGCGACCCGCTCGACCTCTCCCTTGGCGGCGAAGCGCTCGTAGAAGCCCTCCACGCGGAAGGCCTTCACCTGCTCGCGCCACGGACTCAAGCGGTTCTTCCCAGCGCTTGAGACGGCCGTCGGCCGGGTCGCCGTCCTCGCGGGCGAGGTCGGCGCAAACGCGGATCATCGCCTTCAGCGTCACCGGCTTGGTGACCATGTAGTTGGGTGGCCCCAGGCCTCGCCCCAGACGCGCTCGGCCGCCTTGAGGAAGTCGCGCACCATGGCGTAGTAGCGCGGGACCTCCTTGCTGCTGCCGCCCGCGATCTGGATGCGGCGCCAGTCGCGGTTCACCCAGCGGTGCAACTCGTTGAACAGCTCCGCCTGCAGGATCCACTTGTCCTGCTGGCTGCGCCCGCCGAGCCGGTTGATGCGGTAGCGCAAGGGGCTGTCGCCCTCGCTGTAGAGGCTCCCGACCAGCCGCGCGGCGAACTTGCGGTGGGGCTCGGCCCAGGACACGCGCTCGTACAGATCGACGAGGTGGCTCTTGTTGATGCGCGTCGGCGTGGAGTTGATGATCACGAACATCTCGGTGGCGAAGTCCTCGCTCCGGCCGTCGAAAATCACGCACGGAACGTTGATGGTCTTCGCGTCGTCCGGGCGCTCATCGAGATAGAACCGCAGCGCCGCGAGGCGGTGCTGGCCGTCGATGATCAGGAACTTCGACTGCGGCTCGGCGAGCTGTCCCACGCCGTCCTGTCCGCTGAGCGGCTGGAAACGCAGCTTTTCCGGCAGTGAAGAGGAGCACCGTTCCGGGGATCGGCGGCTGGGTGATCGCGGTCTCGTAGAAATTCTTGAGCTGCCGCACCTTGGCGCGCGACAGCGTCCTCTGGAACGCTCGATCGGTGCGCTCGATCTTCGCGATGAACTGCGCGATCTCGTCGTCCTGGGAGATGCGCGCCGGGGCGATCTCCTCGCCGTCGCCGTAGAAGCGGCTGATGAACCGGACCTTGGCAAGCAACTCGGGAGCGCGGACGCTGCCGAAGTAGAAAATCCCGTCCTTCTGGCGAATCTGGGTGGCAAGCACGTATGTTCTCCCATACGCGTTCCAGGCCGGGGGTGGACCCCTTGTGTCCCGCTGCCCAGGGCCGCCGCTATGACCTTCCCGGCTCTCGACTCAGGGCTCAGCCGCTGGCGCAGACCGGAAATATAGCCGAAAGTGGCCCCTGAATGCCAAAATTCAGTAGAACCGTTTTCTCGGAGGTTTGATGAGCAGGAGCACCAAGATCGTCGCCACGCTCGGGCCGGCGTCGAGCGATCCGCAGACGCTCGAGCGCATGTTTCTCGCGGGCGTGGACATCGTGCGGCTGAATTTCTCGCACGGCACCGCCGCGGACCACGAGCGACGCGCGGAGATGGTGCGCGAGGCCTGCCGGAAAGACCGGGCGCACCGTCGGCATCATGGGCGACCTGCAGGGCCCGAAGATCCGGGTCGGCAAATTCAAGGACGGCAAGGTCACGCTCAGCCCGGGCGATGCCTTCGTGCTCGACGCCGACTGCGAACTGGGCGACGACGGACGCGTCGGCCTGGACTACAAGGAGCTGCCGCGCGACGTGCGGCCCGGGGACGTGCTGCTCCTCGACGACGGCAAGATCGTGTTCGAAGTCGAGCGGGTTTCGGGCAACCAGGTGCACAGCCGCGTGCGCCACGGCGGCGTGCTCTCCAACAACAAGGGCATCAACCGCCTCGGGCGGCGGCCTCACCGCGCCTGCGCTTCCGCCCAAGGACATGGAGGACATCCGCACCGCGGCGAAGATCAAGGTCGACTACCTCGCGGTGTCCTTCCCGAAGTCGAGCGCCGACATGTACATGGCGCGGCAGCTTCTGCTGCGCGGCCGGCGGGCGACGCGTTCCTCATCGCCAAGATCGAGCGCGCCGAGGCGGTCGAGCCCAAGGCGCTCACCGACATCATGTCGGCCTGCGAGGGCATCATGGTGGCGCGCGGCGACCTCGCCGTGGAGGTCGGCGACGCCTCGGTTCCGGCGCTGCAGAAGCGCATGATCCGCATGGCGCGCGAGCAGAACAAGCTCACCATCACCGCCACGCAGATGATGGAGTCGATGATCTCGAGCCCGGTGCCGACGCGCGCCGAGGTGTCGGACGTGGCGAACGCCGTGCTCGACGGCACCGACGCGGTGATGCTGTCCGCGGAAACCGCGAGCGGCAAGTACCCGGTCGAGACCGTCGCCTCCATGAGCCGCATCTGCGAAGTCGCGGAGAGCTCGGCCGAGGTGACCCTGGACCGGGACTTCCTCGACCGCGTGTTCACGCGCGTCGACCAGTCGATCGCGATGGCGGCGCTGTTCACCGCCTACCACCTCAAGGTCAAGGCGATCGCCGCGCTCACCGAATCGGGCTCGACCGCGCTGTGGATGTCGCGGCTCAACTGCGGCGTGCCGATCTACGCGCTGACCTCGCAGACCGCGACGCGCTACCGCTGCGCCCTGTTCCGCGACACCTATCCACTGATGGTGAAGTACGTCGGCCACGACCGCGAGGAGCTGCTGGAAGAGGCCGAGAACGTGCTGGTGAGAAACGGCGTGGTGCAGAAGGGCGACCTCATCGTGATCACCATCGGCGAGCCCATCGGCAAGGCCGGGGGCACCAACACCATGAAGATCGTGAGAGTGGGCGAGCACCGCCGGGGATAGCGTGACATTCCCGCGGTCCGACGCCATGAGACATCTCGCCGCCCAACCCGGATCTGCTGGCCCTCAATGCCGCGACCGTGCGCGAGACAATGGAGCCTGCGGCGAGATCGATCGACGGGTGCGCGCGCCACCGCTTTCGGCGGCATTTCACTCTGGCGCGACAGGCTGCGCGCAGATGGGCGTCAAGGACGCGGCGAAGGCGATCCGCGACAACGGACTTGACGGTCGACCGGGCTCTGCGGCGGCGGGATGTTTCCGGCTCCGACCGCAAGGCGCGCCAGGCCGCGATCGACGACACGCGGCGAGCGATCGACGATGCCGCAACGCTCGAAGCGCGGTGCCTGGTCCTCGTGCGTCGGGGGCCTGCCGCGAGGACTCGAAGGACCTGGCCGGCGCGCGCGAGATGGTGAGGGACGGCCTCGGCGAAGCGCTCGACCACGCCCGCTCCGCGGGCGTTCCCCTGGCGGTCGAGCCGCATGCACCCGATGTATTGCGCCGACCGTGGCTGCGTCAACACGCTCGCGCAGGCGCTCGACCTGTGCGACGAGCTGGATCGGGGCGCTAGCGGGGCCTTGGGCGTCGCAGTCGATGTCTATCACGTCTGGTGGGACCCGGAGCTGAAGGCGCAGATCGAGCGAGCCGGGCGAGAAGCGCCTGCTCGCTTTTCAGATCAGCGACTGGCTCCTCGCCTCCAGGGACCACGCTCGCCGACCGCGGGATGATGGGGGACGGCGTCATCGACCTTCCGCTCATCCGCTCCTGGATGGAGGAGGCCGGGTATCGCGGCTTCCACGAGGTCGAGATCCTGTCCTCCGGCAACTGGTGGCGGCGCGACCCCGACGAGGTGCTCGCGACCTGCCGCGTGCGGCACCAGACCGCCTGCTGACCCCGCTCAAGAGCTCGTCCACAGCCTGTTTTGGCAGGCGCCGAAACGGTTAAAATTACGTCGCTTCCCGTCAGTTCCTCCGCAACAAGGACGTTCAATGGATCGAAACCTGCTTTCCAAGACCGCTGCAGCCATGGTCGCCAAAGGCAAGGGGCTGCTCGCCGCGGACGAGTCGAGCCGGCACCTGCGAGAAGCGCTTCAAGTCGGTCGGCGTCGACAGCACCGAGGCCAACCGCCGCGCCTACCGCGACCTGCTGTTCACCACCAAGGGCATCGAGGAATTCGTGAGCGGCGTGATCCTGTTCGACGAGACGCTGCGGCAGAGGCACCGTCTCGGGCAACGAGCCTTTCCCGAGTACCTCGCCCGCAAGGGCATCATCCCCGGCATCAAGGTCGACAAGGGCATCCACGATCTGGCGCTTCGCCCGGAGAAAAGGTCACCGAGGGGCTGGACGGCCTGCGGGGCAGGCTGGAGGAGTACTTCAAGCTGGGCGCGCGCTTCGCCAAGTGGCGCGCGGTGATCACGATCGGCGAGGGCATTCCCAGCCACGCGTGCCTCTACGCCAACGCCCACGCGCTCGCCCGCTACTCGGCGCTGTGCCAGGAGGCCTCGATCGTCCCGATCGTCGAGCCCGAGGTGCTGCTCGACGGCGACCACACGATCGAGCACTGCTACGAGGCGACCGAGGCGACGCTCGCCGCGCTGTTTGCCGCGCTGCGCGCCTACAACGTGTCGCTCGAGCACGTCGTTCTCGAAGGCGATCGATGGTGGTCTCCGGCAAGGATTGCCCCAAGCAGGCCGGCGTGGATCGCGTCGCCGAGGACACCGTGCGTTGCCTGAAGCGCACCGTGCCCGCGGCGCTGCCCGGCGTGGTGTTCCTCTCCGGCGGCCAGAGCGACGAGGCGGCGACCGCGCACCTGAACGCGATGGCCAGGATGCCGGGCCTGCCCTGGCCGCTCACGTTCTCCTACAGCCGCGCCCTGCAGAACGCCGCGCTCAAGACCTGGCGCGGCGTGCCCGGCAACGTCGCCGCCGCGCAGCGCGCGTTCCATCACCGCGCCCGCATGAACAGCCTCGCGGCGCCAGGGCAAGTACCGGGCCGATCTGGAAAAGCAGGCGGCCTAGACATGGCAGGCGGCACTCTACGAATCGAGCATCAAGAGCCTGCCGCTTGCTGGGCCGGGGCAAGGTCCGCGACATGTACGCGCGTGGGCCGACGACCATCTGCTCATCGTCACCACCGACCGGCTCTCGGCCTTCGACGTCGTTCTGCCCGACCCGATTCCGGACAAGGGACGGCGTGCTGAACGAGCTGTCGAACTTCTGGTTCAGGAAGCTCGGCCACATCGTGCCCAACCACCTCGACGGCGTCGCCCGGACACCGGTTGTCAAAGGCGGCGAGCGAGACGGCTCAGGTGAAGGGGCGCTCGGTCGTGGCGCGAGAAGCTCAAGCCGCTGCCGATCGAGGCGGTGGTGCGCGGCTACCTCATCGGCTCGGGCTGGAAGGACTATCAGAAGACCGGCGCGGTCTGCGGCATCCCGCTGCCCAAGGGCCTCAAGCAGGCCGACAAGCTGCCCGAGGTGATCTTCACCCCGGCGACGAAGGCCGAGGTCGGCGCCCACGACGAGAACATCTCGTTCGCGCCAGGTCGAGAAGATGATCGGCAAGGAGCTCGCCGCGCAAGGTGCGCGACGTGAGCATCCGCCTGTACCGCGAGGCGGCGGACTTCGCCGCGCGAGCGCGGCATCATCATCGCCGACACCAAGTTCGAGTTCGGCACGCGACGCGAGCGGCAAGCTCGTGCCTGATCGACGAGGCGCTCACCGCGGATTCGTCGCGCTTCTGGCCCGTCGGACGAATATCGCCCGGGCTCGAGCCCGCCTTCGTTCGACAAAGCAGTACGTTCGCGACTATCTGGAGACGCTCGACCTGGAACAAGACGCCGCCCGCGCCGCGGCTTCCGCGCCGACGGTGATCGCCAAAACGTCCGAGAAGTATCGCGAAGCGCCTGCACCGTCTGACCGGACAAAACTGGGAGCGCTAAAGATGGCCAGCCGCTTCGCCGCTCGTGGGGATCGTCATGGGAAGCGCCAGCGACTGGGAGGTCATGCGCGAGGCGGCCAAGCAGCTCACCGATTTTTCGCGTGCCCTTCGAAACCAAGGTGCTGTCGGCCCACCGCACGCCCGACGCGCTGGAAGCCTGGGTGAAGCGCCTCAGCGCGCGGCAGGCGCCCGCTGCTTCATCGCCGGGGCCGGGGCGCGGCGCACCTGGCCGGGCGTCGTCGCGGCGAAGACGACCGCGCCCGTGCTCGGGGTGCCCATGCCCTCGAAGTATCTGCACGGGCACGATTCGCTGCTGTCCACCGTGCAGATGCCCAAGGGCATTCCCGTCGCGACCTTCGCGATCGGCGAGGCCGGCGCCGCCAACGCGGGCCTGTTCGCGGTCGCCATGCTCGCGCAGAGCGACGCGAAGCTCGCCGAAGCGTCTCGCTCAGTTCCGCGCAGGCGCAGGCCGAGGCGGTAATGAGCGCCAAGCTGCCGGTCTGACCGGCGTTCCTTGCGCTTCGAGCGTCGACGCGCTCCAGTCTCCTCGATCGAGAGGCCGCGGCGATCCTGCGACGCGGAGGCTTGGTCGCGTTTCCCACCGAGACGGTGTACGGCCTGGGCGCGGATGCGTCCAACCCCGCTGCCGTTGCGCGGATCTACGCAGGTAAAGGGGCGCCCGCCAGAACCATCCCGTGATCGTTCACATCGGCGATATCGGGCAACTGGACTCGCTGGGCTCGCGAAGTCCCCGAGCACGCCGCCAAGCTGGCGGCGCGATTCTGGCCGGGTCCGCTGACTCTGGTGCTGCGGCGCGCGAGCGGAGTGGGCGACGAGCTGACCGGAGGGCAGGAAACGATCAGGCCTGCGCGTTCCCGGGCACCCGGTCGCGCTCGAGCTGCTGCGGGAATTCCGCGGAGGCATCGCCGCGCCATCGGCCAACCGATTCGGCCGGATCAGTCCGACCTCCGCGCGAGCACGTGCTCGAGCGATCTGGGGTCCGATGTCGATCTGATCCTGGACGGCGGCTCGTGCGAGATCGGCATCGAATCGACCATCGTGGATGTCTCGCGCGGCAGGCCCGTACTGCTGCGTCCCGGCCGAATCAGTGCGGAGGAAATCGCCGAGACCATCGGCGTCGCTCCGGCGCCACCCGACGCGGACGCCCCGCGCGCGTCCGGCACGCTCGAGTCTCACTACGCGCCGAGGCAGCCGCTGCGCCTCGGTCGCGTCCTCCGAGTGGGATCTGCGCCTGCGAAGCGAATCGACGAGCCGCGGCGTGATGTCGTTTCGATCCCGTCCGACGGGAGATGCATCCGCGATCTGGATCCAGGCGCCGTCAGGATCCGGACCGCTACGGGCACGACCTCTACGCCAACCTGCGCGCGCTGGACATGTCGGGCTGCGACGAGATCCTGGTGGAAGAGCCCCCGGCATCCGCCGAATGGACCGCGATCCGGGACCGGCTCAGCCGCGCCCGCTCTGAGTAGCCGTTCCCGGGCGCGTCCTTGCGCGCGATGAGGCGGCGCAAAGTTGTCCAGCGACATGAGGTGAGCGTAGATTCGACCCATGATGCCCTTTGCGTATGAGGGTCTTGTGCTGTGCCGCGTTGAGGAACTCCAGCTTCCTTTCGTCGACGCGGTGCATTCCGCCGAAGCTCATCGCCCCGCCCTTGAGCGAAGCCTGCAGGGTGAAAGGTTCGAGCAGCCTGTAGTCGGCGAGGATCGCGCACATCTCCCGGCCGCGCTCGATGTCGGCTTCGTAGTCGCGCAGGAGCTTCTCGATCGGCTGCCAGCGCGGAAGGGGTGCGCCCGTGTCGTCGAACATGCGCTCTCCCGTCGTCGGAAAGGGCCGCCTTCTCGACGCAGATGAGGCGGTCGGCCTGCTCGACCGAGTTCAGCGTGACCCTCGACATGCAGAAGGGATAGCGGCGCAGGTAGGCGGGGAAGTACACCGAATCCTCCCAGCGTGCCTTCGCGCAGAAACAGATTCTCGCCTGCCGCGACCCCCAGCACCGCGACCGGGCTGATAGCTGACGCTCCGCGTCGATCGAGACGAACGCGAACGGGTAGTCGCGGCAGGCCACGGCGAACTCAGAATACGAGATCGGCACGGCGTTGGCCCTTCGGCAGAACGCCGGAACCTCGCCGGGCAGCCGGCAGGCGCACCTTGCCGGTCCTTGTACAAGGGCACGATCTCGCTGTAGCCGAAGGGCGGATTGATTTGCATGGGCTTCCGTTGGCGGAGGGTGATTTTGCGGCTAAAATTGCGCTGACGTGGGGTTGTAGCTCAGCTGGGAGAGCGTCGCGTTCGCAATGCGAAGGTCGGGAGTTCGATCCTCCTCAACTCCACCAGCTCTCCTGCGGAAGCTCTCGAAAGGCCCGGTTGACCGGGCCTTTCCGCTGCAAAGCACCGCTAGGCACTCAGCTTCATCGGCAGGATGACCATCTGCATGCTGCGCAGATGGAACTGCCGCTGGAGCGCCAGTCGCCGCCTGGTTGTGCGAGCATCCGGGTGAGCCAGTTGTCGCGGTCGAAGATGAGCTTGCTCGTGAAGAAAACCGCGTTGGGGAATTCCTTCAGAACGCGTTCGGCAAGCCGCGTGAACTCGTCGATGGGGTCGGTGCCGAAAGACAGGTAGGACTTGGCGGCCCAGCCCTTGCTGTTGCAGAAGTTGACGAAGTAGGAGAGCGAGGCGTTCGCCTCGACCTTCATCGCCGCGAGGTCCTCGCGTCCGCCGAAGCTCTGCGAGTCGACCGTGCGCGCGTTGACGAAGATGAAGTTCCGGAAATGATCCGGGAACATCCGCTGGACCCACAGCAGCGCGTGCAGTCCGCCGCCGCGCGAGGAGCCCACCAGAAACACCGCGGTCGGCTTTTGCGGGTCCGGCTGGGGCGGCTTGGCGATGCTGCCGAAGTGGATACCGGAGAAATCGGCGTCGATCTTCTTCAGCTGAGCCTTCGTCCCGTCGTAGTGGTTCCGGATCTTCCACGCAAACAGCGATGATCGCGCCGATGATCAGGATGGCGAGCCAGCCTCCGTCCATGAACTTGTCGGCGAGCAGGACGAGAGGATGGTCGACGCAAACGACGAACCCCGCGGCGGAAAGCGCCAGCCGCCCGAGCCAGTTGCTGCCGGCGCGGCGTCCGCTCCCGCCCAGTAGAGGCACAGGCCGAACAGCGACACCGCGAAAGTCAGGAAAACGCTGACGCTGTAGAGGACCACCAGCGTCGCGACGCTGCCGCCGGTCCACAGCAGGATGACGAGCGAGGCGACTCCCATGACGAGAATCCCGTTTTCGGTGACGAGCCGCGTCGAGAGATAGCGGAACTGGTGCGGCACCCAGGAATCGGCGGCCATGTTGGCGAGCACGGCGGGGCCGCCGAGGAAGCCGGTGTTCGCCGCGACGAACAGCAACCCGGCCTCGAGCGCGAGCACCACGACGAGCGCGCCGTGCGCGACGCCGGTCTCCCACCCGAAGCTGTCGATGATCGCGCCGAACGCGACCGCGTTGAGCGTCTGGCCCTCGACCGGCCGCGCGTCCCACAGCAGGTAGAGGAGGATGATCCCGCCCGCGGTAAAGGCGAGCGACAGCGCCATGTAGAGCATGGTGACTTTGCCGGTGTGCACGCGCGGTTCGGCGAGCACGTTGACGTTGTTGGACACCGCTTCCAGGCCGGTATAGGTCCCGCCTCCCTGGGAATAGGCGAGCAGGAGGAGCGCCGCGACGCCCGTCCAGCCCAGCTGTCCCGAGAGATCCGAGGTCAGGCGCCCGACTTCGGGCACCAGCGTCGGGCAGCACCGTCGCCTGGGCGAGGATGCCGTAGACGATCAGGATACGCGTGGGTGAGAACGAACCCGAGAAAAATCGGCAGCAGGACCGCGATCACCTCCTTCATGCCGCGCAGGTTGAGCAGCACCAGCACCACGATCAGGACCACCTCGGTCGCGAGCTTGTACGGCTGCCAATCCAGCGGGAGCAGCGAGAAAAACGCGTCGACGCCGCTCGCGATCGAAATCGAGATGGTCAGCACGTAGTCGAGAACGAGCGCCGCACCGGAGGTCAGGCCCGCGTAGGGCCCGATCAGCCGCGTCGCGACCCGGTAGCCGCCCCCGCCGGTGGGAAACAGCTCGATGACCTGGTTGTAGGCGAGCGCGATGATGAACACGGTCGCCGCGGTGGCGAGCGCGAGGTACAGGCCGAGGTGGGTGTGCTCGCCGAGCGCCCGGAACGCCTCCTCGGGGCCGTAGCAGGAGGAGGATATTCCGTCCGCGCCCAAGCCCCACCCAGGCGAAAAAAGCGACGAGGGCGATGTGCCGCCTTGTCTTGGTGTCCAGCGGATCGAGCGGCCTGCCGAAGAGCTTCCGGCGCAGGTTCGCGAACACGCTCATGAGGCTGAGCCGGTTTCTTTGCGCAGTGCGATGGTCATCGGGAGTACCCGCATGCTGGCGTCGCCCAGCCGAGCGCGGATATTATAACCGTTCACTCTTCCCGCTCTTTCTCACTCAACATGACACGATCGATCGTCTCCACCCCGAATGCGCCGGCTGCGATCGGCACCTACTCCCAGGCCGTGCGTTCAGGCGACACGCTGTATTTGTCCGGGCAGATCGGGCTCGATCCGGCAAGCGGGCAGCTGGTGGAAGGCATCGAGAATCAGATCCAGCGAGTCTTCGGGAATCTCAAAGCGGTTGCCGAGGCGGCCGGCGCGTCGCTGGGCGATGTCGTGAAGCTCACGGTGTATCTGACGGACCTGGCGAACTTCGCCCGCGTCAACGAGGCCATGGCTCGCTACTTCAAGCAACCGTATCCGGCGCGCGCAGTCGTCGGCGTCGCATCTCTTCCGCGCGGCGCCTTGGTAGAGGCGGACGCGATTATCGTTTTTCCGACCTGAGCGGGAATCGAGGCTCGACGTGGGAAGGTTTCGACCCGGGCCCGGGCGCGGAAGCTTCTTCCTCGAAGCGAAAGGTCAACCCGGCGCCCCGGTCCGGCGGCCCTTCCGCCGCGAAGGCGATCAGCGCGAAGCTCGCCAAGCTCGGCATCGGCGGGGATTTCGATCTGGTGCTGCACCTGCCGCTGCGCTACGAGGACGAGACGCGCCTGACTCCGATCGCGGACGCGATTCCGGGCACCGCCGGTTCAGGTGGAAGGCACGGTCCGCTCGACCGACATCGTCTACCGCCCCAAGCGCCAGCTGATATCGCGCATCGAGGACGCAACGGGCGAGCTGGTGCTGCGGTTCTTCAATTTCTACGGGAGCCAGGCAAAGGCGCTCGAGCCGGGCGCGACGGTGCGCGCCTTCGGCGAGGTGCGCACCGGCTTCTTCGGAGGGGAGATGACGCATCCGCGCTTTCGCGTACTGCGGGGAGCGACGCCGCTGCCGACGGCCCTGACGCCGATCTATCCGACGACGGCGGGCCTTGGCCAGTCGGCGCTGCGGCGCCTCGATCGAGGGCGCCCTGTCGCGCGTCGAGCTCGATGACACGCTGCCTGAAGGAAATGTCGAAGCGGCTCGGTCTGTGCGGTTTTTCCGAGGCCGTCGAGATTCTCCACCACCCGCGCCCCGGGGCCGACCCGGCAGCCTTCAGCCGTCGTACCCTGCCCGCCTGGAGGCGCATCAAGTTCGACGAGCTGCTCGCGCAGCAAAGTATCCAGCAATACGTAATA
>ERZ1370068.4541-contig-3608_pt1 | contig 23700 bp, 27 predicted proteins | sample MGYA00561227_ERZ1370068 | MGnify/ENA primary metagenome ERZ1370068 (study PRJEB38410, sample SAMEA6850437) | metagenome | study: Metagenomic assessment of the ecological functions of the soil: analysis of the soil microbiota associated with the...
CCGCTCTGAGCGCGAGCCGGCACTTGGCGCTCTTCCTGCAGGCCGGTGACCGGCTCCAGGCATCGCCCGCGTTTCCGGAGGTGTCAATGAGACGCTTGGCTCGTCCCTGCGGGTTTCCTCATGGGTGTGCTGTGCATGGGTCCCGAGGCGCAGGCCGCATCGCCGATCGAGCAGCTCCGCAGCTTCTTCAGCGCCGCCACCCGCATCCTCGATCCCCAGACAGACGATGGGCTGGAGGCACGCCTGGGGGCGATCCGAGTCATCGTCAAGGAGATCGTCGATGTCCCCGCCGCGGCCCAGCTCTCGCTGGGGCCGAACTGGAACGCGCGGACGGCGGCCGAGCGTGAGGAGTTCGTCCGGCTGTTCGCCGACCTGCTCGAACGCTCGCTGATCGGCGGGATCGCGGGCAGGATCCATCTCCCCGATGGCATCCAGATCCGCTACGTCGGCGAGTCCGTCGACGGGGCCGTGGCCACCGTCTGGACCACGCTCCTGAGCAAGCGCGGGCTGGACCTCCCGTTCACCTATCGGATGATCGAGCGCGCCGGCCGATGGGCCATATGCGACGTGATCATCGACGGAGTCAGCGTGGCGGCGAACTACCGGGCCCAGTTCTTCCGCGTCATGCGGTCCTCGTCCTATCAGGAGCTCGTCCGGCAGATGCGGGCGAGGCTGCCGGAGCCGCTGACAGCACCGCCCGCGGCGACGGCCATCGGCGATGACGTGGTGATCGTGTCGGTGGTCACGCCGCCCATGCCGGCCAGCGACATGACGCGGAAAGAATCGCCCGACGTCCTGATGCGGGACGACTTGGCGCCGCGGCCGCCAGGCCCACGCGCCCTCGAGGTCGATGCAAGCGCGCGATCGGATGTGCGCTTCCAGCTCGATCTGGACGTGACCTTGGTCGCGCGCGCCCTGCCCGAAGCGGGGCCTTGCCGGCGAATGCGGGTGGGGGCGTGGTGGGAGACGAGCCGGAGCCGATCGCGCCGCGTCGAGATGCACGCAGCCAGCCCGACCCGCTGGAGCCGGTGGCAGCTCGGCCCGCGCCCGCCTCGAACGGCAGGTCCTACTGGGTGCAGGTCGGCGCCTTCAAGAGTCCTGAGGCAGCCAGGCGCCTGGCCGCGCTGCTCGTCGAGCCTGCGCCCAAAGGCTCGGGCCGGTCTGCGGTCGTCATGGAGTCGTGGGCGGCGGACATTCTCCTGACGCGCGTGCGAGTCGGTCCGTTTGCGGACCGATGGGAAGCGGCGGCGAAGCTTCGCGAGATGGAGGCTCAGGGCTACAAGCCATTCATCGCCGCGGAGCGCGAGTGACGGCCTCCCGGGAGACAGAGAGTCATGTCTGACAGCAATGCATGGAGGCAAGTGCGGTGGATGGTCCTGCCTGCGCTCGCCGGCTTCGGGGCGATGGCGGGAGCGTCCGGCGGAGACGCCTTTGCCGAAGGACGGCGCGTGCTTCAAGAAGCCAAGCGCGACTTCGACGCGGCGCCCACGCCCGACGGGGCCCACGCTCTATATTCGATCGCGACGTGGCTCGTCACGTGGGCGGCGGCGACCGGATCTCCCGCGCGTGACAGCGCTGAATTTCGAGAGGTCCTATCCGACGTCAGTCACGTGTTGGACAGGGTGCGGAGGAAGGCTCTGGAGCTGGAGTAGCCGCCGGGCGCCGATAAGGGCCCATCTGCTTGCGTTAGCGCCTCGCCGGCTGCCGATAAGGCCCATCGTGCTTGTCGGCCGACGCCTCGGCCGCACGTTCAACGCTCAGAGCGACTACGCCTCACGTGCGTGGCCGTCGGGCGCCGCCTCGCAGCTGGACTCTTCTCGCCGCCGCGGCGGCGGTTGCTGCGCCGGCCGCCGATAAGCGCTTCAGGCGCCTGCCGATGACTGCGTGCGTTGGCGACGCCTCGGCCGGGCAGCGGCCGCGCTCTGCATCACGTGCGGTCGCCAGAGCCGACCTCGCATCTGGACCCATTTGAGCATCCTGCGGGTTTTCAGCCGCGTCAGGCGCGGCGCGTGTCCGTCGCGGAGATCAGGACATTGTCGCCGTCCCGCCGCACTCGGCGCATGGTCACCCGCGCGCCGCTGCGGCGAAGCGCCGCGGCGGTCTCGGCGGCGTGGTGGCGAGCGTTCCGGTTCAGAACGAGGACCCCGCGCGTGCCGAGGAGCCCGGCGAGGCGCAGGGCGATGGGGAGCGCGCGGTCCACGGGATCCGCATAGCGCGGCGTCCTCCATGATGAAGTCGAACCGGCGTCCGGCCGACTCGAGACACGGGAGCACGCGCTCGATGTCGCCACAGAGGATCTCGGTGCGCGCCAGGCGCCCCAGGCCGAAGTAGCGCTGGGCGACCCGGAGGATCACGGGGTCGCGCTCCACTGCCGTCATGAAGCGTGGGCGGACACGGGCGGCGAGCAGCAGGAGCTGGGTGCCACCGCCCAGCCCGACGAAGAGCGCCGTGGGGCGGCGCGGCAACTCCACCATGTCCAGCGCGCGGCACCAGTACTCGGCCTTCAGGCGCGACCAGTCGCCGGAGAGCGAGATGGCCGACAGCGTGTGGCCGCTCGCGACGAGCCGGCGCTCGTCGCCCTGATCGACGACGCGGATCGGCCCCGACAGCGCGGACTCCGTCTCGAAGACGACGCGCCGGGCCGCGCGGCCCGGCGCGTGCCTGCGCCCGCCGCGCTCGATGCGGCCCGTCAGAGCGCGATGCCCCCGTCGATGATCACCGCCTGGCCGGTCATGAAGCGCGACTCGTCGGAGGCGAGGTAGACGCAGAGGTCGGCGACCTCCTCGGCCCGGCCCAGGCGGCCCATCGGCTGCCGAGCGATGAAGTCGCGCCGCGCCTGCGCCGGGTCCGGGGCGGCGGCGATGCGGTCGCCCAGCGACGGGGTGTCGACGGTGCCCGGGCACACGGCATTGCAGCGGATGCCCTTGGCCACGAAGTCAACCGCGATCGACTTGGTCAGCCCGATGATGGCCGCCTTGGTGGCGCTGTAGACGAAGCGGTTGGGCACGCCCTTCACGCTCGAGGCCACCGAGGCGATATTGACGATGGCCCCGCCCCCTCCCGCGATCATCCGCGGCAGGACGGCGCGCGTGACCACGTACATCGACCGCACGTTGAGCCCGAACGAATGCTCCCAGTCTTCCGGCCGGCACTCGAGGATGGTCCCGTGGTGGACGAACCCCGCGCAGTTGACCAGCACGTGGGGCGCCGGCACCGCTGCGGCGAGCGCGGCCACAGCGGCGTCGTCCGTCACGTCCAGCCGGCGAACCTCGACGCCGGGCGTGGCTTCGAGCTCGCCGAGCTTCGCCTGGTTGATGTCCGTGGCGATTACCTCGGCGCCCTCGCGCGCGAAGGCGAGCGCGATCGCCCGCCCGATGCCCTGGGCGGCGGCGGTGATCAAGGTCGTCTTGCCTCGCAGCCGATCGCTCATGAAGTCCTCCCCGATGAGGCGCGTCCCGCGCGCAGCAGCTCATGCTATCACCGCGGGCTGCAGCGCCGCGCACCAATGCCCCGTCCCGGAAATCCATTGCCGAATGTGAGTACGGGGTTGCTCACCGGATCGAGGCAGGAGGCGTCCTGGCGGGGACCCATGTTCCCGATTCCATGCATCTATCGAGCTTGGCCCGCGAGTTGCGTTCCCTCGCTATCTTCTTGGGACAAAATCTGCTGCGCGTCGAGGAGCGGTCATGACGGATTCGGGGACAATGCGGTTTGGGTCGGCTCGGTTTGGGCTCTCGCGGTGGCGGGCCTGCTCCTGGGAGTCCCGGCGCGGCGCTCGCGGCGAGCCTGCCCGACCTCGAGGGTGACGGCGCTGACGAATCCGCCCTGCGACGGCATTGCCGGGCGAGAGCTTCGCCGTCACCGCGACGATCAAGAATCAGAGGGGCTGCCGACGGCGCCGGCCTCGACGACCACGTTCTCGCTCAGTGTGGATGGTAAGACCCCCACGAAGGACCTGCAAGGGCGTCCAGAGCGTCCCCGCTCTCCCGGCGACAGCCATCAGCTGCCTCGGTGGCGACCGTTGCCGTCGTCCCGGCACTCCCGCCGGTGACTATTACCTTTGGCCTGTGCCGACGGCCCGGCGAAGATCCCGGAAGCCAAGGAGAACAACAACTGCAGAAGAGCGCGGGAGCAGGTCACCGTGCTTCCCTTGCCGGACCTGGTGGTGACCGCGATCACCGATCCCCGCCGCGGCGCCGCCGGGACAGAGCTTCAAGGTCACGAACACCGTGAAGAACGCCGGGCTGGTGCCTTCGGCGGCGGCCACGACGAAGTACTCCCTGGTGTCGACCTCCAGCGCGGCGCAGGCAGATCTGGACGGCGCGCAGTCCGTTCCCGGCCTCAACCCGGGCCAAACGTTCACCGACGAGGAGACGGTGACCATCCAGGGCAATACCCCGCTGGGCGAATATCGGCTGCAGGCCTGCGCCGACGCGGGGAAGGCGGTCTCCGAGGACGACGAGGCGGACAACTGCCTGCTCTCGGCCGGGACGATCCTGGTGACCACGCTGCCCGACCTCCGCCTCAGCGCGGTGACGCTGGCCAATGCCCCGGTGAGTCGTCACGCCCGGCGGCACCATCGACGGTCGGCGCGGTGGTCCAGAACGCGGGCGTCGGCGATGCCGGCGCGTCGACGATCACGTTCGCGCTGGTGAACGCGGCAGGCACCGCGAGGAGCCTGACTGGGACCCAGGCGGTCCCCGTCCTGGCCGGCAGGACGTCCACCTCGACGCAGACGACCGTGACGGTCCCGTCGACACGCCATTGCGCGACCTACACGGCGCGGGCGTGCATCGATGCGGCGGGCGTCGTGCCGGAGGCCTCCGATGCCAATAACTGCACGAGCGCGGCCGGGACGGTGAAGGTGGCGGCGGTCGTGCAGCCGAAGCCGGATCTGATCGTCGCCGCCCTCACGGACGCGCCCATCAGCGTGCTGCCCTCCGCGACCTTCATCGCCACGGCGACCATCAAGAACCAGGGCGTGGCGGCGAGCGTCGCCTCGACGACGAAGTTCAATCTGGTCAGCGCCGACGGCCGCACCCGGAAGAACCTCAAGGGAGTGCAGAGCGTCGCGGCCCTGGCGGCGGGCGCCAGCGTGACGGCCCGGCCGTGACGCTCAAGGTGTTTGCGCGACACGGTGCCGGGCGCCTATTTCTTCCAGGCCTGCGCCGACGGCGCGGGGGACGTCGCCGAGGCCGACGAGAGCAATAATTGCGTCACCCTGCCGCGCGGGATCCAGGTGCGCGAGTCGCCCGACCTCGTGGCCACCGCGGTCTCCGATCCGCCGGCGACGGCGACGCAGGGACAGAGCATTGCGGTCACGAGCACGATCCAGAACATCGGGACGGTGACCGCCACCGAGTCGACCACCCGGTACTACCTCGTCGCGACCGATGGATCGGGAAGCTCGACCTCAAGGGCAAGCCGATCCTCCCCGCCATCGATCCGGGGCACTCGTTCACCGAGAAGGACACGGTGGGCGTCCGACTCGTGACGGTTCCCGGCAGCTACTACCTGCAGGCGTGCGCCGACTCCGGGAAGGTCCTGGCCGAGAAGAACGAGAACAACAATTGCATCACCTCGGTCAAGTCGATTCTGGTGACGGAGCGGCCGGACCTGGTGGTCACGTCGGTCGCGCTGAAAGACCTGCAGCCAATCAGCGTCGGCCTCAGCGGCGTGATTTCCGTGGAGGTCGTCGTCCAGAATCTGGGCCCGGGCCCGGCGGGCGAATCGGCGTTGCGGCTTTTCCTCATCGACCCGGCCGGGGTGAGCAAGGATCTGAAAGGCCACCCGTCCGTGTCCGACCTCGCCACGACCAAGTCCAAAACCGTGAAGGGGACCGTCAAGGTCTTCAGGGACACGAAGCTGGGGAAAGGCTACACGCTGCGGGCCTGCGCCGACTACGCGGAGGTCGTCGCGGAGATCGACGAGACCAATAACTGTGCGCGAGGCGACGGGAACGATCGAGGTCACGCCCGAGGGCATCGTCCCCGCTCCGTGACGGTTCCGCTCGGAGGGTAAACCTGTCGCGCGCACCTGCTACACTGCCGGGCATGGAGAACGCGCGCCGAGTTTACTCCTCCGGGGACGGGCGCATCCGCCCGCCCGTTCCCGCGCGCTCATCGACGTCGACAGGCCCGCCGGCGCCGAACGACGGCGTCGTGCGCATCTTTCGCGACCGCAGCGGCCGGAATGGCAAGGTCGTGACCGTGATCCGAGGGTTGCCCGTCCGTGAGGTCGAGGGGCGCGCCGCTGCGCTCAAGCGGCTCTGCGGCGCCGGCGGCGCCATCAAGGACGGCGCCGTCGAGATCCAGGGCGACCACCGCGAGCGCATCGCCGGAGCGCCTCCGCGCCCTCGGCCACACGGTCAAGCAGGCTGGTGGCTAGACCGTGATGAATCGGGGTGCGCGGTGAAGGGGACCGCCGGTGCGCTGATCGCGGCGACCTTGCACGCGCATCAGGTGACGCACGTCTTCGGGATGGCGGATCCCGTGCACGTGTTCCATGCCCTCGATCGCCGCGCCATCCAGCCCGTCACGGTACGTGACGAGAAGCACGGCGCCATCATGGCCCACGGCTACGCAAAGGCGACGGGGCGGCCGGGCGTGTGCGCGGCCACGACGGGACCGGGCGCGACGAACCTCGTCACCGGGCTCTTCGAGGCGCTGAAGTCGTCGGTGCCGGTCATCGCCATCGTGCAGGAGACGCCCCGCCGCCTCGTCGGCAAGCACGCGGCGAGCGAGATCGACCAGGCGGCCGCGCTCGCGCCCGTGAGCAAGTGGATCGGCCGCATCGTCACGGCCGACAGCGCCGCCGAGGTCATGCGCGCCGCCTTCCGGATAGCGACATCGGGCCGGCCGGGGCCTGCCGTCGTGCTGTGCCCCGCCGACGTGATGGGACAGACGGCCGAGGCCGAGGTGTACGCGGAGCCCGGGTGCGAGCGCTTTCCGTCCTTCCGCAGCCGGGCGAGCCGCGAGTCGATCGCCGCCGGGGCGGCGCTCCTGGCGGCGGCGCGGCGGCCCGTCATCGTCGCGGGCGGCGGCGCCATCCTGTCCCAGGCCTGGAAGCAGGTCGTGGAGCTGGCCGAGGCGTACGGCATTCCCGTCGCCACCACCATGACGGGGCGCGGCGTCATCGCCGACGCGCATCCTCTAAGCGTGGGGGTCCTCGGCAGCTCGACCGGAGGGCGCCACGGCCTCGGCAAGGTCGCCAACCGCGTGCTGGGCGAAGCCGACCTTGCGTTCATCGTTGGCTCGCGGACGGGGCAGATCGTCACGTCCGACTGGACGCTGCCGCGCCCCGGCACCCGCGTCATCCACCTCGACGTCGATCCCCTGGAGACGGGGCGGAACATCCGCACCGACGTGGCGATGATCGGCGACGCGCGCGAGACCCTGATCGACTTCATCGAGCATTGCCGCGAGCAGAAGGTCCGACCCGAGGTCGAGACCACGGCTGCCTATCTCGAGTCGCTCGAGGCCGAGCGGAGGCAGATCACCGAGCCGCTGGCCACCTCATCCGCGGTGCCCATACAGCCCGAGCGCCTGCTCCGGGAGATCTCGCGCATCGTCGATGCGCGCACGCTGATCGCGGCCGATGCCAGCTACATCACGGGCTGGGCGCTGAGCCACGTGGAAAACGTCGCCCAGGGGTGCACGTTCATCTCCCCGCGCGGCACGGGGGCCTCGGCTGGGGCTTGCCCGCGGCCATCGGGGCCAAGCTCGCGGATCCGGGGCGCACGGTGATCTGCCTCACCGGCGACGGGGGCTTCGGCTACGTCATGAACGAACTGGAGACGGCCGCTCGCTATCGCGCGAAGGTCATCACCGTGGTCTTCAACAACGGCACGCTGGCCTTCCAGAAGCACTATGAGGAGAAGCTCTTCGGCTCCGCCATCGAGTGCGACCTGCTCGACGTGGACTACTCGGAGGTCGCGCGCGCGCTCAAGTGCGGGGAGAGCGCGTCGCCGATCCCGGCGCGATCGGCCTGGCGCTACAGCGCGCGCTGGCCGCGGACGGGCCATACGTGGTCGACGTCGTCATCGACCCACGGGCCAAGGCGCCGATCGTGTCGCTCGAGTCGCCGGCCGACGCCTCCGGCCACTAGGAAACTCGGAGGGGGCTCCGCCCCTTCCGATGCCTCCCCGAACAGCGGATTGCGCCGGCGAAGCCGGCGCTCGAACGGCGGTTTTTCCGACACGCCTCTAGCTGGCTGCAGTGGAGCTGACGAAGCGCTAGTGCGGTGGATCATGTCTGCTCTCCCGCGTGGGAGATGGGGCCTCGCCCGCAGCGCGGCCGGCCTCGCCTGAGGTCTTCAGCCCCGGCGCCGATCACGTAGCGGTCTTCATCGCACAAGCACCTGCAGACTCGCGGGGTTACGCGAGTAGCCAGCCGCCCTCCACGTAGAAGACCTGGCCCGTGACCCAGGATGAGGCGTCGCTGGCCAGGTAGACGAACATCCCCACGAGGTCCGCGGGCTCGCCGATCCGGCCGAGCGGCACCCGGCTCTCCCAGCGCGCGCGGACGGCCGGGTCCGCCTCGAGGATCGGCATCGTCATCGGCGTCTTGATGGGCCCGGGCCCCACCGCGTTCACCCGGACGCCCGCGCTCGCCCACTCGAGCGCCAGGCACTTGGTGAGCATGGCCAGCCCCGCCTTGCTCACGCAGTAGTGGGCGATGCCGGGGCTCGGGTCGATCGAGTTGGTGGAGGCGATATTGATGACCGATCCGCGCCCGCGGGCCAGCATGGCGCGCCCGACGGCCCGGCAGGTATTCCACGGGCCGCTCAGGTTGACGGCCAGCATCCGCGCCCAGTCCGCATCGCCGATGTCGACGGCCGGCCGCCGGTGCGACGAGATGCCGGCTCCGTTGACGAGGACGTCGACGGGCCCCGCGGCTTCGGCCGATGCGGCCGCGGCGGTCACCGCGCTCGCGTCGCTCACGTCGAGGCCCCGCGCAACGAGGCGCCCGGGGAAGCGCTCGGCCAGCGCGCGCTCGCTCTCGGCGAGCTGGTCCGTGGGCAGATCCCAGATCTCGACGCGCGCGCCCGCTCGAGCATGGTGGTCGCGATGGCGTGGCCGATCCCGCGGGCGGCGCCGGTCACGACGACCCGGCGGTCGTGGAGATCGAAGAGCGGGTCGGGTCCGTTCATGACGATCAGTCGACGACCTTGGTCCCGAGATCGACCAGGATGTCCCGCAGCCGCCGGCGCTGCTCTGCCGTCATCGGGGACATCGGCAGGCGCACCGGCCCTCCGGCCAGCCCCACCAAGTCCTGCGCGGCCTTCAGCGTGACGGGCGCGTCGACCTCCGAGAAGAAGCGGCGCAGCGGCGAGAGTGCCGCGTGGAGCTGCCGCAGCTCGCCGAGATCCATGGCCTCGAGCGCGTGCTCGTAGCGGTGCTCGAGCGCGGGGTTGAATATGTGAAGTCGACGTTGCGGCGAAACGCCTCCTCGTCGAACGCGCCGGTGGCGGTGAACGGCGTGGTGAGGCCGAGAAGCGCGCCTCGGAGCCGTGCGCGAGCTCGTCTGTCGAAGTGCGTTCATGGGAACTCCTCTCGGTAGACGCAGGTCAGTGGGCGACCGGGACGGGCGCGCCGGCCCGGAGCTGGTCGAAGGCGGTGATCGGGGAAAGGCCTCGGGATCGATCACGACGTTGATGACGGTCGGCCGGCCCGAGGCGATGGCCGTCCCGAGGGCGGAGGCGAGCTGGTCCGGGTCCGACACGCTGATGCCGTCGCAGCGCAGCACTCGCGCCAGCGCCGCATAGTCCACGTCGAGGAGCTCGGTCTCGAAGCTCCGCCCGTAGTGGAGCTGCTCGGCGTGCTTCTGGTACGCGAAGGTGCTGTTGTTGAGGACGACGACGACCACGCCGATGCCGTAGCGAGCGGCGGTCTCGAGCTCCTGGAACACGAAGCCGAAAGCGCCGTCGCCGGTGAGGCACAGGACCCGCTTGTCGGGCGCGGCCAGCTTGGCCCCGATGCCGGCGGGCAGGGCCCACCCGATGCCGCCGAAGCCGCGGGCCGAGATCAGGCGCCGGCCCGGGCGGCGCAGGACCAGCCGATCGGCGGCCCACAGCGAGCTGTAGCTGGCGTCCGCGCAGACGATCGTGTCGTCGTCCACGAAACGCGCCATCTCGGCGAGGACGCGCTCCGGCCGGATCGGCCGCGCGCTCGATTCGGCGAGCGGCCGGATGCGCGCGCGCCAGTCGGAAAGATCCCGGGCCAGGTCGGCCCGGCGCCCGGTGGCGGGCCGTGCCCCGGCGGCCTCGAGCCCCGCGGCCAGCGCAGCGAGCCTGAGCTTGGCGTCACCCAGCACACCGAGCGACCGGTAGTTCCGGCCGATCTCCGCCACGTCGACGTCGACGTGCACGGTGCGGCACGACGGATCGGGCAGCGTCCAGTTCGACGTCGCCACGTTGCCGGTCTTCGTGCCCACGAGCAGCACCACGTCGGCGTCGCGGATGACACCGTTGGCGATGCGCCCGCGGCCCATCTCGCCTCCTGTATAGGCGCTCATGACGCCAGCGGCCAGGGGATGGGCCTCGTCGATCGCGCCCTTGCCGAGCGGCGTGGTGGCGACCGGCGCGTCCAGCAACTCGGCCACCTGGAGCAGCTCCTCCCACGCGCCATGCTGAGAGCACGCCGCCTCCGGCGATGATGGCGGGCCGGGCCGCCTCGCCCAGAACGAGCACGGCCTCGCGGACGGCCGCCGGATCGGGCGCGGTGCGCAGGTGGGGATAGCGGCGGGCGCCCGGCCTGTGGCCGGATGAGGTCGCGCCGCCGGCCGCGAGCACGTCGTCGGGACAGCTCACGAGCGTCGGACCGGGGCGCCCGCTGGTGGCCAGCACGAAGGCGCGCGCCGTCAGCTCGGAGACGCGCTCGGGGCGGTCCAGGCGCACCGCCCACTTGGTGATCGGGCGGAACAGCGCGAGGTGGTCGACCTCCTGGATCGGGTTCCGGCCGACCGCCGCGGTGTTGACGTCGTTGACCACCGCCACCACGGGAATCGACGAGGCCCACGCCTCGGCCAGCCCGGTGATGAGGTTGGTGGCGCCCGGGCCCCGGATGGCCGTGCACACCCCGGGCCGTCCGCTCACGCGCGCGTACGCGTCGGCCATGATCGCCCCGGCGCGCTCGTCGCGCACCGTGATGGGCCGCATCTCGGCGCGGTCCATCTCGGCGTAGAGCGCTTCGGGGAGTCGAGGCCGAAGACGTGGGTGACGCCACAGGCGCGCAGGGTCTCGTAGAGCGCGCGGGCGCCTGTCATGGTCCCTCTGGTGGAAGAAGCGCTCGAGGACATTGCTTCACCTTTCTTTCATGACGACTGCTCAGGACCACTTGAGCCGCGGATCGAGGGCGTCGCGCAGCCCGTCGCCGAGCAGATTGGCGCCGAGCACGGCGATCAGGATGGCCACGCCGGGCACGGCGGCCACCCACCAGGCCACCGTCATGTACGGGCGCCCGGAGCTCAGCATGCTGCCCCAGCTCGGCGCCGGCGGCTGCAGCCCGATGCCGAGAAAGCTCAGCGTCGACTCGAGCAGGATCAGGGCGCCGAGCTGCGCGGTCGCGACCACGATGAGCGGGGCCAGGGCGTTCGGCAGGATCTCCTTGAAGGCCACGCGCATCGGCCCCGCGCCGAGCGCGCGCGCGGCGGTGACGGACTCCTGCTCGCGGATGACGAGGACCGCGCTGCGCAGCGTGCGCGCGTGCACCGCCCAGCTCCGCAGCGCGAGCACGGCGAGCAGTGTCCACAGGCTGGTGCCGAGCGCGGCGATCACCGCGATGGCGAGCAGCAGCGAGGGAAAGGCGAGCTGGGCGTCGACGAGGCGCATGACGAGCGCGTCGAGCCCGCGGCCGCCGAAGCCGGCGAGCAGGCCGAGCAGGCTGCCGAGGCCGCCGCCGATGACCAGGCCGGCGAGGGCGACCGAGACGGAAGCCCGGGCGCCGTAGATGATGCGGCTCAGCATGTCGCGCCCGAGCGGATCGGTGCCGAGCAGGTACACGCGCCCGCCCGGCCCGGTCGACAGCGGCGGCTTCAGGCGCCCCATCACGTTCTGGTCGTCGTAGGCGTCGGGGGCCAGCGCAGGCGCGAAGAGGGCCACGAGCAGGGTGAGCCCGAAGAGGCCGAGGCCGCTCAGCGCCAGCGGGTTGCGGAGAAAGGCATGGAGGACGCGCGAGGACGGGCGCCCGGACGCCGCCGTGCCGGTGGAGCTCATCGCATGCGCACGCGCGGGTCGAGCACGCCGTAGAGCAGGTCGACGCCGAGGTTGACGACCGCGTACACGAGGGCGATGAGGACGATGGTCGCCTGGACCACGGGATAGTCGCGCCGGGTGATGGCGTCGAGCACGAGCGTCCCCACGCCGGGCCAGGCGAAGACCGTCTCGGTCACGACGGCACCAGCCAGGAGCTCGCCGATCTGCAGGCCCAGCACGGTCGTGATCGGGATGAGGGCATTGCGCAGGCCGTGGCGCAGGACGGTGACACGCTCGGCGAGACCCTTGGCCCGCGCGGTTCGGATGAAATCCTGGCCGAGGACCTCGAGCATGCCCGAGCGCGTCAGGCGCGTGGTCACTGCCACGTAGTAGGCGGCGAGCGTCACCGCGGGCAGCACGAGCTGCGCCGGCGATCCGTAGCCGGACGGCGGGAACAGCGGGATGAAGACGGCGAAGACGAGGATCAGCATCAAGCCCGAGCCAGAACGTGGCGATCGACTGGCCGAGACCGACGCCGGCCATCACGAGCAGGTCGAGCGCCGTCCCCGGAACACCGCGGCCAGCACCCCGACGGCGAGGCCGAGCACGATCACGATGGCGATCGCGGTGGCGCTCAGGAGCAGCGTGGCGGGAAAGCGGCTCAGGACGACGCGTAGCGCGGGCTCGTGCTGCCAGAACGAGGTGCCGAGATCGCCGCGCAGGAGATTGCCGAGGAAGACGAGGTACTGAACGGGCAGCGACCGGTCGAGCCCGTGAGCATCCCGGAAAGCCCGGCGCTCGGCCTCCGTCGCCTCGGGCGTCAAGAGCAGCGCCGTGGGATCGCCGCTCAGCCGGATCAGAACGAAGGCGATGAGCGACACGGTGAGAACAGTCGGGACAAGCTGTCCCAGCCGTTGGAGCAGATAGAGGAGGCCGGCGGGCAGGGCAGGCACGCCGCCCGGTGCCCGCCCGGCCATCAGCCCTTGGGAACGTAGTACGTGAGGAGTCCGGCGTTGCCCGCGTAGGCCCACGGCTGCCACGGGTACCGGCGGTTCGTCCCATACAGCTCCGGACTGGGCATGGGTGAACAGGCCCACGGCGTCCTCGCGCAGGAGGCGGTCGGCATCCTGGTAGACGCGCGTGCGCTCGGGCACGCCGAACGTCGCCCGGGCCTTGTTGATGGCCTCGTCGACCTGCGGGTTGCCGTAGAACTTGCTGTTCTCGCTGAGCCAGCGCAGCCCGGTGATGACGCTGTCGGCCTCGAGCGACTTTCCCCAGGCATTGACCGCCATCTCGAACTCGCCATTCCCGTAGCGCGGCGTGTACACGCTCGACTCGAGGAACTGGAGATTGACCTTGATGTTGACCTTGCCGAGCTGGTTGGCCAGGACCTGCATGATCTCCTCGTCCTTGACCATGAAGTCCTTGCGCAGGAGCCAGGTGAAGCTGAAGCCCCCGTCCTTGCCGGCTTCCTTGAGCAGCGCGCGCGCCGGTCGACGTCGAGCTTGTACTGCGGGCCCGTCGGGCTGAAGCACGCCTGGGTCGGGCTGAAGGGGCCGATGCGCACCTCGCCGTAGCCCTGCAGAATCCCGTTGACGATCGACTCGCGATCGACGGCGTAGTTCATGGCCTGGCGCACGCGCCGGTCGTCGAACGGCGGCTTCTTCGCGTTGAACACGAAGTACGGCGGGCGCACGCCCTGCTGGACGATGAGCTTGAGCTGCGGGTTGGCCTCCACGGTCTTGGCCAGCTCGATGGGCACGCCGAAGATGATGTCGGCTCGCCCCGTCTGCAGCTCGGCCAGCCGCGTGGCTGCCTCGCGAATGCCGCGCACGACGATGCGCTTCGGGGTGTGCGGCCCGTTCCAGTGCTTGTCATAGGCCTCGAGGACGAGCTGCTGCTGCTTCTGCCAGTCGACCATGCGGTACGGGCCGGTGCCCACCGGCTTCTTGCCGAACTCGGCGGTGCCCCCGGCTTCGTAGGCCTTCTTCTGCACGATGTACAGATAGACCCAGCTTCCGAGGAGCGGCGCGTAGGCGGCGTCGAGCTCGATCTGGATGGTGAGCGGATCGAGGATGTCGATCTTCTGCACGCGCGCCAGGTATCGGTTCTTGACCGAGGTCGGGCCCTTGGCCTTCTCGAAGGTGTACTTGACGTCCTCCGCGGTGAAGGGCGTGCCGTCGTGCCAGGTCACGTTCGGGCGAAGCTTGAAGCGCCACTTGGTCGGCGTCGGATTGTCCCAGCTCACGGCGAGCTTGGGCGTCATCTTGAAGTCGGGCCCGGTGAAGTCGATGAGCGGCTCGAGGATATGGGCGTGCATCTGCAGGCCGGGGTTCGTGAAGTCGGCGAGCGGATCGAGGCTCGCCACCTCGTCGAGCTGCAGGACGGTGATCTGCTCGACGGGCCGCGGCGCGGCCGGCGCCTGGGCCCAGGTCGCGGCGGGCGCGGCGAGGGCGGCGCTTGCGGCGGCCGAGGAGGTCAGGAAGTGCCGGCGGGTGATGCGCGAGTGATCGCGTCATGGCGATACTCCTCTCGTCGAGCCGTGGTCCTTCGGAACGCCCGTCAGAGTATATGGAGGCACGGTCTCGTTGCAAGCGTGCGCCACGTCGGTGGCGAGCCGGGCGAGTGCCGCCCTGAGCGTCACGTCAGCAGCTCTTCGCACCCGAGATCGTCGAAGGCCAGGAAGATGCGCTCGAGGTGGCTCCACCAGATCGCCGCGGGCAGCTTGTTGGAGTGCTGGAACACCGGGACCGACGAGCTGCCCCACCACCGCGTGCCGATAGTCGTGGCGGAGGGCATCGAGGCCGTAGCCTCGAACGCCGGCGTCGACCAGCGCCTGGTGGTAGTGGCGGAGCAGCACATCTTCCAGCCGATGGCGGCGCTCCGGGTACCAGTGCACGGCCATCATGTAGGCGAGGTCGTCGGTGGCCGGGGCCAGCCGCCAGTCGTCCCAGTCGACGACGCGCACATCGCCGTCGGGCGAGTGCAGCGAGTTCCACGCGTGCGCGTCGCCGTGCACCACGGTCAGATCTCGGCGCGTGCGATGGCGGTCCGCCAGCCGGTCCCCGCACGCGATCGCGCGCTCGTAGATGCGACGGCGCCTCGGGGACAGCCGATCGCCGAGGTGATCCGCGAATGCGGCGAAGCGCTGCTGGTACCTGTTGAACCAGTCCGTCAGGGGCGCATCGATGAACGTGCCGATCGTCTTCCCGAGATCCGGGTGATCCCAGAGACAGGCATGCAGGCGCGCGTACACCTGGACGATGCGACGGCATTGCTCGTCGGTCGGCGGCACCGGCCACTCCGAGATCATCGCGTGCGTCGCCGTGAGGTCCTCGAGCAAGAGCGAGAAGCGGCTCGTGTCGTCGTCCCAGACGGCGGAATAGCATCGCGGAACCAGGCCGCCGGGAAGATACCGAGCGACGTCCCGGTAGTAGGCCACTTCCCGCCGACCAACGTCTCGAAGCGTTGGCGACAGACCGGCTCGCGTCGTCTTCAGGAAGAAGTGTGTCGGCGCCGCGGTCGGGTCCGAATACCGCACGACGAGGCGCCGCACTCTCGACAGCGTCGCGAGCCGGGATGAGACGACGTCCACCGCCTCGACCGAGCCGTGCGGAAGGACCCCGCCGGCACGCAGAACGTCGGTCAGCCAGTCAGCGGTGACAGGGTGTTCGTCGGTCTCGCTCATCGCCCACCCGCGCTCCTTGCGTGTCGCCGTTTCAGGGATTTCAGGATAACGCAAGTCAGGGGATACACTCGTGCTCGTGATCTGCCGCTGGTCTCTTCTGGAGGAAGCCTCTTGATCGGCCTCTGGCGCAACGCTCGCGCGCTCGGCTCGATGCGCATGGTCTGGATCGGCGTCGTCACGCTCGTCGCCGCGCTGCTCGCGACCATGCCGGCCGGGGCCGCAGGACCTGGACCCGTGCAGGGCGGCGCCCTCCCCGGGCCGCTGCCGCTCTTCCCACCGGACAACTGGTGGAACGTCGACGTGAGCGGCGCGCCGGTCGACGGCGGGTCCGCGGCATTCATCGCGTACATCAATAACGGCGGTCAGCGCCGTCTCCACCCGGACCTCGGCGGCGAAGTGTCACCCGGCAGCGTCCAGATGTACGGCATGCCGTACGCGGTGGTGGACGGGACCCAGCCGAGGCTCACGGTGGACTTCGTGCTCTACGCGAACCAGAGCGACGGTGTCGGCGTGCCGTTCTATCCGATCCCCGCAGAGGCCATCACCGAGCCGCACTGGATCGAGGGCGGCGAGCCCGGCAACGTGGACCTCCGTGGGCAGGACCGGCACCTGCTCATCGTCGACCGCGACCGCAACTGGCTCTACGAGCTCTACAACGTGTACTACAACGCCGACGTCGGGACGATGGGAGGCGGGCTCGGGCGCGTTCTGGGACATGAACACGAACGGCCGCCGGCCCGAGGGATGGACGTCGGCCGACGCCGGCCGGGCTCGCGATCCTGCCCGGCCTCGTCCGCTACGACGAGGTGTACGACCCCGGCGTGGCCGAGATCCGGCACGCGTTCCGAGTGACCGTGCGGTCGACCAATGGCCACGTGTATCCGGCGTCACACGACGCCGGCTCCACCCCGGGCGCGCTGCCCATGGGCGCGCGGCTGCGGCTGAAGGAGAGCACGGACATTTCGCGCTTCGCGCCGGAAGTGCAGAAGATCTTCCGCGCCATGAAGCGCTACGGGCTCATCGTGGCCGACAACGGCTCCGACATGTACATCGGCGGCACCTTCGACACGCGCTGGGACAATGACATCCTCAACCCCGCGTTCGGCGCCCTCACGGCCAGTGACTTCGAAGTCGTCCGGCTCGGCTGGCAGCCTGGCGCGGACCCCGTCGTGTCCTCGGCTCGCTCGGCGTCAACCCGTCGACCGTGGCAGGGGGCCAGTCCGCGACCGGCACCGTGACGCTGAGCGGCCCGGCGCCGGCGGGCGGCGTGGTGGTGACGCTCGCCAGCACGAAACCCGCGTCGGCCAGAGTGCCGGCGAGCGTGACCATCGGGGCCGGGCTTGTCTCGGCGTCGTTTGCCGTCACGACGTCAGTGGTGGCTGCGTCGACCGCGGTCGACCTCCGGGCGTCGTACAACGGCAGCACGGAGGCGGCCACCCTCACGGTGATGCCGCCACCACCGACCGTGACATCGCTCCGGCTGAGCCCGTCCACGGTGGCGGGCGGCTCCACCTCCACGGGCACCGTCACGCTGTCACGCGCCGCGCCGCCAGGCGGCGTCGTCGTCGCGATCGGCAGCTCGAAGCCCGCCGTCGCCGGAGCTCCGGCCACCGTCGCGGTGGCGGCCGGTCAATTGTCGGCGAGCTTCGCCATCTCCACGACGGCAGTGCCGGCGGGGACGTCGGCGGTTATCTCGGCCTCGTACAACGGCGGCACGCCCAAGACTGCAACGTTGAGCGTCACATTGCCCGCAACGTCCTCGCTCACGCTGAGCCCGTCGACGGTCGTGGGCGGCGCGAGCGTCAGCGGCACGGTGACGCTCTCGGGACCCGCTCCGCCGGCCGGGATCATCGTGATGCTCACCAGCTCGCGCCCATCCCAGGCCGCCGTGCCGCGCAGCGTGACGGTTGCGGCGGGACAACGGTCAGCGACCTTCAGCGTGACGACGGCACCCGTGACGGCGGATACCACCGCCTGGATCTCGGTACCTACCGAGGAGCGACGAAGGGCGCGACGCTCGCGATCAAGCGCTGACCGGACCAGCGCAGCCTCGGCGCGACTACACCGCCGCCACATCCTCGAACACGCGCCGGAAGTTCCCGCCGAGCACCTTCACGACGTCTTCCCGCGAGCGCCCCCGGGCCAGCAGCGCCGCGCCGATCGTCGGCCAGTCGCCGTAGTCGTCGTAGGCGATGAACGCAGGCGGTGAGATGCCGTCCATGTCGGTGCCGACGCCGACGTGATCCACGCCGACGACCTCGATCATCCGCTCGATGTGCGTGATGTAGCCGGCGAACCCGTAGTAGCTCGAGTTGACCGGAAAGATTCCGATCACGCCGCCGTTGTCGGCCACGAGTCGTGCGTGCTGGCGTGAGACCGATCGCGCAAACGGCGTCTCCAGCACCGTGTGGGACAGGATGACGGGCTTCTTCGCGACCGCGACCGCCTGCTTCACGCCGTCGTGGGTGAGGTGCGCGAGATCGACCACCATGCCCAGCCGGTTCATCTCGCGGATCACGTCCTGCCCGAACGACGTGAGACCGCCGTGGCGGGCGGGTTCCGTCTGGATGTCCCCCAGTTCGTTGACGCGGTAGTGCACGAGCTGGATCGATCGAAGCCCTCGCTGGTGCGCTTCCTCGACGCGCGCGATCTCGCCCTCGAGGAAGTCACCACCCTCGGCCGCGAACATCGCGCCCGTCCCGCCCGCGCGCAGCACTGCATCCATGTCGGAGGGCCCACTGACGACCTTGAGCGCGCCGGTCGCGACACGCTTGCGCACCTGATCGACCTGCCACCACGTCGCGGTGGGCAGCTCCCCGGCCGTCGGCTCGCGCGTCGCGTACAGGCCGCCGCTCGGGCGCCGGCACGATCAACGGGCCATCGGCGACGGCGGCGAACAGGACCGTCTTCACGCGTCCGCGGCCCATGCGCTCGACCTGGGACTCCATCGTCAGCGGGGAGCTGCGGAACATGCCCGGATGCGCGTGCAGATCCACGGAGCCGTATTCGCGCGCGAGGTCGCTCGCCGCGACCCGGTGCGTCTCCGGGATGCTCGTGCAGCCCGCGAGCGCCATGGACAGCGCGGCGCCGAGGCCGCGGATCAGGTCGCGGCGGCTCATGGTGGGCGCGAGTCCGAGCCCGCCAAGCGACAACGAGGGAACGCATCCACAGTGGGCGTCGGCAGCGATCTCGCGGGATGGCATGCGAGTGACGCTATCCGGAGAGTCGATGCCGGTCAAGTACCGGGCGGCCTGCCAGGCGCGGCGGCGTACAATGAGCCACGTTCGAGACCGACCAACCGACAGGAGGTGCCGTATGGCTCAGCCCGTGACGATGCAGATTTTTTCCGACTACGTCTGACCCTGGTGCTATCTCCAGTACCGTGCGTATTGAGAGGCTCAAGGCAGAGCACGGCGTGAAGGTCGAGTGGGTGCATTTCCCTCCACCCGGAGACCCCGGCGGAAGGCCGTGCGCTCGCCGATCTGTTCGCGGGGCGCAACGTGGACAGGTCGGCCATGCACGCGCAGATGAAGGCGCGGATGGAGGCCGAGGGCCTTCCCTACGGCGAGCGCACGATGACGTATAACAGCCGCCTGGCCCAGGAGCTGGGCAAGTGGGCGGACACACAGCCGGGCGGGGAGGCGATCCACGACGCGCTGTTCCGCGCCTACTTCGTCGAGGCGCGCGATATCTCACGGCCCGCAGTTCTGCTCGAGATCGCCGAGCAGGTGGGCCTGCCCGTCGACAAGGCCCGCGAAGTGCTGGAGCAGCGGACGTTCAAAGCGGCCGTGGACGAGGACTGGAACCTGGCGCGCCAGTACCGGATCACAGGGTGCCGACCTTCGTCGCCGGCGGCTACGGCGTGGTCGGCGCGCAGCCTTACGAGACGCTCGAAGAGCTGGTGCGGGAAGTCGAGAAGCAGGGCGACGCCTGAGCCCATGGCGATCATCGATCTCAGCTTTCGATCCGTCCCGCACTTTCGATGGAAGGTGGCGCCCGGAGCGCGTGGCGACCCACGCCAACGGCGATCCGCTCCAGAGCACCGTCGTGACCATCAGTTGCCACGCGTACACGCACGTGGACGCGCCGCTGCACTTCCTGCCGGACGGCCCGGACATCGCCACGATGCCGATCGACCAGTGGATCGGTGAGGCGGCCGTCGTCGATCTGAGTCACCTCGGGGCGAACGGCGAGGTCACGGCGGAGGAGCTGGAGCGTCACGGCGCGCACGTTCGACGGGGAGACATCGTGCTGCTCCGGACGGATTGGCCACGCCGGACGAGCGTGGAGACTGCACGCGTTCTGGCAGGAGGGTCCCTTCACCGGCCCGACCGGCTGCCGGTGGCTCGTCGACCGCGGCGCGAAGGCCGTGGGCTACGACTACCCGCCTGACTATTGCATCCGCGACACGATCGCCACGCCGCGGCGCAAGCCCGACCGCGCCGAATACACGACGCACGCCATCTTCTTCCCGCCGGCATCACGGTGATCGAGTATCTAACCAACCTGGACAGGATCGGCGTGGCGCGGTGCCGGTTCGTCGCGCTGCCGCTGGCGCTCGAGGGGGCCGACGGCTCGCCCGTGCGCGCCATCGCCATCACCGAATAGCGCTCGCGTCGACCGGGCCCGCTTGCACGCGCGCACGAGCTCGCGCGGGACGCCTCACCGGACGACGAGGCGAGCGAGCAGCCACACGAGAGCGGCGATCGCTGCTGAGGCCGGGATCGTGAAGATCCAGGCCCAGACGATCCGGCCGGCAACGCCCCAGCGGACGGCGGAGAAGCGCTGAATCGAGCCCACGCCGCATGATCGCGCCCGTGATCGTGTGCGTGGTGCTGACCGGGATGCCGGCGATGGCCGTACCGATCAGCGTGATTGCGCCTGCCGTCTCCGCGGAGAAACCGCCGACCGGGCGGAGCTTCGTGATCCGCATGCCCATGGTCTTCACGATCCGCCAGCCACCCGCCAGCGTGCCCAGCGCGATCGCGGCGTGCGCCGCGAGGATCACCCAAACCGGCACGTAAAAATCTCCGGCCAAGATACCCGCTCGTGAACAGCAGCACCGCGATGATGCCCATCGTCTTCTGGGCGTCGTTCGTCCCGTGGCCCAAGCTGTAGGCGGCGCGCGGAGACGAGCTGGAGACGCCGGAAGAGCCGTTGCATCCGGCCAGGGGCGGCGCGTCGGCATATCCACAGGATCGCCAGCATCACGCCGAAGCCGGACGAGCAAGCCGATCACGGGAGCCAGGATCATGAAGATGCCGATCTTCACGAGTCCACCCACGATCAACGAGCCAAGCCCGGCCTTGATCACGGCGGCGCCGGCGAAGCCACCGATGAGGGCGTGGGAAGAGCTCGTGGGCAGACCCCAATACCAGGTGATGAGATTCCAGACGATGGCTCCCATCAACGCGGCAAAGACGACCGCCTGGTCGACGACGCTGGACTCGACGACACCCTTTCCCACGGTCGTGGCCACGCTGACACCGAAGCCGAACGCCGCGACGAAGTTGAAGAACGCGGCCCAGGCGACGGCCTGCATCGGGCGAGAGGACGCGGGTCGACACGACGGTCGCGATGGAATTGGCGGCATCGTGAAATCCATTGATGAAGTCGAAGACGAGCGCGACGACGACGATGAGAACGACGACGGTCAACACGGCAAGAAGCCGAGCCTCGGCGAGGCGCCTGGACAGCGCGGTGACATTCCCGATATCTCCTTTCAGATAGGCCTGCATTATAGGCCGGCCCGCGGCACCTGCGACGCGCGTGACACCGGAGGTGTCCAATCGACCTCGCGCGCCGGACCACCGGTGCTGCTCTAATTTGATTTTGCCTTAACTCTTGACCTTGCCCCAGGGGGCAGGGTTTAGGTGTGGGCATGGATCGGGGCGGGTTGCTAATCGGCGAGGTTGCCAAGCGGAGCGGAATCAGCCGCAAGGCGGTAAGGCTCTACGAAGCGCGCGGGATTTTGCCGCCAGCACGCCGGACTCCGTCCGGGCTACCGTGTCTACCCGGCTGATGTCGTCGGCATCCTCGCCTTCGTTGAGCAGAGCCGACGCCTGGGGCTCACGCTCGCCGAGATCCGGCAGATTGTCGCCCTGCGCCGCTCCGGCCCTGTGCCCTGCGTCCACGTGCGCCACTTGCTCGAACAGAAAGCTGCGGACCTGGCTTAGCCTCTTAGGCGCGCTCCGAAGCACCTTGCGCTCGTGGGCCGCCGAGAATGGCCGCCCAGCCGCCGTGTGTCCCCACATCGAAGGGAAAGGAGGTGAGATCACATGGAAAGGCTCGCTATCTCGCTCTGCCCGGCCTGCTCCGCCTGCCCGGAAGTCGTCATCGAAGGCGACGAGGTCCGCATTGGCGAAGACGCCAACACGGCCGTTCTCAAGAAGGCCGAGTGGAACGTCCTCGTTGACCTGATTCAGTCCGGCCAACTCGGCCGCGTCTGAACCGACAAGGCGCCGGGTGGAATGCCTCCCGGCGCCTTTCCGACGAGCAACGCGACGCCGAATATCGTGCCCATGAAGAGCGCGAACTCGCGCGAGTCGGGCTCGTTGGCGGCGAGGGCTCGGTCACGGCGGGCCGGTCTCGACGGGCATGGCGGGGTCCTGGGCCCACTCGAACCAGCCCGGGTCGTAGAGCGAGGCCTGCGGCCAGCCCAGCCGCCAGGCGTGGAACAGGAGCCAGGCTCGCGCGCCAGCCGGTGCCGCAGTAGAAGGCGACGTGGCGCTCGCCCGTGATCCCGGATGCGGCCCACAGCGCGGCCAGCTCGTCGGCGTCGCGGAGCGTGCCGTCGGGCGCCTCGAAGTCCTGTACGTGATGCGCGTCCGAGCCGGAGTGGCCCCACACCGAGCCGCGGATGCGGCCGCGCGCCGTGATGGCGTCGTAGCCGCTGATCTCGCCCACGTGCTCGGCCCAGGAGCGCGTGCACACCACGACCGAGCCGGCGGGGTCGTCGATCATGCGGCGGACGGCGTCCTTGCCGACGACGAGTCGGGGCCGCAGCGGCACCGCGCCGCCGAACGCGGCGACGGCGACCGGCGCGCGCGGCGTGGTCTCGACGTCGAAGCCGGCCGCGCGCCAGGCGGGCAGCCCGCCGTCGAGGAGGCGCACGTCGTCCACGCCAGCGTAGAGCATGGCCACGGCCGCGCGCGCGGCGCCCATCATGGGGTCGCCGTAGAGGACGACCGTCGTCGCGCGCGTGATGCCGAAGCGCTCGAGGACCGCCTGGAGCTCCGGCGTCGGGGACGAAGTGCCAGAGGGGCGGGCGTTCGATGAGGTTCGTGTCCAGGTAGACGGCGCCCGGCACGTGGCCGCGCAGGTAGGCGTCCGGCTCGCCCCAGCCGACCTCGAGTGTGACGAAGCCGTGGCCCGGGTACGTGAGGGGCGAGCCGCCGCCCACGAGGTCGTGGACCCAGCTCGGCGGGACGACGGCCTGCCGGCGGATCGTAGACGACATAAAGCCGGTTATCGGAGACCAGCCCCCTCTCACAGAGACAGCGCGGACAATCGCGCGGGCCCGACCCGGGCCCGGGCGACCCGATCTGCCTGCTCTAGCTACCGCATAGAAGGATCAGGCGTCAAGCAGGAACCTTGGGCGTCGGGCAGGGCCCGAGCGTGAACTCAGATCGGCGGGCAGGCGCGAGAGGTCTGGCAGCGGCCGGAGAGAGGCGGCCGGCAAACGGTGCGGAATCAGAATGGTGTGCGAGATCAGGCCAGAGCGGTCGCCGGTATCAGCCGGGGCATGTCGTGCGTGCGGTCAAGTACTCAGGCCGACAGCTTGCACATGCCGCGGAGCGCGGCCGGATACTGACCGCTGA
>ERZ1370068.2254-contig-1410_pt1 | contig 23699 bp, 38 predicted proteins | sample MGYA00561227_ERZ1370068 | MGnify/ENA primary metagenome ERZ1370068 (study PRJEB38410, sample SAMEA6850437) | metagenome | study: Metagenomic assessment of the ecological functions of the soil: analysis of the soil microbiota associated with the...
GTTATTACTTCGTTCAGTTACGTATTGCTGGTTCATCGTGGCCACGTTCATCCTGCCCATCGTCGTCGGATTCCTGCAACCGGTTGACGACCACGACTGCGTCTACGCCGTCTCCACCACCGAGCTGGCCTGGAAAGTCGTGGAAGCGATCCCGCTGACACTCCTCGCGTCACTGTGGTTTGATTCGTTGCGGGAGCGGTCAGTGGTGGCTCATCTTCACACTCTGTCGGACTTCTGGCTGCGGTGCCGGCGCAGCTGTTTCAGGATCCGGCCAACATCGAGCCGGCAATGGCTCACGTTCGCGATGGTGATGGGAGCAGAGCTCGTGCGCTATGTCGTGGCGGAGCCCTGCTCGCCTGGCGTCTTTCGTAGCTATCTTCGCTGGACCAATGACAACGATTCGCCTGACTGCGCTCGCACGGCGCCGGCTGAGCCTGCAAGCTCGGCCCTGCCGAGTTGGCGCAGGTCTTGCGCCACGTGCCGACCTTCACTGATCCACGCATCCTGGTCGATGCCTCGACGCGGGACGACGCCGCAGTGTATCAATTGGCGCCGGATCGCGCGATCGTCGCGACCGTGGACTTCTTCACGCCAATCGTGGATGACGCCTACGACTTCGGACGGATCGCCGCCGCCAACGCGTTCTCGGATGTCTATGCGATGGGCGCTACGCCGTTGTTCGCGCTGAACTCGTCGGCTGGCCGCGCGACACGCTGCCGTACGACCTACTCGGCGGAAGTGCTGCGCGGCGGCGCCGACATCGCGCGCCAGGACGCGGGAGCCTTCGTGCTGGGCGGTCATTCGGTGGACGATCCCGGAGCCGAAATACGGCATGGTCGTCGATCGGCGAGGTCGCATCCCAATCGCGTCACGATCGCTCGCGACGCGCGGGTCGGCGACGTGCCTCGTGCTCACAAAACCGATCGGCACCGGGTGTGCTGACCACGGCCCTGAAGCGCGATCTTGCGAGCGCCGGCGGATCTACATGGATGCCGTCGACGTCGATGACCACCCTAAACGCCGGCGCCGCGCGCGCGATGCTCGCGTGGCGGCGTCGCATGCCGCCACCGACGTCACCGGGCTTCGGTCTGCTCGGCCATCTGCAGCAACATGCTGCGCGGCGAGCGGCGTGTCCGCCGAGATCGACGCGGCGGCAGTGCCGCTGCTGCCCAAAGCAGCCGAGCTCGCGGCCCGGGGCTCGGTTCCGGGCGGGACCAAACGCAATCGCGATGCGCTTGGCGAACATGTTCGCTTCGATCCCGCCGTGCTCGAGCCGATGCGCGTGCTGCTGTTCGATGCGCAAACGTCGGGTGGGCTGCTGATTGCCGTGCCGCAGTCGATCGTGCGGAGGGACTGATCGCCGCTCTTGAGAACGGAAGCGACTCCCGCCGCTGCGCGGATTGGGCGCATCGTGGGCGGGGCAGCCGGCACGATTGCGGTCTCCTAGGTCGTGGCGACGATTCCCGAGTACCGATCCTTGACCCCTGAGGCGCTCGACGCGCTGGAGCGCGCCGTGCGCGACCATCGGCGGGTAGCGCTGCGGCGTCGCGGGACCGAATATGTCGTGGTGGCCGAGCGTCCTCGAGACCAGCGGGCGAGATGACGTGCTCGCCGGGCGACTGCCCATGACCGGCGAGCTGCTCACGTTTCGCCTGCGGGACCTCGAGACCTTCGCGGTGCTGCCCTGAGCGTCGCGTAGCGTGTTCACGCGACTGCTGATCGGTCTGGACGGCAGCCCGAACGCCGATGAGGCATTGGAGCAGGCGGTGCTGCTCGGCAAGCGGTTCAACTCCGGAAGCTCATCGTGGTGAACGTCAGGAAGGCCACAGGCTGGGACGCCGCGCGTCCGATTCCGGCGAGCTGCTGACCCGCGCCGAGGAGCGGGTGAAGGACGCGGGACTCCGGTGCAAACGCTCCAACAGTACGGCGACCCCAGCACCGCGCTTTCGACGCTCGCCCGCGAGCGTCGATACGGTGCTCGTCGGTCGCCGGGGCGATCGTCGATCCGCCGATGTGCTGGGCAAGACCGTGTCGGCGCTGATCCGGGTCGCGGAGCGCAGCGTGATCGTCTGCGCGAGCACGCCGTCGCCGATGGAAGGAGTGCGCGGTCGCGTACGATGGGCGGGAGACGTCGCAGCGGGCGCTCGACCTGGTGGCGCGGTTCGCGAGCGTCACGAAGAGCACCGTTCATGTCATTCACGCCACCATCGATCCGCGATCGGAACGATGGTGGTTGGAGAAGCGGAGGCGCTGTTGTCGCTGCAACGCGTAGCATTCGTCACACACATCGAGCGTGGCACTCCCGGTGAGGCCGTGGCGCGCGTCGTGCAGCGCACCGAGCTGCGACGCCTTCTTTGCCGGCGCCCACATCGGCGAGCGGGCGGCAGGTCACCGCGTCAAACGCCGAGGAGATTCTGCTCCATACCGATATTCCGGTGGTGATCGAGCCATGAGCCGACACGACTGTCATTCGTCCTCGTCCACGCCGATGAGAGCTGTCTCGGCAACGACTCCAGCAAGGCCAGCCGCGGCGGCAATGCCGCGCTGATCGAGGCGCCCGCAGGCGACAGCGTGGCGCGCTGGGATTTCTACGACTGCTCGCCGCAGACGACCAACAACCGCATGGCGCTTGCGGGCGCGATCGCGACGCTCGAATGGATCCGGCGCCAGTGGCGGCAACGCGCACGTGCGTCTACGTTTCCGACTCGGAGTACCTGGTCAAAGGCATGACCGAATGGCTGCCCGGCTGGCAGGCGCGCGGCTGGCGGCGCAAGACCGGATCGCTCGAAAACCTGGAGCTGTGGCAGGCGCTGGCGCAGGTCGCGGCGCACCACACGGTGGACTGGCGCTGGGTGCGCGGGGCCACAACGAGCACGTCAAGAACGAGTACGCCAACTGCCTGCGCGATCCGCGCCGCCGAAGAGCAGCGAGCGTTCCAACGGCCTGATCGCCGTCCGGCTTTCGACTACCTGGCTCGCGCAGCAGCGCGCTCGCGGCAAGTACGTGGACTTCGATCCTGACGAGGAGCTGCATGAGCGGTCAAGTAGCCGGCACACACCCTCGCTCCCGTCCCCGCCGATGCCGTCGGCTCGCGCGGTCGACCGCATTCCGCTGTACGAGGTCTACATGCGGATGGCGGAGGAGCTCGCGAAGCGCTCCGACCTGTGCGGCTGCAGGTGGGCACGGTCGTCACCGACCAGCGGCTCGAGAACGTGCTCGCGATCGGCTACAACGGCAACGCGCGCGGGCTGCCGAACAAGTGCGACTCCGCCGTGCCGGGCAACTGCGGCTGCATCCACTCGGAGATGAATGCGCTGGTCAAAGCGCCCGGCAGCGTGCGCGACAAGGTCGTGTTCGTCAGCGCGTCGCCCTGCGTGATGTGCGCCAAGCTGATCATCAATTCCGGCGTGACGCACGTGTTCTATCGCAAGGCGTATCGCGATCCGTCGGGGTCGAAGTGCTTGCGGCAAGGCGGCGTCATGCCGGTGCTGTACGATCGCTGGATGCAACGCGTGGAGAGTGGTGCGCGAGGATTAGGCGCGAGGGCTGGTGCTTGCATGGCAATGGATGAGCTCGATCGTCTGTTCGGCCTGCTGGTCGAGGCACTCGCGCGCGAGACGCGGATCGGCTCGCTACGCCGTTCGCCGCCGCCGGAAGTCTACGAGCGGCTCGTGCCGTACCGGTCCAACCGCTCGCGGCTGAACGTCGCGACGCATCAGGACTACGAGATGGCGGTGCTGCGGCTGCTCGCCGGCGAGCGCGGGCTACGTGCAGCTCGAGCCCGAGAACGTGCGCGAGGCGCATGCAGCGCGAGATCGCCACGATCAATCCCGATCCCGCGTATTTCCGCAGCTTCCCCGACGCTGCTGGTCATGGTGAACCGGATCGCGGCCGCCGAGCGCGTGTTGCTGGCCGACCGCGCCTACGCGGCCCGGACGCAATGCGGAGGGTGGACGAAGAAGACGAGCTGCAGCGACGCGACCGGAGAGAGATCCGGTGCCGATGCCGTTCGCCCCGGCGCGGCGTTTCGGTGCCGCGCAGCACGGATGAGCCGGAGACGCAGACCTGCAATGCGCGTACTGTGGCGGCACGCTGCTCCCAGCAGTCGCGAGAGTCAGTTTCTGCCCGCACTGCGGCCAGCCGCCGGTGCGCGGCGGGCTGAAGCTGCCAGTGGCTGCGGCAGTGAAGTGGACGTCGGGCTGGGCGTACTGCGTGAGCGTGCGGGCGCGCGCACGGGCTTGAATAAGGTCGGACAGTTGACTGTTCGGCCGGTGTGACAGTGGACATCGGGTGGCGGTGATCGCCGGGGACGGAATCGGGCCGGAGGTGATCGAGGCGGCGATTCCCGGTGCTCGAGCCGCGCGGCGGCGAAAAGCACAGCTTCGCGCTCGACCTCGGAGCGGCTCCCCTATTCCGCGGATCACTATCTCAAGACGAAGGAGACGCTTCCCGACGACGCGTTCCAACCACCTGCGGGACGACGTCGATGCGATTCTTCTCGGCGCAATCGGCGAATCCGCGAGTGCCCGGCAACGAGCATGCTCGCGACATCCTGCTGAGGCTTCGGTCCGGCTCGATCTGTACGTCAACTTCCGGCCGGTGCAGCCTTGCTGCCACTCTGATTTGCGCTGCGCACTGGCCGCCGTCACAGGACCGTCCGCCGATTGACTTCGTGATCTTCCGCGAGAACACCGAAGGCTCTACGTGTCGCGGCCGAGGTCGCGGATCCGGGGCGATGAGCACATCGCGGAAGAGGTGAACACCGGAAAGGGCGTCGAGCGGATTATTCGCGCGGCGTTCGAATGGGCCAAGATGCACGACCAAGCACCCGCGTGACGATGAGCGACAAATCGAATGCGCGATCCCCGCGCCACCGGATCTGGCAGGAGATGTTCACGGCAGTCGCCGACGAGTATCCACGTATCGCGGCCGAGCACCGCTACATCGACACGCTGGCGCTGGAGCTCGTGTGCGGGAGCCACGAGCGGTTCGAGGTGATCGTGACGAACAACCTGTTCGGGGACATTCTCTCCGACCTGGGCGCGGGACTCGTCGGCGGCCTGGGCGTCGCGGCGAGCGCGAACCTGCACCCGGACGCCGCGGCGGATTGTTCGAGCCGGTGCCACGGCTCCGCGCCCCGGACGTTCGCGGGTAAGGGCGTCGCGAATCCCGATCGCCGCGGTGCCGACCGGCGCGCTCATGGTCGAGCAGCTCGGGACACGCCGCGGCCGCGCGCGATCTCGAACGCGCCGTCACACAGAGCGGTTGCGGACGGCGCGCGGACGCCCGACCTCGGCGGAAGGTCCACGACGCGCGAAGTCGCCGCCGCCATCGCCGCGCGCTTGTAGCCACTATATTCCCCCGAGTCTCGTCGCGGAGTCATCTCCATGAAACCCAGGGCGCCAACACGGACGTGCGTCTTCCTGTCCGGTGTACGGACCGGTTTCGGCGCGTTCGGCGGCTCTTTGAAGGACTTGTCGGCCATCGACTTGGGCGCCGGCGGCATCGCGCCACGCCCTCGCAGCGCTCCGGCGGTGCCCGCGAGTGACGTCGGCCACGTCGTGTTTCGGCAACGCGCTGCAGACATCTGCCGACGCGATCTACATGGCGCGCCACGTCGGTCTGCAAGGCCGGCCTTCCGATCGAGACGCCGGCGGTCACGGTGAACCGGCTCTGTGGCTCTGGGTTCGAGGCGATCACGCAGGGCGCGCAGCTGATCCTGCTCGGCGAGGCGGACGCCGTGCTCGCGGGCGGCGCGGAGTCGATGAGCCAGGCGCCGCACGTGGTGCGCGGCGCGCGCTGGGGCTCCGGCTCGGTCCCGCACGCAGCTCGAGGACCTGCTGTGGGAAGCGCTGAAGGACCCGCAGTGCGGCCTATCGATGGCCGAGACCGCCGAGAGCCTCGCCGAGCAATACAAGCTCACGCGCAAAGAGGTGGATGAAGTCGCCGTCGCCTCGCAACAACGCGCGAAGCAGCGCGTGGGACGCCTGCGCGTTCCAGGACGAAGTCGTGCCGGTGACCGATCAAAGGTGAAGGGCAAGGAAGTCGAGTTCCGCGCCGACGAGCACATGCGGCCGGCGACGACGCTCGAGATCCTGAGCGGCGCTCAAGCCGTACTTCAAGAAAGATGGGCTCGTGACCGCGGGCAACGCGTCCGGGCATCTCCGACGGCGGCGCGGCGACGGTGATCGCCGAGCGACGAGTACGCGCAGGACGCACGGCCTGAAGCCGCTCGGCCGTCTGGTCGCCTGGGCGGTGGTCGGGCGTCGAGCCGAGCGTACATGGGGATCGGGCCCGCGCCGGCGGCGCGCAAGGCACTCGCAGAAGGCGGAGATGAAACTCGAGCAGATGGATCTCGTCGAAGTGAACGAAGCGTTCGCGCCGCAGTACCTCGCCGTGGAGCGCGAGCTGGGGCTCGATCGCGCCGCACCAACGCGTGCGGCGGCGCCATCGCCATCGGCCATCCGCTCGCGGCGACCGGCACGCGCATCACGGTCCACCTGCTGCACGCGCTGCGCCGCGAAAAGAAGCGCTTCGGCCTCGGCGTCGGCGTGCATCGGCGGCGGCCAGGGCGCGGCGGTGATCGTCGAAGCGTACCCGGCCTGAGGAGATCACTTGATCGGCACACTGCTGATTCCGCATCGGCTCATCGCCCTGTATCTGTTTGCGGGCTTGCGCGTGCTGCGCGAATACGAGCGCGCGCGTGTACTTCTTCCTCGGCCGGTCCTGGGCCGCCAAGGGCCCGGGGTTGATCTTTCTGCCGCCGATGTTCGCCAAGATGCAGAAGGTCTCGCTGCGCGTCATGGCGATCGACATCCCGCCGCAGGACGTGATCACGCGCGACAACATCTCGATCAAGGTCAACGCGGTGTTGTACATGCGCGTGAAGGACGCCGGTGAAGGCCGTCATCGCGCGTGGAGAACTATCTCTACGCCGACGAGCCAGCTCGCGCAGACGACGCTGCGCTCGGTGCTGGGCGAAACGCGAGATGGACGAGCTGCTCGACGAACCGCGAGAAGATCAACGCGATCCTGCAGACAGATCGATCGATACAGCGCACCGAGGACTGGGGCATCGAGGTGTCCGCGGTCGAGGTGAAGGACGTGGATCTGCCGCCCGAGATGAAGCGCGCGATGGCGCGGCAGGCGGAAGCCGAGCGCGAGCGGCGTGCGAAAGTCATCAACGCCGAGGGCGAGCTGCAGGCAGCCGAGAAGCTGGCGCAGGCGGCGCACATCATCGGCAGGGAGCCCGCGGCGATCCAGCTGCGTTACCTCCAGACCGTGAACGAGATCGCGTCGGAGAACAACTCGACGACGATTTTTCCCGATTCCGATCGACCTGTTCAGGGGCTTCATGGAGCGCATCGCTCCACAACTCCAGCGGAGATGCCGAGAGTCGCGCCCTTCCCGAGCGCACGTCCGGCGAGCGCGTGCCCGGCGCCCCGCGCAAGTCGAAAGGCTATGGCGTGAGCGACCTGATCGATCGCAAGGCCCTGGAGCGGGATCGTGCGCCGCGCTGCCGAGCTGCAAAGCGGGCTCGCAGGAGATCGGCGAGGGACGCGACGAGCCAGGAGGTTGCTCGCGCTCTGGCAAGGACGTGGAGCCCCGAGGGGTATCTCCGCCAGGCGATGCTCGAGGAACAGACGCGTCCGGCCGGCGAAGAGGCAGCCCCTCGGTACGTGGGCGTGGCTGACCGGGCCGCGTTCGGCGTCGGCCCATCGCGTCGTGCCCGGCGATCGCGCCTCCGTGGAGCGCGCGGTTAGCCGCTGGATGATCGAGGAAAGAGCTGCTCCAACTCAAGCGGCAATACGCCGACCGCACGTCGTGTGAAGCGAAGGCCGGCGCATTCGCATCGATTCAGCGAGCGATTTCGGGCCGGCGCCGCTACTCGCCTCGCCGCGGCCGCCGAAGATCACCTCACAAGTCGTGCAGCTCGAGCCCGGGTTCTGCCTCGGTCCGGCTCGACTGCCGACGTCAGTCATCTGCGGCGCAACCGCATCACGGGCGGAACCGTGTTGACGCTGTTCGGGTGGGGGCTTACCGGCGCGACGGCTCATCGCCCTGCCGCTTGGCGCTCGCGCAGATCCTCGCTGGTGCCGGGCGTCGGACTGACGCTGGGTGGCGCGCTGGTCGCTCGGACGCACCGTAGTGTGAACGAGCGCATTCCACATCGGCCTCGAACAGGTGCTGGACCGGCTCGGAGCGCGGCGAGACGCGCGGCCTCCCGAGCCAGACCGGACTGCCATTCGCCCGGATCGCGGAAGAAGTTCGCAAGGTATTCGAGAACCCGCAAGCCGAAAACTCAGGGCTAGGTTAGGGACTAGGGAGCCATGAGCGATATCAAGCGCGTGGGAGTTCTGGGCTGCGGACTGATGGGCAGCGGCGATCGCGCAGGTCGCAGCGACCGCGGGTTACGACACGATCGTTCGGCGACGTGTCCACGGAGCTGCTCGATCGCGGCCGCGCCGGGCATCGAGAAGTCGCTCGCGAAGTTCGTGGAGAAAGGGAAACTGCCAGCGGCCGACCGCGACGCCGACGCTGAAGCGGCTGACGCTTCACCACGAGCGTGGCGGATCTGAAGGCCGTCGACATCGTGATCGAGGCGATCACCGAAGATCTCGCGCTGAAGAACGCGTTGTTCAAGGAGCTCGACGGTCTGTGCGGCGCAGGGACGATCTTCGCGTCCAACACGTCGAGCCTCACGATCGCGGAGATGGCGGCGCGCGACGAAACGTGCCGACCGATTTGTGGGGCTGCACTTCTTCAATCCGGTGCCGCTCATGGCCGCTGGTCGAGGTCGTGCGGACCGTCACCACCTCCGAGGAGACGTTCAAGCGAGCGTTTGCGTTCGCGGCGTCGCTGCGCAAGGAGCCGGTCGCCGCGAAAGACAACTCCGGCTTCATCGTCAACCTGCTGCTCGTGCCATACCTGCTCGACGCCATTCGTGCAGTGGAGCGCGGGGTCGGCAGCGTACCCGATATCGATAAAGCCATGCAGCTCGGCTGCAGCTATCCGATGGGCCCGCTCGACGCTGCTCGATTTCGTGGGCCTCGACACCACCTACACCACATCGCCGAGATCATGTTCAAGGAGTACCGCGAGCCGCGCTACGCGCCGCCGCCGCTGCTCAAGCGGATGGTGCTCGCGGGCATGTACGGCAAAAAAAGCGGCAAGGGATTCTACGACTACTCCGCCAACCCACCCGTCGTCAACAACCTGGGGACTCTAATGTTCGGCTACGATGCTCCGCGCTGGCACGCCATGCTCAACGACCTGCCCGCTGCGCTCCTCACCGTAGCGGTCCTCTTCGATCTCGCCGCAGCGGCAACACAAGCGTGAGTCGCTCATGTGGGCTTCGATCTGGACGTTGTGGGCGGGCGTGATCGGCGGCTGGGCGGCCGTGGTCGCGGGCGAGCTCGCCGAGGACTACGATCAACCACGGCGAGGCGATTCACGAGATCATGGAGAAGCACCAGAACATGGCCCTGCATGACGATGGGCGTGTTCACGATCGTGCTCATATGGAAGATGCTGCGGCGCTTCCAAATGCCGGTCGCAGGAGCTCGCGCTGACCCGCGCCTTGAGCATCGTAGGCCTCCTCGGTCTCGCCTGGACCGGCGTGCTTGGTGGCAACTTGATGTTCCAGCACGCGGCCGGCATCCCGACCACGACGCTGCAGGCCGAGATCGAGAATCGGGAAGCAGGACACCAGCACGAGCCCGGTGAAGAGCATGAGCACGGGACCGCGGCCGACAGCGTAAAGGCCGCGGACACGATGAAAGCACCCACCCACTCACATCCACCCGGCACCGCTCCGCACACGCATTGATGCGTGCGTCGTGCGTGGTGCGTCGTGCGTGGGGCTGCGCCTTGTTCCTCGGTGCTTGCACGCCCGTCACGACGCGGCCGTCCTTCGGCCCGTTGCCCGAGGCTGTGCACGCCGTGATCAACAGCGCCTCCTGCCACCGTCGCGCAAACGGCGGCGGCGCTGCTCTACGGCCGACACGATTCCAGTGAGGTTTGTGAACGCGCGGGACGCGTGGCTCGAGACCGGGAGGTTCCGCGGGAGGCTACCGCCTGCGTCTGTGGGCCGATCCCGACGTACCGGGGAAGGCCCGCGTCACGATCGAGGCGGTGTACCGCCCCATCGATGATCCATCGCGGACCCAACGGGATCTGGAAGTCGCTGCTCCGGACGGGTCCCCGGGGCAGCGGCTGGCCGCCCGACTGCTGGCAGCGTTACAGCAGAAGCTCGGTGTGACGACCTATTAGCTGGCGACCAGCTCCCGAACCCACTTCTCCATCTGTTCGAGGTCGATCGCCGCATCCCGGCAGGGTCCGTTGGGCAGCTGCATTGTGAGACCGAGCACCGGGAGCTTTCCCGCGACGTCGCGGAGACCCGTCATCATGTCACGCTCGCACGCGACCGGCGACGACGGCGCGCGGGCGGCGCTCGCGAATCACGCGGCCGCGCGAGCTGGCCGCGGTCGCGACGAAGACGGGCACGTCGTAGCGCCCCGCGATCTCGAGCACGCCGTCCGAGCGCTTGTTTCGATAGACAACGCGGGATCAGACACGAGCAGCTCGCCCTTCCCCACCTTGCCGGCCGCGGCGCACGGCGAGCGTGTTGTAGACGTCGATCGCCGCGTGCTCCACCCAGTCGCGCTTCCCGAAGGCACGCGCGACCAGGCGACGTGTAGTTCATGAGCTGCAGGTAGAGGCCGCGCTCCATCAGCCGCTCCGGGCAGGAGATTGCTCCCGCCGTAGTACGAGACGCAGCGAGACAGGCCCAGGTACAGCGCGAACAGGCCCGCGACCGCCGCGAGCGCGATCCACAGGATGCGCAGGTAGTGGCGCGCCAGAGCCGCCGAACCGCGGCCCGATGAGATAAAGAAGAAGGGCGATCGCGGCGGTCGCCGGCCACGACGGTCAAGGCGGCGAAATCGGAAGAACAGGCCCGGCGGAGCCGAGAAGTCACCGCCGCCGGGCAGGGGCTGGCCGTTCCACTCGTCCCACTCGTGGCCGAGCCGGCGGTCGACTTCGATGTGGATGAGCTGAGCGCGGGTGCATGGAGGAACGAAGCTTCACGTTGTCGTTCATGAGTGTCAAGTTTGGAAGTGTGTTCCTGACCGATCCCCGCATCCGCGCCGCCTATGCCGAAGGCGCCGGGATCTACCGCATCGTCCCCGCGGCGGTCGCGATTCCCCAGACGCGAGCAGACGTCGTTGCGCTGGTCCGACGCGCGGCGGAAACGCGCACGGCACTAATCCCGCGCGGCGCCGGGAGCGGCATGCCGGGCGGCAACGTGGGCCCGGGTGTGATCGTGGACCTGAGCGCAGGGTTCTCCGAGCTGAGCGTCGATCCGCAGCGTCGCAGCGCCCGGGCCGGCGCGTCCGTGACCTGGGCGCCAGGTGAACGCAGCCGCAAAGCCCTACGGGCTGCGCCTTCCACCGGATCCATCGTCCGGACCGTTTGCACACGTCCGGCGGCATGGTCTCCACTAACGCCGCCGGGCCGCGCCGGTCCGGTACGGCAGTGTGCGAAGGTGGGTCGAGGCGCTCGAGGTTGTCGAGGCCGATGGCTCGACGACGAACGTGTGAGACGCGCACGCAACCGATGACACGAGGTTCGCACTGACGGCTGATGGCAGACGGCTGATCGCTCGACACTTCCCCGGACCCGGAAGAATTCCAGCGGCTACGCACTCGACCGGTTCGCCGAGACGCGGCGACGCGGTGGACCTGCCTGGTGGGCTCCGAGGGGACGCTCGCGATCGTCACTGCGGTGGAATGGCGACTCGATCCCATCCCACCCGACATCGCGGAGCCGTGCTGGGATTCTGCCGATCTGGCGGCCATGGCCGAGGCGGTGCCGTACCTCGTGTCGCTGACGCCCTCGGCGCGTGGAGCTGCTCGATGATACGCTGCTGCGCTTCATTCCTGACGCCCCAAGGTCGCTTGTCTCGCTGCTGGTCGAGTTCGAGCGCGAAACTCGGCAGCGGCGGCGCGCGAGCGTCGTCGGTGATGCGGTCCGCGGCCTCAAGCACTCGGCTCGCGCACGTCGAGACCGCCGTGGATCGCGCCGTGGCTCGAACAGCTCTGGGAGCTGCGGCGGCTCGCGTCGCCCGCGCTGCGCGCGCCTGCCCGCTCATCGCAGCGCTCTCTCCAGGTCGATCGAGGACGGCTGCGTGCCGCTCGACGCGCTCGGGCGACTACGTCGCGGGTTGCGCGACGCGCGGACGCGGCACGGCATTCCCGTGGCCATCTTCGGGCACGCGGGCGACGGCCACGTGCACGTGAACGCGCTGCCCGACATCACGCGTCCGGCGTGGCGCGAGGCGCTGCGCGCGGCTCTTCGATGACGTGACCGAGCTCCTCGTGCGCCTCGGCGGCGTGCCGTCGGGCGAGCACGGCGTCGGCCGGTTGCGCGCCGGTGTGCTGGAGCGATTCTACGGCCGCGAGGTGATGGAGCTGTTTCGCGACGGTGAAGCGCGCGTACGACCCGCTGACCATTCTGAACCCCGGTGTTATCATTCCCGCGACCGACTGGTCGCCGCTCGCTGCGCTGAAGGTCGGCGACGACGCCGCGGCGATCCCAGACGACATCGCCGCCCGACTCCGAGACGTGGAGCGCAGCGCCGCATGGGCTACATCGAAACTTCAGTTGGCTCGTTGACCCCCGTGGAAGTCTTCCGCGCCCCGCGCATCTCCTTGATCGCCCGTCCCCAGTTCGTCGAGCCGGAGCATCTGCCGGTGCAGTGGCGCGGCGACGCGAGCGACGGCGAGCGACTGGCCGGAGTTCGCCGGCCGGCTCTGCTACATGAGCCAGCACAATCCGGTCAATCGCACCACGGCCGAATACCTGGAGAACATCAAGAAGCAGGGGCACGGCTCGGTGCTCGAGCACGCCGTGTACGTGCTGCTGATCGAAGGGTATCTCGCGCTCGTGCTCGCACGAGCTGGTGCGGCACCGCGCCGGGTTCGGCTATTCGCAGATCTCGCAGCGCTACGTCGACGAGTCGCACGCCGCGTTCGTCATGCCTCCGGCGATCTCAGGGCGATGCGAAGCTCGAGGCCGAGTGGCAGCGGCAGGTCACGGAGGCGCAGGCGGCGTACGTGCGCGCCGTCGAGGGACTGATGCAGCGCTACGGATGGGTCGCGCGACAAGGTGCACCGCCGCAAGCTGGCGCGCGAAGCGGCCCGCAGCGTGCTGCCGAACGCGACCGAAGTGAAAATCGTCGTCTCCGGCAACGCGCGCGCCTGGCGCACGATGCTCGAGCTGCGCTGCGGCGAGGGCGCGGAGCTGGAGATCCGGCGGATGGCGATCGCGGTGCTGCGCGTGTTGCAGCAAGAAGCGGCGCGCTGTTCTCCGACTTCGAGATCTATCACCGCGAACGACCAACAGGAGCCGCGCGCGTCACCTACCACAAGGTGTGACGCCAGAAAAAAATCTCGACTCGCCGAGAGTCTTGCGCAGTCAGCCATCATTTCACATCTTGATTTCAGAATGCGAATAGGCCTCGCATACAATGAGAAGCCTGACGCTAGCGCCGCGTCCGACGCTTACGCCGAGTGGGATGATCCTTCCACTATCGATGCGGTCGAGCAGGCTCTCAGTCTCTTCGGCAACGTCGTTCGCCTCGAAGCCGACGAATTCTTCCCGCAAAAACTTCTCGCTCGCGCACCCGGACGTCGTATTCAACATGGCCGAGGGACTGCACGGCCCGTGTCGCGAGTCCCACGTCCCCGCGTTGTGCGAGTATCTCGAACATTCCGTACACCGGATCCGATCCGCTCACGCTCGCGCTGACGCTGCACAAAGGACGGACGAAGGAGATTCTCGCGTATCGCGGCGTCCCGACGGCGCCATTCCGCGTCATCGAGCGCGAGACGGATCTGGAGCGTCTGCCATTACCGTTCCCGCTGTTCGTGAAGCCGGTCGCGGAGGGATCCGGTAAAGGGATATTCGTCAACAACTTATGCGGGACGCCCAGCGCAGCTGGCGGAGCGCGTCCCTTCCTCTTAGAGCGCTACGAGCAGCCGGTGCTCGTCGAGACGTATCTGCCGGGTCCGGAATTCACGCGTCGCGATCCTCGGCAATAACGGCGACGTGCGCTGCCTGCCGATCGTCGGATTCGATTTCGCCACGCTCCCCGCCGGCGCGCCACCCGTCTACGGCTGACGAGGCCAAGTGGATCTGGGACACGCGCGAGCATCCGCTCGCGATCTTCCAGTGCCCGCCGACCGGTGTCTCGAATTCGCTGTGCCGCGAGACCGAGCGCGTCGCGCTCGATGCCTACCAGGCGCTCGGCTGCCGCGATTGGTGCCGCATCGACATTCGCGTCGATCGCTTCGGCGTCCCGAACGTCGGTCGAGTTGAATCCGCTGCCGGGCATCATTCCCGATCCGCGCGATGAACTCCTGCTTCCCCAAGGCCGCGCGCGTCGCGGGATTACGGGTACGACGAGCTGATCCAGGAGGTCCTGCGGATCGCCTGGAGGCGAATAACCGGTTCCGATGTAGGGGCGCAGCATGCTGCGCCCCTACCCGCCCCGACCGCGATGTCCGGCGTGAGGGTCGTCGTCCTGTACGACGCCGGCGCCGACGACTGGACCGCCGAAGACGTCGCCGGGGTGATGGAAGCCGTCAACGACATCGCGGCAATCTTCAGCCTCTCGGTCACCAGGTTCAGCGCATTCCCGTCCGGCACGACATGCGGCTGGTTCAACTCGTGCCGTCGCGCCGATCCTCGTGTTCAATCTCTGCGAAGGCGTCCGCGGCGTGGCGCAGTGGGAAGACCACGTCGTCGGCACACTCTGGAGCTCGGCCGGCATTCCCGTACACCGGCTGCGGGACCGTGGACCGTCGCGGCCTGCCGCCGCAAAGCCGTCGCCAACACGCTGCTCGAGCGCGCCGGCCTTCCCGTGCCGCGCTGGACGCTCGCGCAAGGGAAAATCGAGGACGACTTCCCGCTCCCCGCCATCGTGAAACCCGCAGCCGAGGATGCGAGCGCGGGACTCGATCGACAATCGGTTGTCACCGACAAGAAGAGTCTCAAGGCGCGCATCGCCGCAATGACCGGAGCAGTTCGACGAGGTGGTGGTGCAGCAATACATCGCGGGCCGCGAGTTCAACGTCGGCATCGTCGGCGACCGCACCCTGCCGATCGCCGAAATCGATTTCAGCACGATGCCGGAAGGCACGTGGCCCATTCTGACCTATGCCGCCAAGTGGCACGTCGGCTCGGCCGGAGGATCTCGGCAGCCGCCCTGTCTGTCCCGGCGCAGATCTCGCAGCGCTTCGCCGATCGGCCGTGCCCGTCTGGCCGAGACTGGCGCTGGCGCGACGATGCAGGGCAAGGGCTACGGGCGCGTCGACATCCGCGTCGACGACGCCGGCAAGCCCTGGATCCTCGAAGTGAATCCCAATCCCGACCTGACCGACGCTGCCGGCCTCTCGCGCATGGCGAAAGCGCGCGGGGTGGGAGTACCCGGAGCTGGTCCGTCGCATCGCCGAAGCTGGCGCTGCGCGAAGCGCAGGGCACGAAGGCCGCGCGTGAGCTGCTCGCTGCGCCCCGTCGGGCACGCGCACCGCGCACGGTTTGAGCAGCTGACCCGCGAGACCGGCCTCTTCCGCGAGGAAGAGGTCGCGACCGCGGTCGAGCTGCTGGACGAGAGCCTGGGTGGCGACGAGCGACTACCAGTTCCTCGGCGCGTTCGACGACGATCAGCTCGTCGGATACGCGTGTTGGGGCCACACGCCCGGCACCGAGGGCGACGAGCGATCTCTACTGGATCGTGGTCGGATCGCCAGCGCCAGGGGCACGGACATCGGATCAGAGCTGCTGGGCGAGGTCGAGCGCAGGTTGACGGCAGCACGGCAGACGGCTGGTGGTCGTCGAGACCAGCTCGCGCGCCGACTACGCGCCGACGCGCGGCTTCTACGAGTCGCGCGGGCTACACCAGAGGTCGCGACGATCCCGGCGTACTACGCGCCCGGCGACGACCTGGTGCTCTTTACCAAGCGATCTGACGGATGGAGACCTGGCAGGAGCTGCTCCGTAAGCAGAGCATCGTCTCGCTCGAGGCCGCTAGCCCAGCGCTTCGGGCCCGGACGCACGTCCGCGAGATTGACCGCCTCCGGGAAGCCGCCGACAACTTCGAGTTCCGGCATATCCCCGGCGATGGTGGATCTGATCCAGACGCCAGGCGATCCGATCTGGCGCCAGTACGTTCCGACCGTCCAGGAGCTCGAGGTGCACGACGGGCTGGTCGACTCGCTGAGGAAGACGCCAACTCGCCGGTCCCGAACATCACGCATCGGTATCCGGACCGCGCGCTCTTCCTCGTGTCGCCGGTCTGCGCCGCCTACTGCCGCTTCTGCACCCGGCGCCGCAAGGTGCGGCGACCCCGAGAAGATCTCCGATGTCGCAGCTCGAGTCGGCATTCCGTTACCTCGCGCGAGCACCCCGAGATCCGGGACGTCATCATGTCGGGGGGCGATCCCCTGCTCCTCTCCGACCGGCGGCATCGACGAAATCTGCAAGCGACTGCGTGCGATTCCGCATCTGGAGATCCTGCGAATCGGCAGCCGGGTGCCCTGTCACCTCCGGAGCGTATCACGCCCGAGCTCGTGCGAAATATTGAAGCAATACCACCCGCTCTACATCAACACGCACTTCAATCACCCTGACGGAGCTGACGCCGGCCGCGATCAAGGCGCTCGGCATGCTCGCCGACGCCGGGATCCCGCTGGGCTGCCAGACCGTGCTGCTCAGGGGGTCAACGACGACCCCGAGGTCATGAAGCTGCTGATGCAGCGGCTGCTCGCCGCGCCGGGTGCGGCCCTACCACATCTATATGTGCGACCAGGTGGCCGGCGCCGAGCACTTCCGGACCACCGTCGAGAAGGGTCTGGAGATCGTCAAGGCGTTGCGCGGGCTGGACATCCGGGCCTCGCCGTTCCCCACTTTGTCATCGACGCTCCAGGAGGCGGCGGGAAGATCCCGTTGCTGCCGGAATACGTCGTGCGGATCACGGATAAGTGAAGTGGTGCTGCGGAACTATGCGGGCAAAACGTATCGCTACAGCCAGCCGGTCGAACCGATCCTCGTGGGCTGACGGAGCCCTTGCAATAGTTCCGAACATCATCGCATATTTATGTTCAACAATGCATAAACATACGATGTCGCTGCCGCCGATTAATGAATCCCGCACACCCATCAATAGGGAGCGGCGGGGCGCGATAGTGCCACCAAGATCTGAACCAACCCAGCCTCGCTCCCGAAACGGAGCGGGCGTTTCGTTTGCTTGACCTCTTTGCGCGAGAGCGCGACGCTTGCGGCGTCGGCTTCGTCGCCCGCGCCGACGGCTCAGCTCGACCGAGACGCTCTCGATGGCGCTCACCGCCGTCGCGCGACTCGCGCACCGCGGCGCGGCGTCGAACGATCGCTCCGGCGACGGCGCCGGTGTCCTGACCCAGATCCCCATCGCCTCCTCGGCGTCGGCCCCGCAGAGCGGGTGGCGCTGGGTATGTTCTTTCTAGCCAGGACCAAGGCGCACGATCTCGCCGTCGATATGATCGAAGGCGTCCTGGTCAGCCTCGGCATGTCGGTGCTCGGCTGGCGCGTCGTACCGGTCGACGGGAGCGTGCTCGGCCCGCTCGCCGCCGCGAGCCAGCCCGCCATTCGACAGCTGTTCATCGGGCCGCCGCCGCGGGCCACCGCGAACGCGCAGGTGTGGGAGCGGCGCGCTCTACCTGCCCGCCGGCTCATCGAGCGCAAGGCGGCGCAAGCCGCCACTGTCAGCTGTTCGTCTGCTCGCTCTCGTGCCGCACCGTCGTCTACCTAGGCGCTGCTGGTCGGTACCGAGCTGCCGCGGTTTCTATCCCGATCTGCGCGGTCGCCCCTGTTCGAGACCGGCATCGCCGTCTTCCACCAGCGCTACTCGACCAACACCCTGCCGAGCTGGCCGCTCGCGCAGCCGTTCCGGATGACTCGCGCACAACGGCGAGATCAACACGCTGTGGGGCAATCGCAACGCGATGCTGCGCGCGCGAGCCGGCCGCTCGCCGCACCGGCGTGGGGGAACGCGACGTCGAGCTGCTCAAACCGGTGATCTGGGAGGACGGCAGCGATTCGACGAGCCTCGACAACGCGTTCGAGCTGCTGGTGCGCTCCGGCCGCGATCCGGTGCACGCGCTCATGATGCTGCTGCCGCGAAGCCTGGGAGCGCATTCCCGATTTCGCCACCCGCGCTGCGCAGCTTCTACGAGTATCACGCCGGCTTGATGGAGCCGTGGGATGGTCCGGCGGCGCTCGCGTTCAGCGATGGCGTGGTGCCGTGGCTCCGCGCTCGACCGCAACGGCCTGCGGCCCTGCCGGCTAGCAAGGTGACGCGCGACAACAGTCGTCGTGGTCGCCGGATTCAGAGGTCGGCATCGTCGATCTCGATCCCGGCGATGTGGTCGAATCGGGCCGGCTGGGACCCGGCGAGCTGCTGGTCGTCGATACGCAGCGCAACCTGGTGCTCAGAGCGCCGATGCCAAGATGGGTCGCGCAGCGCTCCCTACCGCCGCTGGACCGCGCGGATGGTCTCGACACCTCCCGGCCGACGTCTCCGCCTCTGGCCCGGCGCTGCCCGCGGAAGAGCTGACTGCGCGCCAGCATGCCTTCGGCTACGGGCATGAAGATCTGCGCTACGTCATCAATCCCACTGGCAGACGGCGAGGCAGGACGCCATCTGGAGCATGGGCGACGACACGCCGATCGCGCCGCTCTCGCGTTTGCCGCAGACCGTGTAGCGCCTACGTGCGACAGCGTTTCGCGCAGGTGACCAATCCCGCGATCGACCCGCTCCGCGAAGAAGCTCGTGATGTCGCTCGGTCATGTACCTGGGCCGGCGCGGCTCGTTGCTCGCGCAACGGCCTGGCGGCCGGATGCCCTGCGCGTCGAGCATCCAGTTCTGCCTCGGAGGAGTGGCCGCGCTGCGCCGCGCTGGGCGGCCCCGACCTCGTGACCCTCAGTGCCGTGGCGGAAGCCGCCGCCGGCCCAGAGGAGCTCCGCGCGCGCGCTCGACACGCTCGCCCGGGACGCGGTGACATCGTCTGTTCGGCGGTGCCACGATCCTCGTCATCAGCGATCGCGATGCGGACAAGGCCCGGGCACCGATTCCCATGCTGCTGCGCGATCGGCGCGGTGCATCAGAGTCTCGGTGCAGGCGCGAGCAACGGATCCGCGTGGGGCTCGTGGCCGGAAGCCGGAGACGCCTGGGATGTGCATCACTTCGCGGCGCTGTTCGGATATGGTGCCGAGGCGGTGCACCCGTGGCTCGCGCTGCAGTGCCTCCGGGATGAGCAGTCGTCGGGAGAGAAGTACCGCGGCGCGCGCCGAAAAGGGACTGCTCAAGATCCTTCGAAGATGGGCATCTCGACGCTGCAGTCGTATTCGGGCGCGCAGATCTTCGAGGCCACATCGGCCTCGGCGCCGAAGTCATCGAACCGCTGCTTTACCGGAACCGCCTCCGTCATCGGCGGAATCGGATTCAGGAGATCGCCGAAGACGTGTTGCAGCGGCACCGAGAGCGCCTGGCGCTCTGCCCGATCACGGCCGCGTGCGCTATCGCCGCGACGGCGAGGATCACGGCTGGTCGCCGCAGCTGGTGCGCTGCGCTACAGGATGGCCACTACGCGGCTTTCGCCGACCGTGCTGGCGCGCGCGCGCACCGGCCGGTCCGCGCGATCCTGCTCGGGTTCTCCCGAGATGCCCGTGCCGCTCGACGAGGTCGAGCCTGCCGAGGAGCATCCGTCGCCGCTTCATCTCCAGCGCGATGTCGCTCGGCGCGCTTGTCGCCCGAGGCGCACGCGACGCTCGCGATCGCGATGAATCCGCATGCACGCCCGGTCAACTCGGGCGAAGGCGGCGAGGACCCCGGCGACCTACGACGCGCGCGTCGACGGCGACCGCGCTGACAACCGGATCAAGCAGGTGGCGTCCGGTCGGTTCCGGCGTGACCACCGCGTACCTCGTTCGCGCCGACGAGCTCGAGATCAAGATCGCCCAGGGCTCCAAGCCGGGCGAAGGCGGCCAGCTGCCCGGCCACAAGGTGACCGACCTGATCGCGCGGCTGCGGCACGCGGTCGCTCGGGATCTCGCTTATCTCGCCGCCGCCGCACCACGACATCTACTCGATCGAGGATCTCGCGCAGCTGATTCACGACCTGCAAGCAGGTGAACCCGCAGGCGCGGGTCGGGGTGAAGCTCGTCGCCGAAGCCGGCGTCGGCACGGTCGCCGCCGGCGTGGCGAAGGCGTACGCCGACTACGTGCTGATCTCCGGCCACAACGGCGGGACTGGCGCCTCGCCGCTGTCGTCGATCAAGCACGCCGGCTCGCCGTGGGAGCTCGGCCTCGCGGAGACGCAGGCGATTCTGATGCGCAGACAAGCTGCGCGAGCGGATCGAGGTGCGAACGGACGGCGGGCTGCGTACCGGCGCGCGATGTCGTCATTGCCGCGCTGCTCGGCGCCGAGGCCTTCGGGTTCGGCACCGGCGACCGTCGTCGCACTGGGCTGCGCGCTGGCGCGGCAGTGCCACCTGAACAGCTGCCCCGACGGGAATCGCGACGCAGCGTCCCAGACCTCCGTGCAAAGTTCAGCAGGCACACCCGGAGCAGGTGATCGCGCTATTTCACGTTCCCTGGCGGAGCAGGTGCGGCCCGATCCGTGGCGCTCGCTCGGGCGCGCGGCGCATGGACGACATCATCGGGCGCGTCGAGCTGCTCGCAGGGTCGAGCGCGCCGAGACGCCGCGCTCTCAACCTGCTCGACCTCGTCCGACCCTGACTTGTCCCCGACGGATCGGGACAGCGCCCCGGCGCCGCACCGTGGCCTGGAACGATCTGGCCGGGCATCGTGTCGCTCGATGGAAGATTCCTCGCGCAACAGGATGCGGCGACCGCGCCACGCGTGTTCCCGATCGGCAACCACCATCTCACCGTTGGTGCGCGGATTGCGCGGCGACCTGCGCGCGCGCACGGGCAAGCGCCGGCCCGGGACGCTGCTGCAGTTGCGGTTCCGCGGCAGCGCGGGCCAAAGCTTCGGTGCGTTCACGCTGCCTCGGATGCACCTCCAGCTCGAGGGCGAAGCTGCAACGCGACCACGTCGGCGAAGGGATTGTGCGGCGGTGAGATCGTCATCCGGCCCTTCCGAGGAGCCGCGTACGCCAACGGCTCTCACGCTACTCGGGAACACCGCGCTCTACGGCGCCACATCGGGACGGCTTGTTCGCGGCCGGCAGCGGCCGGCGATCGGTTTCGCTGCGGAACTCCGGCGCCGATCGCCGTCATCGAAGGCGCCGGCGATCACCGCTGCGAGTACAGCTGACCGGCGGCGTCGTGGTGGTGCTCGGGATCCGTACCGGCAGGAACTTCGCAGCCGGCATGTCGAACGGCATCGCGTCACGTCCTGCGACGAGCGAGGCGCGCTCGAAGTCCCACTGCAACCTCGACATGGTCGCGGTCAGCGGTCTCAATATCCGATGGACGAACGCGCGCTGCAAGCTGATGCAACAGCACTTCCACAAGACCGGCAGCGCGCGCGCGCGGCCTGATCCTCGGGCAATGGGAGGCGTCTCGCGCGACTCTTCCGCAAAGTCGCGCCGCCACCGCCCGCGGCGGCGGTGATCGAACCGGTTGCCTCCCTCTCAACTCAATCGACGGAGAGCCATGCATGAAGCTCATCACGACAATCGTACGTCCCGATCGTGTCCCCGAGGTCAAAGCGGCGCTGTTTCGCGCCGGCGTCACCGGCATCACGCTGGAGCCGCGTCAGCCGGACACGGCGGTGAGCACGAGCGGTTCGAGCAGTATCGCGGCACGGCGCTCGTCATGGAATTCCACGAGAAGGTCAAGATCGAAATGGCGTGTCTCGAGCCGTTCGTCGAGCCGTGCTGTGCAAGGCGATTCTCCGCTGCGCCGCACGGGCGAAGTGGGCGACGGCAAGATCTTCGTACAGCCGATCGAGCGGGTGATCCGCATCCGCACCGGTGAGGTGGACAACGCCGCTCTGACCGCGCGTCAATGCCGACGCGGTCCAACGCGCGGCGATCAACGCGTGCAGGGATGTGGAGGTGCGGCGTGACGCAGGCCACTGATTTCGGCGGGCGATACCGCCTGGGTACTGCGTCTCGAGCGCGCTCGTGCTCCTGATGACCGTCGGCCTCGCGTTCTTCTACGGCGGCCTGGTGCGTCCCAAGAACGCGCTGAATACGATGATGATGAGTGTGGTCGCGCTCGGCGTGATCGGCGTGCAGTGGATGCTGTTCGGATATTCCATCGCGTTCGGTCCCGGCAACCGCGTGGCTCGGCGGCCTGTCGTGGTTTGGGTTCTGACAACGTCGGGCTCGATCCGAATCCGCGCGTATTCGGCGACGATCCCGCTGCAGGCGCACGCGATGTTCCAGGAGATGTTCGCGATCATCACGCCCGCGCTCGATCTCGGGCGCGATCGTGGAGCGGATGCGCTTCCGGGGTTACGTCGTGTTCCTCGTCCTGCTGGGCGACGCTGATCTACGACCCGCTGGCGCACTGGGTGTGGGGCTCCGGCGGTTGGCTGCTGAAGCGGGGTGCGCTGGACTTCGCGGGCGGCACCGGTCGTCCACATCAGCGCCGGCGTGTCGGCGCTCGTCGCCGCATGGTTCCTCGGGCCACGGCGCGATTACCGCTCGCGTCCCGATCGCGCCGCACAACGTCCCGCTGCGTGCTGCTCGGCGCGGGCCTGCTCTGGTTCGGCTGGTTCGGCTTCAATGCCGGGTCGGCGCTCGCGGCGAACGGGCTCGCGGCGCTGGCGTTCGTGAACACGAACACCGCCGCAGCCGCAGCCCTCGTCACCTGGGCCGGGCTCGACTCTGCTACGCACCGGCAAGATCACGGCGGTCGGCGCGGCAACCGGGCTCGTCGTCGGTCTCGTCGGCATCACGCCGGCAGCTGGACTACGTGACGCCGCATGTCCGGGCTGTTCATCGGCGTGCTCGCGGCAGGCGTCAGCTATACGGCTATCCAGATTCGGTCACGCACCAAGCTCGACGACGCGCTCGACGTGTTCTCCTGCCATGGGCATGGCCGGAATTGCGGGCGCGCTCGCTGACCGGCGTGTTCGCCACGAAACTCGGTGAACCCCGCCGGCGGCGATGGCCTGCTTGCGGGGAATGCCGGCCAGATGGGGAGTCCAGCTGCTCGCTATTGTTGCGACGGTCGCCATCGCCGCGCTCGGCACACTGGGCATTCTTGCTCTCGTGCAAGCTACGATCGGCGCGCGGGCAGACGACCTGTCGGAGGAGAACGCCGGACTCGATCTGAGCCAGCATGGCGAAGAGGCGTACTCGGCACGGATCTGGGCAGCATGGCAGGTTCGCGGAGGATTCCCTCGGCGGCAGCGTGGTCGTCGAGTCGGTGTTGTAGAAGCCGGCGTCCGCGCCCGAGCCTGCCGTATGATCGGGCGCGGGCGTCGTCCTGGTGATCTTCGCCGGTACCAGGCACCGGAGCCTTTCTCCGGGAATCTCTCGTTCGTCGGAGACTACCGCTTTCGTGGTGTGGTCACAGACGTACACGCAGCCGGCGGTACAAGCGGGCGTCGACTATACAGCGGCGATCGGCGCGCGCGGGCGCTCAGCCTGAAATGCAGAGCAATACGTAACTGAACAGCGACA
>ERZ1370068.7628-contig-6534_pt1 | contig 23694 bp, 42 predicted proteins | sample MGYA00561227_ERZ1370068 | MGnify/ENA primary metagenome ERZ1370068 (study PRJEB38410, sample SAMEA6850437) | metagenome | study: Metagenomic assessment of the ecological functions of the soil: analysis of the soil microbiota associated with the...
GGTAAGCTTCGTTCAGTTACGTATTGCTAGCAAGAACTCGTGGTCGCTGCTCGAGGGCGATGCGAGCGCCTCGTCGAGCGAGCCCGGCATGTGCGGGCACCTCCGCGAGCTCCTCGGGCGACAGCGCGTAGATGTCCTTGTCGAGCGGATCGCCCGGGTCGATCTGGTTCTGCGATGCCGTCGAGGCCGGCCATCATCATCGCGGCGAAGGCGAGGTACGGGTTGCACGACGGGTCGGGGAAGCGCACCTCGATGCGGCGCTGGCCTTGCGGCGAGTTGCCGGCGTACACCGGGATGCGGATCGACGCCGAGCGGTTGCGCGCTCGAGTACGCCAGGTTCACCGGCGCCTCGTAGCCGGGGACGAGGCGGCGGTAGCTGTTCGTCGTCGGGTTGGTGAGCGCGGCGAGCGCCTGGCGTGCTTGAGGATGCCGCCGATGTAGCAGAGCGCCGATGTCCGACATGCCCGGCGTAGCCGTCGCCGGCGAACAGCGGCTTGCCGCTCCTTCCAGAGCGACTGGTGGCAGTGCATGCCGCTGCCGTTGTCGCCGTAGAGCGGCTTGGGCATGAACGTCGCGCGTCTTGCCGTGCTTCTTGCGCGACGTTCTTGACGACGTACTTGAACCACATCAGCTGGTCCGGCCATCTGGACGAGGCGGCGCGAACTTCATGCCGATCTCGCACTGCCCGGCGGACGCGACCTCGTGGTGGCCGACCTCGACCTCGACGCCGCTGTCGCTCGAGCGTGAGTCATCATCTCTGGCGCGAAGGTCGGCGAGCGCGTCGGTCGGGGGACCGGGAAGTAGCCCTCCTTGTTGCGGACCTTGTAGCCGAGGTTCGTGCCCGTCTTTGCCGGAGTTCCAGTCCGCCTCTTCGGAGTCGATGCGAGTACATCGAGCCCTGCGGGCCGCGACTCGTAGCGGACCTGATCGAAGACGAAGAACTCGGCTTCGGGACCGAAGAACACCGCGTCGCCGATGCCGCTCTGCCGAGGTACGCTTCGGCCTTCTTGCGCGACGATAGCGCGGATCGCGCGAGTAGGGCTGGCCGGTGATGGGGTCGCTCACCGAGCAGATCATGCTCGAGCGTGGGATGCGCGTGTGAACGGGTCGAGCTTGCGCCGTCGTCGGGATCGGGCGATCGATCGAGCATGTCGCGACGCGTTGATCGGCTGCCAGCCGCGGATCGACGAGCCGTCGAAGCCGAAGCCCTCCTCGAAGCATGCTTCGGTCGAGCCGGTGTGCGCGGGCACCGTGGTGTGCTGCCAGATGCCGGGCAGATCGATGAACTTCAGGTCGACGAACTTGACGTCGTTCTTCTTGGCAAACTCGACTACTTCCTTGGGCTTCATCCGCCTTCTCCTTTGTCTCTACTCTACTCAGTTCTTCGCGCATACTAGATCTCGATCGGCCAATTCGGCGATACCGCCACTAGACGAAGCGGCGAGGCCGCCGAAAAAACTACTACGGAAGAAAAGGTGTCGCGAGACGCCTCGCCTTGCTGCCTTCGCTGACATGCGGTGCTGCCTGTGCACTTCGCTTCAGCTGTCGTGGGCCTCCGTGGACTCCGTCCAGTTCTGGACTTCGTCCACTCCGTCACGGTCCAGGTACTTGAGGTTGGCATTCACCTGGCGCAGCTCCAGACGCGATCGATCATGGCAGGCTGAGGAAACTGGGGCGTTAGTATTGGGCGCCTCGATAGGCGAGGGCCGCTCGCTGTGTCCGTCAAATCGCTTCTTCGCCGCGCTCGCCGGTGCGGATGCGCACGGCTTCCTCGACTGGTACGACGAAAAATCTTCCCGTCCCCGATACGCCCCGTCTTGGCGCTCTTCTCGATGGCATCGAGCACTTGATGGACCAAGCCGTCGGGCACGACGACCTCGATCCTCACCTTGGGGACGAAATCGACCACATAGGCCGACCCTCGGTAAACCTCTTTTTGCCCCACGTGCGCCCGACTCCAGTGACCTCGGTTACGGTCATCCCTGGATCCCCACCACTCGGCGAGGGCGTCCTTGACTTCGTCCAGCGCGAAAGGCTTGACGAGTGGCCTCCGCTTTTCATCCGACGCGTGCCTCCGCGCGTACTGTCCCAGTTGATCGCTGGTGCTCTGTTCCATTGCGCTCCGGATGTTTCGGGAATGTTTCGAGGCAAGCGTCGACATGGAGTTGGGCAAGTGAGATTGTCAGGGGGCCGCGCGCCCGCCCGGTTGTGGGGAGGCGCCGAGCGACGATTCACTGACGACTCGGAGCCGTGCGAATCGCTCGGCATAAAACTTCGCTAAGCCCGCCCGACTTCAGTGGTCTGCTCGGGGGCGCGACCCGTTGGGGATGCTTTGGTGGACCCATGTCAGCGGAAGCGGGGCGGCTTCGAGCGTGGCGTGCATGCACCTGCCCCAGCGACTTTCCTCCCATCGGGCGGGGAGGCGGCGAGCTCGTGGTTGGGGCATACAAGCGCCTCCCTCTGCTGGCATACTTTCCTCTTTGCGAATGCACCGTTCGCGGGGAACAGGGGTAGTCACCACCCCTGTGGTTTCCCACCTCTCGACGTTGCCGGGACGCATCGCTTCGCCCGCTTCACGCGCCTGGGACGCGACCGCCGGCTGGTCACGGGACCATGAAATCCACGCACGAAGCGCCCGTCGGTCAAACCGCTCGGTGTCCCAAGTTAGCTTTAGACTATAGCCTGGACATGCGCCTCGTCTGATGGCCCCGACCAACACGTCCAAAATCCTCTCGGGGACCGTAGCTTCCGCCAAGACCCCACGCTCTACCAGACCTGGCGCGCGCCGGGGCTCGCAGCCACAAATCCCCACCACAGGACAGAGAAACACCTTGAAGATATTTGGCACCATCGAACTGTACGGCGCTCGCTTCCTTTATCACTTCCAGACCGTTTTCAACGCCGAGACCTACATCGACTATCTCGAAAGGACGCTGCGCAGTTATTGTCCCCGCAAAATCTATCTGATCCAAGACAATGCGTCTTACCACAAGGACCGCACGGTGTGGACCTGGTTTTCAAATCATCGCAAACATATGGAAGTCTTCAACCTCCCCGCCTATTCTCCACAGCTCAATGCGCTGGAGCGAATCTGGCACCATGCTCGTTTACATGGCACCCACAATCGCTATTTTGCAACCCAAGACGAGCTGCGCTCGGCATTGACTTCAACGTTTCGCAGCATCCAGCAAAATTCCAAACAGGTGCAAGGTTATTTGCGACCTTATAAATGACGATATATGTCGCGTTATTTATGCAACGGTATATAGCGTATGCGGGCAGGAATGTTTATGCTCAATCCGGAGAGCAGGATATCGCCTCGGTATTCCTGCGCCTGCACGAATCGATCCATCTCAGCTCCCAGAGTCAAAGAATTGCGGCGGACCAAGAAGCGATGTTTGTGTAGCGGGGATTATCAGATAACCGTCAAATCCAGTATCGACATAAGCGAGAATGATCGAAGAACGAAAGCGCCGACAGCAAACTCGACCTCCACATTACGGATATGGGGTCACAACTCGTCGTTGGCTGCGCCATTTCCCACTCTACTGCCTAACCTTTAACAAGGCGAAATTGCCAGGGCCAAATTGCTTAAGCGCTCGATCCACGACTTTGACATCGTCCTCGTCAATAATAACTTGTCCATCCGGGCGAACGGCAGCAAAGCTCCTCTGTGTTTAGACTCAGGCCTTTTGAAGCGATCATATAATTCTTCATGGCTGAGCATATTCATAAACAGGCCTTTGCGCCCTCGTCATGCAGCAAAAGCGTACCGAACCTGAAGCAGCCTTCCACCACCACATCTGCGTTCGAGGAGGTCCGTCGAAGCGCTGGAACGCGATGCTCAGCTCTGCGGTAGACCGGTCGGCAGGTCTCGATCCTCTTCACAAGTTCCGATTGCAACAGCTAAACACGTGCTGCGCCCGCTCGTTTGTCTCAGATGACTATGCAGGAATCCGAAATATCAGGAAAGAAATGTTGAACGACCAAACCTATAAGATATCCCAAGAGCGCAGCGCCCACGGCAATCGCAAAGAACTGCGCGCCGGAACGGGCCGGCGACTTGGCCGCCAAGCGGCCTTTGACGAAGCCCACTCCAAAGAGCACGAAACCTGATAGCACAATCGAAAGACACAAAGCGGTTCGTCCTGCAATCAGTAGATACGGCACGATCGGCACAGAAGCCCCAACCATGAACGATAGCGCCATGACCAATGCGCCTTGGAAGGGCCGGTTGATTTCCGCCGATCCGAGGCCGAAGACTTTCCTGAAAAGTCTGAGAAATGCGTGCTGTTGGCGCAAGAGAACCTTGACGATGTTATAACTCTGTTCCCGCGCCAAACCTTCCTGATTCAAAGCCTTGAGCAATCCCTCGGCAGCCAAATAAGGTTCCTTTTCCGCCAGCACTTCGGCATCGCGCAGCTCCTTGTCGAAGATATCTTTCTCTCGCGCTCGACGAAAGGTAAGAACCGGCCGCCATAGAAATCGCGCCCGAAAACATCGGCAGTGAGGCCCGTGATAATCACAACCGCAGTGCTTTCAGGTTGGCACCTTCCACTCCGGTCAGCAACCCCAGAGTGCTCATTAGACCGATCTTGAATACCGAGAGACAGAACTTCGCGTATGCGAGCCCGACTTTCGATCAGCTCCTTCTTTTGCTCAATGGCCTCGATAGCCATAGCGCTCAATATCTTGAGGTTTGAGATCGCCCGTGGGTTCACCGGGATGCCAATCGGCTGGGCAAAGTCGCTCGCTGCGCAGCATCTTCAGGACGCGCAGTGTTTCTTCGACGCTACGGCCCACATTGGTGTGACTTATAACTGAATGAGGTTATCTCGCCTGCAGGATTAATAATAAACGTCCCTCTCAAACACACGCCTTCCTTTTCATCCAACACGCCGTAAAGACGGCTGATCGTTTTCCCCTCATCGCTGAGCAGGGGATAGTTCACACCGCCCAATTCTTCCGCCCATTTTCGATGACTTTCCAGCGAATCGACGCTGACCCCGAGGATTTCGGCATCCTCGACGCGAAACTCGTGTGCCATCTTGCTGAACCCGGCCACCTCAGTGGGGCAGATGAATGTAAAATCAGCGGGATAGAAGAAAAGGATCAGCCATTTTCCCGGAAAAGATTGAATCGTGAAATCCGAGACCGTTCCCTGGAAAATTCCCTTCAAGGCAAAATTCGGTGCCTCATCGCCAACGCGAATCATAACGCCTTTCAGTGGCAAATTCTCTTTGTTTCCGTCTTAGCAGATTGTCGAAAAACTCTGGTTGCAGGCTGCAAAAAAGATCTCAGAGGCGAGGCGCGCGAAAAATCGACGAGCGAAGGCGTACTTAACTCGTACGTTGGAGCGAGACGATTGAGGCGGAACCAGCACATATGAGTCTTCTTTCAGCAGTCTGCTACTGATTATTATGCCAGAGAGAAAACGTTTCCTTGCTCGGAGCACCCGAAGTTGCGTTGAACCAAGGGGCGTCAACCGCTGCTCCCTGCAGTACACCGAAGAAATAGATGCGCAACATCTGTTCCATCAGTTGCGGTAGCGGCAAGTCTCGTTTCGGCTGATACCAGGTATAGATCCAATTCATCATGCCGAACAGCGAGAAGGTCGCCACCCGGAGATCAATGCCCTTTCTACCTTCGCGATCTTGGAGCTCCCGGATAAGATCCATAATGACTTTTACGTAGCGCCGTTTAAGAACCAAGATCTTTACCTGGAACTCTCCCGTGAGGGACTCGTCTTCGTGCGCCATCACCTTCATCTCATGCATGTTGTGGCAAAAAAACTCAGATGGTTTTCAGCAAAAACGCGAATACGAGTACGCACATCCATATCAGGCGTCGCGGCGCGCTCCCAACCCTGGAGCAGCGTAACGAAGCAACGTTCTTGGATAAGATAAAGCAATTCTTCTTTGGTCGTAAAACTAGTAATATAGTCCCGCCAGACTCATTTTTGTGGCCCGCGAGATATCCCGCACCGACGTTCGATGAAATCCCTTTCGGCAAAGATTTTCGCCGAAATTTTTAATATACGTTGGAGTTTTTCGTCGTAGTTACGGGAAGTGGGTTCGAGCCGGTTGGACATGGATGGAGGCCTTATATTTGCAAATACATGGGGGTGTCAACTTAATGCCACGGAGTCATTCTCGGGAGAAGGACCCCTAGGCCAATGATTTTTAACGCTTTTCGTATTATGAGCGCTCTTACTCTACCTTGAATCCCCCTTTCCATAGTGTATTTGTAAACAGTCTGGATTGTATGGAATTTGAAAACGTCATCGTCGAAAAAGACGACTCCATTGCCGTCCTCACTCTCAACCGGCCCCAGCAACTCAATGCCCTCTCCTACGACCTAGTCAAGGATCTGTCCCTGGCTATGCAGGAGTTCGATCATGATGACGAACTCCGAGTCATGATCGTTACCGGCGGGGAGAAAGTGTTTGCTGCCGGCGCCGATATCAAAGAAATGGCCGATCGAGGTCCGTTCGATGCAAGAATCCAAGAACGCTTGGCCTATCGGGATCGAATCAACCGAATCGCCAAGCCCGTGATTGCGGCTGTGAGCGGTTACGCGTTAGGGGCGGCTGTGAACTCGCCATGAGTTGTGACATTATCATCGCTTCGGAGACTGCGCGCTTCGGCCAACCGGAGGTTAATCTCGGCATCATTCCGGGCAGCGGCGGGACTCAAAGGCTAACCCGAATCCTGGGAAAATATCGGGCCATGGAAATGGTATTGGCGGGAGAAACGATGAGCGCTGCCGATGCCGAACGCTTTGGCTTAGTGAACCGCGTTGTCCCCGTTGAACTGCTGCTCGACGAAGCCAAGAACATAGCCAAGAAGATCGCCGCGAAGCCCGTTCTCGCCGTCAAGGCGGCCAAGGAGGCGGTACTTAAGTCTGCAAACACCGGCCTCGACGAAGGCTTGGAGTTCGAACGCAAATCGTTTTACATGTTGTTCGCCTCCGAAGACCGCAAAGAAGGGATGAAAGCCTTTCTTGAAAAGCGTAAGCCGGAGTTCAAGGGCAGGTAAGGAAGTAAAAGTCTCGCCGTGGCACACGAAACCATCCTCTATGAGAAGAAAACGGCGTCGCCACCATCACGTTCAATCGCCCGCAAGCGCTCAACGCCTTTATTCCTCAGATGAATAAGGAAGTGTTGGAAGTATTGAAAGAAGGTGAGCGTGATAAAGAAGTCCGGTGCTTCGTCATCACCGGCGCGGGACGGGCCTTCTGCGCCGGCCAGGATTTAAAAGGCCGGACGCCGGAGCAGAAAGGATCTCTCGGCGCTTCGTTGCGCGAGAAATATAACCCGATGATCCGGCAGATCCGGCAGATGGAAAAATCGTTATCGCCGCCCGTCAACGGCGTTGCCGCCGGGGCAGGTTGTAATTTGGCTCTCGCCTGTGACCTGCGGGTCGCTTCCGAGGAGGCAAAGTTCATTCAATCCTTTGTGCGCGTCGGTTTGGCGCCGGACTCCGGTGGTAGTTTTATCTTGCCGCGTCTCGTCGGCCTGAGCAAAGCCATGGAGCTGCTTCTACTCGGTGAGACCGTAGATGCGCGTGAGGCCCAGCGTATCGGACTCGTTGCCAAAGTTTTCCCGGCAGCGGAGTTTGTCAAGTCGACCAAGGAAATTGCCGCAAGAGTCGCCGGCGCGCCGCGGGGCATAGGTCTTATCAAGCGGGCCTTGAACCACGCGATTCTACCCGATATTGAAGCGGACCTGGAATACGAGTCCCATTTGCAAGAAATTGCCGGGCGGAGTACCGACTACGACGAGGGCGTGCGCGCGTTTTGGAAAAGCGCCCGCCGGTATTTACGGGAAAGTAGTTTCGACGGGGAGAGAGAGGCTAGAAACTGCTTTCCGTTCTATGAGCGGAATTGAATAATTCGACGACCATGAGCGATAAGCTAGAAAAATCGGAGTTTTGGGTGCCGGCACCATGGGCGCAGGCATCGCCCAGGTGGCCGCGCAAGCGGGCTTTGAAACTTTACTCTATGACATCTCTCAGGAGTTTATCGACAAAGGCTTGGGCCGTATCCGCAGCTTTCTTCAAGGAAGCCGTGAACGCGGAAAAATCACGGCGGAGCAGGAAAAACAAATCCTAGACCGCCTTCACAGCACAACCAAACTTGAAACCTTCGAAGGAAGTGACTTAATTATCGAAGCGGTGCCGGAGAAGTTGGAACTCAAGCGTGATATTTTCAAGCAACTGGATGGAATATGCGGGCCGGAGACTTTGCTGGCCACAAACACCTCTTCCTTTTCCGTTACGGCCATAGCGGCGAATACCCAGCACCCCGAGCGAGTTCTCGGCCTGCACTTTTTCAATCCTCCGCCGCTGATGGCGTTAGTGGAGGTCATTCAGGGCGACCGCACAACCGCAGAAGCAGTCGACAAGGCAACCGACCTCATGCGCCGGATGGGCAAAACCCCGGCACGTGCAAAAGACACCCCGGGCTTTATCGTTAACCGCGTTGCCCGTCCCTTCTATAACGAGGCGCTGCGCATATTGGCTGACGGGGATGCGACTGTTGAAACCATTGATCGCATCATGAGATTGGCGGGTAATTTCCGCATGGGTCCTTTTGAGCTGATGGATTTGATCGGGCACGACGTCAACTTTGCGGCGACGGAGTCGCTCTACCGATCGTTTTTGAAGATCCGAGGTTTCGCCCAAGCCCCATTCAGCACAAAATGGTCATGGGAGGAAATCTCGGAAGGAAGACGGGGCGGGGTTTTTACGTCTATGACAAGAAATAGTCTCGCCATTATCGGCGCAAACCGATTGTCTCAAGAGCTGCTCGAACTCAGTCGCGGAGCCGGGCTTAAGGCAGTTCTGCTTTCAGATCTGGCCGAGCTTACACCGACAACGCCCGTGGTGATTGAGACAAGTTCGAGTCATGTTGAAAAGAAAAATCGCTTCTCCAAAAGCTCGATCTAGCTCTGCCTTCACCGGCCGTGATCATCACCTCTTGCCTTGGCTTTGCAACGACTCTCATGGCCTCATGGACGGCGAAACCTGAACGCATCGTGGGTTTTGCAACTTTCTATCCGCTCGAGGACAAAAAGGTCATTGAGTTAGCGGCTGGAATACGCACCGCGGAGAGCGCTATTCAAAGCGCCGAGCAACTCTTCAAATCCATCGGCAAGGAAACATTTCGCGTCAAAGACACACCCGGGCTGACTTTCCCGCGCATTCTGAGTTTGATCATCAATGAAGCGGCGAGGAGTCTCGAAGAAGGTGTCGCCACGGCGGAAGAAATTGACGTCGCTATGCAGCTCGGCGTGAACTATCCACACGGTCCGCTCCGCTGGGCGGATCAGATCGGTTTGGATGAAGTCTTGGCGGTCCTCGAAGGTTTACAGCGTGAGACCGGAGACGATCGTTATCGACCCGACGCCCCTTTTAAAGAAATTGGTCATCGCGGGTTTTCTCGGCGAGACTTGCGGCAAAGGTTTTTATTCATACAACGAAGGTCAGGTGAAACCATGAAGGAAGCAGTTATTGTTGAAGCCCTGCGTACGCCCATGGGCCGCCACGGCGGTATTTTGAAAGACGTTCGAACCGACGACTTGGGCGCTTATATTATTGCTAAATTGATCGACAAGACCGGAATTGACAAAGAAGAAATCGAAGACGTCTACTTCGGCTGTACAAACCAAGCGGGCGAGGATTCCCGCAATATCGCGCGCAACGCGTCGCTTCTCGCAGGGCTGCCCTATACGATTCCAGGCGCCACAGTCAATCGTTTGTGCGGGTCCGGATTGGAGGCGATCAACCAGGCTGGACGAGCCATCCAAACCGACCACGGTGACCTTTTCGTCGCCGGTGGGGTCGAGAGCATGACGCGCGGACCCTGGGTAATGGCCAAGCCTTCGAACGCGTTTCAGCGTGGGTGACGTCACCTTGTACGACAGTTCGCTGGGTTGGCGCTTCCCAACCACCGTATGGGCGAACTTTACTCTCTGATCAACAATGGCGAGACCGCAGAAAACGTCGCCGAGAAGTATCAGGTACACCGCCAAGAGCAGGATGAGTTCGCCTTGGGAAGTCATCTCAAGGCTGTAAAGGCGCACGAAGAAGGGCGCCTGAAGGATGAGTTGGTTCCCTTCGAGATGGCCCAAAGAAAGGGCTCACCCCTCGTCTACGACAAAGACGAAGGGCCAAGAGCCGACACATCTCTTGAGAAGCTCGGAGCGTTGCAGCCCGCTTTCAAAAAGGCGGGACGGTGACGGCTGGAAACTCCTCTCCTCTTTCCGATGGCGCGGCGGCCCTTTTGCTGACCACGCCGCAAAGGCTGAGCAGCTTAAACTGAAGCCGATGGTTCGGATCGTCGCGTCGGCTGCTGCCGGAGTTCATCCAAACTATATGGGGATTGGACCGATTCCGGCCACGCTGAAAGCGCTGAAAAGAGCCGGTCTAACCATCGATCAGATCGATCTGGTCGAATTAAACGAGGCCTTTGCCTCCCAGGTCATTGCTTGCATTCGAGAGCTTGGCATCGATCCTAAGAAATTGAACGTTAACGGCGGCGCCATTGCCCTCGGTCATCCCCTCGGCTGCAGCGGCGCAAGGCTCATGACAACACTCATTCACGAAATGAAAAAACGCGGCAGTCGCTATGGCCTCGCAACCATGTGCATCGGCGTGGGGCAAGGCATCGCCACCGGTTGTCGAAAGCGTTCACTAAGCGCCGACTCCCGAAGCAAAGACCACCGGGTCCCCCTGTTCGATGTTCTAGAATCAGGGACATGAGCAAACCTGATCGATGCTGTTGATCCCCCTTCACCGTCGAAATATTTCTTCAATCGGGTAGTTCTGGAAAACAGGATGTCGGGCTTGCACGAAGTAGCCACATGAGAAAATCGCGCAAATTTCTGTTGCTTTTTCTGATTGCGTCTGCAGCGGTGGTAGTGGCTTTCATTCAGACCTTCAACACACTGGCGGCCAAGAACCGTGAACAGGTGCATCAAGAACTACAAAGATTTCTGGGCAAGGATGCCACCTTCGATCGTCTCGAGGCCAGCTTGTGGGGTGGACTCGGCTTCTCTGCGAAAGAATTTCGCATTGCTGACGATCCTCGCTTTGCCGCCACCCCAGTAATCCGGGCCCAAGAATTAAGGCTGGGCGTGAGCTTGCTCCCGCTATTGATCGGCAAAATTGTCATTAACTCACTGACCTTTGAAGCGCCGGAATTCCAAATCATCACGGACGAACGAGGTCTATTAAACCTGGCGGAGTTGGCAGGCCAAAAGAAGGAAACCAGAGCCTTGCCCAGATCACAAACGTCTTCACCGGAAAGAAAGCCACTAACAGTATATTTTTAGTGGCGAAAATAAATGTCAAGAACGGCCGGGTTGATTTCATCGACCGCTCCACCAAGGAGCCCGCGGAGATTCGCGTCAAAAACGTAGAGATGGAAGTCAAAGGACTCAACCCTTCGGCAAAGAGCAAGGATTAAATTCGCGGCCGCGGTGACCGAGGGACCGGGTCACGATGTCAGGATCGATGGAGAGCTGGGCCCGCTTCGGCAACCGCAGTGATTGGTCGCAGCAACCCGTGGAGCTTGAAATGCGATTCGACTCTCTGTCCGCTACGCTGCTCGCCCGCGCCTTACCCTTTCTTGAGAAACAGGATTCCCCGCGAGCTGGATGTAACCGGCCCGCTGTCGCTCCAGGCAAAACTTGGAGGCACTTTCAACCGGCCTCGAATCACAGACGTTGCCCTCAAGATCCCTTTGTTCGGCTCTTCAAACTACAACGCCATTGTGGAGGGTTCCGTGGAAATTCCCGAAGGCCGTCCCTGGGCGGAAGCGCAGCTCAAAGGAAAACTGACCTTGACCTCGATCAATCTGGCGCAACTCCGTAAGCTGCCGTTTCTCAAGCAGACTCTTCCAGTAGCGCTAGAGACGGAAGGTTCCGTGAATGCTTATAGCCAGTTCGAAGGAACCTGGGCTAACTTGCGCGTGGGCGTTTTGATCAAAGGGGAGAAGAGCGAATTTCGCTATGGGGGTTGGCTGCGCAAGCCCTCGGGTACCCTGGCGGAACTCAAAGCTCAGATTTCGCGGCAGAAAAGCGGGCTGGTTCTTCACGACTCGGAGTTAAGTCTTGGCAATTCGAAAATGAGGCTTTCAGGTGTTGTTGAAGAGGTGTCGGAACCGCTCCTTCAACTTAAGCTGCGTAGTGATTCAAGCCATTTGCCAACATGGTGGCGACTGGTTTCTCCGCTGTCCTTCGATGGGGCCGGTGGAACCATTCATTGGGACATCGTCATGCAAAGGAACTTCGCTTCGGCGGACGGCTGGAATATCCACGGGAAACTGAATCTTGCCGACGCTGAGTTTAGGCACAAGGAAACCGGAAGCAAAATTGATCATCTCAACGCGGATATTGCGTTTCTGGGAACCGAGGCTCTTCTGAAAAAAGGATCTTTTCGTTTAGGCTCATCCCTCGTGACGGTCGCAGCCAAAGTACCGGACCTAACCCGACCAAGCGCCCGCTATAAATTAGGCTCGCCGGAAATCAACCTTACAGATCTGCAAACATTTCCCGCCGGCAAACCAAACCGGCTTAGAAACGTAACAGCCAGCGGCGAAATTCGATGAGCAGGACGATGCTCCCTCGCTGAATGGAGCGCTTTCGTCTTCCGAAGGAAATCTGGAAGATATCCCTTACCGCGAACTGCAAGCAGATATAACGTGGTCGCCAAAGGGTATAAGTTTCGCAAAATCTTTCGTTGCAGGCTTTCGACGGGCTGGTTCACGCTGACGGTTACTGGCCCGCTGCAGTGGAACCGCCGCAGCGCTTCACGTTGAAGTCTCAAACTGAATCCATACAATTGGAATCCCTTCTGAAGCAAAAATTTCCTCAGTTAGAAAATCGTATCGAAGGAAAATTGAATTTTCGCGGTCAATTTGAAGCCGCGACACAGAATGGGCCGATCGTCACAAGAACTCTCCAAGGATCGGGCGAGAGCGTTATTCATCACGGCACAATTCGGGACTTCAATTTGATTGCGAAGATTATCCCGGGCGGCGGTGGAGATTCCGCTTCATCCGCAGGCTCCTCCCGCCTCCCGGCGAGTCTCGCCGTCTTGGTGGATCGTCCGAATACGCCGTTTGACACTCTCAAAGCAAACTTTAAAGTTGAGGGACAGCGGATTCGTACTGATGATGTGTTACTCGTGACTCCCGACTATACCATCACTGGAGCGGGTTGGGTCGGGTTTGACAGAACGTCTCAATGGAACGGGCTCCTGGTTCTTTCGCCGCGCATTACGCAAGAACTTCAGCGCGAATATAAATTGATCCGCTATCTGCTCGATCGCACGCGGCAGACCAGCCATCCCCTTCCGCGTAGACGGCAAATTCCCAAATGTCACCGTGCGACCGGAAAACCGTGCGGTGGCCCAGGTGTTCCGCCGAAGTTTTCCGCAAAGGCCGGCGAGCCCGCGGGCGACAAGGGCATCGAGAAGAACGAAAGGAAAAATTGGCTGCCGGAGTCGCTTGAACATATTGCTCAAGCAATGAACTTTTGATGCTATGGAACTACGAGACATTTATCTCGAAACTTTGCCTGAGCACATCGCCTACGTGAAGTTTATTTTTGAGTCCTACGAAGAAGTCGGAATCATCCGAACCGTCGATCGGAAGAAAGCAATCATTGTCCTTCTGGCCATGAATGACTTTTAGACACGGCACGGAAAATTCTGGAGTCGATCAAGCGCGAGGTGCCGATCATGGAAATTCCGCGGCCGGCCGATGTGGGCGATGACTGGTTCATGGCAGAGCTCGCAGTCGAGTCTTCGTAGTGCTCATGGAATATTGCAGTAACGGAGTGTTGGAATACTGGAGCGCTGGGGTGTGAGAGCATTCCTGGTTTAATGAATCCTTCCAATACCCGGGACTCCAACACCTCGCGGACGAAACCTAACAATGAGTTAGCTGCCAGACCTGCCATGAACAAGGATTCCCAAGCCAAAGCTCTTGCACCAGAACCCACGGGGCAGCGAATTCTCGATCTCTTCGCCAAGAAGCCGAGAACTCGACTGACGCCCGTCGAAATACAGAAGCGTGCTGGCTTTGGGCGTGACGAGCTCCAGCGGGTTGTCGACGCCTTGAGAGGTCTCTCTCGGGAAGGCCGTATCGTACGGTTGAAGAAAAATCACTACGGGCTGCCGGACGCACAGAACTTGGTAACGGGACGGGTCCACGCCCACCCTGACGGCTTCGGTTTTCTCATTCTCGACGATAAGGGTGCGGAGGATCTTTACCTCAATCGCCGCGAAATGCGCCGCGTGATGCACGGAGACCGGGTCATGGTCCGGGCCGATCGAAAGAAGCGGGGCGGAGTGGAAGCTCACGTCGTTCAAATTCTCGAGCGGGCACAAAAACGGCTCATCGGGACCTACAATGAGTTCGATGGCAGGGGCTATCTCATTCCCATGGATCCGCGAATCGGCGCCGCCATTCCGCTGCAGCAAACCGCTGCGAAACCCGCGACGGGGAAAGTCGTCGCCGCGGAGATCGCGCGCTATGGAACGGCCATGTCGGGACCAGAGGAAAACTTGTGCAGGTGATGGGGGACCCCGATGACCCCGAGGTTCAAGTCCAATCGATCGTGTTCCGTTATGGTCTCGCGACGAGTTTTCCCGACCCGGTGCACCGGGAAATTGCACGGGGCTCGTTCGTCGCTAGCGAGGCGAGATCGCCGAGCGAACGGATCTGAGAAATTTACCGATCGTCACTATTGATGGCGAACAAGCGAGGATTTTGACGACGCCGTTTGCGTGCGAAAAACCAACGGTCACTACGAAGCTCTTCGTCTCTATTGCCGACGTTGCGTTCTACGTTCGACCGGGAAATGCTATCGATCAAGAGGCCTACAGCCGGGCCACGAGCGTTTATTTCCCGGATCGAGCCATCCCTATGCTTCCGGAGGCTCTTTCCAATGGTATCTGCAGCTTGAATCCCAATGAGGATCGGCTGACCAAGACCGTAGCCATGGAAATCAACGGCAAAGGGGAAGTCGTTCGCAGTCGCTTCTTCAACTCGGTGATTCGTAGCCAAGAACGCATGACCTATACCGCCGTGCGGCGAATTTTGGTGGACAAAGACCGCGAGTGTTTAGAGCGTTATCGAGATCTCGTCGATGAGTTCAAACTGATGGAAAAGCTGGCACTGTTGATTTACGAAAGCCGCGAGAGCTCGAGGGAACTTGGATTTCGATCTCCCCGAGGCAGAAATTATTCTCGACATCAAGGGATGCCTGAGAATATCGTGCGCGCCGAGCGCAACATTGCCCACCGGATCATTGAAGAATTTATGATCGCCGCCAATGAGGCGGTAGCCCGGCGTCTCAAAGGAGCAAGACCTTCCATTGCTTTATCGCGTCCATGAGGGCCGGATGCCGAGGCCCTGGAAGCCATCGCACCGTTCCTTCTCAGTCTGGGCTATCGCTTGCCCGTGAAACGGGAACCCATCACGCCTCTGGAGATCCAAAGGCTCCTTGAGGCTTGCCGCGGCAAGCCAGAGGAAAAAGTAATCAATCGTGTTTTGCTTCGCGCCATGAAACAGGCCCACTATCAACCGGAAAAACATCGGTCACTTCGGCCTAGCTTCGATTTGTTACACGCACTTTACTTCGCCGATCCGGCGCTACCCCGATCTACTCGTCCACCGCATGCTGGATCGAGCCCTTCAGGGCAACAAGTTGAAGCCCAGCGAGCGCGCCGAGCTTGAGAGATATTTGGAGGAAGCCGGCAAGCACACTTCCGAAGGGAGAGGAATGCCATGGACGCCGAGCGGGAAATGGTGGATCTCAAGAAAGCCCAGTTCATGATGGACAAGTTAGGCGAGAGAGTTTACCGGTATCATTACCAGCCTGGCCAACTTCGGCTTTTTCGTTGAACTGGACCCCTATTTCATCGAGGGCCTCGTCCGTCTCTCCACATTGGCGGATGACGACTATCACTATTATGAGAAGGAATACGTCATCAAAGGCAACCGCCACGGCCGCAAATTCCGCCTCGGCGACGCCGTGCGCGTGAAAGTCGTCCGCATCAACGCTTTCCGTAGCGAGATCGATTTCGAACTTATAACTATAGATCCATGCTAAAGAATGGAGATCGGATTAGCGTTGCAATCAGAATGCATGGTATCTCTTGCAGCTTACCTGGTGGGTGTATATATTTCACTGCTTCATTCCATGCAAGATCGTCGAGCATCCGGGGGATTGTGAGTCGTTAGTCTCGGGGATTGTAGTGCTTCGAGCGACATCCCGAGACGCTGGAAATCGGCGGTGCTCCGAGTGCTTGGAACGTTGATCGGAGCGATGCTAAGCGGCTTCTACCTCTATCTCTTTCCTTTCAGCCCCGTCGGAATGGCGGTGTCCGTCAGGCTTACTGTTTTGTTGTGCCAGATGGTCGGAGTACCCGATCACGGTCGTTTGGCCGCCATCACTGTGGCGCTAGTCATGGCTGGATTTCGAGCGGCAATTCCGAGCTGTCTCCGTTCGCAAATGCGGCACTGCGCTTTATAGAATCGGTTATCGGTGCTGGGACAGCGGTCGTTGGCGGTCCTGCTTTGGCCCAAGGCCAAAGAGGTCACGTAACGAACTCTCACTTATCGCTTGGTTCGACGTCCACCTCAGGGTTCAGCTTCTGCACGAGAGGAGTCGATTCTCGACGGCAAGTGCGCGAACCTGACGCGCGAGATCTCCCGCTCGTCGGCGGTGGTGAGCACGCCGTCCCGCAGCACGATGCGCCCGTCTATGATGACCGTGCGCACGTCGGCTGCCTCCACGGCGTACGCGAGGTGGGACACCGGATCGTAGAGCGGCACCAGGTTATCCTCGTCCAGATCGATGATCACCAGGTCGGCGCGCTTACCCGGCTCGAAGGGAGCCGCCCAAGTGATCGAAGCTTGAGCGCGCGCGGGCGCCGCCGATCGTCGCCATCTCGAGCGCGCGCCGCCGCAGGGACCGCCAGAGGATCGAGCCGCACACCCTTGTGAATAAGCGCCGCCGTCTGGATCTCCGGCGAGCAGGTTGAGCGCGTTGTTGCTCGCGGCTCCATCGGTGCCGGGGCGCTACCAGGACGCCGGCGCGAAGCATGTCGGGAACCGGGGCGACACCGCTGGCGAGCTTCAGATTGCTGCGCGGGTTGTGCACCACGCCCGCACGGGCCGCTGCTAAAGAGGGTCGATCTCTTCACCGTCGATCCAGACACAGTGGGCGGCGACCAGCCGGCGCTGTCCACGAGACCGAGGTTCGCCAGGTGGCGGATCGGCGAGCGACCGTAGCGGCGGCGAATGTCGCGATCTTCTTCCTGAGTCTCCGGCCAAGTGCGTGACGACAAGAGTGTCGAGCCGCTCCCGCCAGCGCGTGCAGGCGACGGTAAAGCTCAGGCCCCACGGTGTAAGGCGCGTGGGGTCCCAGCGCCGGTACGATACGGGAGTGACCGTGCCAGCGCGCAATGAGACTGTTCGGCCTCGGCCAGGGTGCGGTCGCTGTTGGTGGCAGTCAGTGACGTCGAAGTGGGCGTTGGCCAGAACCCCGCGCATCCCTAGCGAATCGACCATCGCCGCGACTTCGTCTTCCATAAAAATACATATCGCGCACGAGCGTAGTCCACCCGGAACGCAATAATTCTCGGCGACGCCGAGGCGGCTCGCCCACCGGACGGTTTCGGGGTTGATGAACCGATGCTCCGCCGGCCACACGTGCTGCTCGAGCCAGGTGTGCAGCGGCAAGTCGTCGGCGAGCCCGCGGAAGAGGGTCATCGGGATGTGAGTAGTGGGCATCGATGAGACCGGGTATCACCAGGCACCCTGTGGCGTCGAGCGATAGTCGCGCGCCACGGTAGGCAACAGCAATCTGCGCGCGAGGGCCGAGCGCAACGATCGAATCGCCGTGAATCGCCAGCGCGCGCGTCCGGCAAGAATGGTGCGGCGCTTCATCCATGGTGACGACGATGCCGCCGAGCACGAGGACATCGGCCGCGATGCGATCGGAACCGGAGTTATCGGGGTCGCCCATTGAAAGACAGGTCAAGCAGCAACGGTGCCCTGCAAGGTTTATAAGTCAACATCTGATCATGACAGTTTTGGAGAAAATTAGATAGCAAGAGTTTTGCCGCTTCGACTCGTTACTCATGTATCTCAGCGCGTCGATGGGGTCTAACTGGGCAGCCTTGCGGGCTGGATAGAAGCCGAAAAAGATTCCGACCGTGCGGAAACGAGAAATGAAATGGCGATAATATCTGGGCGGATCAGCGTTGGTAGCTCAGCCAGGTATTTGATTAAGTTCGAACTGCCAATCCCTACGAGGATACCTATGACGCCACCGCTCGCCGCCATGACCACCGCTTCGACAATAAATTGCAGCATGATGTCGCGGCTTCGCGCGCCCACGGCCATTCGAATGCCGATCTCTCGCGTTCGTTCGGTGACGGAAACCAACATGATATTCATGATCCCGATCCCGCCGACCAGTAGAGAAACCGAAGCGATGCTGCCCAAGAGCACCGCCATGACGGTGGCGCTGTTAGACGCGGCTTCCGCTATGTCGGACAAATTTCTGATCATAAAGTCATCGTCGGCGCCCGGCCGAATTTTGTGCCGCTGTCGCAGCAGCGACGCAATTTGATTGTTGGCCTCCTGGGTTGTGTCCGCGCTCACTGCCGCAACAATGATCTGTTGGATATAGGTAACACCCATGACGAGCTTCATCATGGTCGTATAAGGAACCATGATGACGTCGTCCTGATCGGTTCCGTTGCCGGTCTGGCCCTTGGCGCCCAGGATGCCGATCACGTGGAAGGGAATTTTTTAATCCGGATGATCGCGCCAATGGGGTCACTGTCACCAAAGGTTGTAGGCCACTGTCTGACCTATCAAGGCGACTTTGGCCGTGCTTTCGATGTCCCGCTTGACTGATGAAGCGTCCTTCTTGAACCTGCCACTCCCGAATCTGTTGAAACTCCGGCGCAACTCCCTGAACCGGGGTGGACCAATTCTGGTCTCCGGCGATCACCTGTTGGACCTGGCGCACGACAGGGACTGGCGCCCGATACAACGGGAATCTCGTCCATGATAGCGCTTTGGCATCGCTGGCAACAAGGGTCTGCCGGCCGCCGGATCCCTGTTCGCGCTCCTCCCAGCGTAACCGTACCCGGCAGGACCACCAACAGATTCGGTGCCGAGGCTGGCGATTTGCTCTTGCACCCTTTTCTTCGCTCCTTCACCGATGGCGACCATGGCGATGACGGCGCCCACTCCGATGATGATTCCGAGCATCGTGAGAAAAGAGCGCAGCTTGTTTCTTGCCAATGCTCGAAGCGCGATTCGGAAAGCCATGATCAACATCTTTTAATCTCTCGTATTTTCGCTGGTCGCAGCTTCAATTCTTCCGGTTATCCGAAATGATCAACCCGTCACGGAAAACAATCTGTCTCTTGGCATACTGCAGCAATGTCGGGCTCATGGGTCACCAAAACGATGGTAATCCCTTCCTTCTCATTGAGAGTTCTGAAATAGTTCCATAATCTCAACGCTTGTTTTGGTATCGAGGTTGCCGGTGGGTTCATCGGCCAGGATCAACGACGGCCGATTGACCAGCGAGCGCGCGATGGCTACCCTTTGCTGCTGGCCGCCGGAGAGCTGATTGGGAAGATGATGCGACCGTTCCTCCAATCCCACCAGCTTAAGTACCTCTAAAGCGCCGCTGACGTCTCTCCTTGGACTGAAACCCGTTGTACATCATCGGCAGCTCGACATTCTCAACGGCCGATGTCCGGTGGAGAAGATTAAAGCCCTGAAAGACAAAACCGATCTTGCGATTTCGTATATGAGCCCACTCGTCTGGAAGAAAGCAGCGCTGACATCCTGACCCTCGAGAAAGTAAGCTGCCGCTGGGTCGGCCGAGTCTAAGCAACCCAAGATGTTCATAAAGGTCGACTTACCTGAACCTGAAGCGCCTGTCACCGCGATAAACTCGCCCCGCTGGATCGTTGAGGTTGATGCCGCGCAGAGCAGCAACCTCGATATCGCCCATTTTATATGTCTTGTGCAGGTCACGTATTCGGATTACCTCGAGTCTATCGATGTCCAAACGGGCGTCATACAGATGGAGCTGATGGACTGCGGATGTTCAGCCGTCTCAGAAGCCAAAAGAATCTCCTCGGCGTAGAGGAAGCTTGGCTCGCCATCGACAATATAATCTGGTCGCCTGCGCTGGATGTCCCCGCCGACGACTTCGCTGTAAGAGCCGTCGCTGATGCCGAGACGCACCCTGACCGGGTATGGCTTTCTGATCGCGGATAGTGCATACACGGTCCCTTGCCTGTTTGCTCCTCCCTCGCGGTTTCTCGATCTCCGCACCCGCGTTGGGGCTTCGCCTCTCCGTCCCGGCGCCGCCTCCAGCCTCCGCGCCTGCGTCGCCACCAGCGGCCTGACCTGCTCCGCCACCTGCGCCGGCAGGCTGCCGTTCCGACGGCGGCCGGAAGCGCAGCGCCGCGTTGGGAATCTTAAGCACATCGGTCTTTCGGCTGACTAAGAATTCCACGTTGGCGGTCATACCCGGCTTAAGAAGCAGCTCCTTATTGTCCACGCCGACTACTGCGTCATAGGTCACGACGTTCTGGACCATAATCGCCGCATTGCGGACCTGTTGCACCGTGCCCTGAAAGCGGCGCGCCGGATAGGCATCGACGGTGAAAGTTACATCCTGACCTACCCAGACGTTGCCAACGTCTCCCTTCACTAACGTTGGTGTCAACTTGCATTTTTGCTTAAGTCGTTGGCGAATGAGAAATAAAACCGGCGCCTGCAGGACGCGGCCACCGTCTGTCCGACATCGACGTTGCGCGAGACCACTATCCCGTCAACCAGGGAGCGAATAACGGTGTTGTTGAAATCGACGCTCGATTGATTCAGCGCCGCCTGAGCTTGGTTGACTTGGGCTTTATTAGCTTCGTATTGTGCCGCTGCGGAATCGTAGGCTGCCTGAGACGTGTCAAATTCACTCTGGGCGATCAAGTCCCGCTTCTTCAATTCCTTGTTGCGGTCCAAGGTCCGTTGCGCGTCCTCCATGCTCGCCTTAGCTTTCGTGACGTTCGCCTGGGCTGCGAGAAGATTGGCACGCGCCTGATCGACCGTGGCTTTGAATTTGTCTTGATTGATCTGCGCGACGACTTGATCCTTCTTCACCTTACTGTTGAAATCGGCGAACAGTTTATCGATGGCTCAGAGACTTGGCTCCCGACTTGGACCGTGATCACGGCCGAGAGACTCCCCGTGGCGGTAACCACCTGCGTCACATTGCCCTTTTGCACTTCCGCCGAGATATAAGGCGATTCTTTGGCCGCCTTGACTCCAAAGCCGAAAGCCATACCCCGTCCGGCCAGCACGAGAATGGTAAAGATGATTAACAGAATGCGTTTTCGATTCATGGCGCCTCGCGCAAATGGCGCAAGACAATCGCAGGCGATATCGGTCGCCTCCCGCTCTTTCATACGGGTATAAGTCAAACCGCTGGTGATTTCGGCATTGGATTCTTGGTCTTCAGGAGTTCTTCCGTGGTCACACGAAAACGCGAAACCTGCGGCACACCGGTCATTTCAGCCTGCAGCTCTTTAACGCTCCCCTTCAGATAATAGTTTACGCCTTTGTCGGTAATCATCAGAGTCACTTTGCCGGTTCGCCGTGAGATGATTCGCCGTGGAGCTGTTTTCCATAGACCGAGGTCGATCGTGGATGCGTTTTGGGCAGTAACCTCATAGTAAGATAATAGCGCGGGATGCGGCCAGCCGAGATTCATCCAACGAAAGATCGGAATAATCTTGCCCTCATGGGCCTCTACGTCTCGTCCGTTGAGCCGCTCCAAGGGCTTAGTGTCAGTTCTTTTCCCACCAGGTGTGACATTGGATCAATCCTCAAATAGTTAGACGTTTCGCCTGCTTATTCGATCTACTCGTGAATGGCAGCTCCTGCCGTTTGCCAAAACCCTGTTCATTATCGATGAAAAAAAGCTTTTCGAGGATGACACAGATAAAATTTGACCTTCAGAAAAGCCTTCATAAAGAGGCCGCTCGCCGGATTCGTGAAAGCTCAATGACCTCCGGGATACTTGCGCGCGTAAACCGCCATGCGCCTTGGCCTTCTCGATAATCGAATCCACCAAGGTTGCGGTCCCTTCCAATTGGATGCCCTTGATCTTCTGCCAATCGTGATAGTCTTCCTGAATGGTCACGGCGACACGTGGGTTGGCGGCTAAATTTTGACAATGGCGTGAATCGGGCACCGAAAAAAATAGAGGCGCAAAGTCATCACTGGCATAAAGACCGTAGCCGCCCGGAATATCGCCCGAACAGGTTCCCAAGGTCATCGTGTTATGCGTTTCAGGTAACTGAGAACCTTTTCGTTTCAGTAGATCAGACATAAGCTTGGTCGCTCATGGGTCTCGAGTCTTTCAATCTGAAACACGAACCCGGAACTGCCGTCAAGATCGGCACAGGAGAGGAATATTTTTGAGGGCATCAGGTTCTGTCAGCTCACGCAAAGCATCGCTGATTTGACTCATGGGATAATATCCGGCGATAATTCTACCACCTTCTCAGGCGACTGCCGCTGCGGCCAATGATGGGGCTGACCGAGCGCTCCGCCTATCAGCGTTTCAGCACATAGATTTGAGCGATATCGAGGCCCGGTCGGATACCACCTGAAGCCACGATTTGCAGGCCCAGGACCGCTTGCCGCGCACAGCGATCAGCGCTTCGCATCTGTCGGGATACCCCAATCTGCGAAAGTCGTCTCGGCCGGTGTTCCATGCCTTTGCCGCCCTTTGGGCTTCACCGCATACCACGTAGGTTCCACCCCACACCTGCCGGCCACGTCAATCGCTTTCGACGCCCGCTTTTTTAGTCGCAGCCGCGACTGGCGGGAGAATACCGCTCGCCGACCTCCGCTCGAGCCACAACAGGAAGCTCCGTTCCTCGGCATTACATACCTGCGATCTTTTCACCCGAACTCTCTAAAGTTCATGGATTACCCTCAGGCCGGCACGGCTTCCTGCAACACGTCGAGATGAAGAACCAGCCCATCAGCGCCGATCATCTCGACGGCCTGCGCGGCACAATGATCGACGGTATAGCCGTAGTTGGGCTGCACCGCGCCAAGTTAGAGAGCAACAGAATGTCCAGGGCTACATCCCGAACCTCGAAAGAATCGGCAGCGGTGGCTCTTCACGATGGCAACCCGCTGGGGAGCCGACGCCCATAGCTAAGCAGACGTTGGGCACGGCTGGCGGGTTACCGATTCACCTGACGGCGCGAGGATCAAACCCACCTGTCATTGAGAGATCGGGATCGGCGCTTGGGTTGTTTGCCGAGGAGTTCGTGCTGACGTCGATCTCGTCAATATCAGAGCTCAACAGGGGGCATTGTGGACAAGAAACTATAACGGTCATGGTACCAGGAAACGACCGGCGGTAACGCTAGTCGTGTCAAGACGAGTTCAAGATGTTCTTTTTTGCGTTGCTGGGTCTTGGTAAGCGCTTTTTTGACCCTGCGGCGTGGCGCGAGCTGGCAGCGAGACGGCTTTCAACGTTGCTTTTTAATTTTGCTGGCGCTCTTTGGCGGCGGCGAGTGCAGGGTAGTTTTTCCCGCATCCGGGTGGCGGCTCATCCCTTCT
>ERZ1370068.6707-contig-5674_pt1 | contig 23693 bp, 32 predicted proteins | sample MGYA00561227_ERZ1370068 | MGnify/ENA primary metagenome ERZ1370068 (study PRJEB38410, sample SAMEA6850437) | metagenome | study: Metagenomic assessment of the ecological functions of the soil: analysis of the soil microbiota associated with the...
AAGGCTACTTCTCCGCCAGCGGATGCAGGTCGCGCACCAGGCTCTTCGAGCCGCTCCTCGACCACATGGGTAGATCTGCGTGGTCGAGATATCGGTGTGGCCGAGCAGCGTCTGCACGATGCGCAGATCCGCGCCGTTATGCAGCAGGTGGCTGGCAAAGGCGTGGCGCAGCACGTGCGGGCGAGACCAGCCGCGGCGCGAGGCCCGAGGCTGCCGCCAGTTCTTTCAGGTCGCGGGCAAAATGCTGCCGCGTCAGATGTCCGCTTTCGCCGAAGGAGGGAAACAGCCATTTCGAGGTCGCGGCGTTTTTCTTGTTCTCCGGCTTGTGCGCTTCCATCGCCGCGAGATAGTTGGCCATCGCCTGCCGCGGACGCCTCGTTCAGCGGCACCAGCCGCTCCTTGTTGCCCTTGCCGCGCACCACGATCATGCGGGCGTCGCGGCGCGCCGCCGAGTGCGGCAGCGACACCAGTTCGGAGACGCGCAAGCCGGTGGCGTAGAGCACTTCCAGCAGGCAATGCAGCCGCATCGCGCGCAGCCGTTGCGGCGGCGAGGCGTCGCCCGCCTGCGTCAGTTCCTTGGCCCGCGTCAGCATGCGATCGACGTCGCGATATCGACAGCACCTTCGGCAGGCCGCGGCCGCGCTTAGGACCGGACAGGATCGCGGCCGGATCGTCGCTGCGGATCCGCTCGTTGAGCAGGAAGCGGAACAGATGCCGCATCGCCGACAGCCGGCGCGCCACGCTCGACGATTTGAAGCCGCGCGTGTCGAGGTCGGCGAGGTAGTCCCGCAGCGTCTGGGTCTCGGCGCCGGCAAAATTCTGGCCGGCGCGGCCGAGGAACTCGGAAAATCCGTGAGGTCGCGGCGATAGGCGTCAAGCGTATTGTCGCCCGCGCCCTGTTCCGCCGCGAGCATGTCGAGGAACAGGTTGATCAGTTTGGGTCTGAGGTCTGATGTGATCCCGAACGCATCCGAAGACCATAGCGCCTATTTCTTGAGGAACTTATCTGGCGGGATGGTGACGGTCATTTCCCGGGGCTTGGGATTGACGAAATTCGCCAGCGCGAAAATCACGCCATAGCCGATCCCGGCAATGATGCCGACGACCGTCAGAAAGCGGAACAGACTGGGCATCAGGCGCCTCAGGCGGCGAATTAACCATTGAAATCATCGGGGTGGCCGAACCCGACTACCTACATGTTCCCATCTCCGGTTGCAAGAGTCTCTGGCAGACGGTATCGGCGGGGGTAGTATAGGTGGCGCAGAACTGCGGAAATCCGCGGCCGACAGAGATTTAGATGTCCGAGACCGCCTCACCGGCACCAGCCAAGCGACCCCAGGAGGCCGAGATCACCGCGGCCCTGGGAGCGCGTTCGATCGTGCTGATCGGCATGATGGGCGCCGGCAAATCCACCATCGGCCGCCGGCTGGCGGCCCGGCTGCGGCTGCCGTTCCTCGACGCCGATGTCGAGATCGAGGCGGCGGCCGGCATGTCGATACCGGACATTTTCGTGGCCCATGGCGAGCCGTATTTCAGGGATGGCGAGGCGCGGGTGATCGCGCGGCTGCTCGACAATGGACCGGCCGTGATCGCCACCGGCGGCGGCGCCTTCACGGAGCGCGAGGAGACCCGCAAACGGATCCGCGACAAGGCGGTCTCGATCTGGCTCAAGGCCGATGCCGACATCATCATGAAGCCGCGTCAAGCGCCGCGCCGACCGACCGCTGCTGCAGACCGAGGATCCGGCTGCGACCGTCAGCCGTCTGCTCGAAGCGCGCGAGCCGGTCTATCAGAACGCCGATCTCACGATTCTGTCGCGCGACGTTCCGCACGATCGAATCGTCGACGAATGTGTGGATGCCTTGCGCGCCTGGCTGTCCGGCAACGGCCGCGAAAACCAACTGGATGAGCGTCACGCCATGACGGCACCACTGAAACATTCCGATCCCATCACGGTCGACGTCGCGCTCGGCGACCGCGCCTATGACATCGTCATCGGCCGCGACGTGCTGCGATCGCTGGGCGCACGGGTCGCAGCACTCCGGCCAGGCGTGCGCACGGCCATCGTCACCGACCGCACCGTCGCCAAACACTGGCTGGAGCAAACGCAAGGCTCGCTGGCGGCTGCCGGCGTCCCGACATCGCACGTCGTCGTCGAGGAAGGCGAGGGGTCGAAGACCTATGCCGGACTTGAGAAGGTCTGCGAGAGCGCTGATCGCGGCGAAGATCGAGCGCAACGATCTGGTGATCGCGCTCGGCGGCGGCGTGGTCGGCGATCTCGCGGGCTTCGCGGCGGCGATCCTGCGCCGCGGGGTCGATTTCGTGCAGGTGCCAACCTCGCTGTTGGCGCAGGTGGATTCTTCCGTCGGCGGCAAGACCGGTATCAACTCGCCGCAAGGCAAGAACCTGCTCGGCGCGTTTCACCAGCCGGTGCTGGTGATCGCAGATACGTCCGTGTTGGACACGCTGTCGCCGCGCCAGTTCCGCGCCGGCTATGCCGAAGTCGCCAAATATGGGGTGCTCGGCGATGAGGCCTTCTTCGCCTGGCTCGAGGCCAATCATGCCGGTATCTTTCCGGCGGGGCTGCGCGCGAGCACGCGATCGCGACCTCCTGCCGCGCCAAGGCCGCGATCGTGTCGCGCGACGAGCGCGAAACCGGCGAGCGCGCGCTGCTCAATCTCGGTCACACCTTTGGCCATGCGCTGGAGGCGGCAACCGGCTTCTCCGACCGCCTGTTCCACGGCGAGGGCGTCTCTGTCGGCATGGTGCTGGCGGCGGAATTTTCCGCACAGCTCGGCATGATCTCGCAGGCAGACGCCGCGCGCGTCGAACGTCACCTTGCTTCGGTCGGTCTGCCGACCCATTTGCAGGATATCGCAGGCTTTGACCAGGAAGGGCTTGACCGATGCCGACGCGCTGATGGCGCTGATGGCGCAGGACAAGAAGGTCAAGCGCGGCAAGCTCACCTTCATCCTGCTGGAGGCCATCGGCCGCGCGGTGATCGCAAACGACGTCGAGCCTGCATTGGTTCGCGATTTTCTCAAAGCCAAACTGGCGAAAAGCTGAACTCTGTCCGGATGAAATAACTTGGACTGGATCACCGTCTCCATCGTCATTGCCTGCCTGCTGGTCTCCGCTTTCTTCGCGGCGAGCGAGACTGCGCTGACCGGCGCCTCGCGGGCCAGCATGCTGCGGCTGTCGAAGCAGGGCAACCGCGATGCTAGCGTGGTTTCCAGCCTGTATCGGCATGCGCGAGCGGTTGATCGGCGCGCTGCTGCTCGGGAACAACTTTGCCAATATCGGCGCCTCGGCGCTTGCCACCGGCATCTTCACCGCTTGGTTCGGCGAGGTCGGCGTGCTCTATGCCACCGGCGTCATGACGGTGCTGGTCGTGATCTTCGCCGAAGTGCTGCCGAAGACCATTGCCATCAACGCGCCGGACCGGGTGTCGCTCCTGGTCGCGCGCCCGATGCGGTTGATGCTGTATCTGCTGGGACCGCTGCTCACCATTGTCGAGGCGATCGTCCGCGTGCTGATGCAGGCGTTCGGCATCAAGATCGGCGCCAACCAGCCGCTCCTGTCGCCGACCGAACGTCTGCGCGGCGCGGTCGATCTGCTCCACCATGAGGGCAAGGTCGAAAAGCAGGACCGCGACATGTTCGGCGGCCTGTTGGACCTGAACGAATTGCAGGTTTCCGACGTCATGGTTCATCGCACTGAAATGGTGATGATCAATGCCGATCTGCCGCCGGAAGATCTGGTGCGCGAGGTGCTGGCGACCGAATACACGCGCATTCCCTTGTGGCGCGACAAGCCGGAGAACATCATCGGCGTGCTGCACGCTAAGGACCTGTTACGTGCCATCCGCGCCTCCGAGGGCGATACTCGCCAATATCGACGTCTCGACCATTGCGTTGCCGCCGTGGTTCGTTCCGGAAATGCGCCCGGTCTCCGAACAGCTCAAGGCATTCCGCCGCCGCAAGACCCACTTCGCGCTCGTCGTCGACGAGTACGGCGAAGTCGAGGGCATGGTGACGCTGGAGGACATCCTGGAGGAGATCGTCGGCGACATTTCCGACGAGCACGACGTGGTGGTGGCCGGCGTCCGCGCCCAGCCGGACGGCTCGGTGGTGGTCGACGGCTCGGTGCCGATCCGCGATCTCAACCGCGCGATGGACTGGCATTTGCCCGACGAGGAGGCAACCACGGTCGCGGGGCTCGTGATTCACGAGGCGCGCTCGATCCCCGAACGCGGCCAGAGCTTTACCTTCCACGGTTTCCGTTTCCGCGTGCTGCGCCGCGAGCGCAATCGCATCACGGCGCTGCGGATCGTCCCGATACCGCGCGAGGCCGAGGCTCGAGGAAAAGAAGCCGAAGCGGGCGGGCACGGCTTTCTGAGTGCCCGGGAACCTACGGGCGTGCGAGTCGCAGTCACCAATTCAGCGCCAGGTGGCACGAGCCCAATTGACACAGATGGATCGCGGCGCCGGTCTTGACGACGATGCCGGTGACCAACAGCAACAGGATGCACCCCAGCGTCGAATATGGGCTCGCCTCGCCCCTTCGGGATTGATCGTTCATCGCCGGTACCCAGATGAGGAATTCGCGAACGACCGCGCGCTACGGATCGTTTCCTGCGGCGAATATGAAAAGGCCGGCGTAGGAATTCCAGATGGCCGCGGCGGTCGCTTCATAAGAGCGAAATAAGTGTCGCCGCGTTCGAGCAATGCTCATTCAATGTCGATGGTGACGCCGCTGAGTTTCCAAGCGCCCTCGGACTGAATGAAGCCAAGCTGGTATTTCACCTGCTTGGGCGTGGTCTGAAATGGCCTTTCAATTTCAACACGCCGTTCTCGTCGATCTTGGCGTCCTCGTCGGGAATCATTTTTCCGCGACCACGGCGTCGAATACGGCGTGCTTCTCGACGAGATCCTGAAAACGGCGCGCAGTTTTTCCGGCGGAAACTGATCGCGGAACGGCTTCGATATTTTGGCATGGAGGACGGTGAAATTGTCTCGTTACCACCGCGTCGTTGAGCGTCGCCAGAATGCTTTTCACCAGCACTTCCTGCGCCGAGGGGCCGGGCATGTCGAGCGCAGAGCGTTTGGCGAAGACGTGGCGGTAAACGCCAAAATGGCCGCAGCCAACCCCGAGTGTGCCCAATAACGCATCGGACGACCCCATCAAGCGGCGATGCGCAAGGGTCAGTCCGACCCTACGTTCTCATGGAACCAGCATCGTGGCGCATGATTGTCTCACAAAGCTGAATGTGCCGCCACCATCCCGGGCGTCCGTTTGCCGCGACCGATCCTCGCTTCTGCGATATCATTGGGACGCTCTTAATTGTGTCAGGCTAAGAGAAATCACCGGCCCGTAGTTTCCCGGGGGTCTGCGCCTTGATCGCCAGCGCGTGGACGGACCCCTTGAGTTCCGCCTCCAGCGTCGTATTCACCATGCGATGACGTTCAACCCGGCTCTTTCCTTCGAAGGCCGGCGACACAATATAGACCCTGAAATGCGTCTCGCCGCCCGGCCTGTAGCCGGCATGGCCCTCATGCATATGTGATCTGTCCGTGACATCGAGGCTTTCGGGCAAGAAAGCTTCACGCAACTTGTTTATGATAACGTCTTTGGTGCTCATGATGGCGGCAGATACGCACCGGGCTGCTTGCCGTCAATGGCACATCGGAAGAGAGGTATTTGCAATGTCAAGACTCTGAAGCCTCGGGCATTGCGTAGTCAAAGTCAGCCATGCCGATCGATTCATCCAAATTCTTCGACTCCATCTCGCATCAAGCCCAACAAGCTGAGCGCGAAGCAGCAGGCGCAGGCGCGCGAAGAATCCGCCATGTGCGAATGGCCGGAGTGCAAGAACAAGGGTCCGCATCGCGCCCCCAAGGGCCGGGAGAATTCCCGCGAGTACTGGCACTTCTGTCTCAATCACGTCCGCGAATACAACCAGTCCTACAACTTCTTCCAGGGCATGAATGCCGACGCGGTTGCGCGCTACCAGAAGGATGCGCTGACCGGCCACCGTCCGACCTGGAAGATGGGCGCCAACACCGCCGGCAAGAAGGGCAAGGTCGCCGAGGCCGACCTCGAGGGTGCGGCCGATCCGTTCAGCATGTTCAGCGAACTCAACGGCCGCGGCCGCTGGCGGCCGGGCCCGGGTGGCGAGGCCAAGGCCGAGACCCGCAAAGTGATGAACGCCGAGCGCAAGGCACTTCAGGTGATGGGCCTGAGCGTCGAGGCGACACTCGATGACGTCAAGGCGAAATACAAGGCGCTGGTGAAGCAGCACCATCCCGACGCCAATGGCGGCGACCGTTCCACCGAGGATCGCCTGATTGAGATCATCAAGGCCTATAATTATCTCAAGACGGTGGTGCGCGGCGCGTAGCGCCGGTTGCTGCGGCCGTGCCCGCGGACGGGCTGGGTGGGGAACCACATCATTCGATGATCTGATCGGCACGGCCCAGCAGCGACAGCGGCACCGTGACGCCGAGCGTCTTGGCGGTTTTCAGGTTGACGATGAGTTCGACCTTGGTGGATTGCTGCACCGGCAGGTCGGCCGGCTTGGCGCCCTTGAGAACCCGTCCCGTGTAGATGCCGGCCCATCGATACGACTCTTGATGCTGCCGCCATAGCTAATCAGACCACCGGCGGTGGCGAATTCGTTGTACTGGTAAATCGCAGGCACCGCATAGCGCAGCGCGAGCTCGGCGAGCAGTTGGCTCTTGCCATTAAACAGGGCGTCGGGGCCGATCACGAGCACACCGGCTTTCAACTGGGCGAAGCCGGCGAAAGCGGCCTCGATCTCCGCGTCGGTGACGGCGCGCAGCACATAAAGCCGCAGCCTGAGAGGGATGGCCGCAGCCTGCGCGTCTTTCGTGAGCGTCTCGGCGCGTGAGAGGTCGCTCGGATTCACGAGGAACCCCACCGCGGTTGCAGCGGGCATCAACTCCCGTGCCAGCTCCAGCCGTTTCGGTCCGATCTCTACATTCAATTGGCTTATGCCAGTGACGTTGCCCGCGGGTCGGCCCAAATTCGGGACGAGGCCTATTTGCACCGGATCGCTGGCGGTGGTGAAGACAATGGGGATCGTGTCGGTCGCTTTCTTCGCAGCCAGATTGGCAGGGGTGTTCGCAACAATCACCGAAACCTGACGGCGCACCAGATCGGCCGCCATGTCGGGCAGCCGGTCATAACGTCCCTCTGCCCAGCGAAATTCGATAGCCACGTTCTCGCCTTCCACGTAGCCGCTCTGCTTCAATCCATCGCGAAACGCAGCGAGATAGGGCGCATAACCGTCCGCCCCGGTGCCGTTGAGAATCCGATCACCGGCAGCGCCGGCTGCTGCGCGCGAGCCGCCAGCGGCCAAACGGCTACTGTTCCGCCGAGTAGCGCAATGAACTGCCGGCGCTTCATCGTTGTTGGCCCCCGCGAGCATGCCCGCTAGAGACCGAAAGCTAGCATAGGGTCACAGGATATTGCAGGCCGAAATCCTGTCGAAACTCCTTGCGAAGCCGCGCCGATCGCCGGCCGCGTCTCAATCCGGCATCGGCCCGATATAGGCCGAACTTGGCCGGATCAGCCGCCCCACCCGCTGCTGCTCGCGGGCATGCGCGGTCCATCCGGCGGCGCGCGCGACCGCAAAGATAGGCGTGAACGCCTGGCGCGGGATCTTCAGCGCATCGAGCAGGATCGCGGTGAAGAATTCTACATTGGTGTCGAGCGGCCGCTCCGGATTTTTCCGCTTCAGCGCGGCGCGGATATAGGCCTCGACCTCGGCGGCGAACGGCAAGTCCGTGCCGTTGACGGCGAGCCGCTCAATCGCCTCTTTCAGCACGTCGGCGCGCGGATCGCGGACGCGATAGACGCGGTGGCCAAACCCCATCAGCCGCTCGCCGCGCGCCAGCGCGCTGTCGACCCAGGGCTTGATCCGCTCGCTGGTGCCGATGGCGTCGAGCATTTCCAGCACCGGCTCCGGCGCGCCGCCATGCAGCGGCCCGGTCAGCGCGCAATAGCCGCGCTGTCACCGACGCAAACAGGTCGGCTTGAGTCGAGGCCACGACGCGCGTCGCGAACGTCGATGCATTCATGCCGTGATCGCACACGGTGACGAAATAGGCGTCGAGCGCCGCCACTTCGCGCGCATTGGGTTTGCGGCCCAGCATCATCGACAGCGTGTCGGCGGCGTGGCTTGCCGTCGGATCGGGCGTCACGGGATCGTTGCCCTTCGCGCGCTGCACCAGCGCGCCCGCGATCACCGGAAACGCGCCGACAATAGTGGCCTCGTGCGCCAGTCCCGCTTCCGCGCGCAGTCCCGCAATCGCGGCCCGAAAACCATCGACGATCGAAAGCCCCCGCGTAATCCCCAACAGCTCCGGCAGCCGGGCGAAGGCGCGTTCGCGCCCGGCACCCAGGGCGGCACGAACCGTGGCCTCGCCGACAGGCTGGCCGGTGCCGCCGCTCCACAACCGGGCGGTGACGCCCTCGAATCCGGTCTTGCGCGCCAGTTCGCCGACCCGCTCGCCGGCAATGATCAGTTCGCCGCGCTCGCCATCGACATGGCTCAGCACGGTTTCGGCGGCGGGAACGCCATCCAGGCCGATCGGGGTTTTGGACAGTTGAATGTTCATGTTGGATCTCCTTTGCCTCCTGCAAAGGTCGGCCCTCTCGACAGATTGATCAATCTTGATTATGTAAATCAATATGAAAAAATCCGCAGGGCTTTACCTCTCCGCCCGCGAGGCCTCCGCCGAACTCGCGATCTCGCAGGCGACGCTCTACGCCTATGTCAGCCGCGGCCTGATCCGCTCCGAGCCGTCGGCTGACTCGCGCAGCCATCGCTACCGGGCTGAGGACGTCCGCACCCTGAAGGACCGGCGGACACCGGTGCCGGAGCCGCGCGGGATGCGCAGTTTCGATGCGGATTTGCCGGTGATGGATCTGGCCGTCGCGACCATCACCGAGGATGGTCCGATCTACCGCGGCGTGAACTGCGTCGATCTCGCCGAGCGCGACACGCTCGAACATGCCGCGACGCTGTTGTGGGATGTCACCGGCGTCGATCCCGTTTGCTCCGGACAATTGTCCGTCGATATCGGATGAAATGCGCGCGGTCGCCGACGCCACGCGTGGTGCCGACGCGATCGATCGCACCGTTGCGGTGCTGGCGCTCGCCGCCGCTGCCGATCCTCGCGCTTTCACCCGAGCGCCCGAGGGACGCGCGATGGTCGGCGGCCGCATCATGCGTCTGGTGGTCGCGACCATGCTGAATGCAAGGACGTCGCCGCAACCGCTGCATCTGCAGATCGCCAAGGCCTGGGCGCCGAACAACAAGCACGCCGCCGATCTGATCCGCCGCGCGCTGGTGCTGCTGGCCGATCATGAACTGAACGCCTCGACCTTCACAGTGCGCTGCGCGGCATCGACCGGCCTCAATCTCTATGACGCGATGATTGCCGGCCTGGTGGCGCTGAAAGGCCCCAAGCACGGCGGCGCCGGCCTGCTGGCTGCGCAACTGCTCAAGACGCTGGCCAAAGGCGACGTTGCGCCGGTCATCCGCGAGCGCGTGGCGCTCGGCGAAGCGTTTCGCGGGCTTCGGCCACGGCGTCTACAAGCACGGCGATCCCAGGGCGCAAGCGCTGCTGGAAGCTCTGGCGCGCTCCGGCGCCGACCGCAAACTGACCCACGAGATTCCGGAGCGCATTGCGGAGGCGACCGGCGAATTCGTCAATATCGACTACGCGCTCGCCGTGCTGGTGCATACGCTCGGCTTGCCGACCGGTCATGAACTCGTGCTGTTTTCGATGGCGCGCACCGTCGGCTGGATCGCGCATGCGAGCGAACAATTGCGGCATGGCCGGCTGATCCGCCCGCGGGCGCGCTATGTCGGTCCGGCGCCGGGACGCGCCCGGCCGTTTACTTAGCCGGCTTGGCCGGCTCGATCACGCCGCCGCCATGGCGGCGGCGATTGGTCCAGATCGCTAGCGCGACGATCAGCGCGCCGCCCAGCACCGCCAGCATCCAGAGATGCTTGCCGATGTGCTCGTGATGCGGCAGGCCGGCATATTCATGCAGCGCGGACACCGCCAGCACGCCCGGCAGCACATGCGCCGGCGCCCAGACCAGGATCGCCGGGATGTTGACGCCGTAGAACCGTAGCGGCGGCATGCCCAGCGCGCCCGCCGTGATCGGCACGAAGGCGCGGATCGGCGGCACGAAGCGCGCAAGAAACACCGCCAGCCAGCCGCGGCTATGGAAGAACGCTTCGCTCTGCGCCACCACGCCCGGATAATTGCGTCAGCGGCCAGGCGCTGAGGATCTCGCGCTGCGAGCGATGGCCGACCCAGAACGCCGCTGCCGTCGCCGACCACGGCGCCTGCAATGGCCGCCGCCAGCACCGCCCAAAGCTTCAATTCGCCGCCCGGCACCAGCGCGCTCAGGGCAAGGATGATGGTCGAGCCCGGCACCAGCGAGCCGACCACCGGGACGGCCTCCAGCAGGGCGGCGAGGAACAGCGTCAGATAGGCAAGCCACGCATGGGCCGAAACGAACGCGATCAGGGGATCGAGGAATGAGGTCACAAAATTCCTGTTTCGGTGTCGCGATTGGCGCTGACGTCAGACCTAACAACTCGCCATCGGGGTGGAAAGTGCCATCCGGACCAGTGGCTTTCAGCGTGGGGCCCGGTCGCCCGGTGAAAAGTACGGCGTGATCTCGCAGGGCAGCCCTCCAAAAACCTGAGCACAGCACCTATCTCAATGATAAGGCAACGGAACTTTGATTGCGCCGCGGGCTTCTGCCGGCCGTTGCTCTCTGCTAGGTTCGTCCAGCAGCACCCATCCGCAGCCATTCAGCAAATCTGGTTTCGGGAACGCCCGGGACCTCGGAGGATTGATGACGACCGCCGCCATGAGCAAAGTCACGGAGCCCGTCGGTTTGCCCGATATGAAGGTGTCGGTCCGGCAGGTGTTTCGGTATCGATAGCGACCTCGAAGTGCCGGCCTATTCCGAAGTCGACCCGCATGTGCCGGACGTCGATCCGGATTACCGCTTCGATCGCGCCACCACGCTCGCGATCCTCGCCGGCTTCGCCAAGAACCGCCGCGTCATGGTCACCGGCTATCACGGCACCGGCAAGTCGACCCATATCGAGCAGGTCGCGGCGCGGCTCAACTGGCCCTGCGTGCGCGTCAACCTCGACAGCCACATCAGCCGTATCGACCTGGTCGGCAAGGACGCGATCGTCATCCAGCGACGGCAAGCAGGTCACCGAATTCCGCGACGGCATCCTGCCCTGGGCGCTGCAGCACAACGTCGCGCTGGTGTTCGACGAATACGACGCCGGCCGCCCCGACGTGATGTTCGTGATCCAGCGCGTGCTGGAAGTCTCCGGCCGCCTGACGCTGCTCGACCAGAACAAGCGTGATCAAGCCGCACCCGGCGTTCCGCCTGTTCTCGACCGCCAACACGGTCGGCCTCGGCGATACGTCGGGCCTCTATCACGGCACCCAGCAGATCAACCAGGGCCAGATGGACCGCTGGTCGATCGTCACCACGCTGAACTATCTGCCGCATGACGAGGAAGTCGAGATCGTGCTCGCCAAGGCGCAAGCACTATCGCACCGCAGGAAGGCCGCGACATCGTCAACAAGATGGTGCGGCTCGCCGATCTCACCCGCAACGCCTTCGCCAACGGCGATCTGTCGACGGTGATGAGCCCGCGCACGGTGATCACCTGGGCCGAGAACGCCGATATCTTCTAGCGATATCGGCTTCGCGTTCCGCGTCACCTTCCTCAACAAGTGCGACGAGCTGGAACGGCCGCTGGTGGCCGAATTCTATCAGCGCTGCTTCAACGCGGAGCTGGCCGGAAGCTCGGTCAACGTGGCGCTGAGCTGCGTCGTCGCGAAGCGTCCCGCGCTCGCGGGAACGACGGGTGATGGAGATTGGACATGTACTCACGTCGAACTCGAAATTTCGCACCGGATCGAAGGAAGCGCCGACCGAGCCGTTCAAGCGCGCGGTGACGTCGTGCCTGCGCGCAATTGCGAAAGCGCCCGAGCTGGAAGTGACGTTCGCCGCCGAGCGTCCCGGTCTCGCGCCGGGCAAGGCGCGGCTGCCCGAGCCCGCGCGCAAGATGACCGAGCGGGATGCGGCGATCGTGCGCGGCCACGCCGATCTCGATCGCGCTGAAGCTCGCCTGTCACGATCCGAAAGTGCATCGCAAGCTGATGCCGGCAACCCGCAGGCGCGCGGCGTGTTCGAGGCGGTCGAGCAGGCGCGGGTCGAGGCGATCGGCTCGCGGCGGATGGCAGGCGTTGCGAAAAACCTCACCGCGATGCTCGACGATCATTTCCACCGCGGCAAGTTCGACGAGATCACCGACCGCGCCGACGCGCCGCTGTCGGATGCGCTGGCGATGCTGGTGCGCGAGCGGCTGACCGGGCTGGCGCCGCCCGCCGCCGCCAGGAAGATGGTCGATCTCTGGCGGCCGGTGCTGGAAGACAAGATCGGCGCGCGGCTCGATCAGCTCGAGCCGCGTGACGGAGGACCAGGCGCAAGCTTCGGCGACGCTCGTGCACGATCTGTTGTCGGCGCTCGAGCTCGGCGACGACCGCAACGCCGACGCCGACGACGACGAGAACCAGGACGAGAACCAGCGACGGCGAGAACGATCAGTCCGGCGGCCGAGGGCTCGCCCGACTCCGACGCCGCGCAGGAGATGAGCGCCGACCAGGCGCAGGCCTCGAGCCGACGACATGTCGGAAAGCGCCGATGGAAAGCGCGCAGGCCTCCACCAGCGACACCTTCGACGACGGCGAGACTCGGCGACGACGAGACGCCGGGCGAAGCGACGCGGCCGAATTCGCGCGGCGCCAACGAGCCGCGCGGGCCGGAATATCACGCCTTCGCGCCGAAATTCGACGAGGTGATCGCGGCCGAGGATCTCTGCGACCACGACGAGCTGGAGCGGCTGCGCTGCTATCTCGACAAGCAGCTCGCGCATCTGCAGGGCATCGTCGCGCGGCTGGCCAACCGGCTGCAGCGCCGCTTGATGGCGCAGCAGAACCGCGCCTGGGAATTCGATCTCGAGGAAGGCATTCTCGATCCGGCGCGGCTGTCGCGCGTCGTCACCGATCCCTATCATCCGCTGTCGTTCATGCACGAGAAGGAAGCGACCTTCCGCGACACCGTGGTGACGCTGCTGCTGGACAATTCCGGCTCGATGCGCGGCCGCCCGATCACGGTGGCGGCGACCTGCGCCGACATCCTGGCGCGCACGCTGGAGCGCTGCGGCGTCAAGGTCGAGATCCTGGGCTTCACCACGCGCGCCTGGAAGGGCGGGCAGTCGCGCGAGGCGTGGCTCGCCGCCGGCAAGCCGGCCAATCCCGGCCGGCTCAACGATCTGCGCCACATCATCTACAAGTCGGCCGACGCGCCGTGGCGGCGCTCGCGCAAGAATCTCGGGCCTGATGATGCGCGAGGGCCTGCTCAAGGAGAACATCGACGGCGAGGCGCTCGACTGGGCGCACAAGCGGCTGCTGGCCGCGCACCGAGCAGCGCAAGATCCTGATGATGATTTCCGACGGCGCGCCGGTCGACGATTCCACGCTGTCGGTCAATCCCGGCAACTATCTCGAGCGGCATCTGCGCCGGATCATCGAGGAGATCGAGACCCGCTCGCCGGTCGAGCTGATCGCGATCGGCATCGGCCACGACGTGACGCGCTATTACCGCCGCGCCGTCACCATCGTCGACGCCGAGGAGCTCGGCGGCGCCATGACCGAAAAGCTCGCCGAACTGTTCAGCGAGACCCACGGCGCCGCGCCCACGCAGCCCGGCCGGCCGCGCCGGTTGCATTCGCTGAGAGCATGCGCGCATCCGGTCAGCCGCCGCCGCTTCCTCGAGATTGCAGCGGCGGGGCTTTCGGCGGCTGCTGCCCGGCGATCGCGCAGGCGCAGACCGCCGTTCAGCCGCCGCCGAAGCCGGTCGCCGCCGGACGAATTCTCGGTCACCGCGCCGGTCTCGATCGAGGTCAACGCCCGGCCGCTGCCGTCGTTCGACACCCGCGACCGCTCGCGCGTCCGGTTCGGCGTCGCTGGAATATCGCAGCGGGCTGATCCTGACCTCGCCGTTTCGCGGCTTCGGCGGCCTGTCGGGCATTGCGGCTCGACGCCAAGGGCGAGCGCTTCATCGCCATCAGCGACAAGGGCAGCTGGTTCACCGGCCGCATCGTCTACGGGGCCGCGAGATGACCGGGCTCGACGACGTCGAGGCCGCGCCGATCCTCGGGCCCGACGGCAAGCCGATCACCGCGCGCGGCTGGTTCGACACCGAGGCGCTCGCGCTCGACGGCTCGCTGCGTCTATGTCGGCGTCGAGCGCGTCAACCAGATGCTGCGCTTCGATTTCGCCAGGGGTTTTACGCGCGCGCGGCGAGGTCGATGCCGCTGCCGCCGGCGATGCGCGCAAGCTGCCCGCACAACAAGGGGATCGAGGCGCTGGTGGTGGTGCCGAAGGGCCTGCCGCTGGCCGGGCACGCTGATCGCGATCTCCGAGCGCGGGCTCGATGCGCGGCGGCAACATCATCGGCTTTCTGATCGGCGGCAAGACGCCCGGCCAGTTCAGCGTTCGCCGCACCGACAATTTCGACGTCAGCGACGCGGTGCTGCTGCCCGTCGGGCGATCTGCTGGTGCTGGAACGCAAGTTCAGCTGGACCGGCAGGCTTGCGGTTCGCCTGCGGCGCGTTGCGCTCGCCGAGATCAAGCCGGACGCGCTGGTCGACGGCGCCGTGCTGTTCGAGGCCGACCTGGGCTACGAGCTCGACAACATGGAAGGCCGAGCGTTCACCGCGCCGCCGGCAGCGACGTCGTGCTCACGCTGATCTCCGACGACAACTTCTCATTCCTGCAGCGCACGCTGCTGTTGCATCACGCTGGCGGAGCCGTGAAACGGCCGCGGATTGGTTCGAGCGAAGCCAAACGCATCATCGCTCTTTCAAGATTAGCCCCGCGCGTCCGGCTGATCTCGTCGAAATACGCCGTGCGAAGGACTGCCAGGAAAACCCTGACAGGAAAAACCCTGACAGGAAAAACCCTGAGCAGGTTGCCGCGTTCATCGCTTGTTGCTTGCCGAACACAGTTGCCAGATATCCACAGCATTGACGTCGTACATCAGTCGCTTTCCCACACTGTGCCTCATTGCCGTTGAGCATTGGGAATTCGGATGGCGCCTGGACGAGCGCCTGCCCGAACGATGGCGTGGGGCTGTGATGAAGTCGGACGAAGTTGCGTTGAAGGATGCCGGCGGCCGTTCAGTGATCGATCGCGGCCATGGAATGGAAACCGATGATGAGGCGGCGAGCGTCTTCGAGCTAACCGAGCGTCATCAAATGGTTCGATATCTCCAAGGGCTACGGCTTCATCGTTTCCGACAACGGATGCCGGATGTTCTTCTGCACGTGACCTGCCTGCGGCGCGACGGCTTTCAAGTCGCCTATGAGGGGCGCGCGTCGTGGTCGAGGTATTGCGATGCCCGCGCGGCCTGCAAGCGGTCCACGTTCTCTCCATGGACGAAGCGACCGCGACCTGCCCGGACGTGCATGCCGGCTCCGGGCACCAAGTCACGCTGCGACCAGCGGGCTGGAGCGCGCGACGGTCAAGTGGTTCAATCGGCTGCGCGGCTTCGGTTTCCTCACCAGAGGCGAAAACGCTCCCGACATATTCGTGCATATCGAGACCTTGCGCCGCTTTGGTTTCAGCGAGGTGCGGCTGGACAGGTCGTCCTCGTTCGCTTCGGACGGACCCAAGGGATTGTGGCGACGGAGTTACGGCCCGAGGGAGTGGGCTCGGTCAGGCGTCCCACTGAGCGATGCGCAGGATACCTTCCGTGCACGGCCTGCACCGCCGCCTGCTACTAGGACTCGCCGTCGACGCGGCGGGAACTACTCGGTGCCCGTTGGTGTTGCTCATCCCGCAACGGCAAACCGCGGTGCCGATGACGGATTGCCTCGCAGCCCGGCTCCGTGCCCCGCATGAAAGCCGTGTCATGGCGCTCACACCGGTAGTACTGTATTTCGAGCTGGAGCCCCTTGGCTGCCGGGAATGCCTCGACCTTGCCACAGGCCCGATCACGCGCCCGAGCTGGAGCAGTGGCTGGGGCGTGCGTCTACGCTCGTGGAATCGAGCGGCAGCCTGGCGGACACGATCCAGTTGCGCACGGCAATCGGAAACTTGAGTGGAGATGCTTCGCGCTCGCAACGCGGAAACCATGCGCAGAGATCATCCAACGCGCGCTCGCCAAGGCGGAGCTCCAGGCTCCGCCAGGAAGGCGCAGGGAGTGTTCATCGTTGCGACGAATGCATTCGAGATTCCTTCTGCGGCGGTGCGAAAAGTTCTTCGAACTGCCAGGAGCGATGTGCTGCTCGTGGCTCCTGATGCCGATGCAAAGGTGCTCACCGATTTTGCGGTGTTGGCCCCCGACTTGGCGTCATTGTGCGGGCTGTTGGCCGATGAGGCCGGAGCACAAGAGAGTCTTGCTCGAGGCGCGCCGCGCTTGCCATTGGCTTCGCCGGTTTGGCGGCAGCCGACCTCTGTTTGTCCGTGTGGCTGCGGCCGGAACGCTCAGACACATTGATCTTGGTGGACGGCGTCGTCGTCTGGGCATTGCGGCGGTCGTTCAAACCAGGTCGCCACCGAAGCCCGTATGCGAAGTCTGGTCAGGGACACCCGCTCAAGAGGCCGCCGCGATGATAGCCGCGGTATGCCGCGGGGATGTGCGGGCGGGAGACCGATGTTTCCAGGCGGAGATTGATTATCTTCGAGATTGAGCCGATCGAGGGTTGCGGTCGCGCCCCGCGCATCCAAGCGCTCGCTTACGGGGCCATGCGGCGGCATTGTCGGAGCGGTTTCCCTGGTCTCGCGCTGACCGGGCGGCGGCGCGACCGGGAAGGGAGCGGCACCGCGGTTGCGGTGGACGGACGGGAGGCGGATTTGGTGCTCCCGCCGGGCAGCGCGCAGAGCAAGCCGCCCCATCACCACAGCAGCGGCGGCAGCACGATGCCGACGGCCCCGGCCCAATCTTCCGTCGATCTCGCTCTCAGCGACAGGATGTTTCCTGGTGTCGGGAGCTTCCGGCGATGGCCGCCGCCCGGGAATACGCTTGCTGCGCCAGACCCGAGACGGTTGGCCGAAGATGGCTCTGTTCCGCTGGTGCTCGTCGGCGGGAGCCATCGCGACCACCGGACGCTCGGCGCCGCCGACGGCGTAGAGGGCGATGACAGCCAACAGGAAGATGCCGAGCAGGCCGCCGAGAGCCCAGCTTTCGTCCGGCCAGTCCGGGCGCATGTGCTCGCGCGCGGGCGGATCCGATGGCCCGAATTGTCTCGGATATGTCGCGAGACGACGCCCTTTGTTGCCGCGTCGATAGAACGTTCCACGCCCGATTGCGTTCCGGCGAGGCCATCGTCGGCAAGAGCTTCGAGGTGGGGAGACGAAGGGCGCCGCTGCAGGGAAGAGCCCTGAGCGGGCCCTCCAAACGGTCTTCAGCGGAGAAGTCGGGGCCGGCCTGCGTCCGGAGGTACGTCAGGGACCATCCGATGCGGGCAAAGCCCACGCCATCGAAGGATGCCCCAGCCTCGCCTTCTAATCCTGGTAAGGCGAAGGCGCCGGAGCACGAGGGTGCGAGGTCAAGCAGCCCGCCGAGGATCAATCCAACCAACTGCGCTGTCCGTCGCTCGCTCATGCGTCTCGCACTCCCGCAACCTGACTGTTAGTAGGGCGATCCGACCGCCCGGTTCAAAGGCGGAACGGAAAATCCGCCAACCGCCCGGGGCCGGCCCCATCGTTCAATTAGGCGCGGCGAAGTAGGTATCCGGCACCAACGTGCCACTGGCCGATCTCTGCTGTGCCACGGCCCCGCCAAGCCGTCTGGTCCTCTGGCGACCGATTCACGGTCTCCGGGGTTGGGTCCCAGAGCGGCAGGAGGAACCGCCTGCGGCCATGGCGGGAAACGACCGGTAGCCGCCTAGTCGATGAAAGGCGCGGTCGAGATGCTGACGCGGTCGAGGTTGCGCGCCCGGTCGCGCCCGCGCATGCCGATGAGCCGGGTCGAGGTGACGTCGGCACCGTCGAAATCGGCCTCCGTGACGTCGGCGCCCAGAAAATCGGCCCGCCGAGCTCGCTGCCGTGTGAGCCACTGGCGCCCTTGAGGTTCGCGTCGCGCAGCGAGGCGAACTCGAGAACGGCGCGGGACAGGTTGGCATTCTCAGGCTCGCGCCATCAGCTTGGCTGACCGCAGTACTCCGCCGCATCAGCCCCATGGACTGGCTGCGCATGTCGGCGGAGAGATCGGCCCGGTCGAGGCGTGCCTGCCGCAAGCTGCGGCCCGGCGACAGGTCGGCGGCGATGCGGGCGCATAGCCGGTCGGCGCCGTCGAGCTTCGCGCCGATGAGCTGGCTGGCGAACGGGCTTGCGCCAGCGCAGGCTGGCGCCGCTGAGATCGGCGTCGAGCGCTCAGGCCTGATCCAGCATGACGCCGTCGAGATTGGCGCCTGGCTAGTCGCGGATTGAGGCGTGCCGCTTGCAGCATGGCGCGCCGGAGATCGAGGCCAGACGAATCGAGGCCGTTGAGGCGCTTGCCGGAGAGATCGACGAGCTGGTCGGACCGGCGCCGGCGAGCGCCGCCCGATCGGCCCGCGTCATGTCGGCCTTGGTGAAATCGTCCGGACTTGAGGTCGAGAAACCGGAGCATGTCCTGGGCGGCGGCGTGCGCCGCCACCGCGAGTGCCAGCATCGATCGCCGCCAGCATCGGTTTCGCCTCAGCGCTCGCCTGCCGCGCCCGGCACGAGCGATCATGCACGCCACCCACGTTCCACGACTGCAAGCGAGATCGAGCATAACCGACTGCCGCAAGGGCGAACAGTCGGCGACGCTGGCGCCGCGCAGCGCGCGGACCTATCCTCCTGCCCGTGCAGGCACGGCGCCGCCGCTCGGCCCATCGGCACTTCCAATACGGTAGAGTGACGCAATGGGCCGGATGCCTGGAAACGCTGCAGCGGCGGTGGCTGGTGGCGCATTGGCGATCGGCGCGGCGCGGGCGCTGAGCTCCCGCCAACGACTATCCTGGCGGCGGCGCGCCGGATTACGTGTTCGGCTGCATGCAGGTCAGCGGGCAGACGCGCGACGCGCTCGAGCGATGCGCATGCTCGATCGACGTCATCGCCTCGCTGCTTCCTTATGATCAATACGAGGAGGCCGAGACCGTCATGCGCGTGCGCCAGCGCGGCGCGCAAGAACGCATCGATGTTCCTGAGCATGCCGATGCTGCGGGCGAAGGTCGACGACCTCAAGCGCGCAGGTCGAGGCGGAGCTGCGCTGTGTTTCTGACCTGCCGAAGCGACCCCCGGTCGTTGCAACGGCAGGAAGCGCAGCTGACCCGGAACAATAGCGGAAGTGACAGTGGAGGAAACAATGCAATCAAAACATTGGGCTTGGTGTGGGCACCCGGTGTGGCGCGAGCGCGCAGCCCGATCTAAGTTGAAGTGGCAGCTATTGGTGCGCTGGTGTCGAGTGTGGGCTGGGCGCAACCGCCATGGCGGGTCCGCAGGAGGATGTCGCGGCTGCAGCGGAAAAGCGGATCCGCATCTGGGCGAAACAATCCCGGACACGATCATGGCGCTTTATGCCAGCGGACGAGTGTGCCGTAGGGTCGCCACCCTCTGGTACGATCGGACCTCCGCCGCGCTGAAGCGGCTTACTTCGTGGGCGCGTTCCAGGAGCCGATGGCCAGCGCTCAAGTTCTGGAGACCAGCTGATCCGCGTGCTACGGAAGCACCGCGGTCAGCACGGGCTACTACGTTCGCCTTCACGAAGGAGCGGCGAATCCAGTGATCGCCGCCCGCTACAAAGCTTCACCTATGGTGAAGGACGGCAGCGACTGGAAGATCGCGGACGCATCACTGCGCCGCCGGTGCCCGCGCCGCCGAGGTGGTACAGCGGCCCTGGCGCCTCCGGCGCCGACGCTCTGCTGCTGGCCCAGCGGGCGGAAGCGGCTGATAGGCATCTGAGCCAAAGACCGATCCTGCGGGCGAAGCGCAGAGATCGAGGCGCAGGTGGCGCGAGTCTCCTGATCGTGTCCCACGCCTCCGCCCGCACGTATGGGCCAAATCCCAACTTCCAGCGGCGCGCGTTCACATTTTTGAACGCCGCGGCGTCGGACCGGTTCCGCCTTGCGAATACAGGACAATGGCGCCTAGACTCGGCTGGTAGCGCTCGCCTTCGGGAACGCCCGCGAAAATCTGCAGCGACGTTCCTTCGCATCTCCTGTGCTTCCCAGGAAAACCAGGGAAAGGGGGCCGCGACGCGCCGACGATCGCCGCCGGCTAAAGACACAAGAAGCTTACGACCCAAAGGGAGTAGCGCTATGCGCAGACATGCACTTGCAGTGCATCGCTGGCGGCGTATCGCGTTCGCGATTCCGGCGATGGCCAACGACGACGTGCGGCAGCAGATCGGCAAAACCTCGAGACAGTGGGTGCTGCAAACCGGTGACTACGCGAACCAGCGCTATTCAAGCTGGCCAGATCAACCGGGACAACGTCAAGAATCTGAAGGTGGCATGGACGTTCTCGACCGGCGTGCTGCGCGGCCATGAGGGCGTCGCCGCTCGTGGTCGGCGACATCGATGTACGTCCACACGCCGTTCCCCAACATCGTCTACGCGCTCGATCTGAACGCAGGACGGCAAGATCCTGTGGAAGTACGAGCCGAAACAGGATCCCGACCGTCATCCCGGTGATGTGCTGCGACACCGTCGTACCGCGGCCTCGCCTACGCCGACGGCAACGATCTATCACTGCACCAGGCCGACACCACGCTGGTCGCGCTCGACGCCAAGACCGGCAAGGAGAAGTGGAAGGTCGTCAACGGCGATCCGAAGAAGGGCGAGACCAACACCGCCACCGTGCTGCCGGTGAAGGACAAGGTCATCGTCGGCATTTCCGGCGCCGAGTTCGGCGTGCGCGGTCACGTCACCGCCTACGACGCCAAGACCGGCAAGCAGGTGTGGCGCGCCTACTCGCTGGGCCGGACAACGAGATGCTGTTCGATCCCGACAAGACCATGTCGCTCGGCAAGCCGGTCGGCAAGGATCCGTCGCTCAAGACCTGGCACGGCGATCAGTGGAAGATCGGCGGCGGCACGCACCTGGGGCTGGTATCTCCTACGATCCGGAGACTCAACCTGTTCTTCTACGGCATCGGGCAATCCCTCGACCTGGAACCCGGTGCAGCGCGCCGGACGGACGACAACCAGATGGTCGATGACGATCTTCGCGCGCGACGCCGACACCGGCATGGCGCAAGTGGGTCTACCAGATGACGCCGCATCGACGAGTGGGACTATGACGGCGTCAACGAGATGATCCTCGCCGACATGACCGATCGGCGGCCAGACCGCGCAAGGCGCTCGTCCACTTCGACCGCAACGGCCTCGGCTACACGCTCGACCGCGTGACCGGCGAGCTGCTGGTCGCCGACAAGTACGACCCGAAGGTCAACTGGACCACCGGCGTCGTGATGGACAAGAACAGCCCGACAATACGGGCGTCCGCAGGTCGTCGAAGCGAGTTCTCGACCGTCCAGACCGGCCAGGACGAGAACACGCAAGGGCATCTGCCCGGCGGCGCTCGGCAGCAAGGACCAGCAGCCGGCGGCCTTCTCGCCACGGACCAGCCTGTTCTACGTGCCGACCAACCACGTCTGCATGGACTACGAGCCGTTCAAGGTGTCGTACACCGCGGGTCAGCCCTATGTCGGGCGCGACGCTGTCGATGTTCCCGGCGCCGGGCAGCCACGGCGGCATGGGCAACTTCATCGCCTGGGATGCCGCGCACGGGCAAGATCGTCTGGTCGAAGCCCGAGAAGTTCTCGGTGTGGTCGGGCGCGCTCGCCACCGCCGGCGGCGTGGTCTTCTACGGCACGCTCGAAGGCTACCTCAAGGCGGTCGACGCGAAGGACGGGCAAGGAGCTGCTACAAGTTCAAGACTCCGTCCGGCATCATCGGCAACGTGCATGACCTACAGCCACAACGGCAAGCAGTACGTCGCGGTGCTGTCGGGCGTCGGCGGCTGGGCCGGGATCGGCCTGGCGGCCGGCCTGACCAACCCGACCGACGGTCTCGGCGCGCGTCGGCGGCTACGCGGCCCTGCGCGACTACACGGCGCTCGGCGGCGCGCTGACGGTGTTCACGCTGCCGTAGTGGGCGAACGTCAGACAGCGGACCGGCGCGGCATGCCCGCGCCGGTCTGCCGCGCTGAAGCATGTCGCGATCCGAAACACCAGCCTTCGGGGCTGCTCGTGAACGAGCGCGCCTGCATCGCACTGATGCGTCGTTGCCGCTCGGCTTGGTGTCGAGCCTCAGCGTCGTCGCGGCAGACGGCCAAGAAGGAGAACGGACGGCAAATGGGAAACCGCCGACGGCACACCCGACCTACAACATCGCCAGCGACGGCACGGTCGACTGGTACGTTCTCCGGGTTTCCGCCGGTACCATTCCGAGTGCCACGCCTGCCACGGGCCGGACGGCGAAGGCTCGAGCTATGCGCCGGGCCTGGTGCGAGTCGCTGAAGACGATGAGCTACGCCGATTTCATGCTGATCGTCGCCAGCGGGCGCGAGGTGATCCGCGCCGCACAAGCAGAGCATGATGCCGGCGCTCGGCGACAATCGCAACGTGCGCGTGCTACCTCGACGACATCTACGTCTACCGCGAAGGCGCGCCGACGGCGTCGCTGCCGCGCGGACGCCCCGCCAAGCGGGTCGACAAGCCCGCCGCCGCGGAAAAGCATGAGAAGGCCTGCTTCGGTGACAAGTAGGAGCGCCGCAGCGCTGCTTGCGCGGCCTGTTGGGCGCGGTCTCGTCACGTCTGACCGCACGGCGCACGGCGCAGCGCGTCGACCTCGTCGACCGCTGCGCTGCGCGTCTGCTGCCGACCCTGCCAACATGCCGTTCTCGAACGACAAAGGCGAGGGCTTCGAGAACAAGATCGCCGAGATCGTGGCTGCGCGAGCTCAAGGTGCCGGTCGAGTACACTTGGTTCCCGCAGGCCACCGGCTTCATCCGCCAGACGCTGTTTGCCAAGCGCTGCGACGTGGTGATGGGCTATGCCCAGGGCGACGAGCTGGTGCTCAACACCAATCACTACTACCGCTCGACCTATGCGCTGGTGTATCGCGCAGGCGCCGGGCTTGACGGCGTCGACAGCCTCGGCGCGAGCCGCGCCTGAGGGCAAGCGCATCGGCGTCGTCGCCGGCACCCGCCCGCCAGCACCATGGCCGAACTCGGTCTCATCCGGCATGCCAAGCCCTATCCGCTGCTGGTCGACCGCCGCTATGAATCGCCGGGCGAACGCATGATCGGCGACATCCGACTCGGGCGACATCGACGCCGGCGTCTTGTGGGGACCGATCGCCGGATATTTCGCGGCCAACGACGGCGACAAGCTTGCGGTGGTGCCGCTCGCTGAAAGAGACCGGCGGCGCGCGCATGGCCTATCGCATCACCTTCGGCGTGCGCCAGCTCGAGGACGACTGGAAGCGCCAGCTCAATGCGCTCATCGCCAGGCGGCAAGGCGATTTCGACGCCGTGCTGCTCGCAGTTCGGCGTGCCGCTGCTCGACGAGCAG
>ERZ1370068.2322-contig-1478_pt1 | contig 23667 bp, 31 predicted proteins | sample MGYA00561227_ERZ1370068 | MGnify/ENA primary metagenome ERZ1370068 (study PRJEB38410, sample SAMEA6850437) | metagenome | study: Metagenomic assessment of the ecological functions of the soil: analysis of the soil microbiota associated with the...
CGCCGGCGGCGCGGACGCGATCGTGATCGACGCGAAGGTCGGCGACGGCGCCTTCATGAAGTCGACCGACGACGCCCGGGCGCTCGCCGAGGCGATGCTCGACCTCGGCGCCCGCTCGGGTCGCGAGGTCGTGTGCCTGCTGACCGACATGGACCAGCCGCTCGGGCGCGCGGTCGGGAACGCGCTCGAGATCCGCGAGGCGATCGCACACGGTCAAGGGCGAAGGGCCGCCCGACTTCCTCGAGCTCGTGCTCGCGGCGACCTCGCGGCTGCTCGCGTCTCCGATCTCGGCATCGACGAGCAGGAGGGACGAATCCGCGCCATGCAGGCGATCGCCGACGGCTCGGCCTTCGAGGCCTACGAGCGCTGGATCAGGCTCAGGGCGGCGATCCTGACGGAGGACGCGCTGCCGCAGCGGCGCCCGTCGTCCGCCAGGTTGCCGCTCCCCGCTCGGGCTACGTCTCCGAGCTCGGCGCGGTGGCCGTCGGCCAGGCGGCGCTCCATCTCGGAGCGGGACGCCGGACGAAGGAGGACTCGATCGACCACGCGGTCGGGATCGTGCTCCACCGCAAAGCGCGGCGACCGCGTGGCCGAGGGCGAAGCGCTCGCCGAGATCCACGCCGCCACGCGATGCCGCCGCCGGCGAGGTGGCGCCGAGCTGCTCGCCGCGTACACGATCGCGGACGATCCGCCGCCCGGAGCGGCCGGTGATCCTCGACGTCCTGACCTAGCTTCGCCGGATTACCCTGGCGGCGTGCCCGAGCTGCCAGAGGTCGAGACCGTCCGCCGCCGGCTCGAGCCCGCTGCTCGTCGGCCGCCGCTTCGACCAGGTCGAGATCCTCGACCCGCGCCTGACGCGCCCGGAAGACCCGCTCGAGGTGGCCGCGGAGCTCGTCGGGCGAGCGGGTCGAGGCCGTCGACCGCCGCGGCAAGTATCTGGTTGATCCGATTCGAAGTCCGGACGGTGCTCCTGGTTCACCTGCGCATGACGGGAGCCTGCTGCAGCGTGGACGGTCTTCCGAGGCCGATCCCCACCGGCGCGCGGTGATCGAGCTCGACGACGGCACGGAGCTCGGTCTACCGCGACGTCCGCGGCGCTTCGGCACCTGGCTGCTCGCCGAGCCGGGCGAGGCCGAGCCGTATCTGCGACGCCCGGCTCGGGCGAGGCCGCTCGGCTGCGCGTTCACGACGAGACGACCTCGGCGAGGCGCTTGCGGGCCGGCGCGCGCCGGTCAAAGCGGCGATCCTCGACCAGCGCCGGCTCGCCGGCGTGGGGAACATCTACGCGGACGAGGCGCTCTGGCGGCGCGCGGATCCACCCCAGCGCCCGGCGGGGAGCTCGACGAGGACGAGCTCCGAGCGCTTCACCGCGGCATTCGAGCAGCGCTCAAGGCCGGCATCGCGCGCCAGGGCGCGACACTCCGCGACTACCGCACGCCGGACGGCGGCTCCGGCCGGATGCAGCACGAGTTCAAGGTCTACGGCCGCGAGGGCGAACCGTGCGAGCGGTGCGGCCGGCCGATCGAGAAGACGCGTGCCGCCGGGCGCGGGAACGTGGTTCTGCCCGAACTGCCAGCCGTTTCCGGACATTGCGCACAAGTAATACGCGTACACGTTTGAGACAGACGCCAGCGGCGATAGCTGACAGCGACGGGGACAGTTGGGGGTCGAGGCTGGAGGCGGGCGGAAGCCCCGCTTCCGCTATGCGGCGGAGTCCGGCCGTGGGCCGGATCTACACTTGAGCGCGGGATGGCCGGCCGCTCCTACACCACCGAGGCGGTGGTGCTGCGCTCGTTTCGCCTGGGCGAGGCGGACCGCGTGCTGCACCTCTACACGCTCGACCGCGGACGCGTCGGCGCGGTGGCGAAGGGCGTGCGCAAGACGAAGTCCCGGTTCGGGGCGCGCCTCGAGCCGCTCAGCCACGTCGAGCTGCAGCTCCACCAGGGCAGCGGCGAGCTGCAGACGCGTCACCGGCGTTTCGCTGCTGAGCTCACACCATGCCGCCCGCGAGGACTCGTACCGGCTCGAACGTCGGGCCTCGTCGCGCGCCGAGGCGATGCTGCGGCTGTTCCCCGAGCAGGAGGCGAACGAGCGCGCGTTCCAGGCGCTGGCGCGCTTCCTCGAGCTGCTGGACGAGCTCGAGCCCGGCGCCGGTCGGCCGCAGGCGGACCCGCTCGTGCTCTCGTTCCAGCTCAAGCTGCTCTGGCTCTCCGGCTACCTGCCGCACGTGACCAGCTGCGCCGACTGTGGCGCCGAGACCGGGCTCGCCGGCTACTCGCCGCGTGCCGGCGGCGCGGTCTGCGCCGACTGCGCGAACGGGGCGCTGCCGCTCTCGCACGCAGGGTCTGCTCGGGATCGAGGGCCTGCTGCAGCGGCCGCTCGCCGAGGCGCACGAGGCCGGCCTGACGCGAGCGCGCCGCGCGCGAGGCGCTCGGCGTGATCACGTCGTCGTACGAGTACCACGGCGGCTTCCGCCTCCGGACGCTCGCGAGCCTGAAGACGCGACGAGCGGGCCCGGCCAGGAGCCCGCTCTTACGGAGTAGGCGCTCGTCCACGGAACGGACGGCCCAACAAGACGGATGCGCGGCGGGTCTTCTTCCGTCGGCTTGCTAATCCGCCGCGGCGGCGTCCACGGCCGCTCGAGCGCGTCGTCGAGCCAGGCGCGCACTCCTCGAGCGGCAGCCGCTCCTGCGCGAGCGAGTCGCGGTCGCGCACCGTGACCGTCCCGTCCTCGAGCGTCACGTCGTCGATCGTGAACGCCCACGGCGTCCCGATCTCGTCCTGCCGGCGGTAGCGGCGCCCGATGTTCCCGGCGTCGTCGTACTCGACCGAGGTGGTGTCGTGCGCAGCTCCTCGTAGAGCTTGCGCGCCGGCTCGACCATGCCCGCCTGCTCCTTCGAGATCAGCGGCAGGACCGCGGCCTTCACCGGCGCGACCGCCGGGTGGAACCGCAGCAGCGGTCCGCTGGCGCTCCTCGACGACCTCCTCGTCGTAGGCGTCGACGAGCAGCGCGAGCATGATCCGGTCGATCGACACCGCCGGCTCGATCACGAACGGCATGTAGCGCGAGCCGTCCGGATCGACGTACTCGAGCTTGGTGCCCGACGCCTCGGTGTGCTGGCGCAGGTCGTAGTCGCCGCGGTTCGCGACGCCCTCGAGCTCCTGACCAGCCGATCGGGTAGAGGTACTCGATGTCGCTCGTCGCCAGCGAGTAGTGCGAGCGCTCCTCCGGGCCCGTGCTCGCGCACGCGCAGGTGCGACTCGCGCAGGCCGAGCGCCGCGGTACCAGGCGAGGCGCGCGTCGATCCAGTAGCGTGCCACTGGTCGGCGTCGTCCGGCGGGACGAAGAACTCCATCTCCATCTGCTCGAACTCGCGCAGCCGGAAGAGGAAGTTCCCGGGCGTGATCTCGTTGCGGAACGACTTGCCGATCTGGGCGATCCCGAACGGCGGCTGCCGGCGCGCCAGCTGGAGCACGTTCTTGAAGTTGATGAAGATGCCCTGCGCCGTCTCCGGCCGCAGGTACGCCTTCGAGCCCTCCTCGGCGAGCGCGCCCGACCGTGGTCTCGAACATCAGGTTGAACTGGCGCGGCTCGGTCAGGTCGCAGTCCGGCGTCTCGCCGGGCCTGCTTGCTCGGCTTGCGGCCGCAGTGCGAGTCCTCGAGCTGGTCGGCGCGGAAGCGCAGCTTGCAGGTGCGGCAGTCGACGAGCGGGTCGGTGAAGCCCTCGACGTGGCCGGAGGCCTCCCAGACGCGCGGGTTCAGGATCACCGCGGAGTCGAGCGCCACGATGTCGTCGCGCTCCTGCACCATCGCGTCGAACCAGCGCGAGCGGATGTTGTTCTTCGTCAGGACGCCGTAGTGGCCGTAGTCGTAGGTCGAGCCGAGGCCGCCGTAGATCTCCGACGACGGGAACGACGAAGCCGCGCCGCCGGGCGAGGGAGACGATCTTGTCCATCGTGACGGCGTCGGCTCGGCATGGGCGCCTACGTTATCGAGCCGCAGCCGCGAGAATGCCCGCGTGTCCTCGGGACCTCCAGTCGAGCTGCACGTGATCTCCGACTCCACCGGCGAGACCGCCACCCGGCTCGTGCACGCGCTCGAGGCCCAGTTCCCGACCAGGAGTTCGAGGAGATCCGGCACCCGCGCGTGGAGACGGTTGACGACCTCCACCTCGCGCTCAACCGCGCCGAAGGGCCGGCCGGCGGTGATCGTCTACACGCTCGTCCATCCGGAGCTGCGTGAGGCCGCGCGCGACGATCTGCCGGCGCTACAAGCTGCACTACTGCGACCTGCTCGGCCACCCGATCGAGGCCGTCGCGCGGGTCGCGGGCGTGGCCGGCGAAGATGACCCCGGCGCGCGGCCGCCGCTCGACTACGGCCTACTTCAAGCGGATCGCGGCGATCGAGTTCGCGGTCAAGTACGACGACGGCGTCGGCGCGGGCCTGCACGACGCCGACATCGTGCTCGTCGGCGTCTCGCGCACCTCGAAGACGCCGCTCTCGATGTACCTCGGCTACCTCGGCTACAAGACCGCGAACGTGCCGGTCGTGAAGGGGATCGAGCCGCCGCCCGGCGCTGTTCGACGATCGACCCGACCAAGATCGTCGGCCTGACGATCGACGCCGAGCGCCTGCGCGAGATCCGCAAGCAGCGCGCGCGCGGCTGCGGCGGCGGCGAGCGCGCGCTACGCCGAGCTGCTCGAGATCTACGCCGAGCTGGAGGAGGCCGAGACGCTGCACCGGCGGCTCGGCTGCCCGGTGATCGAGATCTCCGACCTCTCGATCGAGGAGACGGCCGCGCGGGTGATCCGGCTCGTCGAGCGGCGGCGGGCCGAGGCAGGGACGCGGAGCGCGCTCCCGTCCCGTGAGGCCGAAGCCGCCGGTACCCGCTCTGGCGCTGGGCGATGTGGTGGGTGATCCTCGGCGTCGCCGTGGTCGTCTTCTACGTGCTGGCTGACGCCGGTCTGGATGGGCCTGCGCGGCGCTCGCGTGGCTGGCGGACTTCGCGCGCGGCGGCGTCCGGGTTACGTGCCGCCGGTCAAGTAGGCAGCTTCGAGACTCGAGCCACGGCGCGAGCTCGGCCAGGAAGCCGCGGGTCGACCGCGTGCGGGAGCGGGTACTCGCGGTAGAGCACCTCTGCCGCCGGCGCGCCTCGAGCAGCTCGCGCGCCTGGCGGCTGAACTCGACCGAGATCACCGGGTCGTAGCGTGCCGTGGCCGATCGCGACCGGCGGCAGCGGCGGCTCCAGCGACGAGCTCGAAGCCCGGCACGGTCGGCATGAAGCCGCTCAGCGCGACGAGCGCCGCCGGCCGCGGCCGCCTGCTGCCGAGGCCGAGCGCGTAGGTCATCACCGCGCCCTGCGAGAAGCCGCCGAGCACGGTTCGCTCCGGCGCGATTCCGAAGCCAGGCCGTCGAGCCACTCCGACGACCGCCCGGTAGGTCTCGCAGGAACGTCGCCGGATCGGGGATAGCCGACCTCGCTGGAACGCGTACCAGTGCGCGCCGCCTGGCGGCAGCGAAGCGGCCCGCGCGGAGTCACGCCCGGGCAGGCGCCGCTGCGGGTCGAGCTCGTCGAGCAGCGGAAAGAGGTCGCGCTCGTCGGAGCCGCGGCCGTGGAAGAGGACGAGCAGGCCCGCCGGCTCTCCTCGGCGGGCCGCTCGGGTACGACGATCGTCGCTCTGCCGGCGCGCAGGCGCGCGCGGGTCCGTGCAGCGGCGTCAGCACGCGCTCGAGCCGGTCGCGCAGGTGCTCGTAGTTCGGGCGGCAGCGAGAGGCGCTCGCCGAGCGATCTCCAGCGGCTCGTCGGCCGTGAAGCCCGGGCCGATCGTCGCGATCTCGAACAGCACGCCGCTCGGCTCGCGGAAGTAGATCGACTTGAAGTAGTAGCGGTCGATCACCGGCGTCGGGTGGGCGCCGCTCTCGGCGACGCGGCGCTGCCAGGCCTCGTGCTCGTCCGTCGGCGAGGCCCAGGCGACGTGGTGGACGGTGCCCGCGCCGGGGACGCCGACTCTCGTCGCTCTGGTCGTAGAGGTAGAGGCCGCCGCGCTGCTCGCCGCGCGCCTCCCAGCCCGCTTCGCCGCTGCGGCTCGAACTCGAGCGTCTCCTCGAGGAAGCGCGCGGCTCTGCTCCGGGTCGTGCGCGTAGGCGCGGACGCCGTCGAAGCCCTGCAGCGCGAACTCCTTCGGCACCTCGGGATGATCGGCGATCAGCGGCTCGTCCGGGCTCTCGCCGGGGATCAGCGCGTGCCGCAGGCCCTCGGGGTCGCGGAAGGCGAAGCTGCCGTCGCGGATAGCGCTCGCCGGCGATGCCCTCGTCGGCCAGGCGGCTCTCCCAGAAGTCGACCGCCTCCGGGCGAGGCCACGCGCCAGCCGATCGTGTGCACCATCCCGGCGCCGCGCCTTGCCCTGCCGTGCGCCCGGGTACTCGAAGAAGGTGATGTCGTTGCCCGGCGCGCCCTCCTCGTCCGCCGTAGAAGAGGTGGTAGACGGTCGGGTCGTCCTGGTTGACGCGTCTTCTTGACCAGGCGCAGGCCGAGCACGCGGGCGTAGAAGTCGACGTTCCGCGGCGCGTCGCCGGTGATCGCGGTGACGTGGTGGACGCCCTCGAGCTTCATGCGGCCAGACTTACCGAACGCCTGCCGGGCTCCACGACGGGTCGATCACGCCGCTCATGTGGCCTGATCCGCACGCGCCCTGCCGCCGGAGGCGCGAATCACCATCAACCAGGCGCGTGGCCCTGCGCTGCGCACGTCGAAGCCGCTGGCGAATGCGATCCGCGAGCCGTCGGGCGACCAGCTCGGATGCTCGTCGTCGGCCTTGCTGCTGGTCAGGCGCCGCGAGCTCGCTCGCCGTCGGCGCGGACGACGTAGAGCTCACCGCTCGGCGGGCACGAGGCGGCCGGGCATGGCGGCGCGTTCGCGTCGTCGAAGGAGACGAACGCAAGCCGCGCGCCGTCGGGCGACCAGGCCGCCGAGAGCCGCCGTGCAGCCCCAGGCTGCGCAGGTGCGAGCCGTCCGCGTCCGCCAGGTAGAGCGTCGCCTCGCGGAGCGGCCGGCTCGTCGACTCGGAGCCGCGAGAACGCGATCGTCGTCCCGTCCGGCGACCAGGCGGCCGAGAGGTCGATTCCGTCGGCGAGCAGCGGCTCTGAGGTGCCGCCCCGCGCCGTCCATCGTGAAGAGCGAGGCCGTCGGCGCGACGACCGACTGCACCACGCGCGTGAAGGCGATCCGGCGGCCGTCCGGCGAGAACGAGGGCATGGCGTCGAACGGGCCGGTGCGTCAGCTGCCGCGCTGCGCCGCCGCGCGCCGAGACCGCCATCAGCCGCATCCGGTCGCGTGCCCCAGTAGGGCAGGTTCCGCTCGAAGACGAGGCTCCGGCCGCCGGGCGCCCAGACGCGGGTCCCGAGTCGCCGCCGAGCGCCTGCCGCGTCGGCGGGACCGTCAGCCGCCGCAGGCCGCTGCCGTCGGGGCGAATGGTGTAGAGGCTCGTCAGGTCGCCGCTCAGGCCGCCCAGGTCGCGCCCGAAGGCGATCCGGCTCGACGGGGCCGTGCTGCCCGCGCCGGCCGGCGCGCTCACGAGGAACGCTGCGAGGGCCGCCAGGAGCAAACGCTTCACCAACCGAGCTTACGCTGAACCACCTGTGGGAAGATTTCTCGCAATGCGAGGGAACGGGCGCTACGTCTACGGGTTCGACGAGCGCTTCCGAGGGACGGCCGCGAGCTGCTCGGCGGCAAGGGCGTCGGCCTCGCCGAGATGACGCAGCTCGGCGTCCCGGTGCCGGCCGGCTTCACGATCACGACGGACGCCTGCCGCGCCTACATGGCGAACGGCCGGCAGCTCCCGGACGGGCTCGCCGAGGAGATCGAACGGCACCTCGGCGCGCCTCGAGGAGCAGACCGGCAAGCGCTTCGGCGACCCGCACGACCCGCTGCTCGTCTCCGTCCGCTCCGGCGCCGCGGTCTCGATGCCGGGGATGATGGACACGATCCTCAACCTCGGCCTGAACGACGACGCGGTCGAGGGCCTCGCCGCGACGCACCGGCAACCCGCGCTTCGCCTACGACTCGTACCGCCGCCTGATCCAGATGTACGGCGAGGTCGTCGAGGGCGTCGACGCGCACCGCTTCGAGCAGGCGCTCAGCGACCTGAAGTCCGACGCGCGGGCGTCCAGCAGGACGTCGAGCTCGACGCCGAACGACCTGCGCGAGCTCGTCGGCACCTACAAGCAGCTCTACGAGGAGACCGGCGCCGCTCTTCCCGCAGGATGCGCGCGACCAGCTCGCGCGGGCGGTGCGCGCCGTCTTCGACTCGTGGGACACGCCGAGGGCGCAGGTCTACCGCCGGGCGCACCGGATCCCCGACGACCTCGGCACCGCCGTGAACGTCGTCGCAGATGGTCTTCGGCAACAAGGGCGAGGACTCCGGCACCGGCGTCGCCTTCACGCGCGACCCGTCCACCGGCGAGCAGGGGCTCTACGGCGAGTTCCTCGCCAACGCCCAGGGCGAGGACGTGGTCGCCGGCATCCGCACGCCGGAGCCGCTGGCCTCGATGGAGGAGCAGCTGCCGGAGGCGTTCGAGCCAGCTGACCGACACGATGCGCCGGCTCGAGGAGCACTACAAGCGACGTGCAGGACATCGAGTTCACGGTCGAGGAGGGGCGGCTCTACCTGCTGCAGACGCGCTCGGCCAAACGCACCGCCGCCGCCGCCCTGAAGGCCGCGGTCGCGATGGTGGACGAGAGCCTGATCTCGCGCGAGGAGGCCGTCGCCCGGATCGACCCGGCGCAGCTCGACCAGCTGCTGCACCCGATGATCGACCCGAAGGCGCGAGCTACGAGGTCGCGGCGAAGGGGCTGAACGCCTCGCCCGGCGCCGCGTCGGGGCAAGATCGTCTTCGACGCCGACACGGCTGCCGAGCGCGCGGCCAGCGAGGAGCCGGTGATCCTCGTGCGCTGGGAGACGACGCCCGACGACTATCGCACGGCATGATCGCAGGCGGCCGGGATCCTCACCGCGCACGGCGGGCATGACGTCGCATGCCGCCGTGGTCGCGCGCGGCGATGGGATCCCGTGCGTGGTCGGGGCGGCGAGCGCTCACGATCGACGTGCAGGCGAAGACGGCGCGGCTCGGCGAGCACGACGCTGCGCGAGGGCGACACGATCACGATCGACGGTGGCACCGGCAGCGTGATCGTCGGCGAGGTCGAAGCTCGTTCCACCGCAGATCAACGAGGACTTCGAGACGATCCTCGAGCTGGGCCGACGACCTGCGGCGGCTGAGTGTCCGCGCCAACGCCGACACGCCGGACGACGCCGACAAGGCCCGCGAGTTCGGCGCGCAGGGCATCGGCCTCTGCCGCACCGAGCACATGTTCATCGGACGAGGAGCGGCTGCCGCGCTGATGCGGGAGATGATCCTGGCCGCCGACGAGGCCGGCGCGGCGGCCGCGCTCGACCGGCTGCTTCCGATCCAGCAGGGCGACTTCGAGGGGATCTTCGAGGCGATGGCCGGGCTGCCGGTGACGATCCGCCTGCTCGACTGGCCGTTGCACGAGTTCCTCCCGTCGCTCGAGGAGCGCGACCGACCAGCGCATGCGCGAGCGCATCCGCGCGCTGCGCGAGGCGAACCCGATGCTCGGGCTCGCGCGCGCTGCCGGCTCGGGCTCGTCTACCCGGAGATCTACGAGATGCAGGTGCGGGCGATCGTCGCGCGCGGCTGCCGCCGTTCGCGAGCGGACCGGCGAGGCGCCGCTCGTCGAGATCATGCACCCGCTCGTCGCGCTTCGCCGAGGAGCTGCGCAGGCTCCGCGAGCTGACCGTGCGCGCGACGCCGAGGACGGAGGGCGAGAGGTCGATTACCTCGTCGGAACGATGATCGAGCTGCCGCGCGCCTGCATCCGCGCGGACGAGATCGCGCGAGCACGCGGACTTCTTCTCCTTCGGCACGAACGACCTGACGCAGACGGCGCTCGGCTTCTCGCGCGACGACGCGAGGCGCAGTTCCTCGCCGTACTACCTCGAGGCACGGCGTCCTCGAGCGCAACCCGTTCGAGACGATCGACGCGAGCGGCGTCGGCGACCTGATGCGGATCGCCGTCGAGCGCGGGCCGCGGCGCGAAGGAGGACCTGAAGCTCGGCATCTGCGGCGAGCACGGCGGCGAGCCGGACTCGGTCGCGTTCTGCCACCGCCTCGGCCCTCGACTACGTCAGCTGCTCGCCCTACCGCGTGCCGCTGGCGCGACTCGCAGCAGCCCAGGCGGCGCTGAAGGAGTCCGGGATCGAGGCCGTCGCAGCGGGCGGCTGAGCCGGTTAGGCTCCGCGCGGGGATCTCGGAAAGGAACGTCACATGAGGCAGGCCGCACTGGTTTGCGTGCTTGCGGCGGTTGCGTTCGGCGTCGCCGGCTGCGGCGGCGGCGGCGACAAGGAGTCCGAAGAGGCCGCGAACCCGCAGGCCCAGGCGGCCTGCGACGGCTCGCCGCTTTCCGGCACCCCAAACCTGCCGGCGGGCTTCCCGATGGTCGAGAACACGACGCTGACGAAGCAGTCGACCCAGGGCCCGAGCGGAGGTCGTCGAGGGCTACTGGACGGGCGACCTGAAGGAAGCGCATGACGAGTACGTGAAGGAATTCCAGGCCGCCGGGCTAGCAAGGTCCTGTTCGAGGAGCTGGAGGACCACGACTCGGAGGTCTCCTGGCAGGGCGAGGGCCGAACCGGCCAGGTTGCGCTCCGGGACGATTGCGGCGGGGACAAGATCTACGTGCATGTCACGAACCGCCGGCCTGACGGCCCGGCTGCGATGGCCGACGCAGCCGTGCCGCGAGCCGGCACTCCTGGTCGGCGTCGCAAGCGACGCCTTGGGCCTAGCGCCACCGACTGAGCACGAGCCGCGACTCCTCTGTCGAGGGATCGCGGCTCGTGCCGTTTGCTACCGATCTCGTTCACGACACCGGCGGTGCGGCGCGCCACTCTCAGCAGGAGGTGCCGCGCGCGTGAATCCTCAAGAGTCCCGCATCAAGGCCACCGCCGCGATGTTCCTGACCGTCTCTGCTTCTTCCTCGTCCGCGGTGCGCACGCGACCGCACCCGCCGGCGCCTGCACGATCGTCGGCACGCCCGGGCCGGGACCTGCTTCGGGACGCCTCGCCACGACGTGATCTGCGGGCTCGGCGGCAACGACGTGCTCGACGGCAACGACGGTAACGACGTGCTCAAGGGCGGCCCCGGTGCCGACCTCCTGAACGGCGGCAACGGCAACGACGTCGTCTTCGGCGGCGCCGGCAACGACAAGCTCCAGGGCGACCACGGCCGCGACCGGATCTTCGGAGGTGCCGGGGCAACGACACGTTCTTCACTGGGACGGCTTCGCCGACCTGCTCGACGGCGGCCTCGGTTCCGACAAGGCCTTCAAGGACAAGCTCGACAGGGTGTACTCGGTCGAGCTAAGCGGCTAAGTACGCCACGGCAACACTGGAGCAGGCCGACGCCGAGCACGCCCGCGAAGCTCCAGACCCCGACGCGGCTGTAGGCGGCGTGACCGCGACCGAACCTCGAGAAGATCAGCGTGCAGAGGATCCGCCGATCAGGCCGCCGACGTGGCCGCCGATCGAGATGCCGGAGATCGCGAAGCTGAGGATCAGGTTGATCAGGATCAGGCCCATCGCCGAGCCGCCGAGCACGTAGTTGCGTTGCCGCTCGAGGATCAGCGCCGCGCCGAGCAGGCCGAACAGCGCGCCCGAGGCGCCGACCGTCGGCGCGTTCGGCGTCCAGACAAGCGCTCCGCCGAGCCGGCGAGCGCGGAGACGATGCACAGCAAGGACGAAGCGCCCGCGCCCGAGTGCCTGCTCGACCGCCGAGCCGACGAACCAGAGAGGAAGTACATGTTGAAGGCGATGTGAATCAGGTTCGCGTGCAGGAACGCGCTCGTGAACAGGCGCCACCAGTCGCCGTTCGCAACCGCGGGGCCGAAGAGCAGCCAGTCGGTGAAGAGCTTCCCGCCGGGCGAGTTGAGGCCGCCGCCCTGCGCCGCAGTGATGACGTAGACGAAGATGTTGAGCCCCAGCAGCGCCTTGGTCACCACCGCGCCCGTGCCCTCGAAGGCGCCGCGCCGTATGCCCGAGCTGATCCTGCTCGCGCCCTGCGGCTTGCCCGAATGCTCGGGGCAGCGCTGCCCGACCGGCGCGGGCGTCATGCACTCGGCGCAGATCGGTCGCCCGCACTCGGAGCAGGAGACGAACGTCTCGCGGTTGCGGATGTCGATAGCAGTAGGGCCACTGGGGAAAACCTGGAAGTAGGGTAGTGCGGCGATGCGCTGTCACGTCGCCCTCACCCCGGCCGAGGCAGCGGCGGCGCCGCTCGGGATCGTCGTCGACGTGATGCGCGCCACCTCGACGGTCGCGCAGGCGCTCGCGGGCGGGTACCGACGCGGTGCTTTGCTGCGCAGAGATCGAAGATGCGCTGGCGCTCACGGCCGAGCTCGGCGACGAGGCGATCACCGGCGGCGAGCGCGACGCGCAGCGCGTCGAGGGCTTCGATGCAGGCGCCTCGCCGCGCGAGTTCCGGAGCCGCAGGCGGAGACGCTGATCCTCTCGACCACCAACGGCACGCGCTCGATCGTCGCCGCGGCCGAGGCCTGCGAGCAGGTCGTGCTCGGCGCGCTCCTGAACCTCGACGCGGTTTCGGCGCACGCGCGCGAGAGCGGGGTGGACTTACACGGTCGACTGCGCCGGCTGCAAGGCGAGCGTTCGCGATCGACGACGCCTACTGCGCGGGCCGGATCATCCGTCTCGCGGGCGGGGAACGAACCGACGCGGCGATCGCCTGCGAGCTCGTGGCCGAGCTGTTTCCCGAAGGCGATCGACGGGATCAACGCGCGCACGTACGGCCCGCCCGGGCTCGAGGAGGACATCGCCTTCTGCGCGCAGGAGAGCGTGCTCGACGTCGTGCCGCGCTTCAGCCGGATGATCGGCCCGGCGGCCGAAGTCGTCGCGTAGCCGCGTCCCAGCGCGCAGGCGCCGTCGATGCGCATTCCGCCGAGCCAGCGCTCGAGCGGCGCGACCTCGACGCGGTCGGCCTTGCCGGCCAGCACGTCACGCGCCGAGCGGCGTCAGCGCGTCACGCGTGTCGACATGAACTCGCGCGCGTCGCCCAGGGGCGGCGGGGCGGGAGCCCTCGACCAGCGGCACGAGCTCCGCCAGCCGCTTCCACGCCCACGCGTCGCCGAGGAAGATCGCCTCCTCGCGCGCCTGACTCGCCAGGTAGAGCTCGCCCGGCCGCCGCGGACCGTCGAGCAGCGGCTCGAGCAGCTGCCGTTCGGTGCGCGAGAGACCGCTTTGCGTGTCCGGCAACTCTTCGAGCAGCCGCGCGCAAGCGCGTTGTGCAGGTGCGGCAGTGGAGAGGTGTCGCGCTCGAGCAGGGCGGCGAGGCTGCGGCCGGCCCGGGCGCCCGGAACGCGTCCCACGCCTCGCGGGCGAGCGCACGCGTGTGCAGCGTCACCGTGGCGGCGCTGTGGCCAGAGTGCCTCCAGCTCCTCGGGCTGGAGCGGCCCGAGGGTCCGAGTCCGCCTGGATCAGCTCGAGCGGCGAGTCGCCGGCCAGGGTCGAGCGCCTGCAGGAGCTGCAACTGGTCGTAGAGGTCGTGCTCGAACCAGAGCACCACGCTCGTGTCCGCTTCCAGCGCCTGCTCGAAGAGCCGGTCGCGCCGCTCGAACGACTCCAGCAGCGACCGCTCCGAGCCCCAGCCGCAGTCGCTCAGGAACCGCGCCCGCACTGCCCGCAGCTCGGCCGGCGGCACGTCCGGCACCGGCCCTCGTGGAGCACGTCCTGCCACGAGAGCACCGCGCCGCCAAGCGTCGTCTGTCGCAGCGTGTTGCCGGCGCTCTCGCCGTTCGTCACGTGGAGCAGCGGCCCGAGCCGCGGGTCGCGCCCGCCGCGCGCGAGGAACGCCGCGCCGCAGGTGCAATGGTCGAGCGAGTCGCAGGCGCACCCGACGACGCGCGCGAGCTCCTCGCGCACACGCCGCAGGCTGGCGATCCGCTCGTCGATCTCGTCCAGCTTCTGGCGCGACCCGCGTCCGCACCGCCTCGTGTGCCCGGCCGACACGCCGTCAGCCGTGCGTGCTCCGCGATCTCCTCGAGCGGTGAAGCCGAGCCGCTGCGCCTCCTTGACGGCCTTCACGAAACGCACCGTCTCCTCGTCGTGGTCGGCGGTGCCCGTTGATCTCGCGCGGCGGCTCGTCGAGCAGGCCCCGCCGCTCGTAGTAGCGCAGGGTCTCGATGTTCACCCCGGCGCGTCTGGCGACCTCTCCGATCCGCATGCCGACGCCATTGTGTGGACCTGTACCTGGGTACGGATGTCAAGTGGCACGATGGCGTCTGCTTACCTCCCGGCTCACCGTCGAGAGGAGACACGATGCAGATCACGAGGAACAGCCTGGAGACGATGCCCGGTCCGGAGTGACTGGTTTACCGGCGCGGTCTTCCTCGACTCCGTCGCCGCTCCCTCGGAAGCGACCGCGGCTGAACGCGACCAGCGTCCACTTCACGCCCGGCGCGCGCACCGCCTGGCACACGCATCCGAACGGCCAGACGATCTGGGTCACAGAAGGCGATCGGCCACTGCCAGCGGCGCGGCGGCCCGGTCGAGGTGATCCGTCCCGGCGACCGCGTCTTCTTCGAGCCCGGCGAGGAGCACTGGCACGGCGCGGCGGCGACGCGGTTCATGACGCACCTGGCGCTGGTCGAAGTCGACGACGAGGGCCATCCGGCGACGTGGGGCGAGCACGTCACCGACGAGGAGTACGCGGCAGCACCGCCGGTCGGCTGACGTTAGGAGGGTTCGGCGCGAAACAGTCCAGTGCTGCCGGCGCACTGCTCGCCCGCTGAGCTGCGTCCTCAGTCGCGCCAATAGCTTTGGCTATTGACGCTCCCTGCGTCCTTGTCAGCGAACGACCAGCGCACGCCGACGACGAGCGGTCTCCCGCCAAACCCTCCTAGGCGGGCTTCACGAGCCGCCGTGCTTGAAGCGTACGACGCCGTAGCCGACCGCGCCGGCCGCAGCCGTGGCGAGCGCGAGCAGATTGGTCGTGACGCCGTGCGGCAGGCGTTGCAGCAGACGGCGGCGGGCGCGTTCTCGCCGTACTTTGCGGCGACCTGCGCTGCCCTGCCTGGTCCAGATCTGCTTCACGCTCCCAGTGTAGGTCTAGGAAGCCATTCGCGCTCTTGACAGGGAACGTGTGTTCGTGTAGAACATACGTTCCCATGATCGCCTCGCCTCGTCATCCCCGGGTTCGAGCTGCGCGTCGCGCTGCGTGAGCGGCCCGGCTGCAGCTCGCGCCGGCGGCGCTCGCGCCGGAGCCGGGGGCCGAGGCGCTGCTCGGGCCGGTGACCGCCGTCGCCGAGGACCGCCGGTGTGCAGCCGGGCATGCGGCTGGGGAGGCGCTCGCGACGTGCCCGTCGCTCGCAGCTCGTCGATCCTGATCCCGCAGCCGCCGAGGAGGCGTGGGAGGGAATCGTGCGCGCGCTCGAGGACGCGGGCTTCGCGGTCGACTCCGGCCGCGCCGGGCATGCGCGTACTTCGAGACCCGCGGGGTCGAGCGGCTCTACGGCGGGCTCGAGCCGGCGCTGAAGCGGGCGCTGCAGCGGCCGGAGCCGGCTGGGACGCGCGCGTGGGCGCGGCGTCGCGGAAGTTCGCCGCGCTGGCTGCGGCGAACGTCGCGCGCGCCGGGGCAGGCGCTCGTCGTCTCGCGACGAGCGGACGCAGGAGTTCCTCGCACCGCTGCCGATCGACCTGCTCCGCACTCGGGCGCAGCGGCAGCGAGGAGCTGAAGGAGCTGGGGAGTCAAGAGGCTTGGCGAGCTTGCCGGGCTTCCGGGTGGCGCCGTCGCCGAACGACTGGGGCCGGACGGCCGGCGCGCCTGGGCCTGGCGAGAGGCGGCTCGAAGCGGCGCGTGCGCGGGCGCAGGCCCGCCGGCGGAGCTGGTCGAGTCGCTCGAGTTTCCGGAGGCGGTCGGCAACGAGCTCACGCTGCGGCGCTCGCTCGGCGTGCTCGTCGACCGGCTGCTCGCCCGGCAGGAACGCGGTGGGCGGGCCCTGCGCAAGCTCGCGCTTGCCGGCGCGCCTGGTCGGCGGCGGCTCGTGGCGGCGGACGGTGACGCTTCGCGACGCCACCGCCGACCCCGCCCGCCTGCGCTCTGCGCTCGGGCCTAGCCGTCCGAGCTGCCTGCCCCCGCCGTGATGCTGCGGCTGGAGGCGCTCGTGCTCGCGGAGTCGGTCGGGAACCAGCTCGAGCTCGTCCGGCCCGGAGGGCGACGAGCTGCGCGCGCACCTGAGCGAGGGCCTGCGCGGCAGGTCCGCGCCGGAACCGGCTCGGGATCTGTCTGCACCGTCGTCGAGGTGTGCACCGTGGTCGCGCATGCCCGGAGAGCGAGCGCTGCCTGGTTCCGCGCGACGACTGAACGCGCCCATTGCTCGTGCGTGTCGAAGCGCACGTCGACGGCTCGCCGAGGCGCGTGAACCGCGGCGCAGGTCGCACTGGTGCGGGAGGAGTGGCGCGTGGTCGACCGCTGGTGGACCGAGGAGCCGGTCAGCCGTCGTTACTTTGACGTCGTGCTCGCGGGCGGCGAGCGCGCAGTCGTGTTCCACGACGAGGAGGTGGGCCGCTGGTTCAGCCAGCGGGGACGCGTGGAGGGCCTAGGCTCGCAGGCGCTCGGAGGAAGCCGGCGGGCGGTGCGTGCAGGTTGAGGCAGCGGATCGGCTCGAGCCCTGCAGGGCGGAAGCCGTGGACCGCGTTCGGCGGCGCCGCGACGAAGGTCCCAGGCCCAGCGACGCGCGGCTCGTCGCCGACAAGGAACTCGACCTCGCCCTCGAGCACGTAGAAGGCGTCGGCGTGGTCGGCGTGGGTGTGCGGGTCGACGCCCTCGAACTCCGGCTGGAAGGTCATGTCGATCGCGGTCAGCTGCGGCAGGTCGCAAAGGACACGGTGCGTGCTGACGGCGCTCCTGGAGCGTCTCGGCCTCGTCGGGCCGGGTGAAGACGGCGTCGGCGAACGGGCGACCGCCGTCGGGCGGCGGGTCGTGCTGGTCGAAGTCGTCGATCAGGCCGCGGATGTGGTCGCCGAAGCCCGACGACGGGACGTGGAAGTTGAGGAGGATGACAGTGGCTTCGCTCGCGTTGCGGAAGGTGTGCACGACGCGCGGCGGCGCGGCGACGAAGGTGCCGGCTCGGCCGTCATGGTCGTCAGCTCGGGGTCCGAGCGAGAGCTCGAGCGTCGCCCCTCCAGCACGAAGAACGCGTCGGTGTGGTGCTCGTGGATGTGCGCGTCCGGCCCCTTCTGGCCGGGCTCGTAGCGGAACCAGGTCACGATCAGCTCGTCGAGGCTCGCCCAGGATGCGGAGCGTCCGCTCGGGGCGGTCGGTGACGATCTCACCCTCGCCCGGCAGGGTTAGGAGGCGGTCGCTGATCGTCGAGCTGCACGCCCATTCAGCGTATTCGTTCCTGGACGGCGCTTCGCTGCCGGAGGAGCTGGCGGCGCGCGCGGCCGAGCTCGGCTACGAGGCGCTCGCGCTGACCGACCACGACGGGGTCTACGGCTCGCTCGAGTTCGCGCACGCGGCGAAAGCGCGTTCGGCGTGCGGCCGATCACCGGCGCCGAGGTGACGCTGACGGACGGCTCGCACGTGACGCTGCTCGTCGAGTCGCGCGATCGGCTACGCGAATCTCTGCCGGCTGCTGACCGCCGCGCACGCGCACACGCGTGCTCGGCCGGCCGAGCCCTGCGCCGCCGTCGCTCGACGCCGCGCTCGTAGCCGAGCTGAACGAGGGCCTCGTCTGCCTCTCCGGCTGCGCACGGCATGGGCTCGGCGACGCGGAGCCCGAACGGCGCGCGCGGTGCTGGCGAGGTCGTTCGGGCGCGAGCGCTTCTTCGTCGAGCTGCAACGCCCGTACGAGCGAGGCGACGCCCGCAGGAACTCGCCGCGCTGCGCGACCTCGCCGAGGCGCTCGGCGTCCAAACGGTCGCGACCGGTGACGCGCACGCGCACCATCCACGCCGGGCCGCGCTCCAGGACGTGCTCGTCGCGATCCGCTGCCGCACCTCGCTCGACGGCTGCGAGCCGGAGCGGCACACCCGCAACTGGATCGACCGCGCGACGCCCTGTCTGCGTCCTGATGTCGGGGATGATCCTCGGATTGCTGGCGCTGCGCGACAACCTGCTCGACACGCCGCCCCTCGCGTTCTGGCTCTCCTATGTGCTGCCGGCGACGGGATCGGTGGCGGGGACCTACGATCCTGTGGCGCCGACGCCGCCCCCTGCAAGGACGACAAGCCGGTGCCGCATGGCGAAGTGGGCCAAGGCCGCATGGATCATCGCCTCCCAGGCGACCGTCTTCCTCGTGGGCTTCTACGTCGGCATGGGATCGGACGTCCAGAGCCCGCTTGAGATCACTGCCGTCGGCGCTCGTCGGGCTGCCGCCGGAGAAGCTCGACGCGATGATCCGCGCCGACCTCGACCGGCTGAAGAACATCTCCGCGGGCATCGAAGAGCTGGCGGCGAAATCCGCCGCGCTCCACGCGGAGCTCGACGCCCGACGCAAGGCCGAGAACCGCCAGTTCTACCGTCCCGAGGAGGACGACCGCATCCGCTGGCAGTTCGTGACGTTCCTCTCCTACCGCGCGGCGCTGCCGCGCATCGCGGCGACGTACGGAAACTACGAGTCGATCCGCGAGCCGGCGCTCCGAGCCCGCTGCTGCATGGTCGGCACCGCGGCCGCCGGCGCCGCGTTCGGAGGCCTCCCTGCGGCTCATCACGACCTACCAGGACAACACCCTCGCCCGGAAGAAGCTGAACGAGGGCGAGCCGCGCTGGGGCCTGCCGGCCGATCTCTCGACCAGGTGGCGGCGAGCGCCTCCAGCGAGGCGAACTTCCGCATGTTCCACGAGATGGGCACGTTTTATGTCGCGCGGCGCGACGAGTGGAAGCGCGAGGCCGGGTGGGAGGAGGCCGACTTCAACTGGCTGGACGAGCACATCGGCCGCAGCCTGTACTTCGTCCAGTCCCATCAGATCAGCCGGCTCGGAAGGAATGGCTCAGCCGGCTCGGACGGCGCGTCAAGAAAGACGTCAAGACGCCGGTCTACGCCGCGCAGTCGATGCTCTCGAGTGGATCGGCGACCTGCGCATCGTGAAGGACGCGCCGCTCATCACGGTCGAGCAGGTCCGGAAGGACATCGTGCCGAAGCTCAAGCCGGGCGACCTCTTCCTCGAGCGCCGCAACTGGTTCCTTTCCAACGCGTTCCTGCCCGGCTTCTGGCCCCACAGCGCGCTCTACATCGGCACGCCTGAGGACCTGAAGGAGCTCGGCATCGCCGACCACCCCGAGGTGAAGCGGCGGTGGGCCGAATACACCCGGCTCGCCCACGACGGCGGCGTCCACACGATCCTCGAATCGGTCAGCGAAGGCGTCATCTTCAACACCGCCGAGGAGTCGATGCACGCCGACCACGTGGCGATCCTGCGCCCCGCCTGACGCGCGAGCAGATCGGCCAGGCGATCATCCGCGCGTTCAGCCACCACGGCAAGCCCTACGACTTCGAGTTCGACTTCTTCACGTCCGACAAGCTGGTCTGCACCGAGCTCCTCTACCGCGCCTACGAGGGGATGATCCACTTCGATCTGGTGCGGATCATGGGGCGGGACACGCTCGCCCGCGCTCGAAATCGGCCGCAAGTTCGTGAAGGAGAAGGACCAGGGCGAACCGGGAGCTCGATTTCGTCCTGTTCATGGACGGGGACAACTCGAAGGGCCGGGCCTCGCTCGCGGGGATCGAGACGTTCATCGAGTCGCTCGACCGCAAGCGCGAGTTCAACGAGTAGCGCCGTCCAGCACCTGCGTCACGCGCTGGATCAGGTCGTGAGCCATGAACGGCTTGGACACGAGGAACTCGGCGGCCGGCACGGAGCGCGTCATCAGCTCTTCGGCGCTTTCATGGGCGACCAGGAACAGGATCGGAATCCGGCTGCACGCGGGATCCAGCTGAGCGCGCGGAAGACGTCGTAGCCGGACATCTCGGGAGATCGGGAATCCAGAAGGATCGCATCCGGCAGGTATTTTCTGGCCTTCGCCAGGGCGTCGTTCCCGTCCGCGGACTCGACCACATCGTAGCCGCGGTTGCTCAGGAGGAACGGACAGCGTGTCGCGGGTGACCGGGGCATCCTCGGCGACGAGAATCTTCTTCGGCATGGTCCCTCCCCTGTCCAGTTCCGGCCAGAAGAGAGCCCACAGCGCGGAAAATGTTACGGGGGATGGCAAGTTCGCGCGCGTGGGGCATAATAGGACGCGAACCGATGCGGGACCTCGAGACCACGCTGGGGGCGACCGGGAACAGTTCCCGGAGACGGTCTGGTCGTCGCTCCTCGGCACCGAAGGGCCGCTCACCCCCGCCCGCGAAGCCGCCCTCAACCAGCTCGTCACCCTCTACTGGCGGCCGGTCTACAAGTACGTCCGGACCGCCGGACGCTGACGATCGAGGACGCCAAAGGACCTCACGCAGGAATTCTTCGGCTACCTCCTCGAGGGCGGCGTCCTCGTCGAAGTACGACCGCGACGAAGGGCCGCTTCCGGACGTTCCTCAAGGCGGTGCTCTCGAACTTCCTCTCGACCACGCGGCGCGACGCCTCCCGCCTCAAGCGCGGCGGCGGCCGCCCCATCGCCTCGCTCGACGTCCAGGAGCTCGAGACCTCGGCCTTCCTCGCCGAGCGGCAGAAGTACACGCCCGACCAGATCTTCGACCGGCAGTGGACCCAGGAGATCCTCTCCGAGAGCCTTCCGGAATGCGGCGGCAGCTCGCCGCCGAGAACCGCGCGGTGTCGTCGCCAGGTCTACGAGGTCTACCACGGCATCGCGCTTCCGACGGGTCGCACGCCCACCTACGCCTCGATCGGCCGCGAGCTGCGGCCTCTCAGAGCAGCAGGTGAAGGACCACCTCGCCTACGCGCGCGCCCGCCTCGAGAAGATCATCCGGGAGCGCCCCGCCCGCCGCGTCGCCTCCGACCGCGAGCTCTCGGAGGAGATCAACGACCTGCTCTTCGGGTAGCGACGGTGGAAGCGCCGGACTTCTTCGACCGCATCCGCGCCGACCTCGCCTCCTCGCGCCGCCGCCGGCTCGCGGGAGCTCGCCGTCCAGCGCGGCCTGATCGCCGCATGGAGAATCCCGTCGAGGAGAAGCTCCGACCGTCCCAGATCGACGAGCTCCTGCGCGACGAGCCTCGACGGCCCCGCCCCCGGCGCGCGATCGCGCTACGAAACCGGCGAGAAGCTGGGCGAGGGGCGGTGTCGATCGTCCACCGCGGCATCGACCGCGAGCTCGACCGTCCGGTCGCGCTGAAGTTCCTCCGCGACGACGCTGGTCTCGCATCGACAGGGTCCGCGAGCGCTTCCACCGCGAGGCGCAGTCGCTCGCGCGGATGGACCCATCCGAACGTGGTCAAGGTGCCACGACGTGCGGCTCAGAGCGGCACCGAAGCTGTTCCTCGTCATGGAGCTCGTCGAGGGCGGCTCGTTCGGCAGCTGCTCGCAGGGAGCCCGCGGGCTCGCGCCGCGCGGGCTCCTGGAGCAGGCGGCCCGCGGGCGTCCAGCACGCCCACGAGCGCGGCATCGTCACCGGGACCTCAAGCCCGACAACATCCTCGTCGCCGGCGGCACCACGGCCAAGGTGGCCGACTTCGGGGCTCGCCCATCTCGCCGAAGCGGGCATCGTCGCTCACCGAAGGCCGGGACGACGCTGGGCACGCCCATGTACATGCGCCCCCGAGCAGGTCTCCGGCCGGACCGAGGTGACCGTCCGGACGCGACGTCTACGCGCTGGGCGCGATCCTGTACCAGGTGACTGACCGGTCGGCCGCCCACGACGGCGAGATCGGTCAGCCGGGTGTACGAGAAGATCCTCCAGGAGGATCCGATCCCCCCGCGCCGGATCGATCCGGTCGGCGGCCGGCGAGCTCGGAGGTGGTCGCCCTCAAGGCCCTGGAGAGAGGCCTCGCGCACCGCTATCCCTCGGCGGCGGCATTACGCGGACGAGCTCCGCCGGTGGCTCTCGGGCGAGCCCGTCGAGGCGCGGCCGGTGTCGACGGTCGCGCGGGCGTGGCGCCGGATCGAGCGGAACCGGCTGCGCGTCGCGACCGCCCTGATCCTGCTGGCGGCGGCCGTCTCCTCGTGTGGCGCTCTGGAGGCGGAGCCGGTCGAGATCGACAGGCGAATGTCCGCTCGGCGCGAGGCGGAACGGGCCAGCCCGCTGCTCGAGAGCGCGAACAAGCTCCTGGCGGGCGCGAGCGCGGCGGCCTATTCGCCGAGCATCCGACTCGTCGGAGATCGTCCGCGACACGGAGCGGGCCCGCGAGCTGATCGAGAAGGCGCTCGCGGCGGCGCCCGACTTCGCGCTCTGCCACCACCGGATGGGGGAGATGTGGGAGCTCGGCGGATTCTACGACAAGGCGGCCGCGTCGTTCCGCCGCGCCACCGAGCTCCAGCCGAAGTTCGGCCCGGCCCACTATCGGCCTCGGCCGGATCCTGCTGTGGCAGGGCTATCTGGCGTCGCTCAACATGTGGACGATCCCCGATCCGGCCGACCAGGGCGGGGCGAGCGGCTGCCGCGACAGGGTCCGGGCGATCGAGCTGGCGCGCCGGGGAGCGAAATTCGACGATCCCCTGCTCCGCCAGGCGGCGGCCGCGATGATCGCCTATCTCCGCAACGACAAGCCGCTCGCGGAGGCGCGCTGTGCGCCGAGGAATCGCGACCTACGACGTCAGAAGGGGGCCGAGGATTTCCACTGGCTCCAGGGTCTCCTGAGCCGGAAGAAGCGGCCGACCAGCTCCAGTGCTTCAACGACGCGCTCGCGATCCGGCCGAAGTTCTGCACTCGCGCTCTCTGCAGCCGGGCTGGGTCTGGCGTCAGCCGGGCAAGCGCGGCCACGACGGCAGTTCTCCGAGGCGCTTGCGCTGCGCCCCCGGATTCGCCGAGCCCCTGATCTTCCGCGGCTCCAGGGTGCCTCGCCGATCCCGGACGATCGACCTGGCCGTCGCCGACTTCGGACGAGCTCGATCCGCCGCGGGGTCCACACTGGCCCCCGCCTACAACGAGCGAGGATTCGCGCGGATGCAAGCGGAAGGACTACGACCGCGCGATCTCGGACTTCACGGAGGCGATCAAGGCGCGCCCGACGGCTACCATCTCCCGTGGATCGGCCGCGCGGAGGCGCGCTGCTCAAAGGCGAGGCGAGGGAGGCGGTGGGCGACGCCCAGCGCGCCGTCGAGATCGAGAAGGGCGAGGGCCGCTACGGCTGCCTGGCGATGCGCGGCCGCTGCCGGGCGGCCGCCGGCGACCGGGCCGAAGCGCCGTCGAAGACCTGAAGAAAGCGGGTGCCGCCGGCGCCCCTATCTACAGGGAACGGAAAACTCAAATGGGGCGCGGAAGTCCCGCGGATTTCTGAGAATTCATCCGGATCGTTCCACCGTTGGAGCGGCCTGGGGTGGAAGCCCGCGGGCCTTACGCTCGATCGCAGGCTGACGGTCGATCTCGCGGGAAAGCCGTGCGATGCGCGTTCGATCGCTTCGTCAGCGTGGGCACATGGGGCTGTCACGCCGGAGCGGTCCCCTCAATCCGTCGAAGAGCAATACGCAAC